>Ga0138256_10003640_pt1 | contig 16347 bp, 18 predicted proteins | sample KNB2016incub_MG_FD_105486 | JGI IMG/M metagenome (GOLD analysis project Ga0138256, IMG submission 105486) | Active sludge microbial communities from wastewater in Klosterneuburg, Austria - KNB2014incub_MG | ecosystem: Engineered > WWTP > Activated sludge > Unclassified | place: Austria... | reverse complement strand
TGGCGACCGCGGCGTGCAGCACGGCGGGGCCCTGTGCGCGCGCCTCGGCGACCCGCTCGGTCACCGCGGCGGCGATCGCGACCTCGGCCTCCAGCAGGCTGGCCAGCGCGCCGCGCGCCAGCTCGAGGGCGTGAGCGGGATCGGCGGCGCGCCCGATGCGACGAGCGGCCTCGTAGGCGGCCTCGCAGCGCGCGGCGTCGAGGCCTGGACCACGCATGCTTCGAGTCTACCTCATGTCCTCGCTTCGCGAGGGCATGTCCGGTCTCCCGGCCGTCAGTACCAGTTGTAGGCCAGGTTCACGCCCAGCTGCTGGATGCTGCCATGGTCATAGCTGACCGTGGCCAGGCGCAGCTGCAGATCGACGGCCGAGCTCGCGGTCTGGCTGACCTCGTAGCCCGCCGCCGCGGTGAAGGCCACGCCACCGATGGAGTCGCTCTCGCCATTGTCGGCCTGCACCATCAGGCGGCCCAGCCCCAGGCCGCCCTTGATCCAGGCCCGATCACTGACCCACAGCTGCGCGGCCACGGTGCTGGCATTGTTGATGATCTGTCCGCCCTCGGCGAAGTGGATGACGCCCCAGCCGTCGAACATGACCGCCGCGCGCTGCGACACCATGCCGCCCAGCGTCAGGTTGACCGCCAGGCCCTCGAGGTTCCGGCAGTTGTCACAGGTCATCATGCCCGCGCCGGCGCCGATGCCGACCAGGAAGCCGTCACGCTTGACGCCGGAGCGCGGCTGGTAGCCCGCCTCGGGCGCCGGTGCGGCGGCGTAGACCGCTGGCGCGGGTGCCGGCGCATACACTGGTGCCAGCGCAGGCGCGGCCGCAGGCGTCCCTGCCATCGGATCGACGGGCTGTGCTGCCGCCAGCGCGGACGTCAAGGTGATGGCCAGCAGCGGCAGCAGACGACAGCACACGGGCGACATGGGCGATTCCTCCAGGTAGGACCCATGCATACGGCACCCCGCGCCGCCTCCCAGCGGCAAACCCCGCCCCGCCGTCCTTTGCCAGCGCTCGCGATTCCCTTGACATCGCAGCGCGCCTCGCATATCTACGTCCGGCCTTCGCTACCCATGGGGTGGTAGTTAAGTCGGTTATAACGCCGGCCTGTCACGCCGGAGGCCGCGGGTTCGAGTCCCGTCCACCCCGCCCAAAGCAGCACAAAAGCCGCGAATTCGTTCGCGGCTTTTCTGTTACAGGGGCTCGGTACACCCCCTGGGTCGACGCGGTCTGGTGAGCACCTTGGGGCACGGGTGACGACGCTGCCCATAGCGGCCAGAGCCAGCCGCCGAGGGCGCCGTCTCCCCACTGCTGTTCGGCTAGCAACAACCAGGAGTGGTGGTCGAAGACCTCTGCGACCACCATGGCAACCAGCCCAGACGGACAACAGCGACAACGAGTGGGGCCGACGGACTCGAGGTGCGGCGTTTCTGCTGCGCTTGCAGGTTCGCAAGCCCACGCGGAGCCGATCGAACGAGCGAAGTTGCGGCATCCTGCGGGAGTGCGTCGCAGCTTGGTGTCTCGCAGGCGTGAACTCCGAAAGCAGGAGGTGATGCGTGCCGGGGGATAGCGGGGGTGGCGGGAAGCGGGACCGAGATGACAGCGCTCGTCACCAGCGCCGATTCGCTCGGGACGAGCCCGCTGTCGATGACGGCTCGCACCACGCCGAGCCCCCCGAATACGACGACTACGGTCGCCAGATCGATCGCTCCAAGGAGGACGACGTCGACGGGCGACGCGAAGGGGCAGGCTGGCCCGGCCGACGGACCCTGCTGTCGCGTGGTGCGGGACGGGGACTGACGCGGATGAGCCCGCAGCGTCGCCAGGGCCTCCAGGCCGTCGCTCGGGATCTGGAACAGCAACTCGGACTGCCGAAGGGATGGGGGCGCGTGGAGACCGATGCCGTGGCGGAGCAGCGGCTCGCCGGCAGAGGAGCACGGGGCCTCGCGTCTGGTGAGCGCGTGGACATCGACCCGGCCACCGACGCAGCCGCTGCCGATGGCCGCTATCTGGTCGCCCACGAACTCGTGCACGTCGCGCAGATGCGACTGCCTGCTGGTGAAGGGCCGGCGCCGCTCCGCGAGGCTGAACTCGAGGCCGACTCGCTCGGCAAGGAGTACGCGTCCACGGGGCGTCTGCGCCCAGCCACCGTAGCGCTGCCCGGGCACGCCGAGGCCGCCGACACGGGAAGCAAAGCGATCTTCAGCGAACGCGATCTGCCAGTCCTGAGCGCCAAACAGGCCTTCACACAGCTGATCCTGAACGCCAACTCGCAGTTCTCCCAGATCGAGGCCGCACTCCGAGCGATTCCGGACTCGGGTACGGCGGCTGGTGCCGCTGTGATCGGATCGACCAAGGCCAGGTACATCAGGGCCGCCCAGTTCTTCCGCTTCGTGCTCCTGAACCAGGTTGCGCCGCTGGCCGCCGCGGACAAGCTCGCGGATGCGGGCCTCGAACTCTCTCGGGTGCTGTTCGCGGCCCAGGTGCTGGGTCTCTTCGCCAACGTACTCAGCGTGGCGGCGTATGCTCAGTCGTCGGGTGCGAGCGCCCGAAGCGTAGCGCTTGCGATTGACTCGCTTCACGTATTCGACGAGGTCCTCGCCCTCGCCGGCAGCGAGGGACCCTCTGGCCTGCGCGCCGCCATGGCGGTGGCACCCGGCCTGTTCCAGTTGGTCAATCAGAACCTGAGGAAGGCCATTCCCACGATCCAGTCCAACGCTGAGACGGCCAGGAAGATCATGGTGGCGGTGCAGGTGGCCTCCCTCGCGATCAGCATCTACCAGGTCTGGCGCGCGCCTATCGCGGCCGGAGGGGGAGTCGGAGGTGGAATCGCTGGCGTGACGGGCGGGGGAGTGGCGATCGCCTCGGCCAACTCTGGTCAGATCATGCAGCTCGTGGCCGCAGTGCGCCAACTTGCGGCCGCGGGCGTCCTCGACGCGACCCTCGTGACCGCAATCGGTGCCCTGGGTGGCGGGCCGCAAGCAACGCCTGAGCCCCTCCAGTCGTCAGGCGTGCCACCGGCGGGTGGGGGCACGCCTGCCCCCACAGCGCGTGAGCAGCGGCTTGCCCAACTCGCCAAGGACCCGGATCGCGCGACGGTCGATGATCAGACGAGGGGTGAGGCCAAGACCATGCTCGAGCTCGAGGAGGCTGGCAAGGTTCCGGGCCCTGTTCGCCGCCCCGTGAAGGCGATGGGCGAGCATGGCGACTTCGTCGACGGGTCGGGCCAGAAGTGGGACATCAAGGCGCCCAAGAACCGGGCAGCGCTCCAGGCGATTCGGCAAGCCAAGGGGCAGCCAGCAGCGCCTGGCCAAGCGCTCCCAGGCGAGTACACCCTGCAGGCCCAGATGAACACCATCGCCAAGCAGCTCGCCAAGGGAAGGAACGTCGTGATCGACGTGCAGGGGATCACTGCCACAGAAGTGGCAACCCTGAAGAACGCCGTTACGGCGGCACGTCTGGACCAGTTCGTGATCTACTACCCGTGAGGATGACGTGAGCTACCAACTCCCAGACGCGAAGATGCTCGCGGCTCTCGATGCGAGCAGGCGGTATCACGAGTCGCTCCAGCAAGATCTGCCGCCGGGCACGCCACGACCAGGTGAGACCGTCGGTTGGCCTGATGAGACCATCGAGGGCATCGACTTGCGCGGGGCCGTGCTCGTCGGGGCGGTCCTCCTGGGGACGCGCTTCCTGCGCTGCTGCCTCGATGACGCGACCGTCCACGGGGCGCTCGCTGGCGGGTCGGTGTGGGACGGATCGTCCTTGCGCGGTGCGGCGTTCGTGAAAGCCGAACTCACCGAGGCCAGCTTCGTTGGCTGCGACCTCGAGAATGCTCGTTTGATGAAGGCGACGCTTCTTCGCGCAGTGTTCTCCGGTGCGCGCGCACGGGGGGCAAACTTCAGTGACGCGGACCTGGATGCCGCGCGGTTCGATCGTGCAGATCTCACGGACGCTGACCTTTCACTCGCCACGCTTGTCGGGACGGACCTCTCGGGTGCTCGACTTGACGGGTGCAACCTGACCGGCGCTCTCATCGACCCGAGAACCAACTTCACCGGCTGCACGGGGCTGCAGACGGTCACGGCCCAGTACCTGACGGTGGATGGCCGTCGCGTTGACCAGCAGGAGGCGGCGACGATCCTCAGCGCGCGAGCTGCGGGAGGGCTGGGTCTCGTCTAGGCGGGCGGTTCAGCGGGCGACCACCTGTCTCAAGATGGCGATCAGCTCGCGCTGGAGCCAGTCCGCGTCGCGGTTCGCCTCCCAGAGGTTGGCGGCGTGTCGCAGCGCCGCCGCGAGGTCCACCTCCGCAAGAGCTGTGACGCTGTTACACCCAGGATCCACTTCCCTCCGCAACTCTTCACCGCCTCGACCACCCTGGACGTCGCAACCCTGCGGACCCACCTCTGACCCTTCATCCGGATCCACATGGATGCGCTGGCTGGTCCGTTTTCGAGTCCCGTCCACCCCGCCAGTTTTCCTGAAACATCTCTGTGCGTTGCGTCGGGTCTGCGGGGTGGATGTGCTCATGCACCGTCCACCCCGCCTACCAGTCGATCGATTCGAGTCGATCGAAGAGATCGGCGAAGGACGCGCGCTGGACATCCGAGGTGGCTGGTGTGTTCGCCGCGCGTCGGAGCCGGACAACCACGAGGCGCTTCTCCGGGTAGACCACCACCTTCTGGCCCAGCCAGCCATCCGCGTAGAAGCCGATCTTCTGGCTGGATACCTGGTCCGTCGGCGACGTTCCGCGCCAACTCAGGTCGGCTAGCGCGGTGCGTTCGCCAGCATCGAGAAGGGCGCCCGCTTCCATCCAGTACTGCCCCGCGAACTGGAAGCGTTTGCCTGTCAGCGGCAGCAACTTGCTCGCTGCCGAGAACCCGGCCTGGGTGAGCGCTTCGAGACGCTTCGCCGTCTGCACCTGGTAGGCAGGACTCTGGCGGATCCACCAAAGCAGTCCGCATCCGCACGGTGGACCCGACGGGGTGGTCACGGCATCGATCGCGTTGGCGGCGAGCACGCGCTTGCTGCTCGAAATCCCCCTGTCGAGGAGCAACTGGCCCAGGCGTGCCAGGTCGCGTGCGGACAACGCGAGACCAGAGAACGTCTGGACGTTGCCGCGTCGATCACGCTTCCAGGTCCAGTTGGCGACGCCGATGGGACGGAAGATTCTCTTTGCGACGTAGGCGTCGACGGGTTCGCCGGCGGCTGCCTCGACAACGGCGGCGAGGAGTTGTACGGCCTCGTTGTTGTACGAGAAGGTCTTGCCTGGCTCTGCGGTAACGCTGAGGGCCCGCGCGTAGCCCACACGATCCTCCTGCTCAATGAGCTTGCTCGCATCTGTCGCGTGGTCCAATCCAGAGACATGAGTGAGGATATGGCGAAGCGTAACGTCGCGCTTTCGGTCCCATGCGCCAGTCTGCAAACCAGGTGCTCATGGGATCATCCAGCGAAGCGATCTTTCCGTCCTCCACGAGTTGGGCAATCGCGAGGCCGACGACACTCTTCGTGACGGACATGGTCTCAATCGCACCAACAGGATGGCCGAAGTACCGCTCGATGACCACGCGTCCGTCCTTCACGACGATGAGAGCATCAGAGCCGGTTGCCTCGGCCTCCTTCACCAGCGCGGCCAAGGTCCGGTGATCGAGCCCCGCGGTCTTGGCGTCCACACGCGCAAAGAAACCTCGCCCATCGACCCCCTGCTCGAACAGCACTGGGTCCGCAGCGATGGCGACCTTCGGCCTGCGCGCCTGCGCCGAACCTCCGCAGCCAACCAGACAGAGCATGGCCATGGCTCTCATTCTGCGGCCGCGGACCCTCATGCGGCCAGCCAGTCCCCAATGGCCCGTGAGATGGCTCCACCCGCCCTGCGGTCGTAGCCTTGGTAGCAGGCCAGCGAGTTGGCTTCGAGAAAAAGCCAACCTCCGCTATTGCGGTCGATCTTGGCTTCGGCGGCCAGGGAGGCAGCGTCGCGCTCTGGCGCGACGGCTTCGAAGGCTTGCTTCCACACGCAACATGCCACTCGCACGAATGGGTGTCCCGGGAGCTCAATCAAACGTAGAAGGACGGCCCGTATCGAGCGCTCGACTTCATCGGTGATCTTCATCGCGTCAACTGTCTCCAAATCGGCGGCTCCTCACAGGCCGGCTTCCGCCAGCGCCCCGCTGAGCAGCTCACCGAGACCGACTCGGGACGCGAGCGCGACCAGGTAGCCATGGTCAAGCTTGGGCCTTGATGATGCCCAGGACGTCTCACCGCTGGGATCGGCGCTCCAGGACCCGAGCAACGAGGTCGGGTCCGAGCCGAACCTCGGCCAGCTTCACGTCGATCTGCTCGTCGTCCAGTCCAGGATGGCGAGCCCGGAGCCCCGCACGCGAGAACCCCTCGGCTGCGCGAGACAGCTCGACCATGCGAGCCATCTTCTCCGCTGGTGACATGCGCCGGTAGCCCGCGAAGACGATTCGTTCCACGGCCTCGGGCGTGTCCAGCGACTGGGTACGGTAGCCACTCACAGCGCAGATGATAGCGCGTCGACTTCGCGGAGGTCGAGCCCCGCTGGGGCGCCCGCCGAACGAGAGGCCCCCCGATGGCTGATGGTCAGGGTCGCTCGAGATGAACACCGTAGCCGCGAATTCGTTCGCGGCTTTTCTGTTACAGGGGCTCGGCACACCCCCTCGCCGATCTCGCGGTCGGCTCGCTGCCTGCTGCCTGCGGCCCGCGTCGCGCGTCAGGCTTGTCCCGCTTCGGGATCGGACGGTTCCCAGAGCGTACGGCACGCCTCGCAGTAGCTGCCGGTATAGGTGCGATCGTCGCTGCCCAGCGAAGCGCCACAATGGGGACAGGTTTGGAGGGCCCGTGCATCGGGGCGGACCAGGGTGCGAAGCGGGGTGTCGAGCTCCTGGTTGCGCGCTTCCTCCTCGGCGATCTCGGGATGCTCGAGGCGAACAAGGCGCTGCGAGAGCCGGAATCCTTTGGCCGTAGCGTTCATGAGGTGCACGAGGGCGGCGCGAATGTCGTGCGCAAGCGCCACCTCATCGGTGGCCGCAGGCTCCGTGCGCCCGACCAGGTCGAGGGCCTTGGTACCGCCAGCGCGGATTTCTTGGAGCGCCTGGGCGATCTCCGCCGCTATCCTGGTTCGGTCGACCTCGCTGGATGGCGGGGTGTCCCAGACGGTCGACTCAGCATCGGGTTCACCCAGCAGCGCCTGGGCGTGATGAGTGGCGACATGATCAGCGGCAGCAAGCATGTCCGCGAGGGCTCTCTCCCGGACACGCTCGTCAGCGCCTGGCGGAACGCCTTGCAGCTCGGCGAGCTCGGTGCGCAGGTGGCTGCGGATCTGGCTCTTGTGGAACCGGATCTCTGATGCGATCAGCCCGGTGCGTGAGTCGGTGGTCATGTCTAAGGATTGCCACCGGACATGCGACCCACGACCTGGGTGTACTCGTCCTCGCTCAGCCAGAGGCAGGCGTCCTCGTAGTTGTCGGCCACGTGCACGACACGGTGATCGTCCCTGGTGTCGAGCACCTCGACATGCCCGCCTCTCGTCGAGCGGACGATGAGGAGGTAGGGTGGATTGAGGCCCTCGTCGGCCCAGATCTCGTACCAGCTGGCGCCAGGGCTCATCTGTCGGGCGCGAACTCGAGGGTGAGCTCGCGGAGGTTGAGAATCGCTCCGGCCGCGAAGAGGAAGTCCATCCCGAGGATGCCCCCGAGATCGAAGCCGAGCACACTGGGCACATCGACCGAGGTGCCGCGATGGCTGATGGTCACGATGACAAACGGCAGATCATCGAGCAGATGCAGGCGCATCGTTCTTCCGGATACCGATACAGGGCCGCTCCTCGATCTCGAGCGCGCGGTTCTCGGTGTGCACGAAGTAGAGCTCTCGCTCGGGGTGCTCACGCCCCAACTCGCGGTGACGCCGCAGCGCGCTGGCGCCATCCGCGCACGCCTCGACGAGCGCGATGCGATCGAACAAGCGGCGCCGATTCTCGGTTCGAGCGTCCAGCGCCTCGATGATGAGCCACTGATCCGGGTGGGCCGTGCAGACGTCCGTCCAGCGCATGATGCCCTGACCCTACCAGCGCCCCGTGGGGGTCACAACTTCGGAGAAGGACTGGGCCCCTGTGGTCTCTCTTCGCGTCCGCCCGGTGGCGCGGCTCAATGCCATCGTTTGGGTGTAGCGTCATCGCCGATGAGCCCTCCAAGTGGCGAGCAGTGTGGCCTGTGCCACGAGGCGATAGACAAGTCGAACGTCGCGCGCGGCAAGACCCTCCTTGTGTGTCGGGCATGCGTGGGTCGCGGACTGGCCAGCACTCTGGCGCGCGATGTTGGTCTCGACCGTACGATGCGAAGCGGGTTCACCACCTGCGACTTCTGCCGCGAGCTCGCTCCAGAGGGGGCGGTCCATCGTGGCCAGGGCGACGCTGGCAAGGGGATCTGTTCGACGTGCCTGTCGGGCGCCTATGATCTCCTGACCCAGCAGGACGTGATCAGGGGACAGCGTCAAAGGCTGAAAATGACCGCCCCTGGGGTGCGAGAGCTCGTGGACGAGCACTTCGAGGCACTGGAAGAGGACGTGGTCACCACGAGTCGGGTCTTCCCCAGCTATCTTCGTGCCGATCTTCAGCGCGCGCTCGATCGCCTGCTCAAAGACTCGGCAAGCTACGGCCTGCAGCGCTCGTCCCAGCACACCACGTTGACCTTCTCAGATCTGTCCGATGAGGGGCGCGACGCCGTGCGGCTTGCGCCGCTGCAGTACGAGGAGGTGGACATCGGAGAGCCTGAGCCAGTGCGCTGTGTGAAAGCGGCTCTCTGGTTGGTCATGGACGAGACGACGCCCCACGCTGTGCTGCTCTCGAAAGCCGGCGAGTACGGGCGATCGGCCGGATGGCACGTCGAGGTTGCGGTTCCTGCCGGGGAGGCCGGCATCCGACTGGCCCGGCGGTACTTCCTCGATCTGGAAGCGGCCATCCAGGCGTCGTCCTCTTACCGCGGCAAGGTACTCTCTCTCGAATGCCAGCAAACCTACCGGGGCGTGGCGGCCGGGAATGTGGTCGTTCACAAACTCAGTGCGGTGTCGCGGGAGCAGCTCATCCTGCCCGACCGCACGCTGGCCCTGCTAGAGCGCAATGTCTTTCGGTTCCTGGCGCAGCGCAAGCAGCTGCTTGCGCTGTCGATGCCGGTCAAGAAGGGGCTGCTCTTCTACGGCCCACCAGGAACGGGCAAGACCCACACCATCCGGTATCTTGCCGCGGCGTTGCCCGAGCACACGACGTTGCTCGTAACCGCCGAGCAAGTGGGCGCCATCGCCGAGTACATGGCCCTGGCGCGGCTGCTCAGTCCGTCCATCGTGGTCATCGAGGACGTAGATCTCATCGCACGCGAACGCGAGGATCTCGACAGTCCGATTCAGGAGAGCCTGTTGAACGGGATTCTCAACGAGATGGATGGGCTGAGGGAGAACGCCGAGATTCTGTTCATCCTGACGACCAACCGTCCAGACACGCTCGAGCCCGCGCTGGCGGGACGCCCTGGCCGCATCGACCAGGCCGTCGAGTTTCCGCTTCCCGACGACGCGGGACGCCAGAGGCTGCTCCATCTCTATCGCTCGGGCTTGCAGCTGGATGTCGAGGTCGAAGGGGAGGCCGTCCGTCGCACGGATGGGACCAGCGCAGCCTTCATCAAAGAGCTCGTGCGGCGCATGGCACAACTGGCCGTGGAGCGAGACCCCGATTCGCGCACCGCAACGCGAGTCGATCTGGACGCAGCGCTGAACGAGATGCTGTTCGAGGGCGGCAGCCTGAATGCCCAGTTGCTTGGCGTTGCCAAAGGAATCGGTGCGACCGGGACCGTCAAGACGCGGTGATCGGCCGGGGTCTGGCGAAAGAGCCCGGCCCAGGACGTGAGCTACCAACCCCCAGACGCGAAGATGCTCGCGGCTTTAGCTGGTGGTCCTGGTGGCGGCAGGAACGGGGGTGGCTTCGGCACGGACTGCCGCTACAGCGCGAACGCGGCGCCCATCACGATGAGCGAGTCGTCGCCATGGCGCTCGCCCTGGGCGAAGAAGAGGAAGTTCCAGGTCGCCAGCGGCATGCGGTGGCGATTGATGCTGTACGCCTTCTCCAGGCGCAGCCCGACGCCGCTGCCGCCCTCGGGCTCCGGGGCACCGCGGGCGCCCTTCGCGACCAGGTAGCTGAGCCCGGGGGTGACCGACAAGTACCCCCTTTGCTTGCTGCCAAAGCGAAAGCGCGGACCGACGAAGCCGGACGCCAGCGCGATGTAGTCGCCGGTCGGACTCACGACCGCCGTCATGGCCGCGAACAGGTCGACGCCGAATCGAGGCGACGCCTGATAGGGATCTGTCTCAACGACGCAACGACCCTGATGGACGTGTTCGACTGCCTCGTGAAGGTGGTCTCGCGCTGAGCGCACTGCCTGTGGTCCGCGACTGTGCGCAGCGTCAGGCGGCCGACTGCCGGCCGGGAACCTGAGCTGCGCGGCTTCACGTTCGCGGGGGATGAAACGCTAGGTGCGTGATGCCCGCGCAGGTAGAGTGCCCGCGGGGGTTTTCAATGACGACGAAGTTCGTGATGGGCGGACGTGTGTCCAGGGTCGCAATGCTGGTGGCCGTGGCGGTGCTGAGCTCCGGCTGTCTGGCCTCGATGCTGCTATCGAAGAAGACCAAGCACGACTGGATCTTCGGGACCGGCAAGTCGCACAGCAAGCCGGCGTGGGACATCGCGGTCGACGTCAACCCGAGCCTGCTCTCGGTGACCGAGGAGCCGCACCAGATCACCATCCAGGGCTCGGCCGCCAAGAACGGCTGGTACGAACAGTTCGAGCTCAAGATCCTGCTTGCGACGGACGGCCTGAAGGCCAGCCAGCGCGCCGACAGCGGCTACCAGGCGCTCAACGACGGCGAGGGCACGAGGACCTCGCCCGAGGGCTCGAAGCTGCTGGGGCTGCCGGCGCGGCGTTATGCGCTTCGTGTCGAGAAGGCTGGCGACATGGGTAAGTGGGGCACCACCTCACACTGGTTCGTGGCCGACCTGGGCAAATGTCGCATCGAGCTCTACACCAAGTCGAACCGCCACGGCGCCAACCACCTCGCGCTCGACGAGGCGGTCGCCAAGCACATCCGCGGTCTCAAGGGCAAGCGACCCGACCCGGTCGCGTGCCGCTGACGGCTACTTGGTGCTGAAGCTTCCCGGTCAGAGCCCAGCGGGTGTGCCGCTGAGTGTTGCCGCTCGACGCATGGCGTGAGCTAGATCAGGTCCTCGAAGGGGACGCTCGCCCACCTCGCGATCGCGAAGCCCAGCGTGGAGCACCACCCGGTCTCGAACAGCAGCTCGTTCCGCGTGTACAAGGGATCGCCCATCGCCGACCCCGAGGCCTCGGTGACGAGGGCGACCTCCTTGCCCGAGCGCAGCGCCGCCTTGATGCCGCGATAGATGTAGTCGTCCGCGGCGAACGCGATCACGCGGGTCAGGTCGGCTCGCGGGACGACCCTGCCATCCTCGAGCGTCGCGCGGTCGCCCACCGCCTCGAAGACCTTGCCCTTGCTGTCGTAGACCTCGACGCCGTCGGCGTGGCAAACCCAGACGAAGTCGCAGAAGAAGTCGGTCTCGGCGACCGGGAAGCCGCGCGCCTTCAGGTCCGCCACCAGCGCGTCGTGCTCGGCCTCGGGCAGATTGCGATATGCCAGCTGCTTGGCGCCGTCGCTGCCCAGGCTGTAGATCATCAGCAGGCGCTTGCCATCCTTCACTTCCGACCCTGGGATCTGGACCCTCCCGGCCCCCGGCACGGCCGCGGCCTCGTCGAACCTCACCCGCAGCTCCAGCGCCGCCATCTCGCGCTGCAGCTGCGGCCGCCGCGCGGGCATCGCGCGCAGCGCCTCGAGCGCCTTCGCGTCCGAGATCCGGGTCAGGTACTCGCTGTCGTAGCCGTCGGTCATGCCGTTGTCGTGGTCCCGCTCGTAGTCGTAGTAGGTGCCGCAATACGGGCATTTCCACAGGCCGTTGCGCTCGAAGCCGAAGGTCTCGAACTGCTCGGTGACCTTCGGGAGCTGGCCCTCCGATTCATTCGTGCGACAGTACCAACCCGTGACCTTGCCGAGGTCGCGACAGAGCGGGCAGTCTTGCCAGGAGGCCGCCGTGGGACGCGCGGGTGGCAGCAGTCCAGCCCGCGCATTGCGCAGGAGTCGCTCCGACTCGGTGCTGGCGCACTCGAGGTGCGGGTACGGCGCCAGGTCGAGGCCACGCAGCAGCAGCAGCTTGAGCAGATCGCTGTCGGGCTGCTGGCAAGCCACCTGGAGGATCGTGGCCTGTGCGGCGCCCATGGTGGCGCCGAGGTCGAACAGCAACTGCAGGCCCTCCAGGTTGCCGGCCGCGATCGCGACCACCAGCGCGCCGGGCTCGAGCTTGGCACCGGAGGCCACCAGCTCCCGCATGGCGAAGTGGCGACGGTAGCGCGCCGCCAGCATCAGCGCGGTCAGGCCGCTCGGGCTGCGCGCCTCGAGATCGCTGCGCGCGGCGACCAGGGAGATGCGAAAGGCCGAGTTGTCGAGCGTGGCGACAAACAGCTCGGCCTGCGCATGACCCGAGACGGCCGCTCGTTCGAGGACCAGGGCGACCTGCTCATGCCCCGTCTTCAAGGCGTGATCGATCGCGGTGGCTCCATAGGCGTCGCGGGTGACGGCGCTGGCGCCCTGGCCGAGCAGCGCCGTCACGGCCTCCAGCGCGCCGGCGCGCGCGGCCAGCATCAGCTGCTTGTCGCCATCACTCGCGGTCGAGCTGCGAATCGGCCACTGCTCGAGCAGCGCCAGCAGCTCGGGCATGTGGCTCACGCTGTCGAGCGCTGCAGGCGTGACCTTGGCTCCAGCATCGAGCAGCCGTTGCACGAGCGTTGCGCCGCCGCCGCGAGCGACCGCGAGCGCCGGCGTCGGGTTGGCGCCGCGGCGGAGGAGCAGCTCGATGAGCGGCAAGCGGTTGCTGCGCGAGTTCAGGACGGCGCGATACAGCGCGCTGTAGCCATGCTCGTCGGTCGCATCGATCTTTGCGCCCGCATCCAGCAGCAGCTCGGCCATCGGGACGCTCTGCGCCCACGCCAGCGCCGCCTGTGTCGGGTACGCGAGTCGGCCGAACTTGTAGAACCGCTCGATGCGCACGCGCGCGTTGACGTCCGCTCCATCAGCCAGCGCCGCGCGCGTGCCGTCCAGGTCGTCGGCCACGACGGCCTCGCACAGCCGCAGGTTTTTCTTCTTCTTGTCAGCCCTCACTCCACCCAGTGTCGGTCATCGGGGCTCGCTGATCGAGTCGACACCAGGGGGGCGTTTCCGCGGGGGCCAGGGGATGAAGGCGCTGGTGCGTCGGATGTAGTCGACATAGGCGGGGCGACGCTCGCGCAGCGCGGCCTCCAGCAGGGTGACGCCCGAGACGCGCAGCAGCAGCACCGTGAGCAGCGCGGGCCCCAGCAGCGCCCAGGCCACGCCGGCGCCCAGCCCGATGAGGCCGAGGCCCCACCACAGCAGGAATTCGCCGAAATAGTTGGGGTGCCGCGAGTAGCGCCACAGCCCGCGCGCCATGACCTGGCCACGGCTCTCGGGCGCTCGCTTGAAGCGCGCCAGCTGCACGTCGGCGATCGCCTCGCACAGGAGGCCCGCCAGCCACAGTCCACCGCCGACGACGTCGAGCAGGCCCAGTGGCCGCGTGCCGCCCCGTGTGGCGGCGGCCAGCAGCGGCATCGATACCGCCAGCGCGAGGCAGGCCTGCAGCCCGAACACCATGAGGCCGCTCAGCCACCAGAAGCGCACGCCGTGGCGCTGCCGCATCGCCGCGTAGCGATGGTCCTCGCCGTGGCCGCGACGCAGCAGGAGATAGCCACTCAGGCGCACCGCCCACACCGCGACCAGCACCAGCACCAGCAGGCGGCGCTCGGGCCGGCCGTGGCCCAGCCCGTGGCCGATGGCCGCGATGATGGCGAACGCGACGCCCCAGAAGGGATCCACGATGCTGGCGTCGCGGAGGCGCAGGCTGACCAGCCAGAGCACGAACATCGCGCCCAGCAGCGTCACCAGCGAGAGGGTGGCGACCGTCGACAGCACGTCTACGCCGGCTCGCGTTCGAACAGCAGCTGCACGCAGCCGAGGTAGCGCTCGGCATAGGCGCCCTCGCACTCGCACAGGTAGTAGTCCCAGGTGCGCCAGAAGCGCTCGCCGTAGCGGGCCACGATCTCGGCGCGGTGCGGCGCCAGGTTGCGTCGCCAGTGGTTCAGCGTGAGCGTGTAGTGCGGCGTGATGTCCTCGAGGTGGCGCAGCCGGAGGCGCGCGCGCCCGGCGGCGCTGACCAGCGAGGTCACGGTCGGGATGGAGCTGCCGGGGAAGATGTGGCGCTGGATGAAGTCGGCCTCGCGCTGGTGTCGCGCCAGCTCGTGATCGGGGATGGTGATGGCCTGCAGCGCCAGACGCCCCCCCGGAACCAGGTGCGCCGCCACCTCCGTGAAGTAGCGCGGCAGGTGACGCGCGCCGACCGCCTCGACCATCTCGACCGACACGACCTTGTCGAACTGCCCGTGCAGATCTCGATAGTCGACCTCCAGCACCTGCACCCGCTCGGACAGCCCCGCGGCGGCGATGCGCTGGCGCGCCAGCGTCGCCTGCTCGGCCGAGATGGTCGTCGTGATCACGCGTGTGCCACGCTCGGCTGCGCGCAGCGCCATGCTGCCCCAGCCGGTGCCGATCTCGAGCAGCCGGTCGGACGGCGACAACTCGAGCCGCTCCAGCAGCCGATCGAGCTTGCAAAGGCTGGCCTGCTCGAGCGTCAGGGTGGGCGGCTCGAACACGGCGGCCGAGTACGTCATGGTGGGGTCGAGCATGCGCGCGAACAGGTCGTTGCCGAGGTCATAGTGCTCGCGGATGTTGCGCCGGCTGCCGGCGCGGGTGTTGTCGCGGGCCGCGCGCAGCACCCGGGCCAGCGCCATCCCGCCGCGTGCGAGTCCGCTGTCGAGGGCGCCCATCATCGCGCGATTGCGCACGAAGAGCCGGATCAACGCGGTCAGGTCGTCGGTCTCGAAGTCGCCATCGACGTACGACTCGCCCGCACCCAGGGTGCCGCCAGCCAGAACCCTGCGCCACATGCGCGGGTGCATGACGTCGATGGTCGCGCGCAGGCCGTCGGACGCCGGCCGTCCAAACCGACGCACCTGGCCCCCGGGGGCGCGGAGCTCCAGCTCGCCTTCGGGCAGGGCGGCCAGGGCACGGCTGAGCAGCCGCTCCGCCAGGGACGTGGTGACGCGCTCGGCGAGGCTGCGGTGCTGCGGCCAGGTCAGTGCGCTGTCGATGGCCATGACGGTCGTCCTCCTCGGGCTCGGGCATGGTTGCGGGGGTGCTCGAAGTACGGCTCCCCCTGGAGCCAGAGCAGCCCCGCCTGGATGTAGATCGCGGCGTGCAGGCGCGCGGTCACCGCGGGATGGCGCAGCGCCGCCGCGAGCAGGCCGGCGCGCGTCAGCGGACGCCGCGCCAGCGCCAGCGTGGCCCGAAACACCTCGCGACCATCCTCCCGGTTGCGCATGTCGACCAGCAGGCCCTGCCCTGGTGTGGTCAGCCGCCACTGGTAGCGCTGTTGCATGGGGAAGAAGGGGGAGACGTGGAAGGCCTTGGCGAAGCTGGCGCGCGCCTCGGTCGCGCTGGCCTCGAGGACATAGGCGTGTCGCTCGCGCCACGGGGTGTTGGTGATCTCGGCGACCACGGCGTCCAGCGCGCCGCCCTGGTCGAAGCAGTAGTAGAAGGTGACCGGGTTGAACACATAGCCGAGGGTGCGCACGTGCGTGAGCAGCCGGACCGCGCCGCCTGGTCGCCGGCCCAGCGCGGCCTCGACGCGATCCTTCACACACTCGGCCAGCGGACGTTGCGGATCGCCGAGGTAGTCCTGGCGATGGAACGACATCGGCCGGAGCTGCTCGAGCCCGAACAGCGGCGCCAGCGCCAGGCCGGGGAGCTCGTCGAGATCGAGGTACAACATGTACAGGCGGTAGCGAAAACGATGCGGCCGCGGCAGGTGGCGGGTGTGTGTGACGATGCCGTGGTAGATCGCGCTGACCGTCACGGCTGCACCCCGAGGCGCTCGCACACGCGCAGGGCGCTGGCCACGCCGTCCTCGTGGAAACCATTGCCCCAGTAGGCGCCCGCATACGACGTGCAGCGGTGATCGATCAGGGCAGCGTGCCGCGCCTGGGCGGTGATCCCGGCCGGGGTCAGCACCGGATGGCGATAGTCGAAGCGTCCGAGGATGCTGGCGGGCTCGATGCGCGAGGAGGTGTTCAGCGTCACGAAGTAGTCGCGCGCGGCAT
>Ga0138256_10003639_pt1 | contig 16351 bp, 11 predicted proteins | sample KNB2016incub_MG_FD_105486 | JGI IMG/M metagenome (GOLD analysis project Ga0138256, IMG submission 105486) | Active sludge microbial communities from wastewater in Klosterneuburg, Austria - KNB2014incub_MG | ecosystem: Engineered > WWTP > Activated sludge > Unclassified | place: Austria... | reverse complement strand
TTTGTAAAGACAGATCCAAAGTATTCAAAAAAATACCTGTTAACTGTGGCAACACCTTTGTACCTGGTAACCGATGCTGCATTAAGGCCGGTATATAGTTCACTGGGGTATGACAATGATCAAATACCCAACATTTTAAATTTAGTGGACAGGCAATTGATAAGCAGGGAAAGGATATCATACAGCAAATCAGGAAAAGTAGTGGCCAATAATGACAAAGCGGCTTACTACACTATTGAGACCATTGAAGATGGCAACCGTGTGCAACTGAACCGGTTGATTCAAAAAAGGCTGACCAGCAGCAGCAACTACCTGTTGAAAGACCATGTATATTTAAAAGACGGGGCCTTTGTTGTAAATGAATTGAGCTATGCCCGGGACAGCAGTATTGTGATGAAGCAGCTCATTAAAACAACATTTAAAGAGGGCAGGCCTGCAGAATCTTTTACCGAGTATTTCAGCAATGGAAAAAAAAGGGTGGTTTGGCCTTTAAATGGAAAGTATGAGGTATTTGACAAAGATGATAACCTGGTACAAACGGGCCCCGTAAAGGATGGCCTGGGAGAAGGGTTGTTCAAAATGTATACCGGTGAGTTGCTCAGCATGGAAATAACTTATGTACAGGGGCTGAAGCAGGGGGCGTATAAAATATATGAAGCCGGTAAACTGAAAACCAGGGGTTTTTACCGCGATGATGAAGAGTACGGGTTAAAACAGGAGTATGATAAAGAGGGCCTGCTGAGCAATGAAACATGGGTATCGCAGCAGTATGACTTTGCTGGTTCATTTTCCAACGGGCTTGCCCATGTAAAACTGAATGGCAAATACGGGTATATCAATAAAAGTGGTGAGGTAGTGATACCGATCCGGTATGATGCTGCAGAAAAATTTGAAGGCGGTAAAGCAAAGGTTACCAAAGACGGGGATAGTTTTTATATCAATATGCAGGGGGAAAAGTAAAAGCATGCAAATATCTCAACAGTACTGATGAAATTTTATTGAATCTTTTTTGCTTTGTATTGGGTCGGTGAAGACAGCTATACAGCTAATTGATCTTACGGCTTAATGCTTTCACTGTTATCTCAAGGTCATCAATTCGCTGCTTTTGCTCCCTGTTTTCTTTTTGCTCAGCTTCTATCTGTACCTGTTGTTCTTTTACTGCATTGATCAAAAGAAAAACATAGGCCTGGTTATTCACTTCCCGGAGATCAGTAAACGCCCGGTAAGATTTTTTAGAAACCATGTAAGGTGCAATTTTTTCCAGGTCCTGTGCCACAATACCTACCTGTTCATCACCGGTTTTATACGGGGCCTGATCATTGTAATTAAATGTAACCGGTTGTATTTGCCTGATCACACTTAAACCATCTGTAAAATCACCTGAAATACTTTTTATCCGCTCATCAGAGAAAACGGCCCATACACCCGTAGCATTATTTGCAGTACCATTAACAGAAAGCTTTGCTGTTGGCAGTGGTGTTCCAATTCCAACCTCGCCGGTTCCATTAATACGCATAGTTTCTGTAAAGGCAGCACTGCTGCCATAGCCAAAAGCAATATCAGAATTGAGTCCATCTGTATAAACCTGCAACAGGAATGGCTGTATTCCTATTCCATAATGATTTGCTGCGGTTCCCCATAGCGAAATTTTATTACCCAATACTGAAGCAAAATTCAGTGGTACAGCCGGGTTCAGTTCCCCGATACCGACATGGCCATTTTGCAGAACCGTCATGGCATTACTTCGGGCTGTATTGGCTGTTCCGTTACCAATTTGAAAAATGCGGTTTAAAGCATGTATACTTACGGGAGCAGCAGCATTGGTACTGTCATTGAAAAGGCCTGCAGTAAACCCCCCGAAAGATTTTGATTTTGTGAAGTACCCGGTTGCAGTACTGTAATCACCACTGGCAGTTGTCTGATCACCCATTGCAGCAGCAGTATTACCGGAGGCGGTTGAATTGCTACCCATAGCTGTAGCATAAGAGCCACTGGCTGTTGTACCGCTACCCATAGTTGTACCGGAAAAGCCACTGGCTGTTGTACTGTTACCCATGGCAGTAGCGTAAGAGCCACTGGCTATGGTAATGCTACCCATGGCTGTACTTGAAATGCCGCTTGCGATTGAATTATGTCCCATAGCTGTACTGGTAATTTCACTGGCAATTGTTTGTTCTCCCATGGCTACACTGTAGGTGCCGCTGGCAACAGTGTTAAACCCGGTTGCTATTGAATAAAAACCGATATTGGCATCATTCCATTGGATACTGCTTACTAAACCTGCACGAAAAGCTCCCTTTGCAGGTATCCACATCAACCGGGTTCCGGCACCGCTTACCGGTGTGCTGCCAATGGAACTGTCAAATAAAACTGCGCCGCCCTTTACCTGTAATAAACTTTGAGGTGCAGAAGTACCTATACCTACATTGCCGGTATTGGCATTATAAATATGAGTTCCATTCTTACGCCAGAGATTATTGCTATCGGTAATTAATTGCTGCCATACAATACCATCGTGGTAATAAAAATTTTTCAGTGTACTATCGTAAACCAGCAGGCCTTTACCCGGCGATGCAATGCCTGTGCGCTGTGCAGTAGTTAACCTGGGTATCAGCAGCCCTTTGTTATTACTCGTAATATCCAGCATGGCACTGGCATGCGCAGCATTGCCGGTGGTATTAATGGCAAAGGATTGTGCATTTGCTGTGTAATGCTGTACCAGCAATACACAAAGCAAGAGGTTGATTGTTTTTTTCATAAACAAAGGTTATACTCAAATGTAACTATTAATAAAGGCTAATGCTATGACCCAAATCAGGAATAACCCATGCCGGCTTATGCTTCATTGATTTGTTAATGGCTTCAGCTTACAGTGGCGGAACAGGTTTTGGAAACACGGGCTCTTCGAAAAAATGGTACCGCCGAAATACGAACGGCGAAAGATGTAAGGATAAGTTGTTGGAGATCATTAAGCACAGGATGATATCGTGCTGAAGTAAGGACAAAAGTGAATCTTTATTATAGATTGCCTTATTTAAGTTTACGGGCTTAAAGTTTAATATAGATCATCTTATTAAGCTTGCTACCTGCCTCATATTCAGCAAATACAGGTCAAAAAACGCAATTATTGACTCATGTTTTTGAAACATAAGTCAGTTTTGAGGATTTTTGATGCATATTAGGGAGTGCATCCTCCAAACCAGGCACTATATTTTCACATATTCTTTTCTTAATAAAGCAGTCACCCCTTTTTTACCGGCTCTTTTTCCTATCCAGAGCAATACACTTTCAAACAAACCCTGCCAGCCCGGAAGTTTCATTTCGCCTAAAGCCAGTAAAATACCCAGGTGATCTATTTTACGGGGGGTGCCGGTTTTATCGGTTTTACCATCCCGTGCAAGACCGTATGCTATCTGCAGGCATTCTTCAAAACCCCTGGAACCGGGACTGATGTGTACCCTAAAACGGCAGGGCTGGTTGCTGTTGTTAAAGAAGCGGTGTAATACATTTTTTTCTACAGTAGCGGGTGCATCACCGGGTCTTAAGGTACGCAGCTCTTTACCCAGCTGCACCTGTAATTCACCTTGCAGGCAGGTAAATGTTTCCGTATAGGTTTTGTGATAATGCCGGTCTACGCCACCGCCGGGTGCTACTTCCACTTCTATTAAACTGTACGCACCATGGGTTTCCTGTACGGTTTGTATAAAAATGGCAGTATCCTTTTGCACCGGATTGTAAATGGCTCTTGACAAATTATTCATATCATTTTTTTTGTAAAAATGCGCCGGGTAAAATTTACCCGAAAGCGGGTAGTGAATAAACTGTAGATTATGGCTGATGAAATGAATGCCTTGTTGTATGGCAGCGGCGTAAATTATTTTAAACTGAATCCTGCCTTCAATAAGGTTTTAAGATGTCTTTCAGCATTCGTTTTATGAAATGAATTCAATGGCTTAAGTTCATAGGCGAAATCAGCTAAATAGGTTCTTTCACCTTGTGTCAAAATTTTCATTCGGGAATCCCATTCAACCATCTGTTTTAGAATATTCAGATTAATATTCGGCACAGAACCGATTACTTTTACAATGATGTTTTTATCGGATGTTTCTTTTTCGAAATAATTGGATGCTATTTGAACCTCTTTAACCGAAGGAGCAATTCCCTTTGCAAGATTAAGTGCAATTGAATTAAATGCAGACGCATACTTATTTTTTTCTTCAGCTGCCTTTTTTTCTATTCCTTTAAAATAGTCTTGTAAGCTAATTCCTTTCTCCAGGGCTTGATTATATTTTAAAACAATAAACTTCAAAGTACTCTCAAGAAGGTAATTCTGCGTTATGTTTATTTGGTCAAATATTTCCGGATTGTTCTTTCTAATCTCTGTCATAAGATTGCTTTCAAATCTTAAAATGTCTTCGCCTAAATCTTCCACCTTAATTATTGAAGAAATAATACTATCAAACTTTTTCTCCTGAAGCTTTGAAAGGCCTTTGTACTGCTTTCTTAGTTCATTGTAAAATTCCATTCCTTTAGAAAGCACCTCAATATTCATTTGTATTCTTTCAAAGTCAACTTCCTTTTCTTCTTCATTTTTTTTCTCTTTAATTGGAATTGAATACTTTTTTAAAATTTCCAGTGCAATTTTAGAAGTCATGAATTTTGTAATCTCCGTGGAGTCTGAAATGTCTTCCCACAATTTTTTATTCTTTGCATATTCCCCATAATCTTCGCTATCAGAATACTGCTTAATCAATTCGTTCATCAACTCCATCAACTTAGTAAAGAAGGATACCAAATCATCCTCAAGCTTTTCCTTTTTCCAGATTTTTAAAAGGTCAAATTGCTTTCCTAGTTTAGCACCATCTGTATATATGTAGATTATAGAAATTGAGTATGGGATTACTGCCGACCTTATTTGCCCCATTGCATGTTTTCCCTTTCCATAAATATTTTCAAGATCACCAAATAATATGATTTTGGAAATTAACTCCTCATAAAATTCTCTGTTTACATTAACAGCTTTCTTTCCTCTTGTCTCCCCTGTAATTTCTTCTAAAAAGTATCTGAAAACTTTTTCACCACCTTTTTTCACAATGAATGGCTGCTCTCCCCATGCAGTAAAACATTTACCTAACTGCTCCTTTGTAAAACGATAATGCTGTGGATACTCCTTTACAATCCTGGCTTTATTTGAGCCTGCAATTCTTAACTTGGTATTGAATTCTCCTCTTGATTTTTCAAAGAACCATTTCCTGCCAGAAGGCGTAACAACGCTCTCGGAAAGGGCTTTAAGTTTATTTAGTTGAGGGCTTCTCGAACTTAAATCAACATTAGAAACTTTAGTTTGAGAGTTCGAATACTTGCTTATATCTGAAATCAATGAGTCTAATCCTTCCTCTGTAACATCTAAGGCAACATTGATCTTTGCCATTATTTTTACCCGGTCAATTGGGAACCCATCTTTCTGAGTAAAATAAATACTTGCAGTTGTCTGCCCTCCATTTACAATTTGAAAGTCAGTTAAGGATTTAATAAACATTTTACCATTTTTTACCTCAAATTCTTTTGCAGTAGAAGTAATAGTAATCCCATTATTGAAAGCAATAAACTTTTCAGGGCTTACTCTTATCGTTTCTCTTATTCCCTTATTTGCACCTTTGAATTGCAGAAATGATCTGACATTCTTTTCAAGTAATCTTGAACTGTATCTTTTGTAAAGGTCAGATAATATGTGAGCAGGTAATACGCAGAGGTAGGATTCAAAGTTTTCCTCTTCTGCTGCCTTTATGACTTCTATTTTATAGTTGAATAAATTTTGGAAATCAATTACCAATGCTTCTCTATTGCCCTGAGAAATCATGACATCATATAAAAAATTGAGATCTATCAATTTCTTGATGATGAGTAAATCCTTTTTTACTCGTTCTCGGTCTCTAGCAAAAGTTACTGTTATTGATTCATCTTCAAATTCTATTCTCTTTGGCTGGGGAATTGTACCTCGAGTTTCTATTGTGGCTGTAGCACTGACTAAAAAAATTTCAACTACATCAAACTGTTCTGCACCTGTTGTTGATGAAAGCTGAGATAACAAAGGCCTTATTGGGTCAGCATCCTGAACTTCATCGTTTAAGAATCCTTTGATTGCTTTGTTTAAAAATTTAGTTGCTCTTTTAAACTGGTTATCATAATGGCTTTTGGTAGAAATCTGTAAGTCTTTTTCAGAGGCATTAATCTCAATGCTTGCTTCATCTATAATAAAAAGTTGAAGTCTTTCAGAAGATTCATTAACTGTATATCCATTCAACTTTAAATTCTCTGTCGGATTCAAAAAGTATGAGTCATTCCAGTCTTCCGAATCAAGTAATTTAGCATCAACCATTAGAGGAAGAATCTGACTTAGCAATTGAATTTGCTGTACAAATCCCTCTTCATCTTTTGAGGTATCGAGTAATTCTTTCCGGTAATTCAGGAACTCTTGAATTCGCATATTAAAAATCTTTTTGTTCGATTATAAATGGGGTCAAAAGATTTGTTCTTAAGTTGTATTTTATATTATTTATTTCGTCAGGAATATTTGACCTGTTTAGTTTTGGAAAATCCTCAGATGCACAGTTGTATGAAATACTGTCTATAGGCTTGAACTTATATTTGTCGTACTGACTCGCATTTTTTGCAGTGATATTTTTCTGGTTCAATGCTTTCCAAAGTATTGAATTCTCTCCCGAATATTCCTGGACCAGTTTCTTTATTTCAAAAATTAACTCCCGAATACTAATGCCAACAGTAAAGTCACTTAACAAGGAAACAACAATCAGTTCAAGCCCTTTTCCAGTGGAAACTTCTAACTGAAATTCACTTGATATTTTTACATCAATGCCAGAAGGGGATTTTGTTTTCACCTCCAAATTTTTTGTCTCTAATTCAAAATCATTCCCTTTATCATAAGGGCCTTTCCAGGAATTCAAGATGAAATTAATATCTGTTCCATTAGGGTTAGTTATTAAAGATTTCAGAACCAACAATTCCCCCATAAGACCCTTTATAGCATCCTCTGAAAGTGAATCTGATTTTTTGTCTTCAAAGAATTCACTCCACCTAAAAAAAGCCTCGATAAAGTGATTTGAATATTCTTCAAATTGACTCATACCTTTTATTCCATGATATAGAGAAAGTATAAGGTCGTCAAAAAGGTCGTAGTAATCATTATCTATTAACTGAAGTACAATCAAATTATTTTCGAGGAAGTATTTGATGGATATGTTTTCTTTTTGAATTCCCTTGAACTTTAAATGTTCGTTTGCTGGTAGCGCAAGAATTAAACATCGTTTATTTTCCTTACTAACTCCAATAAAAAGTTCGCAGATACAATCAGGCGATATTCTTATCGACCTGAAACCACTTGTAACAGTATTGTCTGATAGACCTGACCATTTTATTTTTAGTTCTGTACTTGTCATATTTATAATTCATTTGCATCAGCAGGTAATCCCGAATCTGCTTCACTGTATTCTTCTTCCTCTTCTTCTTCAATTCCATAATTCCCATGCACATAAACTCCACCTGGATCTGGTTCAATAGGCGGGAATCCAATCGCATAGCCAATCAATGGGATGTTCAAATCAATACCTTCTTTTTCAATAAAAGCTTTTAGTTCCGAATCCTCCTTTCCTTTTTCCTGGCGAAAAACATAATATGAATCCAAGATGTAAATTACCAAAAGCCCTTCCTGGTCTGACATTTTCTCACGGTAAACTCTTTCTGGAATGTTAACTTTTTCTGCCTCTTTGTTCACTTTTTCTATTGGCCAATCCGGGTAATTTTTCTGATAATAAGTTCTTCTGTTTTCAATAAACTCCTTTTCAGCTTCTTTTATCTGATTATTACTTAACAATAGCGACAAGTCTAAGCCTGCGGAAATAATATTTGCAGATTTACCAGATGCCGAAAATTCCTTATTTTGAATAAATTCATCTCTGTACTTTCTCGTGGCAGTTTCATCTTTTGGCCCACGCCTAACAGTCATCTCAATAATTTTGGGTAAACCAGACTCTACTTCTGTTAAAAATCCTTTTCCTTCTAAAGAATTTGCATTGCCTGTTGTTTTAATTCCAATAGTCCACCTACTTAATTTATTTTTTTCCTTACATAGTTTAATAAATTGAATTATGCTTTCACATCTTTCTTTGCCAAAATTATTCTCCAATTCAAGAACCTTAACTATTCCAGAAATATCAGTCTCAGCAACGAGAAATCCTGCTTCACTTCCATCTTCATTAATATTGGATTTGAAGTTAAAGTTTGGAACAATAGTGTTTTTAAAATCAGCCCAAACTTGTTCTATTTTTTCTTTCCTTAGATCAAATTTTGTGGTCTGCTCAAGCTCATCTTGATATGACCAATTAACTTCTTTAACATCACGTAGAATCGATGGCCTTGTTATTTTAAGAGTACCATGGTGCTTTTTTACCCGAAGAATAAAATTACCTGGTGTCCTGTTTTTCTCTTCCATCTTTTTAAATTCAAGTTCAAGTTCTTCAATTGTTCTGGTAACTAAATCATATTTGTTCATTGAATCATTAGTAATGAAGAGTTTGCAACAATCCAAGTATCCAGGACGGTAACCAAACCACCTTCCCATTTGCAAAAGAGCATCTGAATAATCTGTGGAACGAACAAAATAATTAATACTTAAACCTTCAAGGGTAAATCCACGGGATAGTCTGTTTCCTCCAATAGCAATGTATTTTTTTGAAGTATTTTTTGGATAAATAAGTTTACCTCCTATCGGACTACTGTTAATAGCTTTGACTTCTATGTCTTTTATTGCATCGATCAGAAAATTATTTTTAATTGTTTCGAAACTAATTGGCCTGAGAAACTCATCATCATAACCTTTCGGTAAATAGGCAGAAATATGCTCAATAATATTTGAATAGTACTTGTACCATATTTTTTCAAAAGTTGAAAAGACAGACTTTGGGTTGCTAGGATTATCTAGCAACAAACTACTTTGCAATTCTCCCACATATACATCTATTAAGTCTTTAAGTCGGTTTTGCCATAAGGTATATCTTGAAATGTGAATCAACATAGAGTTATGTGTATTGTACATTGTAGAATATATCATTGCAGGTTTCCGGCTTTCCCGTATAGCAATTGAAAGAATAAAACAGAGAATGCTTTCCTTTATAGATACAGGTAAAATTCTTGGAAAATCATCTCCGGGTCTCGATGATCTTGTGAGTCTTCTATATTCTTTGTAATCAGCAAAATCCAGATAAGAACCAAAGTGTCCAAACCTTTCTTCCCATTCATTAGCGTTGCTAATTTTTTCAACTCCAATAAGTTCTCCACTGATTTGAGGGTAGACTCTGCATGGAAAATTTTCAATATTGTCAGTTACAATTTCGACCAAAGGAATTTTTAGCTCAGCTTGATTTTCTATTTTTTTAATTGTTTCAAAGATTTGTTGGGCTCCTATGTAATTTGTTGGAGGATTAAGCAATACAATAAAATCTTCGGGAAATAGGTTACCTTCTTGTTTAAGTGATTTCTCTTCTGATTGTCCTTTTGCTTTATACTTGACAATCCAATCCTTTTCTGGCACATCATTTTGGTCAGCAAGGACATTTGCAAAGGGTGTGGCAGTATACCCTAAATATGTTTTTTTCTTAAATAAAGCAAGCAATGCTCTGATATGACCATTGGTTTTATTAGCGTACTCTTTTCCTTTTTTTCCCTCATTGTTCAATGAAGCATTATCAGCCTCATCGTCAAGAACTAGTAGTGAAATTTGCTCTCTGCTCTCTTCTGGATAATCATGTAGCCATACAATCAAATTTCTTAAAACACTAACATTTTTTTTACAAACAAGTATATTATTATGATTTAGAGAAAAATCTGCATCAAGTAATGATTTTTTAAAATCGGACTCAGCAGAAGTTACAGAAATTACTTGAGTTACGCTATTGTCTCCCATTGTACCAAATCTTCGAATTTTACCAACACCTAATGATATTGTTTTACCTGTATCAATATCTTCACCTTCTCCAACAACATCATTGTCTATTCTTAATTGTGTTTGGTTACGAAGGTCTTCCATTAGACCCGCCAGTACTATAATTAGTCCGTAGCCTGCATCAATGGCTCTGTTAATGACAGCATTAAAATTTTGAGTCTTTCCAGCTTGAACACTTCCAACAACCAAGCCCTTTTTAAAAAATGCTTTTTCTGATTTAGGATCCTCCATCTTTTCCAATATTTCAAGACTTGTTCTTTTAGTTTCCTCAATAACTTTTTCAGAACGGCCGGCCTTTTCAAGAAGTGTAAAATACCTCTCACTATAATTCCAGGAGTCTTGCATTTGTTCTTTTTTTTCTCGTGTTAACCATGTCCTAAAATCCTTTTTTGTTAAAGAGTTGCTTGGATCAATATCAATTGGATTGACAGATAAATATTGATTCTTGGCAGTCTCATAATAATTTTTCAAAGTCACGTCATCAATTTCTGCATAACCATAAACATTGATTACTGCGTTAATTGAATCATTAATTTCGGGTAAAAGATTTAAAAAATAATTTGGCGAAAGGGAATTATTCAAAGCATATTCTTTTGCCTTCCTTGCAATGATTTTGATTATTATTTCTACGTACTTATTTTCCATTATAATTATTTAATAGTTGCATAACTTCAGGCGGAATTGAAGCCTCGGTATAACCGAGATTAGGAAGTATATCGCTTTTTATATGTTCCGAAGAGAGACCGCTTTCCATAAGTTGGTTTATACAAATCATTAAATCTTTGAAGGATAGTCCATCTTTCTCCTCAATTCCAACAAATGCTTTTTCCTCATGAGTTTGTCTGATATGATTGATTCTTGTATTAATCATTCTCATAATTAAATTCAATTTTGACAATTGCTCTTTTTTTAACTCATTCCTTAGTGATTTGAGTAATGGAAAATTATTATTCAGTTCTAGTAATGTCCCTTTATCCGAGGCCCTTCTTTCGAAAAGTTGTACATTATTTTCACTCCTAGTATTTGAAAATTTTCTAATTCCCCTATTGAAGAATTCTCGTTCTGCTTCAATTTTTAATTCATCAATATATTTTTCAAATGCTGTTGTTAAATCATGTGGTATTACGACTTGAGATTTTGCCACATTCAAGTGCAACAAATGATCTACACTGTTTCCGACTTCAACCCGTAGTCTCGCCAATTGCAGTCTTGGCACTTTTTTAATCAAACCATTCCATCCTCCAAAATGGATTAACCTGTCAGTTCTATAAATATAAATTCCCTCCATGTCCATCAAACTCCTATTTTTTGTTGTCCAGATAGAAATTCCACTTTGGCTCTCATCTATACTTCTGGATGGTAAAACGAAACCTTCTATTTTAATCGTGTCCGTACTGAAATTCTTTTGCTTGTATTCTATTGGACGGAAATCATTTACCTGGGGAAAAGGGTTAAAAGATGCTATCAGATTGTTGTTAATTCTAATTTGCAAGGGGTTTACTCTTCGTTCCATATACCGATGAAATACCAGCGAAAGATAGTCAGAAGTTATTTCGGTAATTTGCTTCTTTAAGGCGTACTGCCTGTTTTCTTTTTCTAAATAATTCTCGAACTTGTATAGCCCTTTCCATACAACTATTGTATTTGCTTCAAAATTCTCAAAGGCGTTTAAATAACCTTTGCTTATCGAAATATATTGCGTAATTAGTTTTCGAATTTCTTCTTCAGTGTTGATCAACAATCGCCATTTACCTTTTAGCTTTAGATAATTAACATCCCATGTTCTGCCGGAATAAGATTTTGTTCCTTTTTCTCTTGATAAAACTGTAAAGCATCTTGTTTGAGAAAATGATGCTGTTTTCATACCCAATCCAAACCTTCCGAGATCAAACACATTCCTTTTATCTTCTGGTGATTTACTTGGGAACTGCATATTTGCTTTAAGGACTTCTTCACTCATCCCACCACCATTGTCGGCAACAAATAAAATAAATGGCTCCTGATCCATTTTAATAAGAATCTCTACCTTATTTGCATTAGCAGAAATAGAATTATCGATTAAGTCAGCTAATGAAGATTCTAAACTATACCCTTGCTCTGCAATTGATTTAATTAGATATTCAGGATTTGGGTCTGCTATCTCGAAATCTATATTTTCATTTTCACTCATTATTAAATATTATTTAATTCAGCAAGTTGGCCTTGAGTAACACTCCAACTTATCTGAATTGTAGTATTGATATTTCTTATAGGTTTCAATTTTCTATAGGGATTCTGAATAAAAATTGTATTTGGTTTTTCGTTGAGATTTGATATTATGCATAAAAAATAATTGTCCCCTTCATTTTTCGCTACAATCCATTCTTTACTTGTGAAAAGAATTCCACCCAAGAAAGCTGAAAGACCTTTTACTTCTACAAAACAATTCTTATTTTCTGTTTCTATCCGAAAATCATAACCAACTCCTAAGTCTCTGCAATCGACCAGGTTGCCTTCAATAGGTTTCATATTTTCAGAATAATGGATAATAAAAAATTCTTCCGCAGCTTTTCCGGTTGGAGCTCTTAAAATAAATTTGCCAATTGCAAGTTTTTCTTTTTTCTCATCAGAGAAAAGAGAGGTTATTTGTTTTGCTTCTTCACTGTTTCGGTAATTATCATTATTTAAAATTTTCATTACAATATCTCTCAAGTCTGGTTCTTCTAAATCTTGTAAAGCCTCTATTGCTTTAATAATTCTACTGTCCATTGGCCTCTGCCATCCTTTCCTCCAAGGATGGATTGGATCAAATTCATCTCTCCTAAACTTTACATAGTTCTTTTTTATCCCTAAAGTATTTGCAATTGTTTCGAATGCATCCGCATCGTTTTTAAACCCTAGATTCTTTAAACCTTCTTTATTAAATTTTGAAAGGTAAAAAGCTACTATTATTGCGAGGAGGTTAGGGTTCATTTTTAAAAAATTGCTTTAATAACTTTGGCCAATAATTGAGCCATTAAAGGAGGGACTGCATTACCAATCTGCTTAAATGCCGCAGTTCTATTCCTCCCTTCTTTCACACCTTCAAAATAAAAATCATCTGGAAAAGATTGTAGCCTTGCTGCTTCTCTCACACTAATTGATCTGTTCTGTTTAATATCGGGGTGTATATAATAGTGTCCATCTTTCGCAATGTGAGCTACAATTGTTTGTGCAGATGGGGCAGCAGCATCAACTACTTTAAATCTGTCAAAAAACGAATGGCGGTTGTTATGAGTCTTTAATCTCTCTGGCAGGGAAATATAATTAAGCCTGTCGCCCGCTTTCATCAGTTCAACAGCAATTCTGTAAATTTCTTTATCCTGATCTGTATGTGGTCTGCTTACATGCTGTGTAAGTACATCAATGCCATTACGTATTTGAGAGCTATTCAGGTACTCACTGACCTTTTTTGTAACATACTTACCATCCTTATTAGTTCCTTCGCCAGCATGCAATTTTGGCAAATCCTGAAAGATGGATTGTACTTTATACTTCTTGTCTGTAATAGGTTTTATATCCGGCAATGTGATACTCAAATCTTTTCTGTGACCAACCAGAACAATTCTTTTACGGTTTTGAAGTACTCCAAAATCACTTGCATTAAATAGAAAGTCATTAACAGTATAACCAACTTTATCAAACTCTACCTTCATTTTTTCAAAGTATCCGCCACTATCTGCAGAACGCAGGCCCAACACGTTTTCAAATACAAATATTTTTGGATTGTACTTTTTTAAATATTTGGCGTATTGCAAATACAAATGATTCCGTGGGTCATCTTTCATACCATTCTCACTTCTTGCCCGTCCAACCAATGAGTATGCCTGGCAGGGTGGGCCTCCAATAATTAAATCAACAGACTGGTTCTGTAAAAGACGATCAATCTGTTTGAAAATTTCTTTATTGTTCTCATCACTCAATGCCAGATTTATAACACTATTCATCTCATCATGCGGAATCAATGAATATAAGGTTGCTCTGTTAATTTCTCCTTTCAGATATCGCACATATTCATCAAACTTTTTCTTTCCTTTTAAAAAATGATAAGCTGTTCTTGTCTTCAGTGTATAACATGCAGCCTCATCCATTTCTACATGAGCAATGGGATTAAAGCCGGCTCTTATAAAGCCCTCAGACAAACCACCTGCCCCGGCAAAGAGGTCTATATAGTTTAATTTCTTTTTCATGGTTTTGTGAATTCTTTTGAATTGAAGAATTCTTTGATAGAAATATCCAAGGCTGTCGTTATCCTTTCCAATGTCCCAACAGAAATGTTTTTTCTTCCTTTTTCAATATGGGTCAAAAATGTTCTTTCGATATCGGCTTCGTATGCAAACTTTTGCTGAGAGAGTTTTTTAGCTTTCCTTAAAAGAGTAATACGGGCTCCGATTTTTTCCTTTAAATCCATAATTCAAACTTAATTTTATGTGTCCCATAAAGCTGTATCTTTTAGGACACAATGTGTAATTGTGCTAAATAGTTTTGAATAAAGCTTTGAAAGCCTCTGGCTTCAATAACTTTCTTTTACAACAAATAAGGGGAAATAAATTTTAGTGTAGTTTTTTTAGAATAGAAGTGAGTGTCTTTTCGACTTTTGTAGGTTTTATTTTGCATTCCCAAACAGTAATCACCTTCCATCCATCTTTCTTCAAAGCTTTTATCGCTTTTTCGTCATTGGCTTTGTTGCCGTGTATTTTATTCAACCACCATTTGGTTCTGGTTTTTGGCGCAACAAAATATTTACAGTTAGCATGCCAATGCCAAAAGCACCCATGCACAAAAATCACCGTCTTATACTTTGGTAAAACAATATCGGGCTTGCCGGGTAGTTTTTTATCATGGAGTTTATAGCGGTAGCCGTTTGTATGCAAAAATTTACGTACCAGCATTTCAGGCTTAGTGTCTTTACCTTTAATACGGCTCATATTATAGCTTCTGGTGGCTCTATTGTGTACATCAGCCATAACACAAAGCTATAGCCTTATTGCAGAAATTCATTAATGCGTCATATAAAAGTGAGTTTAATCCTTTTCATCCTTCCTTCTAAACCCGATTCGCTGCCGGGGTGGCTGTATCGGGGTTAATAATTTTTTCAGGTAATCAAAGATCAGCGCTATCTGTTCATCGTGGTGTCACATTTTCTTCTCCATTTTTTCCAGTTGCAGTAAAATGTCTTTGTTTGTCATCAGTAATGCCCTCATTTTAGTAAATACCCGGACCTGCCTGCCGGTAGGCAGGTGATCTGGATATTTACACTGATGGCTGTTGGGCTGTTTAAAACACTGGAGAGCATGGCCACACCTTGTTCGGTAAAGGCCATGGGCATATACCTTATACCACCCCAACCTCCCTTGCCGGCAGGCAGGCTTGAGGACGCAATTTGCGACCTCAAGATTTCGTATTCATCCTTTGTAAGCATAAACATAAAATCTTCCGGAAACCTTTCTTTATTTCTTCTTACCGCTTCCTTAAGGCGTTTGGCTTCTGTTGCATATAATTTTGCCAGGTCAAAATCAAGCATCACTTTTTGCCCCCGAATAAGATAGATCTTATTCATTACCAGTTCTTCAGGAATGATGGGTATTTCTGTGCTTTTTGGCATAGTGTACGATTTTAGATTGGAAGTCACAAATTGTGATATCCAATCCTAAAATAGATCCATCTGCTAAATAAATTAAGTTGTTTTTCCCGGGGAATTATGATGATTTCAGCAACTAAGCTTTTTAAGTATAAGGAAATGGATCTTCTGACATGCCCGTGTCTTTGATACTGATCTCCTGTAAATGATAACTGCGCTGTTTGGGAGTAAACAAGTCTGCCATCCTGCATTATTTTTGCGGGATGGCAGACAATATATTTTTATTAAAACCTTAATTCAGTTTCTCCAACCTCATCTCCAGCCTCTTCTCTTTCTTAAAATATTCCATGATCATCACCGAACCCGTTTTTGCCGGGAACACCCGCAGCCACTTGGCCTTGCTGGTTAGCTCTATCTTATCGGTGGTCATCTTGCCTTCGTTGTACGTGATGGAGTTAAAGGTCTTGCCTTTAAAATCCTTATCCCTTACATAGTCGCTGTAACAAACCGAAAAACGGGTATGCTCCTTATTGGTTTGTGTAAAGTCATAATCAAAAAAGCCCCAGGCCTTGGCCATAACCGCCATGGTATGCGGCGATGAATATTCGGCGCCACTCTGCATCTCCTGGCTGTTGCTGTTCTTATCGTAAATTTTGGCGTCTTTAATTTCAAACTTATCGTTGAACTTAAAGGTTACCAGGTCGGTGATCTTTAATTTGGCGGTGGCCACACTG
>Ga0138256_10003638_pt1 | contig 16354 bp, 14 predicted proteins | sample KNB2016incub_MG_FD_105486 | JGI IMG/M metagenome (GOLD analysis project Ga0138256, IMG submission 105486) | Active sludge microbial communities from wastewater in Klosterneuburg, Austria - KNB2014incub_MG | ecosystem: Engineered > WWTP > Activated sludge > Unclassified | place: Austria... | reverse complement strand
TATAAATGTTTGTATTGGCTTTTTTTCCGAAATTTGCCCCATTTAAGATACGAATATGATAGATATTAAAGTTCCTACGGTTGGAGAATCAATTAGTGAAGTAACCTTGCTGAAATGGACCAAAAAAGATGGCGAGTATGTGGAAAGAGATGAGGTAATTGCAGAATTGGAAAGTGAAAAAGCAACATTTGAAGTAAATGCAGAACAGGCAGGTGTGTTGAAACTTGGCTCCATAGCTGAAGGCGATACTATTAAAATAGGTGATTTACTTGCAAGTATTGATGATACTGCTCCAAAGCCAGAGAAGTCAGCGGCGGAAGTTGCTGAACCAATGGTAAAATTTGAAAACGATAATGGAGCAGAGAAAAAGCAGGCAGTATCTTCAGCACCTGTAACTTCTGTGCCGAATGATATTAAGGCAAGCCCGGTTGCTTCTGCAATGATTGCGGATAAAAAGGTTGACCCTAAAACTGTAAAGGCAACTGGAACTGCGGGTAAGATTTTAAAGGATGATGTTTTGGCAGCACTTTCTAATCCTGGCAAAAAGGCTTTTGCCGGAACAGAATTATACAGCCGAAATGTACGGACGGAGAAAATGAGCAACCTGCGGAAAACAATTTCCAGAAGATTAGTTGAAGCGAAGAACACCACGGCCATGCTCACCACTTTTAATGAAGTGGACATGACTAACATCATGGAAATAAGAAAACTATATAAAGAGAAATTTAAAACGATACATGGTGTAGGACTTGGCTTTATGAGCTTCTTTGCAAAAGCTTGTGCAACTGCATTGGCAGAATGGCCAACGGTGAATGCTTATATTGATGGTGACCAGTTAGTATATCATGATTATGCGGACATAAGCATTGCTGTAAGTACTCCAAGAGGATTGACTGTGCCTGTTATGCGAAATGTAGAAAGTATGAGCATGGCAGATGTTGAAAGAAGTGTTGTGGAGCTTGCAGGAAAAGCAAGAGATAGCAAATTAACTGCAGATGATTTAACTGGAGGAACATTTACGATTACGAATGGTGGAGTGTTTGGTTCTTTAATGAGTACACCAATAATTAATATTCCGCAAAGTGCAATTCTTGGCATGCACAAAATTCAAGATAGGCCAATGGCAATAAATGGTCAGGTTGTAATAAAGCCGATGATGTATCTGGCACTTAGCTATGACCACCGTATTGTTGATGGAAAAGAATCTGTTAGTTTTTTGGTGAGGGTAAAAGAATTGCTGGAAAATCCTGAGCAGTTACTGATTGGGAAAGATCCGGTGAAAACTTTGTTGGAATTATAAACGGTTTATAAAAAAACTTTAAAATGGTCAGATAATATGTCTGACCATTTTTATTAAAATCACATATTGAGTCGCTATCATTCATATCTGAATACTGCTGTAACCATCCTTACTAATTATAAAGGCGAAGAACCTTTTACTGGGTATATCAAGAAGTTTTTTGCTGCCAATAAAAAATATGGGAGTAAAGACCGGAAAAGTATTTCTCACTTATGTTATTGTTATTTCAGAACAGGGAAGGCATTGCCCAAATTATCAGAGGAAGATAGAGTAGTGGCAGGCCTGTTTCTTTGCTCTACAGAAGGAAATGAAATACTTGCATTTTTAAAGCCAATATGGAATTCTAATGCTAGTTTGTCAATAAATGAAAAACTTGTTTTACTTGATAAGGATTTAGTTGTAAGACAAATTTTTCCTTGGAAAGAAGAATGCAGTGAAGGTTTGGCAACTGAATTGTTTACTGAATCTTTTTTGAAACAGCCTGATTTGTTTTTACGAATGCGTCCGGGAAAAGAAAAGCAGGTAAAAGCCAAATTGAAAAATTCCGAAATTGAGTTTACATCATTAAGTAATAGTTGCCTTGCATTATCAAACAATACTAAAATTGAAACCGTTCTGGAAACAGATAAGGAAGTAGTAATTCAGGATTACAGTTCGCAAAGAGTGGCTGAGTTTTTCCCGATGAACATTGATGGTAACATTAAAACTGTGTGGGATTGTTGTGCTGCAAGTGGAGGTAAATCTATTTTAGCAAATGATGTATTAGGCGATATTCAGCTAACAGTAAGTGACGTAAGAGAGAATATTTTATTCAATTTGAAAAAACGATTTGTAGCAGCTGGTATAAATAATTACAAATCGTTTATTGCTGATCTTACTAATCCGAAGCAACCTGTTTCTGCTGAATCTTTTGATTTGATTATTGCTGATGTTCCCTGTAGTGGCAGTGGAACATGGAGTCGTACACCTGAGCAGCTGTATTATTTCGAGCCAGCGAAAATTGACGAATACGCAAAACTTCAGAAAGCAATTTTAAAGAATGTAATTAATGCATTGAAGCCCGGAGGTTATTTTTTGTACATCACCTGTTCCGTTTTTAAAAAAGAAAATGAACATGCAATAGATTTTCTACAAGAGAATTTTAATTTGAAAACATTAAAAATGGAATTGCTGAAAGGTTATGAGTTGAAAGCTGATAGTATGTTTGCCGCCCTCCTGCAAAAGCAATTATAAAATAAAGGCTTCTACAGTTCCTAATACTACATTCTCATTATAGAATTTAATGTAATAAATTCCTGGGGCAAATTTTCCCATTGGTATTTCTATTGTTTTTTTACCAACAGCTTTTGAATCTTTTAATTGTAATACTAAACTTCCTTTACTGTCATAAATATTGATTGGCATATTATTGATAGCATAAGGCGTTTCTACAATAATTGTAAGGTTCTTATTACTAACCGGATTTGGTTGAACAGTAATCAATTCTTTAAATGGTTCAGGAGGAATGACAATGACACAATTTGTTGTGGAATTGATATTTGTAGTATCAATATAAACTGCCGTAAAACTTGCCGCAGCAGTATCAATTATCTGCCTGATTCGATACGAGTAATTGCCAGTTGCCAAGCCTGTAACATTATTTATAAACTGATAACTTCTATTTGTAAGTATAGTCCCTGCTTGTGGACTCACTAATCCAATTTTTGTATAAACAGTTTCTACCGGGCCTTTTCTTTCTATTTCATATTGCATGGCTGCAACATCTTTGCTGATCCAGCTAATTGTTACGTTACAATTTGTAACAGTAGAAGAAGATGTAGCATAGTCAATTAAAAGATTTGAAAATGCCAATTTCATGTTGGGAATTCCATAACCAACTCTATCATCAGGTGTAGAAAACTTGCTGCTGGCTTTTTGCAGTTCACGGATAATCCGCATATTATTAAATTCAGGAAAGCCCTGCCATAAGCAAGTGCCCAATCCTGCCATATTCGGACAAGCAAAAGAAGTTCCGTTTGAAAAACCTATTGTGTTACTACTGGTTTGAATCATTGCAGATACGCCAACCGAAGCCATGTCTGGTTTTATTTGTCCATCACTTGAAGGGCCATAACTGGAAAAACTACCAATAACCCCTGAAGCACTAACAGCACCAACTGCAACCACACTATCTGCGTCAGAAGGAGTTATTAAAAACTTCCATGCACTATTGCCTTCATTGCCGATTGAATTAAAAACAAGCAAACCCTTTTTGGCAGCCATGTCAGCACCTTTCGCAGCAATAGTTGTATTGCCATTCATGTTAGCATAAGTATAATTGAAGGAAGCATTATCAAAATCAAAATAACCAACTGAAGAAGAAATAATATCAGCACCAGAACTATCTGCTCTTTCAACGCCGCAAACCCAATTGAATTCTTCAATTGGGTACTCACCGTTATCGTCTTCTGTTTTATAAAGCCAGAAAGAAGCCTTTGGTGCTTTACCAATAAACTGACCAGGAATATTTGCAGCTATTGTTGAAAAGCAATTCATGCCATGGCTTCCATCATTCGTTACATTAGATTCTCTATTCACAAAATCCCAAGTGCCTAATATCTGGTTTTGAAGTCTTACACTATCAAAAGCATTTAAGATGGTGTAGTTGTTGTAACCATTATCAAGCATTCCTATTTGCATTCCTTGTCCTCTCAAGCCAATATTGTGTAGAAACTCTCCATTGTGTAAATGGATTTCGTTGAATGAATTAGTACCGTAATTGAAATAATCAGCAGTTACTTGTTCTGTTCTTTGTGAAAAATCTATGGGAGTAACAATTTCTTCTTCTTGAAACTTATTTCGCAATTCGGTTCTTCCATTCTCACCAGCTCTTGCAGCAATTCCAGTTACACTTTCTACAAAAGGAAATGCATTAATGGTTGTAATAGCTGATTGATTGCTTACCTGAATTGAAATTGCATTCTGCCATTTTGAAATATTCAGAATGGTAACGTTGGGAGTGTTGGCGATTTGTGTAATGTAAGATGGGCTAACTGGTAAATCTGTACTATCGATGGCAATACCATATTTTGTTCTTCTATCAATTGCCCTTTGCGATAAATAAGTAGATGGGTTTGCTATTGTGTGTGATGTGCCGCCTTTGTTTTTTAATTTGACCTGGTAACGGGTAAACTGTGCCTGCGATACGTTGCACAATCCTATAATCGTAAAAAGAAGAAGTATTTTTTTTTTCATGAACACACAAGTCATACTGACTTTCCCAAATTTACGTAATTGGCCAGAGATTAGTTATGGTCAATCATCCACATAGTAATGCCAAAGCCTGTTTTATAAGGGCCAGCAGGATTGCCAGTGTTGGGCTGATATTCCCAAAGCTCATATTCTCTGTAAATTAATCCGATATTTTTTGAATATCTCTCCACTGCTCTTGATTTGGCAGCATAAGAAGTAGGACTTGTAATGGGAACATTAAATGATTCATCTATTTGCTCTACTGTTTGCACATCAGTATAATTAATTCCTTTGTAGCTGAAGGAACCTAATCCGCCGTCATAGTTATAATCCCAATCTTCTATGTTATCATCATTACTGAAATTATATGCTGCATTATACGGGTTGTCTGGAAAATACTTGTTTCCCTTCCATGAAAACCCAGCTCTTACAGGGGCATGTAATTTGATGAAACGAAGATTATTTTCTGTCACTTCTATCTGATCAGACAACGAAGTGACCGTATAACTTCCGGTTTCCTGCCAAGGTTGAAGTCCGTTAACATCTCTTAGTGAACGATAAATACGATAAGCAGGTCTTCCTTCAGCATCTGTAATAATAGCATCAACTCTGTGTTTGATCTGGTAACTACGTATTTCAGTATCCTTTCCAAAGTTTACGAACACCGTTGAGTCAACCCGATAAGTTATGTATTTGCCAACCGATAGCGGCATATAAGCATCGGCTGTTTCAACTGTAAATGCATCTTTTTCACTGCATGAAAAAAAACTAATAGCCACGAAGGCAAAAAGGCTGAGGCGGAATATAGACTGAAGTCTCATAAGTGGTTTTTCTGTATTTACGGATACAATTATTGTTTAGTTGTAGACCGATTTCATAGATACGTTGCTGCTCAAAACTTCGCTTTTTAAGCTTCGTTTCATCAATAAAACTACAAACAAAAAGCGGGGAAACATAGTAACCCCACTTAAAAACGTATATTTTTTGGCTTTATTGCCTGATTTTAAACGAGTTCGCCTCTTTGAATAATCCCGCCGCCAATCACATCATCACCTTCGTAAAACACAGCACTTTGCCCAGGGGCAATGCCTTTTACATTTTCATAAAATCGGACTTTCATGATGCCGTTTTCAGGATAAATATTCGACAAACTGCCTTTGTCCTTGTAGCGAATTTTTGTTACCGCTTCCATGCCCGGGGTAATGCTATCATATTTGATTAGGTTTAATTTCCCTACCTGCATATCATTTTGTTCCAGATCTTGCTCATCTCCTAGCACTACTGTATTATTATCAGGATCAATTTTTGTTACAAATACCGGCTTGCCAAATGCAATTTCTAATCCTTTACGTTGCCCGATGGTATAGAAGGGGTAGCCTTTGTGTTGTCCGAGTATGTTTCCATTTTTATCTACAAAATTGCCGCCAGCTACTTTTTCTTCCAAGCCATCGACTCTTCTTTTTAAAAAGCCACGGTAATCGTTATCAGGCACAAAACAAATTTCATAGCTCTCACTTTTCTTCGCCAGTTCAGGATAGCCAAAGTCTAAAGCCATTTGTCTTATCTCTGTTTTACGATAAGGAGCCAATGGCAGCAATGTTCTGTTTAGCAAATCCTGTTGCAATCCCCATAAAGCATAACTCTGATCTTTTGTTTCATCAATAGCTTTGCTGATAACAAAACGTCCGCCATTCTCAAGTTGTCTGATTTTTGCATAGTGTCCTGTAGCAATAAAATCACAACCTAATGCATCTGCCTTTTTTAATAATGCCCGCCATTTAATATGTGTATTACAAAGCACACAAGGATTAGGTGTTCTTCCTGCCAGGTATTCATCTACAAAATTGTCGATAACAAAGCCGCCAAATTCTTCTCTTATATCCAATATATAATGTGGAAAGCCATGTTCAACAGCCGCTTGTCTTGCATCATTAAAACTATCTACATTGCAACAGCCAGTTTCTTTTTTGCTTCCGCCACTTGCTGCATAATCCCATGTTTTCATGGTGATACCGACCACTTCATAACCTTCATTATGAAGCATAAGGGCAACTACGGTACTATCAATACCGCCGCTCATAGCTACCAACACTTTACCTTTTTTGCTCATATCATTCAAAAATTTGCAAGCAGCAAATATACAACGAAATTGACCGTTGTCTCTCATCCAATTCTTTCTTTATCGTTACGCATTATTGCTTAATTTCCATTTTTAAACATAACTACTGTTGTATGAAGAAATTGCTTTCACTCATTACCCTGCTTTTTATTACAATTTTGTCATCTGCGCAAGATCTTAACTATTATCTTCCACAGGATGTTACTTATAACAAAGTTGTTCCTACGCCAAAAGATATTATCTATCATGAAGTAGGTGAATGGCATGTAACTCATGACCGTCTGGTAAATTATATGAAAGCTGTTGCGGCGGCGGCACCTGAAAGAATTAAGTTTGAAACGATGGGTTTTTCTTATGAAGATCGTCCACAGGTACTTTTGATTATTACTTCTCCAAAAAATCATGCAAGGCTTGAAGAAATAAGACAGCAGCATATAAAATTGACTGATCCGTCCCAATCAGCTTCTGTTAATACTGAGAATATGCCCATCGTAGTTTATATGGGCCATTCTATACATGGCAATGAATCCAGTGGTGCGAATGCATCTTTAGTAGGAGCTTATTATCTGGCGGCAGCACAAGGCAAACAAATAGATGAACTGCTGGATAATGTTGTTATACTTTTTGATCCTTCTTTTAACCCGGATGGATTACAACGTTTTTCTACATGGGCAAATCAACATAAGAGTAAGAACCTGGTGAGTGATCCAAATTCAAGAGAATTTAATGAAGTGTGGCCAGGTGGAAGATTTAATCATTACTGGTTTGATCTAAACCGTGATTGGTTGCCAGCAGTACACAGAGAAAGTCAGAATAGATTGACATGGTTTCATAAATGGAAGCCGAATATTCTTACAGACCATCATGAGCAGGGTAGCAGCTCTACTTTCTTTTTTCAACCTGGTGTACCTTCAAGAGTAAATCCTCTAACACCTGAAAAAAACCAGGAGTTGACCGCCAAACTTGGAAAATTTCATGCTCAGTTTCTCGATAAGATTGGCACATTATATTTTACCAAAGAAAGCTATGATGATTTTTACTATGGAAAAGGTTCAACTTATCCAGATGTAAATGGAGCCATTGGTATTTTGTTTGAACAAGCTTCTTCCAGAGGGCATTTACAACAAACAGATAATGGATTGCTAAGTTTTCCTGCAACAATAAAAAATCAGTTCATGACTGAGCTTTCAACATTAGAGGGAGCAAAAGTTTTACGCAAAGAGTTTTTAGATTGGCAACGGGAATTTTATCAATCCGCAATAAAAGAAGCAGCTACTTCATCTGTAAAAGGCTATGTATATGGTGGAAAAGATGATAAAACAAAAGCCGCCATTTTTACAGAAATGTTGTTGAGGCATCAGATTGAGGTATATGATCTTACAAAAAATATTACCGTTGATGGAACAAAGTTTTCGCCAGAGAATACTTATGTAGTCCCCGTTAATCAACCACAGGAAAGATTAATAAAAGGAATCTTTAATAAAACACTAGAATACAAAGACAGTTTGTTTTATGATATAACAGCTTGGACCATGCCTCTTGCATTTGGTTTGCCTTATGCAGAATTAAATGCTGTAGATATGGGTGGCGTCCTATTAAATAATAAAATAAGCAAAGCAGTTTTTCCGGTTGGAAATGCACCAGTGAAAAGTGAATATGCTTACTTATTTGACTGGAGTGATTTTAATGCACCCAAAGCTTTGTATGCATTGCAAAAGGCTGGTGTATTATTAAAAGTGGCCAATACAAAATTTACTATTCCGGTTGGAAGCAGTAACCGTTCTTTTGATTATGGTACAATTATGATTCCTGTAAAGTTACAAACCAGAAGTAGCGAAGAGTTATATGCCTTGCTTACAAAAATTGCTGAAGAAAATAGCATTTCAATTGTTGGTGTTTCTACTGGCAATGCGGTAAGCGGAAGTGATTTGGGAAGTAGAAATTTTTCTGTGGTAGAGATGCCAAGAATTGCAATGGTTGTTGGCACTGGCACAAATGCTACTGATGCAGGTGAAGTTTGGCATTTGTTAGATCAGCGGTTTAATATTCCCGCTACACATTTAGAACAATCATCGGTAAACAGAACAGATTTAAATAAGTACAATACGATCATTATGGTAGGCGGCCGCTATAGTGAAATAAATAAAGACAAGCTGAAGGAGTGGGTGCAAGGCGGCGGAACATTGATATTAACCGAAGAAGCGGTGCAATGGGCTGCACAGGCAGGTATCAGTCAGGTAGGATTTAAGAGAACGAAATCTGCTATTGATAGTACTGGCAAAGTTAGTTATGCCGATTTGGATCAGGTAACTGGTGCACAAAGAATGAACGGAGCCATTTTTAGTGCTGATGTTGATCTTACTCATCCGCTGGCTTATGGGTATCATCAAAAAACGGTTAGTTTATTTAAAGCCAATTCTGTTTTTATGGAAAAAGGAAAAAATCCATATGCTGTTCCGTTTGTTTACGGTTCAAAGCCATTACAAAGCGGTTGGTTAAGTCAGCAGAATTATGCTACATTAAAAAATTCTGCTGCAGTTATCGTTAATACAGTTGGTAGTGGACGAGTAATCAATATTGCCGACAACCCAAATTTCCGGGCATTTTGGCTGGGCGGAACTAAATTGTTTATGAATGCCGTTTTCTTTGGAAGAACGATTGATGCGGCAAGCGGACGGACAGAAGAATAATCATATTTTCTAAATTTAAAGAGGCTGTATCAAAATTGTGATACAGCCTCTTTTGTTTTCACAGACACTATTCAACGATTACTGCTTTTTATTTGTTTTATATCTCATGTCCGGAGTTCCGTCTTTTTTCAAGTTCTTATTGCTGCTGAATCGTTTGTCCGGTGTGCCATCTTTTTTTAAAGGGCTTGTTACATTTGTAGCAATTTCTTTTGTCTTTCCTGCAGCTGTCTTTGTTTTTGTTGTGGTCGTAGCTGGTTTTATTTTTGTTTTGTCCGCTTCCATTTTAGTCTTACCATCATTTACAGTTACCTTAGTCTTTCCCTGATCGTTCTTAGTTTTTGTTACATTTCCTTTTTGTTTGATTTTAGAATCAATAGTTTTCGTCTTAGCTAAATCAGGCTTTACTTTTGTTTTTCCGTCTTCTGATTTTGTTTTAGCCAGGTTTATTTTTGTTTTTGTCTTAGCATCGGAAGTTTGGGCATTTGTTATACTTGCCAAGGAAAAGATTGCTGCAAGGACGATAATGATTTTTTTCATTTTTTTTGATTTAGAGTTTTTGAATTTTGTGTAAACAAAGGTTGCAATGTTAAAAACCGAAAATCAAAAATGGGTAGTCTGTTAACCGGTTCTTAACCATCATTAGTAAAACCTTTGCAGTTAGTCTTGGAGGAGGCTTATTGGGTTTATTCACAATTCTGGCCTTTTTTTCAACGCCAATGTCAGATATTGAAAAGCATAATAAATTATTCTTAACTTGCCCGTCCAAAATAATAATTACGTCACTTTAAAATTGAGCACTATGATTAAAATGCAAGTTATCGGACATCTCGGCAAAGACTGTGTAGTAAACACAGTAAATGGTAAAAATGTAATCAACTTCACCGTTGCCCATTCCGAAAAGTACAAAGACAGTCAGGGAGTTTTACAGGAAAAAACAATTTGGGTAGACTGTGCCTACTGGACAGACAGAACCGCCGTAGCACCTTACCTTCAAAAAGGTACACAGGTGTATGTAGAAGGCCAACCGGAAGCAAGATCATTCCAACGGAATGATGGCACACCTGGTTCTTCTCTTTCATTAAGAGTAAGAGAAGTACAATTGCTGGGTAGCAAAAATGACAGAAATACCGGAGGCGGTAGTTCTTATCAGCAAAATTCTTCCGCTTCTTCTTCATCAGGTAGCAGCACTCCTGCACCCAATGAAATAACGGAACCGGTAGATGATCTGCCATTCTAAAAAATCTTAAACGATTAAATAGTGCCTTGGTTTTACCAGGGCATTTTTTTATTGGCCACGAATGACACGAATGCCCACGAATAAATGAATACAGGATCACAGACCTGCCTGACGGTAGGCAGGTTTATTCTGCTGCGCAGAATGTGGTATAGATTTATGCGGTTGTTATATTGAAAGGCTTTTTTTGTTTCTTTGCTTATGCCAGAACAATTATTCTCCTACCAGCAATTAGCTGAGTTTACAAAAACGATTTTCCTGAAAATTGGTTGCAGTACTGAACATGCAAACACGGCAACAAAAGCATTATTATCTGCTGATCTGCGAGGTGTTGATTCTCACGGTGTGGCAAGGCTTAGTGGTTATGTAAGATTATGGGAAGCCAGACGGGTAAATGCAACTCCTGTTATTAAAGTAATACATGAAACACCTTCTACTGCAGTTGTAGATGGCGACAGCGGCCTTGGTTTAGTTGTAGCTCCTTTTGCTATGCAAATTGCTATTGAAAAAGCTAAGCAGGTTGGCACTGGTTGGGTAAGTGTACAAAACAGCAATCACTTCGGCATTGCAGCACATCATGCAATGATGGCATTGGAAAATGATATGATTGGCATTGCCATGACGAATGCCAGCCCGTTGGTAGCACCCACTTTTTCAATTGATAAAATGCTTGGCACTAATCCGATTTGTGTAGCCGCACCTGCTGGCACGGAACCTGCTTTTGTTGCAGATCTGGCAACAACAACAGCTGCCAATGGTAAGTTGGAAATATTACAGCGGAAAAATATGCAAACACCAACAGGCTGGGTACAGGATAAGGACGGAAATGCTTCAAACGATCCTCATGCATTAAAAACCGGTGGTGCATTATTACCGTTGGGTGGTGATAGAGATCATGGCTCTCATAAGGGATATGCATTAGGAGCTGTGGTTGATATTTTTTCAGCATTATTAAGCGGTGCTAATTATGCACCCTGGGTGCCGCCGTTTCCGGCATATGTACCAATGCCTGCACAACAACCGGGCAAAGGAATCGGTCATTTTTTAGGGGCCATGCGAATCGATGCTTTTCGACCTGCTGATGAGTTTAAAAAAAGTATGGATCATTGGATACAAGGATTTAGAAATGCAAAGACAGTTGCCGGAGAAGAAAAAGTACTGGTACCAGGAGATCCGGAAAGAGAATTTGAAAGAGAAAGAATGAAAGATGGAATTCCATTGTTGAAACAAGTAGTTGATGACTTGCAATCGTTATCGGAAAAATTTCAGATCGCTTCTTTATGAGAAGAAAATCTTCAATTCTGAAGCTTATCTTTGCCGCCTTGCTTGCCGATTAATAATCCACTAAAATATTGGAGGGGGGAACAAAATGAAAATAATGAAGTTTGGCGGCACCAGTGTGGGTAAGCCGGAACGTATGCAGCAGATTGTATCGTTGGTATCTAAAGAAACAGAACCAGTAATAGTAGTATTGTCAGCTTTGTCTGGCACTACAAATGCGTTAGTAGAAATTGGCAATCATATTGCGAATGGTGACAGAGGTACAGCAAAACAAACTATTGATAAACTAGAAAAACATTATCAGGATTTTATAAATGAATTGGTTAAGCAACCGGCTACTTCTGAAAAAGCAAAAGCAATTGTTGCCGAGCATTTCGAGTTTTTAAATATTATTCTTAAGATTTCTTTCAGCGAAGCATTAAGCAAAGATATTTTGGCACAAGGCGAATTGCTGTCTACCAAAATATTTTCTGTTTATCTAGAAGAACTAGGGATTAATCATTTGTTTTTGCCAGCCTTGGAATTTATGACGATTGATCATTATGATGAGCCACAGATTGGCAGCATCAAAGTCAAACTTTCGCAGATATTAAATCAGCACAAGGACAAAAAATTATTTGTTACACAAGGATATATCTGTCGTAACCCAAGAGGTGAAGTAGATAACCTGAAAAGAGGAGGAAGTGATTATACTGCTTCGTTGATAGGAGCAGCTATTAATGCTTCTGTATGTGAAATATGGACAGACATTGACGGAATGCATAATAACGACCCAAGAATTGTAAAGAAAACAGTTCCTGTGGAGCAGATGAGTTTTGACGAAGCGGCAGAGCTGGCTTATTTCGGAGCAAAGATTTTACATCCTGCATCCATCTGGCCGGCGCAACAGTATAACATTCCGGTTAAGCTGTTGAACACTATGCAACCTGAAGCCAAAGGAACAACTATTGCCGAAAAAGCTGCCGGAGTAGGAGTAAAAGCAGTTGCAGCCAAGGACAATATTATTGCCATTCGGATTAAGAGCAGTAGAATGTTACTAGCTTATGGTTTTCTTAGAAAGATTTTTGAAGTGTTTGAAAAGTACAGAACACCGATTGATATGGTAACAACTTCTGAGGTTGCTGTTTCAATCACAATTGATACCGACCATAATCTGAAGGAGATAATAAAAGAACTTGAGGCGTTTGGTACAGTCGAGATAGATAAAAATCAAACAATCATTTCTGTTGTGGGTAATGAAATTTCACAAACGGAGTTAATGGTGAAAAAGCTTTTCGGTTCTATTTTAAATATTCCTATCCGGATGGTTTCTTATGGAGGAAGTCCGCATAATATTTCATTGCTGGTACCAGCAGAATATAAAAACCAGATTTTGCAACAATTGAATAAGGGAATGTTTGGGTTGGAATAGTTGGAAAGCATTTCCCTGTTTGGCTAATAATATGTTAATGTGATTTTTATCACACTAATCGGCTTTTTAGTACGTTAGTTTCACATTAAATATATTATTATGCGTTTCTTCTCAGTCGTTTTCGCATACGTTTTTCTGTCAATGAATATTGCTGGTTGGGAAAATGATTTCGAACAAGCTCAAAAGAAAGCTGTAACAGAACATAAATTTATTCTCCTCAATTTTTCGGGTTCCGATTGGTGCGGTCCTTGCATCAGACTTACAAAAGATGTTTTTGAATCGGCATCGTTTGCAACGTTTTCCAGCGAAAATCTTGTTTTGGTAAATGCTGATTTCCCTCGCCTTAAAAAGAATCAACTATCCAAAGAGCAGCAAAAAAAGAATGATAAGCTTGCAGATAAATACAATTCGCAAGGTGTATTCCCTCTCACTTTACTTTTAAATGAAAAAGGCAAAATAATTAAGTCGTGGGAAGGCAATCCTGGGCTTTCAACAGAACAGTTTATAAGTCAAATAAAGTCCACAATTGGTATTGGAAACTGAAATTTGTTTAACAATAATGACGGCTTATCGCAAAGTGATAAAGTTGATGGGAAACCGCTTTGAGATTACAGTTGTCTCCGAAGATGAAGCGGATGCCTATGAAAAAATTGATAAGGCGATTGCTGAAATTAGCCGTATTGAAAAGCTATTGACAACTTTCAGCGACGATAGTCAAACAAATCTTATCAACAGGAATGCTGGCATTAAGCCTGTAAAAGTGGACAAGGAAATGTTTGATATTATTAATCGGTCAATTCGAATATCTGAAATAACGCAAGGTGCTTTTGATATTTCTTATGGATCAATTGATAAAAGGCTTTGGAACTTTGATAAGAATATGACTGAATTACCTGATCCGGTTACTGCAAAAAAATCTGTTCACTTAATCAATTACAGAAATATTCTCCTGAATGAAAAGAAATGTACTATTTATCTGAAAGAGAAAGGGATGCGGATTGGCTTCGGTGGAATAGGAAAAGGATATGCCGCAGAAAGAGCTAAAATAATTTTGCAACAGACTGGAGTCGAAAGTGGTATTGTAAATGCTTCGGGTGATTTATGTGCTTGGGGCTTACAACCTGATGGAAAAGAATGGACGATTGGCATTGCCGATCCCAATGCGGCAAGAACTTCATTTTCCTATTTATCAGTTTCGAATGCTGCTATCGCAACATCAGGTAACTATGAAAAGTTTATAACTATAAATGGCGAACGATATTCGCATACGATTGATCCGAAAACCGGTTTGCCGGTAACAGGTATAAAAAGTGTAACTATTATTAGCCCTAATGCCGAAATTGCTGATGCTATGGCTACGCCAGTAATGATTATGGGAATTAAAGTGGGATTGGATTTGGTAAATCAGTTAAAGGGAATTGAATGTATTATAGTTGATGACAATGATAAAATCTACACATCTAAAAACATAAATCTTCACTGATGAAATTAGTAAAACCCAAACCAAAAATAAACAGCCTGGCAATTGTTGCAGTCAGCGTTGTTGCCACACTTTCTTCCTGTATAACAGTAAAGGAATATCAAAAAAATAAATTGAATGATGGTGAAATGACACTAAGCTCCCGCAAGATTCAGAAGACAGAATCCAGTTTTCAATCTTATAGAGAAGGTGCCTCCGGTGCTAATGGTGGTAAAACCGGCGGAGGCTGCGGTTGTAATTAATTCTTCACATTCAATTTTAGACAATGAAAAAAATATGTTTAGGAATTGTTGGCATAGTTCTGACTTTCTTTTCTGCTTATGCTCAAACACCACAAAAAGATTCCTCCACTTACAAAAGCAGAAAGTTGACATTTGAAGAAGCGAACCTCGTATCAAGTTATTACAAACAAGATGGTAATAATGCAGCAGTTAACGGCGGTATTGGTTCTCAAAAATTAAACGACATTTCCAATACAATAGATGTAAAGTTTATTAAGTGGGACAAAAAAGACAGGAAGCACAGTTTTGATCTTGAAGTTGGTTTGGATCATTATACTTCAGCTTCTTCTGATCAGGTAGATTTGAAAGCAAACTCTTCGGCTTCCCATGCTGATACAAGAATTTTCCCATCTGTTTCCTGGTCTATGGAAAATGAAAAGAATGGTACTACCATCGGAGCAGGCCTCTCTACTTCTACTGAATTTGATTATCAATCTTTTGGTGGGAATATTAATTTTTCTAAAAAAACAAATAACAGAAACGGTGAGTTTACAGCAAAAGCTCAGGCTTATATTGACAAGGTTAGTCTGATTTATCCCACTGAACTTAGAAGCGGTGGTGGAGGCGGAGGTGATGATGAACATTATGGAAGCACAGCTAGAAATTCTTTCAGCGGCTCATTATCTTATTCGCAAATTATTAATCAGCGTTTGCAGTTAATGTTTATTGCCGATCTGATTTCACAAAAAGGGTTGTTGAGTCTTCCTTTTTACAGAGTTTATTTTAATGACAATTCTGTTCATAAAGAAAACTTGCCAGATACAAGAATGAAAATCCCATTAGGATTCCGAGCAAATTATTTTATTGGAGACAAAATAATTCTAAGATCGTTTTACCGCTATTATCATGACGATTGGGGATTAACCGCACATACCTTAGAATTGGAAACACCGGTTAAAGTGACGCCATTTTTTTCTATCACTCCGTTTTATAGATACTACAAGCAAACGGCTGTAGACTATTTTGCCCCCTATAAATCGCATACATCCGCCGATCAGTATTATACAAGTAACTATGATTTATCTGCATTCAATAGCAATTTTTATGGAGCTGGTATCAGGCTTACCCCGCCGAAAGGTGTTTTTGGAATCCAGCGATTAAGCATGCTTGAGTTGCGATACGGACATTATACAAGAACAAATGGATTGAAGTCGGATATTGTCTCAATGAACCTGAAGTTTAAATAATAGAATAAAAGCATCTATAAAATAAAAGCCCTTCACATGTGAAGGGCTTTTAAGATAAAGTCAGATGCTATTACCAACGATTGTTAGAGTTAGAATATGCAGGTCTTGCCCCTCTTTCAGGTCTTTCTTCTCTTGGCTTT
>Ga0138256_10003637_pt1 | contig 16355 bp, 8 predicted proteins | sample KNB2016incub_MG_FD_105486 | JGI IMG/M metagenome (GOLD analysis project Ga0138256, IMG submission 105486) | Active sludge microbial communities from wastewater in Klosterneuburg, Austria - KNB2014incub_MG | ecosystem: Engineered > WWTP > Activated sludge > Unclassified | place: Austria... | reverse complement strand
GGCGGCCGGTTGTCTTCACTGAACACGGGCGCCACTTTCCGGATTTGCCGAGTCGCAAAAGAGCGGTCGTCAATCGCCTGATGCTCCGCAGCTGCGACCGACTTATCGGCTGTGGGGGCGCGGTGCGGCAAGCTCTGATCGACAATGAAGGACTGCCGGAGTCACGCATTGAAGTGATCTACAACGGCGTCGATTTGCAGGCCCTGGGCAAGTCGTCACCCAACGCACGTGCGAGAATTCGTGCGGAATTTGGCTACGAAGCGACGGATTTCGTTGCGGTCCTTGTCGCACGACTGCATGAACTCAAGGATCATCAGACGGCACTGAGAGCCATCGATCAGGCTCGCAAGTCGATTCCCGGACTTCGGCTTTTGCTGGTTGGCGAAGGTGACGAGCGACCGCCAATCTCGCAAACAATTCGTGAACGGGGACTTCAGGGCGTTGTCACTCTCGCGGGAACTCGCAAGGACATTGCGGACCTCCTGGCGGCGTCTGACATCTTTCTGATGTCGAGCATCAGCGAAGGCATTCCGCTGACGGTGATTGAAGCAATGGCCGCCCATCGTCCTGTGGTTGCAACGGCTGTGGGCGGACTACCGGAACTCGTCGAACACGGCGTCACCGGCTTCCTCGCTCCGCCCCGCGACCATGCGGCACTGGCCGCTGGTTTGGTCCAGCTTTATTCGGACTGTGAACTCCGCGAACGCATGGCCAACCTTGCCGCCCGACGAGCGGAGGAAAAGTTTTCGCTCGATGGAATGCTGAACAACTATCGCAACGTCTATCACGAAGTCCTGACACCCAATAGTCGTCGTTCGCTCCGCGAACGAAACGCCACCACTCTGTCGTCCCTCATTCCCACAGGAAGCCACTCATGATCGCCGAGTGTCCTCCATCCGGCAACGTCGGTTCGCTTCTCGTCTTCTCCGACGACTGGGGCCGACATCCGTCATCATGTCAGCATCTCGTTCGCAATCTGCTCGATCGTTACCCTGTGCTGTGGGTGAATACGATCGGCACACGCGCGCCACGACTGGATCTACAAACTCTGAAACGAGCCTCCGAGAAACTATTCCACTGGGGCAGGAAGAAGCCCGGCTTTTCAGAAAAGCCGGGCTTCTCTCGGTGCGAACAACATCCCAATCTCACCGTCGTCAATCCAAAAATGTGGCCATGGTTTGGCGGCAGCCGCGATCGGCGGCTCAACAGCTGGTTATTGTCGAAGCAACTGACTTCGCTGCTTGAGAACATGCCGCAGCCGATCGTTAGCATTACAACATTGCCGATCACGGCCGATCTGCCGGACGTCCTGCCGGTCGATCGCTGGGTCTACTACTGCGTTGATGATTTTTCCCTGTGGCCGGGACTTGACGGAGATACGCTGCGACGGATGGATCGCGAAATGATCCGCCGTGCGGACTCGATCGTCGCAGTGAGCGAAAACCTGCAGGCAATGATTGCCATGGAAGGGCGTTCGTCGTCGCTGCTGAATCATGGCGTTGATGTGGATTTTTGGCGCGGAGAAGAATCTTGTTCCGAGGCTCCTGCCTCGGAACACAATGCCCTGGAGGCTCTTGCCTCCCGGTTCGACAACGGAAGCAACGGAGGCAGGAGCCTCCGGGCAGTGCGTTCCAGGGCTGGAGCCCTGGAACGAGGTGATAAGCCCCGGATCGTCTTCTGGGGCGTCATTGATCGCCGCATGGATTCGGCATCGCTGCAGCAGCTGTCGCGTGATTTGATTGACGGAACAATCCTGCTCGTCGGGCCTCAGCAGGATCCTGATCCCGCGATTCTGTCGCTGCCCAATGTGCAGACGCTCGCTGCTCAGCCGCTATCTGCATTGCCTGCGATCGCCGCCGCCGCTGATGTCCTGATCATGCCGTATGCCGATCTGCCGGTCACGCGGGCAATGCAGCCATTGAAGCTGAAAGAGTATCTGGCGACCGGAAAACCGGTCGTCGTCAATCGATTGCCATCGACCGATTCCTGGAGTGACTGCCTCGACGTCTCAGAATCGCCGGAAGAATTCAGCCGAATGGTGCGAGATCGCGTCGCGACTGGAACGCCCAAAACGCAACTCACGGCCCGAAGCCGGTTGGGGGACGAAAGCTGGCAGAACAAGGCCGAGGAATTCGACCGAATCCTAAACGGGCAATTCACCCAGTGCATGGAGATCAGACAATGAAGACATGGCAAGATCCGGACTCACTCATCGGTATCGCGGAATCACGTCCGTTTGTGCTGCACACTCGCGTCGTCACGGGAACCGGCGGCGGGCCGGAGAAGACGATTCTTAACTCACCGCGCTTTCTGCGGCGGTACGGAATGGACTGCGCCTGCCTGTTCATGCGACCGCCGGGCGATCCGGGCTTCGCCACGCTCGAACAAAAAGCGATGGACGCTGACGCGGAAATTATCGGTGTCGATGACCGAGGCGCTCTCGACTGGCGCGTCGCCCGCGACTGCATTCGCATCTGCCGCGAACGGAACGTGACAATCTGGCACGCTCATGATTACAAAAGCAATGCGATGGGGCTGCTGGTGCGGAAATTTCATCCGATGCATCTGGTCACAACGGCGCACGGCTGGGTGCGATTTACGTCGAAAACGCCGCTGTATTACAAGATCGATCGTTTCTGCATGAAGCGTTACGAAAAGATTGTCTGCGTTTCACGGGACCTTTACGACCGATGTGTCGAGAACGGCGTTGCGCGGGATCGACTCCATCAAATCGACAACGCGATCGTACTGGACGACTATTCGACGACACCGCCGACGCTGTCCGACAAAGCGAGATTTGGCTTTGATTCGCAGCGGTTTCTGATTGGAGCCGTTGGGCGATTGTCGGAAGAAAAGGGGTTTCATCATCTCATCAACGCCGCAGCGCGCTTGATCACGGCGGGCCTTCCCGTCGGACTGGTCATCGCCGGTGAAGGCCATCTGCGTGATCCGTTGCAGCAGCAGATCAATGAACTCGACTTGCAGGCACACGTGCGACTTTGTGGTTTTCTCCCCGATCCACGCGACCTGTATCGGGCGATTGATCTGTTCGTGCTTAGCAGCCTGCGGGAGGGATTGCCCAACGTCGTGCTGGAAGCAATGGCGTCGCAGCGGGCCGTTATCGCCACGAACTGCAACGGCATCCCTAACCTTGTGCGGCACGAACAGAACGGGATCGTTGTTCCAATCGACAATGAAGCCGCGCTGCATGACGCCATTTTGAAATGTGTCACATCGGAAACACTCAGAAACCAACTCGCCAGCAACGGACGCCGCACCATCGAAGCTGGCTTCTGCTTTGACGGGCGAATGGAAAAAATTGTCGATGTCTATCGGGGACTGTCGCCCGATTTGAAACGCAGGATCCCTGCGGAACCCAATTTTCGCACAAATGTCCCTTCTCCCCATTCAGGGGGAGAAGGTGCTCGAAGGGCGGATGAGGGGGGTTTTGCTGCGCTAAGCCTCTGCAAAAATTGACGATCAAAAATCCCCCGCACCCTAGCCCTCTCCCCCCGGTGGATGATCTAAGAAATTGGATGAATTGATGCCGGGGGAGAGGGGACAATCAAAGGGTCACCTGTTCTGAAAATCCTGCATATTGTTTTTGAAACCTGAACCTGCTGAAATACAAAAATCATGTCGCAAATTCTCACAACCTCAACAACCATCCACTGCGAATCCGCCGCTCCTGCAGGCTGGAACAGTTACCTGACGCACTTTGGATATGACGGGTTTCATCTCCGCACGGAATGGGCGACCGTCTTTGCAAGCGCCTTTCGACATCGCCCCTGGTTCCTGTGGACCGAGCGAGATCGAAAGATCACCGGCGTGCTGCCGTTGATGCATATCTCCGGGCCGATCTTCGGAAGCTTTCTCGTCAGTCAGCCATATCTAAACACCGGCGGTGTTCTGGCCGACACGCCCGAGATCGCATCACAGCTCATTCTTCGAGCCGTGGAACTGGCAGATTCGCTCGACGTCAAACACCTCGAACTGCGCCACGAACAACGTGTCGAGCACGAACGACTGAATTCTGTGAACACCGAAAAGGTTCACATGCGGTTGATACTTCCAACGGCGGCAGAAGAACTTTGGACAGGACTCAAGTCGAAGCTCCGAAGTCAGGTGAAGAAACCGCTGAATGACTCGTCGCTCAGTGTTTCATTTGGCCATCTTGATCAGCTCGATGCGTACTACGGCGTGTTTTGTCGTAACATGCGAGATCTGGGGACACCCCCATTTTCGAAGAAACTGTTTCGCGAAATGCTGATACAATTCGGTGACTCGGCGGAAATCTGCACGGTGAATCAAAACGGAAAGCCGATCGCCTCCGGATTCCTGCTGCACGGCCCGGAAGTCACGCTCATCCCCAGCGCCAGTTCGCTGAGGGAATACAACCACACGGCGTGTAACATGCTGATGTACTGGCACTGTCTGAAACGCAGCGTCGAACGCGGGCAGAGGGCCTTCGACTTTGGACGCAGTTCGCACGACAGCGGCACATACAAATTCAAACAACAATGGGGAGCGGAAGAACATCCGGCGATCTGGCAATACTGCCTGCGAAAAGGTGCCATCGGCGATGTCCGCCCCAGCAGTGGCAAGTTCGACAAAGTCATCGCCGTCTGGCAGAAGCTGCCCGTCTGGCTGACAAAAATCATCGGCCCGGGAATTGTGCGCGGAATTCCGTAAGAGGTAACACAAGTCGTCATCTATGCTGATGCGCTGCCACCGGGCGTTCATCACTCAGAGAGTGATGTCTACTTTGGCGGCAGCCGCAATCATCACCGTCGTCGTTTTTTTCGAGCGGCGGCTTTTGCTTTTGCCGCGTCGGATCGGGGCGTGCGGAGTTCCTGTCGGATCTTCCTGTCGAGACGTTTGCTGAACAGCATGAAGTTCGTCATCTCATTGGGCAGTGGTGACGTAAACAGCAACGGCTCGCTAGAAATTGGATGGTTGAATCCCAGCGTCGAAGCGTGCATTGCGAATCGCTTGTGTTGCCACCGAATTTCTTTCCACAGATCCGAACGATAACGCTGATCACCCAGAACCGGATGCTGTGCTTCTGCGAAATGCACTCGGATCTGATTGCGTCGCCCGGTCTCGAGTTGAACTGTCACGTGTGTCAGGTCCGGTAGACGCTCCGTCACCTGATAGTGCGTCACAGCAAGCTGGCCATCGTCTTCATCATCCGTCGAATACCGCGTGAGGTTCTTGCCGGTCGCAAGGTAGCTCCGAAACTCGCCGCGGTCCTGTTCGATAATTCCAGCGACCAGTGCATCGTATTGTCGTTCGGGCTTGCGCTGACGAAATTGTTCCTGCAGCAGCCTGGCGTCGTCTTTCGTCTTGCCGAACACCAGTAGACCAGACACGCCGCGATCCAGTCGATGCACCACAAAGGCACCTCGGCCACGTCCTTCGCGCCGCACGTGTTCATTGACTCGATACATCAGCGTGTGAGGTTCCCGTCCATCTGTCGGAACAGTCAGCAAGTCCGCCGACTTATCGACAACGACCAGGTGACGATCTTCAAACACAATCGAGAAGCCTCGATGCCGCTGCTGCTCGGGACGACGTCGCGGGGCATAGCGGCGGTTCTCTTCGAATCGCACCTGCACATGATCGCCGACACACAGAATGCGACCGGGGTTGATTTCAAGCTGGCCGTTGAGCGTCACGCAGTCGTGATCGAATAGTCCGGTGACATGTGAACGAGATCCCCCGGCCAGTTCCTGAACACACCGATCAATTCGACCGTTCAACAGAGCGGTGTTTGCATCAATTACAATTTCGCGGGTCAGGAACGGCAATTGGTGGCTCAGAACGTCAGGGACTCCCGACCTGAGGACAGGTCGGGCTACAGAATTCGCACAGAAAACGCTGAAAATACGGCCTCGTCGGGCTAGTGGCTCACAGGATATCCCCTGCGGCTGGCAATCGCGAGCACTGCGACGATGAATCCGGGACTCGGCGCAAAAGTGGCGACGAGAGTTCCCAGGAATCTTTTGAAAACAGTTATCAAACATTCAACAATTGTTCGTCGGCACTCAGCGCGATTTGCGCCGTGCCGAGTCTGCCGCAAGTCGTCGCGTTCGGCAGATCCTGCCGCCGAAACAGCTTGTGGCAGCCTCCAAATGTCTGGCATGAGAGTTTTCTTTGGATTGCAGCAAAGTTTTGTGCTGATTCATGAAGAACACGTGTTGACACTATCCCCCAAACGGCGATATCAATCGGCCTCTCAACCCGGATTCGACTCCTGAATCCAAAATTTCCCTTCAGTTCTCCTTTCTTCTCCCCCTTCCGGAACTCATCCGGAAATCAGAACAAATTTGCTGCCACTGATTTGATTGACTGTTGAATCTCATCAACCGTCGATTGGTTCAGTTTCTCAAACTGTTCGCCCTCCTCTCGTCTCCCCTCCGACTCTCCACTCAGCTCCCAAATTGAGGAAATCATGAACGAGTTCCCGAACGGCGCTCATCATGAGCCGCATATTCTGCGGTTCCCCCAGCCCACATCGACCGCGCCCGTCGAAACAAAAGCAGTCCCTCCGGAAACGGAATCGACCACACGCACTGTGCTGGTCTTCTCCCCGCGTCCTGGAGCCAGACAGCTGCTCGCAGATGATGTCCGCAAACGCGGCATGCAGGTCTGCGAAACAGACAGCCCGGACGCGATGCTGTTCCACTTGAGTCGTCAGGAGTTCTGCTGCTGCATCATTGATGATGCAGACACAGTCTCCCGGATTCAGGAGGTCAACGCCGCGATTCGAAATCATTCGAAGGCTGCTCAGGTCATCTGCATCGTCGGTGAAGACTCCCGCTGGGGTCGTGAAACGGTGCCAACGTTCGAATGCGAAGTGCTCGAACGTCCTTATTCAGCGTCACGTTTCGGAGCGGCTCTGCTAAACGCTCTGCGACGCGGCGAACTGATCCGCGAAAACGAAAAACTGCGACGTCAGTTGCTCAATCGCAATCTGATGGATCTGGTCGGCAGCACGCCCGCCATGCAGTCTTTGCGAGAATCCATTCGCATCGCAGCCGACGATGACCGCACGGTCCTTGTTCGCGGCGAACCTGGCAGCGGAACAACGCTGATTGCCGAAGGACTGCATCGCTGCAGCCGCCGGTCAACGAAGCCGTTCCTGCGAATTGACTGCAGTCTGCACTCGGTCGAAACACTGGAACACCAGCTCTTCGGCGACGCTGCTCCGGATGGTTTCCCTGGCTATCTCAAGATGGCGGACGGTGGATCAATTCTGCTGGACAATGTCGATACCGTCGCTTTGCCTTTCCAGAAGCGACTGGCTCAACTGCTGGAACAGCGAGCCTCGGCAGTTCTCCATGGAGCTCAGGAAGGACCGAACATTCGGTTCATCGCGGCTACGCATGGCGACCTGAATCGACTGGCCATGGAAGGCCGGTTCCGAGACGATTTGCTGCAACACTTGAGCGGCATCACGCTGCAATCGCCGCCGCTGCGAGTTCGCGGCAACGATATCCCGCTGCTTGTGGAACACTTCATCAGCCAGATCTCGCTGAAAGAAGGCCGTCCGCCGCGTCAGATCAGTGCCGACGCCATGCAGGTTCTGGAAGGTCATCCGTGGCCAGGCAATGTTCGTGAACTTCAGAACGTCGTCGAACGCTGCTGCACGGTTGATGTGACGGAAATGATTCGGCCTGACGATCTCAAGCCGTGGCTTCAGAACGATGCCATCAACGATGGTGCTGAGTGCGTTGGAATGACGCTGGCCGAAATGGAACGCAAGCTGATCGAATCGACGTTTGCCCGTTGTAACGGCAACCGCGAAAAGACGGCTCAGATCCTGCAGATCGGACTGCGAACACTGTCCGGAAAACTCAGAGAATACGGCTACCCTCCGCGTGGGGGCCCCGGTTCAAACATCAAGCGAGCAGTGATCGCTGGCAGCATTGGCGAACAACGCAAGGCGGCCTGATCAGAAGACAACGAAAAGTACCTCTCCCCTCCGGGAAAAGGGCGAGCTTTCCCCCGGAAGCTCGCTCTTTTCTTTTGCGCTGATGTTTTTTAGCCCGACCTGTCTCAGATCGGGAACCAATGAATAGTACTGGACCAGATACCGTCACCAATGCCGAAGCAGCGCCCCACAACTGTCCGAGGAAAACGCATGACACTCCGCACCATTTTCGCGTTGTTTATTCTCGCTGGATCTGCCAAAGCTCAGGCTCAAACTGAAACGCTCCCTCAAACGTTACCCCCTGTTGCCTCGGGGCATGCCGGCCCATCGGAATCCACCGATACAGACGAGCCTCAGTTCAGTTTCGAACTCCGAACGATCACGATGGCGGAAGATATCTTGCGTCCATTCAGGCCAGCGGCAACGAGAACGCCCGAGCAACTTGAAAATTCGGAACCGTTCGCAGATTGGGAAGCTCTTGATCCTGGTCAGGAAATCGCCGTTCGCACCGTGGAAACTCGCATTGAAAATGCGGCCGAGACAGTAGTGACTCAGTGGACCGAAAACCAAATGGACGAATTCATTCAGGCGGCTCAGGAGAACAGGAGAAGCAACATCCTGTTTGCTCCAAAAGTGACGGTATTCAATCAGCAAACAGCCTGCATAGTTGATGAAACGAAACGGGTGATAATGAGCGCCGATGAGCCCGTTCGGGTATCATCGGAGGCAATTGAAGGCATGAGGTTCTACGTTCGAACTTCATTACTGGACGATGGACGCGCCCAGATCGATGTCAAAATCAGAATGTGTTCTCTGCAAAACCGCCATGAAGTTCCCACCTTTGATATCGATACACTGCTGCGAGGCCCTGAGCAGACTTGTACGACCATAGCGTATTCCGCCATGTTAACCGGCGACGTCCTCCACACTGCCGTCCTTCCGCCAGCCATTTCACATGGACCTGCAAAAACGGAGAAGCGGATTACGCTGGCCTCCCGTCTCGTTGGACAAGGCAAGAACACAGAACCCGAGCCACAACAGTTCGTCTGGCTGATTTCCGTGCGACGAATCAATCCGACGCCATCAGAGAAGTAATCGGCGAGCGGCAGGGCGTCAGCCCTCCGAGTTCCTCGTTCCAGGGCTCCTGCCCTGGAACGCACTGTCCGGAGGCTTCTGCCTCCGCGTTGAGCTTGGGAGGCAGGAGCCTCCAGTGCAGTGTGTTCCGAGGCTGGAGCCTCGGAACAAGTCAATTTGGCGACAACAACCCGCCCCGAGTATTCCGAATTCTCACGAATCCCGCTACGTACGTTAGTTCCCGCTCATTGGACTCTCAGCGTCTTCCTGCGTACCATCGTCGCCACGGAATGATGCACAGCCCGATGCGACAGGGACGCGACACTGATGGCGATTACGCGATATTTTCTCGACTGGAACAAACCCGCTCTTCCGGCGGCTGCCGACTATCTGATCAACCGCTACGCAAGCGGCGACCAATTGGATCTGTCGAACGTGATTTTGGTCTTCCCAGGTCGCCGCGCGGCGCGCCGTATGCTCGAATTGCTGGTTCAGCGCGGTGGCCCGAAATGGCCTGCGATGAGACCGCCGAGGATGGTCACTTTCGGCCAGTTCCCTGAATTACTCTACTTAAAACAGAAGGAATTTGCCGACGATCTGACTCAATTGCTGGTATGGCGAAAGGCCCTGTATGCTGTTCCTGTGAAAGAGATCGGGGCCGCTTTGCCAAATCGGCCTGACGAAAATTCCGTGTCGTCCTGGGTGGCCCTCTGCGAATCACTTCGCGGACAGCACAATGAACTGGCCGCAGACGGGAAGGACTTTGATGATGTCTATCGGAAGCTCGTGGAACTTGGAAATTTGGCCGAGGCCGACCGCTGGAAAGCACTCCGCCGCATTCAGGCGGAATACCTGGTGCAAATGGATGACGTGCAGCTGTGGGACCGTCAAGAGGCTCGACTTGTCGCTGTCCAGAAAAAGGAATGCCACACGAACAACGATATTATCCTCATCGGCACCGAGGACATGAATCAAATCATTCGCCAGATGCTGGATCAGATTGCGGATCGCGTCACAGCCCTCATCCACGCGCCGGAATCTGAGGCCGACAGTTTCGACGAATACGGTTGCGTGCTCCCCGAGCAATGGGAAACGCGGTTGCTGAACATTCCGCTGGACTCCACGCGGATTGCCGATTCGCCACCCCAGCAGGCACAATTGACAATGCTGGAACTTGCTGGCTTTGACGGTCGCTTTCGCGCGGATGACATCACGATCGGAGTGGCCGATGATTCAATGGTACCAACGCTGACGCAGGCCATGGCTGATGCGGGAATTGCCGGGCAATGGCCAATCGGAATGTCAATTCGCGATTCAAGACCATTTCAGCTGTTGTCGGCAATGGCGCTGCACGTTGCATCAGCACATGACGACCTGCCGCCGGACTTCGCGACGCTCACTGACTTTATCCGCCATCCAGACGTCTACGACTGGATCTGTCAGCACCTTGAACAGAATCTCTCGGACAACGACGCCATTGCGCGTCGCAAAAACTGGCTGAATGCACTGGATGAATACGTCGCTGAACACCTGCAGATCACTCCAGGTGTGATGCTTGGCCGGGCACCGCGACGCATCATCGTCGCCGAAGTCTGTCGCGCGGTCGAGTTCCTGTTGCGGTGTCTGATTCCGGATGCTGTCGAAGCGGACGACGCGCGATCAGCCGTCGGTCGTCCGGGCCCCGGCATTCATCGCGGGAAAAAATTCCGCCAGAGAACGCTCGACGATCTGGAAGGACAAGTTGAGTCATCGCTCACGCAGCAGCTCGAAAAGCGGCGGTCGTTGTCCGAATGGGCGGACGGAGCCGTTCGGATTTTGGCAACGATTTATCGCGAACGCGATCTGCGCAGCGATTCCGAAGCCGATCGCGGTATCGTGGCCTGTGTGACCTGGCTGCAGGCACTCAACGAACAATTGCGACGTATTCCGTCCAGTGTTCTGCCGAAGTGTACGGCAAGTCAGGCGTTGCAACTTTTGCTGCGACAGGCTGGCGAGGCCGCGATTCCCCCCGAAGTCAACGATCAGGCGGTTGAGTTGCTTGGCTGGCTGGAGTTGCCTCTCGATGACAGCCCGGTCCTGGTTCTGACGGGATTCAACGAAGGGAAAATTCCCGAGTCGATCAATTCCGATGCCTTCATGCCCAACAGCCTGCGGACGCTGCTGGAACTCACCGACAACCGCCGCCGTTACGCTCGTGATGCCTACGTCCTGACTTCGATGATGCACAGCCGACGAAAACTGATCCTGATCGCTGGACGCACCGACGTAAAAGGCAACCCACTGGCTCCCAGCCGATTGTGGTTCGCCGCTGAAACAAAATCACTGCCGGAACGAGTGCGTCGGTTTTACAGTCCCGAAGAATCCAATGAGGTGCATGGCGTCGTTCCTGAACCTGCCGAACCAGAAGCCGCGCCGCCGCGTCAGAGTGGCTTTCTGGTGCCGCCGCCGCTGTCAGTGCCGCCCGCTCCGGAAGAAATCCCGGTCACCAGTTTCCGCGATTATCTGTACTGCCCGTATCGATACTTCCTCAGTCGTGAGCTGAGACTGCGTTCGGTCGAAGATGACGTCAGGGAACTCGACGCCCCCGCATTCGGCAGTCTGATTCATGAGGTTCTCAAACGCTTCGGTCAGTCCGACTTTCGCGACGCGCACTCCGACGAAGCGATCGAAACCTTCCTGTTACAGGAACTGCATCAGGAAGCACTGGGCCGCTTTGGCCGCACTCGATCGGCAACAGTGAGTGTGCAGTTAAAGATGATCGAAAGCCGACTATCAGCGTTTGCCAGGTGGCAGGCAAAGAATTGCCAGGATGGATGGCGCATTTATCAGACAGAAAAGAAATACGAATGCGCTGACTTCTCGGACATCCACGGACGCCCGGTGAAACTGGTCGGGCGTGTGGATCGGATCGACAAGCACGCGCAAACGGGGCAGTATCGCGTCCTTGATTACAAGACGAGTGAAGCTGCCGACAAGCCGGAAAAGACTCATCGAAAAAAGGACGAATGGATCGATCTCCAGCTTCCACTGTACCGTTTGCTGGTTCGGTCGGAAGGAATCACCAGCAATGTGGAACTGGGCTACGTGCAACTGCCTGGCGACCTTGCAAAAATCGGTGCCGCAATTGCGGATTGGTCTGAGGCCGACCTGATGAACGCCGAAAACCTGGCCCGCAGTATCGCGGCGGACATCATTGATTTGAAGATCACCGAAGTCGTTCCGTCCGGAGATCATCGCTCGTCAGAATTCACTCGCATCTGTCAGGACACGGTGATCGACCGCAACATTCCGTGGTTGAAGTCATGGGCCGGCAGAACTGTTACGGAGCCGACACCATGCGAAAGTTGATTCGAGCGTCTGCGGGCAGCGGAAAGACGTTTCAGCTGTCCCTGCATTTTCTGCGGCAGCTGTTTCTGGGACATGAACCTGAAACGATTTTGGCAACGACGTTTACGCGGAAAGCTGCCGGAGAGATTCTGGCGCGAGTGCTCCTGCGTCTGGCGGAAGCGGCCGACGACGCGAAGGCGGCGAAGGTTTTGGCCGGCTTTCTGGCACAGGATGGCGTTACAAAGGCCAGAGCCCGCGAGTTGCTGGCTCACGTAACGCATAACCTGCATCGACTGCGAGTTTGTACGCTGGACAGTTTCTTCCAGCAGGTCGCCAGAAGTTTGACTCTGGAACTCGGCCTTCCTCCAGGCTGGAGCATCATTGACGAACACACCGATGCCGACCTGCGTGAACAGGCGATCGACGCAGTGCTGTCGCAGCAGGTGCCTCAGGACGCTCAGAATCTGATGCACATGCTGGCGAAAGGCCGCTCGAAACGCAGCGTGCGGGATTTAATTCGCGACACGGTTACAAGTTTTCATGAACTCTTTCTGCTCACTGACGACGAAGCATGGAACAAGCTGCCGAAGTACGCGCGGTTGACGACTGATCAGCACCGACTGGCTCTGGAAGATCTCAATTCCTGCGGGCTCCCGGAAGACAAACGTTTTGCGAAGGCGCGGACCGAAGACATCGAACGATTCCAGGCCGAACTCTGGGAGGAGTTTATTGGAAAAGGACTGGCGGGAAAAATTCTTGCGGGCGAAGACACATTTTATTCGAAAGAGATTAGCGATGATCTGGCCGCTGTTTATCAGCCACTGCTCAATCACGCCAAAGCCGAACTGCTGGACCGACTGGCGCAACAGATGCGGGCCATTCGTGACCTGATCTCGCGCTTTGACCGCGAGTATTCTCGACTCCGCGCCGATCATGGCTGGATGGGCTTCGGCGATGTGACACGGGCATTGGCACGCAAGGCCGACGCCGCCAGCGGCGATCGCATGAGTTTCCGACTGGACAGTTCGATTCGTAATCTGCTACTGGACGAGTTTCAGGATACGTCTGCTGACCAGTGGAAGATCCTGAAACGACTGACTCAGAATCTGGAACGCCACAAGGACGATTCCAGCTTCTTCTGTGTCGGTGACGGCAAGCAGGCGATCTACGGCTGGCGTGGCGGTGTGGCGGAAATCCTCGACGCCGTGCCCGATGCAGTGCCAGGCATCGTCGATGAGCCAATGGACAAGAGTCGCCGTTCGGCACCGGCCGTGATGAGTACTGTCAACAAAATCTTTCAGCACATCGCAAATCACTCGAATCTGGAGGACTATTACGACCCGTGCAAAGAATGGTCAAACCGCTTTCCAGAGCACTCGACGGCCAACGAAACAATGTCCGGATATGTCTGCTTTCGCACATCGCCAATCATGGAAGGTGATACGGCTGATGAACGTCGCGGTCCATGGCATCGCTGGGTGGCCGAACAAATTCGCGATCTGCATTTGCAGACTCCCGGAGCGACGATCGGAGTTCTGACGCGGACGAACAACGCGGTTGCCAGAATTGTGCATGAACTGACACAACTTAACGTCCCCGCCAGTGAAGAGGGTGGAACACCGCCGACGGACAGCGCTGCAGTGCTCGCGTTGTTGTCACTGCTGCAGTTGACCGCTCATCCGGGTTGTCAGGTGTCGCGATACCATGTCGCCGCTTCTCCACTGGGACCGGTCGTCGGACTCCGCGAATGGAAAAATGACGCACAGGCAGAAGCGGTGGCGGCGTCTCTGCGCGGGCGATTGATGGACGACGGATATGGCCGCACACTTCAGGATTTATCGGAGTCGATTCGCGATGTCTGCTCCGCTCGTGATCGCCTGAGACTGCAGCAAGTTGTGGGGCAGGGATGGCAGTTTGACCAGACGCGATCGCTCAACCCGTGCGACTTTGTGCGGCTGCTGGAAAGCGGAAAATTTCAAAAATCCGAACCTGCGTCTGTCCGCGTGATGACCATTCATCAGAGCAAGGGACTGGAATTTGATGTGGTTGTGCTGCCGGATCTGGAGACTCCGATTTTCAAGGCACCCGAGGCCGCATTCACCGGTCCAGGGGCGGGCGAGGTGCCGGACCGAGTCTGCGTCTGGGGCAATAAGACACTGTGGCCGATGTTGCCGCCAGAACTTCAGGAGGCGTTTCGAGACACTGTCAAGCGGCAAATTGCCGACAATCTGTCCGTGTTCTACGTGGCCGTCACGCGGGCGATTTACAGCCTGCACATGCTGTCGAAACCAATGTCCGGCAAGAATCCACCCAAAACATACGCGGGACTCTTGTTGGCGTCTTTGACTGAGCAGCCGACAGCCGAACCGTCAGTGATGTTGTATAAAACCGGAGAAGCGGACTGGTTCAAGTCTGTTCCGGAACTCACAATGGCTGATCCTGTGCAGCGGAGACAAAGAACGCACCTGATGCCGCATGTGCGGCTGGCTCCGATGGCCGACGATCGCCGACGCGGGCTGAAGCGGCGAGCCCCTTCACGGCACGATGAAACGCGGCTGTATCTTCCGGCGGTGACTTCGCTTATCGCCCGCCGCGAATCGCGACCCGCTTCTACCGACATTGAGGCTGAGGGTGCAACGACGATCGTTGATCCTAAGATGCGTGGTACCGTGATGCATGCCTGGTTCGAATGTGTCGAGTGGCTGGATGACGCATCCTCGATGCCCGACGAATTGTTGCTGAGGCGAAAAGCGCGAGAGTTGACTGTGCCGGAAGTGGCTGTCGATCATCTGCTCTCGGAATTCTCTAAAGCCGTCCAGCTGCCGGAAACGCGGCGCGTATTTCTGCAGAAGGCGATTGTCGATGTGGAATCCTTCGCTCCATTTCGCACTGCCATTGAATCGGGACTGGCCAGCACACGAGTTGAACGCGAACGAACATTTGTGCTGTTGCATCAGAATGAACTCGTTCAAGGTTCGATCGACCGCCTTGTGCTGCTGATTCAAGACGGTCGCCCCGTCGCCGCAGATATCATCGACTTCAAAACCGACCGTTTCGCAGGTGATCGCTCGCGCTGGATCGAAGCCCGCCGACTGCACTACGGTCCACAGTTGGAAGAGTATCGCTCCGCCGTGTCGCAGTGTTTCAGAATCCCGATCCAGAATATCGGAACGCGGCTGGTGCTGATCGAAGCGGACGCCGTGATCTCCACGCCGTGATGTCTGATTCAAATCGAAAGGCATGCGACTGTCCCTTCTCCCCTGGCAAGGGGAGAAGGTGGCCGAAGGCCGGATGAGGGGTTGACCCTGTGCGATCGTTTTTGAAAACGCTCCCCTACGACTCTTCCCCGCGCCAGACGACTTTCGACTTGCTCATCAGATCGTGCATCGTCTTCTTGTCCGCTCTGAAGAAGCACATCAGGAATCCGATGTAGAACGTTAGTGAGGTCACGAACGCAGAGGCCGCTCGCCCCCACGCCTGCTTTCGAGTCAGTGGTTTATCGTTGTCGCCCAGAACCATGATCCCAATTGCCGCTTTACCCAACGTGGACCGGGCGGCTCCGGATTCGCCAGAGGAGAAATAGAACCCCCAGAGCCCAAGCGTGGCAACAGTCCGAATGACGTTCGAAAGGATGACCGCCAGGTCTCCCCAGCCGTAGAAGTTAAACAACATGCCGAACAGAGTTCCGACGAAGCCCCCAACCAGCGCCAGAAGTGTCAGGATGATCTGATCAATCAAGTAGGCGAGGAATCGGGGACCAAAGCCCGCAGCCTGCAGATCAGGGAACTCATTCACCAATGTCAGGTCGGGCTTGAAGTAAACGCCGTACAGGCCAATCACACGCATCATGAAGACAGCCGGACCAGCCATCAGGCCGCAGATGATGAGGAAGACAATGAAGAAGAAGGTGAATACCAGGGGCATCTGATAGAACATGAACTCGAAATTCCCTTCCCCCATATCCATGATGTTCGCCTTCGCCCATGCCAGTGCGGCAGCCTGCTGCGTCAGCAAATAG
>Ga0138256_10003636_pt1 | contig 16355 bp, 12 predicted proteins | sample KNB2016incub_MG_FD_105486 | JGI IMG/M metagenome (GOLD analysis project Ga0138256, IMG submission 105486) | Active sludge microbial communities from wastewater in Klosterneuburg, Austria - KNB2014incub_MG | ecosystem: Engineered > WWTP > Activated sludge > Unclassified | place: Austria... | reverse complement strand
CTATGGGTCGCCAGATCAAATGCAACAGAAAGTCCCTTCTGCCCTTGGGCTAAATTTCTACGATAAAAAGCATTGCTGTCTTTAGCATTGGAAAAACCTGCATATTGACGAATAGTCCAAGGTTGAGTAACATACATAGAACCATAAGGCCCGCGTAAAAAAGGCGCCAAGCCAGATACATATTTTAACAAATCACCTGAATTCTTGTGATTTTCGTAATGCGCCTGAACTTCTATGAGTTCTGAAGTCATCCATTTTTTTTCTGATATATTTTCCATCATCTTATTACCTGATCATCCACTATTTAGAAATTAGTTGGTCGTGTTCATCCATTGATTTCCAGTTACTTTTACACTTCTAGTAATTTGAAGTTCATCTAAATAGGCTTTTAGTGCTATGATTGCCGCTGCCTCAGATTCAATAGCATTTGGATATAATGATTTGAATTCATCATAATATAAACTAACAAAACGTGTATCAAACTGTCCACTTATGAAATCTTTATGGGATAATACAAAATCACAAAATGGCAATATGGTTTCAACACCCGTAATTTTAAATTCTGATATGGCCGCTTTCATTTTTTGAATGGCATCCATTCTATCCCTTCCATGTACTATCAATTTACCAATCATAGGTTCGTATTCTATAGGAATTTCCATGCCTGCCTGATAACTATCATCTACGCGTACATGATCGCCTTTAGGTATTTGATAGGTTTCTATAGTTCCGATACTTGGTAAAAAATCATTAAAGGGATCTTCTGCACATACTCTTATTTCAATAGCATGCCCATTGATTTTTAGATCATTTTGAAGTATTGAAAGTGGATGACCTTCAGCAATTCGGATTTGCATCTCCACCAAATCTAAACCTGTTATCATTTCTGTAACCGGATGTTCTACCTGAAGTCTGGTATTCATTTCCAGAAAATAATAATTCATTTGTTCATCTACTAAAAATTCAATGGTACCTGCTCCTACATAGTCACAACCTAAAGCTAATTTTACAGCATCGCTTCCCATTTGCTTTCGAATTTCTGGAGTCAAACAAGATGAAGGCGCTTCTTCCACAATTTTTTGGTGACGTCGCTGAATACTACATTCCCGTTCGAACAAATAAATACCATTACCATGTTGATCACAGAAAACTTGTATCTCTATGTGTCTTGGTTTGGTAACAAATTTTTCAATAAAAACAGCACCATCTCCAAAAGCAGCCAATGCTTCATTAGATGCCATCTTCATTTGCTCTTCGAGTTCTTCTTCTCGATCCACAAGACGCATGCCTTTTCCACCTCCACCAGCAGAAGCTTTTATTAATAAGGGAAAACCTGTTTCTCTAGCGATATTTAACGCAAACTCATAACTTGTAATAGCTTCATCGGTCCCCGGAACCAATGGAACCTGATTAGCTCTCGCCGTTTTTTTTGCTGCAATTTTGCTTCCCATTTGAATCATCGCAGAAGCAGGAGGACCTATGAAAATAAGTCCTGCAGTTTCTACAGCCGTAGCGAATAAAGGATTCTCACTTAGAAATCCATATCCTGGATGAATGGCATCTGCTTTCGTTTCATTAGCAGCTGCCAATATTTTATCCATATTCAAATAAGATTCACGTGAGGGAGATGCACCGATGTAGACAGCTTCATCTGCAAATAAAACATGGGGTGCCTTGCGATCTGCATCACTAAAAACAGCTACTGTGTTTATACCCAACCGCTTGGCTGTTCGCATAATTCTTAATGCAATTTCACCACGATTTGCTATGAGAATTTTATTTATTTTTTTCATGATTTCTTGGTTACAAATAGGTTGCCCATCCTGGGCAAAGACGTGAATGTGCTACATTTAATGTCAGTCGGCTCAATTGCCTTGCCCATGCAGAGCAGAGATTTGAAGAATTAATACAATTCATATAATTTCAAAAATATTTTTTCAGTTAAATCTTCAAAATAGTAAGACCCTCCTCCCGGATCAATGACTCTATTTAAAAAAGATTCATTTTTTAATATATGTTGAACGTGTAATAGATTTCTAATTTTAGATAGATCCGCATTCATGGTATAAAATCGAGCTCCTGAACACCATATCGTTGATACCCCGGCAATACTAGATGCCAAAGAACTCAAACTGCTTATCATTAAATGAGTATGATGATCTTGATTCCATAAACGCTCATCCAATCTCGTTTGAATTCTAAAAGAAATGTTTGTGAATTTGGATTGGAGGCATTTATTTAATGCGCGAATAGATGCTATTGTTGTAAGAAAATCATTTCCAAGTATCAAGTCAATACTCACCATTTCGTTTCCCTCTAATGGATAAAGATTTAAGTCATCGGATAAATTTTTCAAGACAAGTTTCCATTCCAAAATATTAAATAAAGGAAATGTGTATGTGCGATTAAAAGACTGAAACATGCTATTATCTTTTCGCTGCATCATTACCTGATGAAAATGATTTTGATATCGGTTTATGGGAAAATACACATGATCCAATGTAGCATTTCGAGATTCAAATTTTTGAATCAATTCGTCCCAGGTCTGAATATCTAATTGTTCAAAATTCCAACTCGTATGTATCATATTCAGATGTATTTGGTCTATTACATCTAAATAGTTAATGATCTGACTTGAATTTTTAAAAAAAAATTCAAGATGTTCAGCACCATGTTCGAGCGCATAGTAAATAGGTTCTGATGATGTATCCTGTTGTTCGATTTGAAACTGAATTCCAATATTCCATTCATTCGATTCCTGTTTAGCAGAAAATCCAATGTCTAATCCTTCAATATCTTCCTGATGCGCAAATGCCAGATCTTTAATTTGACCATCAATGGTATGATTAAACTGGTCTAATTCTTTACCTGGATTTTCCTTACTAATTTGGGATAACCATTCTTTTTTACTTGACATGGATATTATGAATTAGCACTATCAAATAAAATAAGCAATTGTCCCTTATTAACCTTTTCTCCCTGTGAAGAATGAACCGACTGAATGCAACCATCAGCATTGGCTTTTAAAATATTCTCCATTTTCATGGCTTCCAGTGTAATTAAGTTATCTCCTTTTTTTACAATATCTCCTGGACCAACCCAAACTTTCAATACCAGACCGGGCATTGGTGCTTTGAGCGAAACGTCGGTATTATTTTTTATTTTATTCAAGCCCATTGAAGCAATGGTTTGATCCAATTGATCTTGAATGATTACTTCATGTAATTTTTGATGAATGGATACGATAACTTTCTTTTCATTTAAATCAATACTCACTATTTCTCCTAAAATTCCTCGGTTATGATGGATGTGGTGATAATGGCGATCGTCCATTTGGACTATATTCATTTTATCCAAATTTTCAGCACTCATTTCAAGTGCTTTATTATTATTATTTATTAAAATATATTTTTCCATAATTTATTTCAAATCATATTTATAGTACTATTCTTTATATCATTTTGATATTTTGTTTCTATCATTTACTTTTTCAAAAATGTTGTCTAGAACTTGGTTTCACTTTTATTTCTTAAATACTATAAACGGCACAATAAACAAATCGTACATTCTAAAAAAAGATCTACACAAATAATTGTACGGACAACAAAATATTTTAATTTTATATTCAATGAGATCATTATCCATTCATTGAATAAACGGGTAAATTTAGGAAATCTGAACTAATTAATGGTATCTAAAGTTGATTATATATACCTACAATATGCTTCGCTATTGCCATACTTGCTGTTGCCGCTGGTGAAGGGGCATTGCAGACATGAATCATATTCTTCTTTTGAAGAATTAGAAAATCATCTATTTGGGACCCTTTTTTATCCAATACTTGCGCCCTGATACCACTTGGATAGGGTTTTAAATCTTGGATCTTGATATTTGGGGTCATCATTGATGCTTTTCTGGCGAAATAATGCATATTGTTGTTTTTATACATTTCTGAGAGTCCGGTTCGCCAATACTTCCACAAAAGTTTCCATAAACCAATAAAGCTTAGACTATCCCAAGCATCACGCCAGTTAAAATCTCCGTTACTATAACCTTCCCGGTCCAAAGCCAATAAGGCGTTAGGCCCCAAGGTTTGATCCCCATTAATCATTTTTGTATAATGAATTCCTAAAAATGGAAATCTGGCATCAGGGACCGGATAGATCAAATGCTTAACGATATCTTTTTTCTCATCATTTAGTTTGAAGTAATTACCTTTAAATGGAACGATTTTGAAATCTAAATCGAAATCGGCCATTTTCGCAATCCGGTCTGATTGTAAACCACCACAACCCATTAAAAATCTTGTTTTATGCTCTTGTTCGGTATTTACTTTAACTTTGATCTCATCTACACTTTGATGCAGCGAAGTCACTTCAGCATGGTACTTTATTTGGCCACCCATGGATACTATATCCAACAAAAAACGCTTGCATACTTCTTTATAATTTACAATACCTGTATATGGCACCCAAATCGCTTGCAAACATGTCAGATTGGGTTCCATCTGTTTTGCTTCCTCTCCTGTTATCAGTTTAATTTCTGTAAGGCCATGTTCCAGTCCTTTATGGTACAATGTTTTTAAAGAATCCAGTTCTTTGGTCTCAGTTGCCACTATAAGCTTACCACATAATTCGTACGGAATATTCTTTTCTTCTACATAATCCAACAACATTTGATAACCTTCTAAACAAGTGAGTGCCTTTAGACTTTTAGGTTTATAATAAATACCTGAATGTATAACACCACTGTTTCTTCCGGTTTGGTGCAGTGCTATGTCTGATTCTTTTTCTAGAATTAATAATTTTAAATTTGGATGTTGAACCAACAAGGTTCTGGCTGTAGCTAGACCAATAATACCAGCACCAATAATGATGATGTCATAGGTTAAATTATCATTAGATGAATGTTTCATATCTATATATATTGTAGCATAAGATGCGCCAACTAATTTGAGTTCATTGAATCCACATACCTCCAAGAAATGTCTTTAATGCTCATTAAAATTCTACCTCGCATCAAATCTATTTGTATCACTTTAGCATAAATTTTTTCACGCAAGGTCAATACTTCACTAGGATCATTAATAAATTTAGAACTCATTTCAGAAACATGTATGAGACCAGTAGTTTTGATACCCAAATCAACAAAGGCACCAAACTTAGTAAGATTGGTAACTATAGCAGGCAGTACCATTCCTTCATTGAGATCTTCGATTTTTTTAATTGAAGCATCAAATGCAAAAACGCTAAATCCGCCTCTGGGATCCAAACCAGGTTTTTCCAATTCCTTGATGATATCAGTGAGCGTTTCAACACCAATGTCATTAGAGATGTATTGATCCAGTTTAATTTGTTTATTTAGATTTTTAGATCTTATTAATTCTTCTTTTGAAAGTCCCAAATCATTTGAAATTTTCTCAATCAATTCATAGCGTTCAGGGTGAATTCCAGTATTATCTAAGATTTGTTTTCCATTTCTTATTCTTAAAAATCCTGCACACTGTTCAAATGCTTTAGGCCCTAACCTAGGCACTCGTTTTAATGCTTCACGTGATTCAAAGGCACCATGTTGCATTCTATATTGTACAATTTGTTCGGATAATGCTGCACTCAAACCACTTACATAGGACAATAAATAGGATGATGCTGTATTCAAATTTACACCAACAGCATTCACACAAAATAAAACGACATCATCCAAATGTTCTCGCAACAATTTTTGGTTGACATCATGTTGATACTGACCGACACCAATTGATTTAGGATCGATCTTAATCAATTCTGCTAAGGGGTCCATTAATCTCCTACCAATAGAGATGGCGCCCCGAATGGTTACGTCCAGATCAGGAAATTCAGCTCTTGCCAAGTCAGATGCGGAATAAATAGAGGCTCCCTGTTCACTAATCGAATGCAGATTGACCTCGGGTAATTGAAGGGATTCTTGCAACCATTCTAAAGTTTCCTTACCTGCTGTTCCATCACCGATTGCGATATCCGTTACATTAAAATTTTTCACCAATGATCTTATGATCTGAAGGCCTTTTGCCCTTTCATCTACCGGAGGATGGGGATATATAGTCTCATAAGCCAATAAGGAACCTGTACTATCCAAACACACTATTTTACAACCGGATCGGTAACCAGGATCAATAGCCAATACATGTTTTTGTCCGAGTGGAGCTTCCAGTAATAATTGCTTTAGATTTTTTGCAAACACTTTGATTGCGATGTCGTCAGATTGCTCTTTAATGATCTGTCTTACCTGGGCAATTAACAGCGGTTTCAACAAACGATCATAGGATTCTTCAATCGCCAATTTCACTTGCTGTGCTGCTTGTGAATTATTTTTTAAGTATTGATGAAATATGGCATTCAACATTCGATCATCATCAACTTCTAATGATACCCGCAACATTTTTTCATCCTCACCTCTGCATAACGCAAGGTATCTGTGTGAAGGACATTTCTTCAGTAACTCTGAATATTGAAAATAATCTTTAAATTTAACAGCCTCAATTTCTTTACTTTTGATGACTTTACTTGTGATCAATGCTGATTGCATAAACAAATTCCTCATCACATTTCTTAGGGTATCATTCTGATGCACCATTTCCGCAATGATATCTCTTGCACCCCTTAAAACCATTTCATCATCAAAAAACAAATCTGAATAATAATTATTCAATTTAGGATAAAAATCTTCTTTTAATTGCAACAATAATAAATCAGCTAAAGGTTGCAAACCATGTTCTTTAGCAATATCGGCCTTGGTCTTCTTTTTCTTTTTATAAGGTGCATATAGATCTTCCAGTGCCATAAGGTCAATAGCTTGGAGAATTTTATGCTCCAATTCTTGAGTCAGCTGACCTTGTTCTTCTATGGTTTTGAGGATAAATAATTTGCGTTCCTTCAAATCCAAAAGATCCTGATATGATTTTTGAATATCTCTAATTTGAACTTCATCCAATGAGCCCGTTAATTCCTTTCGGTATCTAGCAATAAAAGGAATGGTAGAACCTTGAGCTAATAATTCGATTACATTTTTGACTTGGGCAAATCTTAAATTTAATTTCTTTACAACATCACCGATAATTTCTGTTTCCATAAGAAGATTTCAAACTTAAACAATTTTTAAAACAGAAGCATCCATCGACAATTTAACACTTCCAAGATGATCCATTTCAATATTTGAAATCCAATTTAATCCCGGACATTTTCCTACTGCGATACTACCTAATTGATGATCCATGCGCAGTGCTTTTGCGCCATTACAAGTAGCCCATTTTAATAATTCAACCAATGGTATCTGTGAATGGAATTTTTGCAAACACAATAGTTCATCCAAGATCGATAAATTCCAATTAGATGTAAGGCTATCAGTTCCGATACACATTGCCACTTGATGGTCTATAAAATATTTATAATCTGGCAATGTATTTTCTATATATAAGTTTGCATTGGGACAAGTAACATAATATACATTTGGAAGCATGGAATGAATATAGATCATGTCCGCAGGTTTTGTGCATGTGTTGTGAACCAACAAAACATGATTTCCTGAATCCAGTTTTGGAATTGAATAATGAACTGCAGATTGATGAATGGGCTTAAAATGTTCTATTGAAAATCCAAAAGACTCAAAGAATTTCTGGAATCCACCTTCTTTACTAATAAACAATTGATCCTCATCCGGAACTTCCTGATTATGTATACTGATAACATCATTGGGCTGGTTGTGTTCTGCAATTAGATCAAATAATTTATGAGAAACAGAGTATGCCGCATGAGGTACAAATGATTTTGATAAGGATCCATAGGCATCATATACTTTTTTGTAATTCTCAAAAAAAGTATCTGTCAATTGCTCTTGCATAAAATCAAACATCTCAATAAACGTGTGATATTTAATCCGACTATTTTGTTTTACTGAGATGGTATCCATTTTATTTGAAATATCTCCAACAGCCACTATACCATTCTTCCACATCAAGTGATCAGCATCATGAATGGCCTTCATTATGATGTCTTCCGGAATGTCCCGCAACCTTACCACAGAAGAAATAAATGGCAATAATCCGGTTCCTGTTGGAACAAAATTCTTCAAATGGGATAACTCTAAATGACAATGAGCATTGATAAAACCAGGAGTAATCAAACCAGGAAAATATTCGAATTCAGATGGATTGTATTCTTGTTCCTGAACAATCTCCAGAATTGTTCCAGTATCATTAATTACGATACCTGCATTTTTAATCAATTGTTGTCCATCAAATAAATAGTCAGAACTTATTTTTCTCATACTCTATTATTATGCTGATAATAGACCCTCTATATGTTGTATAACCAAACCATTTTTAATTCGGGGTTCAAACCAGGTACTTTTCGGAGGTAATACTTTCCCTTCATCCGCGATCTTAATGAATTCACCCCGTTTAACTGGATAAAATCCAAAACCTATAAACTCTTTGTTTTCCTTAATACTTTTGATAATGGTTTTCGTACCTTTAACTCCTTCCACATAAGTGATTCTAGGGTTCGAACGAATATCCTCAATGCCCATTATTTCTTGTAATATATAATCATTAAAAAGATCAATATCAAAGACTATTCCTTTTTCCTTTTTTACCTTAGCTATAATAGATTTATTCCAAACAATAGAATAGTACGAATTGGATGTAAAGAGTATGATTTCAAATTTTTTTAATGATTGTCTGGGGTTGGGTATTTTTTTGACCTGTGCTACTTTACTTAATTGTGCAAGAATCACATCTATATCAAATAAATCCAAAATATGAACCAGTCGATTGTATGAAAAAATACTTAATTCATTAAAGTCAAAGAGTGCACATAAAAAATAATTGAGTCCTTGACTTTTCAAATCAGGATTGGCAAGCAATAAATCATTTACGGCTGCCATGCGGTGATGACCATCTGCAATATAAGCTTTTGGAACTTGTGCCTTGAATGCTTTTTGAATATCCTTAATGGCTTGAATTTTAGTTACTGCAAATAATTCATGGATTTGATGTTCCTTTGGGAACTCAATAACGAATTTTGGTTTTTTACCAAGGAAAGATCCTACAATTAAATCCTTTATTTTCTTCTTGCTCGGATAAGCCAATAATACAGGTTTAATAATAGCCTGACGGGCTTTCATGAGCTGTATAATATTTTCTTCCTGTTTGATGAGTGTATTCTCGTGTTTTTTTATTTTTCCTTTAATATATTCCTGGATATCTATTCCAGCGATAATTCCATGATATACTTTAGATTTTGTTTTTATTCTGTATATAAAAATGGTTTTTTTTGCTTTATCATTAAATATTCCAGAGTTTTTAATTTCAGTAAAAGTGTTTTTAATTTGCTCAAAAAATAACGTTTTATCTTTTATTTTTGAAAGGATAGGAAAACTATAGTGGATCGGCTTTATTAACACAATGTGAGTTTATACAAATTCAAAAAAAGTTTACCAGCCAATAACATTTACTACAAATTAAATTAATTCAATACTTTAAACAAGGTATTAAACAACCAGTGTGAATCCGTTCTAATCAATTGATTTAACAACTTATCCGATTTACTTGCGAACTGAGTAATGTCAAGCACCAATTTATGCATCTCCTTGGATTCCACACTATCACATTTGCAGTCTAATAGACATTGCAATTCAGTTTGAATGGGATCCAATTCCTTTTTCTTACGCTGTTCCAAAATCCTTTTAAATATAATTTGTGTATCTTTTTCTGCAACAAAATATTCACATCTTGAACCAGTTACTTGAACTTTATAAATCAAACCCCAATCTAATAATAATCTTAAATTGGTATTGGCATTCCCTCCTGAAATATCAAGTTCGGATATGATTTGCTCAGCATTGATTTGTACGGAAGACAGTAACAACAAAGCATGAATTTGAGCCATTGTACGGCTGATACCCCATGATACACCCAACTGTGACCAAGTATCAATAAATTTCTTACGGCACTGACTATATTCCAAGGATACTATATTACTAGCTTAAAATAAGTGAAACCGAAAATAGTTTACTGATTAACTATTAAATTATTATTTTTTTAAAAATGGTATGTTAACTACGTGGGCATCAATGAATTTTGATCCCATATTGATTTTTATTTTTTGACCTATTTTAGAATGAGATACCGGTAGATAAGCCATTCCAATTGGAATATTCAGCGTTGGAGATTGAGTTCCTGAAGTAATCACTCCAATTTCTTGTTCTGATTCATCACACACAGTATATCCATGCCTTGGAACTCTTCGGTCATCGACAACAATTCCACATAATTTTTTTTGAACACCATTGGTTTTTTGAACCATTAACCAATCTTTACCAATAAAATCTCCTTTATTTAATTTCGTAATCCATCCCAATCCAGCCTCTAATGGTGAAGTCTGATCATCTATATCATTTCCATACAAGCAAAAACCCATTTCTAGACGTAACGTATCACGTGCTCCCAATCCTACAGGAATTAATCCTGATGAACCACCTACACGCAATACTTCGTCCCATAAATGTCCAATATTTTCATTGCCACAATATAGTTCGAATCCACCTGCACCTGTGTAACCAGTAGCCGATATTATTACGTTTTCAACGCCAGCAAACACGCCTTCTCTAAAATGATAATATGGAATTTCAGACAAATTAATATCCGTCAAGGATTGCAACAAATGAAATACTGCCGGACCTTGTACAGCAATTAATCCGGTTTGATCAGAAATATTAATCATTCGCGCATCAAAATGATGATTTGCCATGATCCAATCCCAATCTTTTTCAATATTAGATGCATTGACAACCAACATATAAGATCGCTCTCCATCGGCACAGTGATCTTCTTGCAAGCAGTAAACCAAAAGATCATCAACAATTCCACCCGACTTATTAGGTAAGCAGGAATATTGCACATCACCTATATTTAATTTTGAAACATCATTAGATGTAACCCATTGAATTAAGTCTAGTGCTTCTTTACCCTTAACAATAAATTCACCCATATGCGACACATCGAACATACCTCCAACGTTTCTTACCGCATCGTGTTCTTCTCTTATTCCTGTGTATGAAATCGGCATATTATAACCAGCAAATGGTGCCATTTTAGCTCCTAATGCAATATGTCTATCTGTCAAAGCCGTATTTTTCATGTATAAACTTTTATGGTAATCAATATTCTATTTAAATGATTGCGAAAGTACTACTTTTTACACAATCTATCAGATGATATAAAGAATAAGTTTGATATAAAACAAAGATTAAGATTTTGGGCGTGCCCTTTCAGGTCAGGCTATCCATTACAATAGTATCCTCCTGCGTCAGATACTATTTTCATTACTATCCTTCACGCAAAATGCGTACTGTTTATATAAATTCAGCTTAGATACAAAATAAATAATCCTTTCATACATTTCAATTATTAAAGTCATTAATCACATCTTGTATGCTTAATATTAAAATATTTTAATTTCATAATAATATCAAAATAATTAAAAATACTGAGATGGTAAACCTCCATACTTGACAACTGGATTTGAATCTGAAATGACAGATATTAATCAACTATTGTAATATAAAAAACCATGTTGGGACAAGCTTCTGATTACAATTTATTAAATAAATTGATGGGCTTATTTCGTATTATAACATGAATAAAATCCTTTAATTCGCAACTTTGACATCAATAATTTTGTCCCCTTGATTAATCGCCATTAACACTTCCATTCCCTTAGTCATCTTACCGAAAATGGTGTATTTTCCATCAAGATGTGGCGTTGGCGAATAGGTAATAAAAAACTGACTGCATTCTGTATCCGGACCAGCGCTTGCCATGCCGACCAATCCCTCACCCTGAAAATTAATACTAGAATTTATTTCCGTTCTAATGGTATAATCTAATCCACCATAACCATCACCCCTTGGGCATCCAGCCTGAATAACAAAATTAGGAACAACTCTATGGATGAACTTATCATTAAAAAAAGATTCTTGAATTAGTGTTATAAAATTAGCCACACTACCTGGCGCTAATTTGGGGTATAATTCTAAATTCAAGGCACCTTTATCAGTAGTAATTATGACATTAATTGTATCTTTTAGCTTGTTCAATTTTTGCCAATCTATGGGATGATTATAAGCCACTTTTTTTACTTCATATTTGGTATGATTCATTTTGGCAAGAGTGGTTTCAATCTCATTATAAGTCTCAATATCTCTGGGCAATTTCAACACATTTTTAGCAATGCCAAACATGGAATCCGGTTTAAAATAATATTTTAATAATCCTGTTTCACTTCTAAATATGGATGCAATTACAGCTAAGCTACCAACATTTCCTGAATTGCATTGCTCATTTAAATATTCAATAACCATTGAATAAATAGGATTTTTGGAACCCTTATAATAAAGTCCAAAGCTTTTATTTTTTAAGATGGATTCTATACATTCAGTAATTATTGTTTTAACTACGAATGATGCATTTTTTCCACCTAGTGAAATAATATATGGCAATTCCAAAACTTCATTATGCAGCGATTTGATGTATGCTCCTTTTTCATATGGAGATTGTGATTTTTGGATTTGATTTTTGATCGCATTAATTATATCCCGTCTAGTCAATACTTTATATTTTGGAATATGCACCAGTAGTGCCTCATACAACAAAGCCTTTGCTTGCCAGGAGAGCCCTCGCTGTAAAGCCAACGATGTCATTTCATCCTCATTTAATTCCGTCCCATGATCCACTAAATATTGTGCACCTAACAAAGACACCTGTGCAGATGGATTTTGAACTGCCCTTAAAGCTAAGTGACTTGCTGAGCCTCCTCCAAAATGTTGCAACCCACGAATAATATTGGATTGAATTCTCACATCCAATCCACGTGAATACAAATCTTCCAACAAGGTCAGCGTTGCAGGACTACCAATTCTGGATGTGGCTAGAATTAAACACATTCTGATGTTCACATTTTTTTCATCTATACAAGCAGACTTTAGTACATCAAAATATTTAGTCAGATCGAGGTTTTTAAATCTTTGAAGGCTATGTGCTGCCATTAATCTGGATGATTCCGGATATTGATTATGTGTAGCTATTTCAATTAATAGTGCCAGACCTTCCGGACAAAACATACCTCGCATTCCAAACCTGTATAACGCACACATCTGCCCATATAACAATAAAGTATCTTTTGGGGTATAGCCTTTGATCTTACAAATTAAATTCATCGAACTATCCGTACCGGATTTTCCGAGCGCTTCTAGTATCATCGAATTGGTCTTCATAAAAGGACCAGTGGAATCTACTCCAATGAAGGCATTAATGAGATCTCTTTCAGCATTTTTATGCCCAATTTGTCCAAGACTAAAAACAGCAGCTTGCCGAACCAATTCCTGATCATCATGTAATAATCCGATTAAATGGGGAATGGCTAAACTATCCTGGAAACTACCAAGGGCATTTGCTGCTAATTTTCGATATAATGCTTTTTGGTGACTTAAATATGGAATGATTGAATCTGTGAGACGCCGATCTTGAGCATTAATGATGGATTGAACTGTGGGATCTGATATGGTATAAAACATGTCACCTTTGTCTTCGACCACCGGAGGAAAGCATGATATGACAAAAATCATACTGCTTATCAGAAGCATCACTACCTTCAAATATCGATCAAGTTGTATGTTTTTCAATAAAATTAATTTAAATATTAACCTTGAATTGATGACTCACTGATTTACCAAAAGGAGTATCTTCTTAGTGCTATTAGTTTAAGCTCCATAAAAAACAGAGATTTAACAACTTTTATAATTTTCCACTCATCCAACTAAAAATTTGTACAAATAAAACATTCTGATGGTCACTCATTTACTACATTCTGAGTATTGCCAAAATGATAACTTTCAGTTTAATTTAGCCTGTTAGATAAGTTTGTATTAATCCTGAAATATCCTATTCTTCAACAGGTACCTCTTCAGTTTCTTCATCCTCAAAAGATCCTGAATTTCTATTTTCATTGGTATGAGCCGGAGCTTCATTTTCTTTTGCTTTAACACTTTTTGTGGTGTGAGGTACCAATAGTAATCGCTGTTTGTCAATCAACTCTCCAGTAACTGTACAAATTCCGAATGACTTATTTTTAATTCGTACCAATGCCATTTCCAAACCTTGTAAGTGTTGACGCTGACGTTCAGCCATCTTACTTAAAAATTCAATTTCAGTATGGATAGAACTATCATCAAACCAGTCCCCACCTTGTTCATCAGACATGTTTTCACGCATTTCCATGGTCTGCTGTTCCGTTTCGGCTAACTCTTGTTTAGCAGCTTCAATCTTAGAATCGATCAATGTCTTGAACTCTGCTAATTCTTCATCTGAATATCTGGTTTTCATGTGCTCCGAATTTAATCGCAAAATTAAGTAGTTCTATTCTAATTCGCAGAATAATTTATTAAAATATGATAAAAAAAACGAATATTATAATTTAGACTTTGATGATCAGTCAAATTATATATTAAATAATAAGATTATATGAAACTAAATTGCAGGACTTTATCCTCCGTACTTTGAATACTATTATTATAAAAAGTCAAATGATATATCTAAAGTCTTAAATGCTCAAACATATCTGCGGTCATTTTCGCTAGATCATATTGCGGTTTCCAATGCCAATCATGTTGAGCGGTTTGGTCATCAATAGATTCTGCCCATGAAGCAGCGATAGCTTGTCTGAAGTCCGGATTATACATGATTTTAAATTCCGGGAAATGCTTTTTAATCTCTTCATAAATCTCAAAAGGAGTAAAACTCATACCGACAAGGTTGTAACTAGTCCTAACTGTCAGTACATTCGAATCGGCCTCCATTAATGATATGGTAGCCCGAATGGCATCATCCATATAGATCATTGGCAAACGGGTATGTGCTTCCAAAAAGCAAGAGTAGGTTTCGTTTTTTAAGGCAGCGTGAAAGATTTCTACCGCATAATCAGTAGTTCCACCCTCAGGCAATGATTGCCATCCTATTACACCCGGATATCTGATTGATCGTACATCTAGTCCGTAGCGTGTATAATAATATTCACACCAGTTTTCACCAGCTAATTTACTCATTCCATATACTGTTGATGGAATAAAACTTGTAAATTGAGGTGTATTGACCTTAGGAGTAGTTGGACCATAAATTGCAATAGAGCTCGGAAAGAACACCCGTTCAATCTTGCATTCTACAGCTAAATCCAAAACGTTGATCAATCCTTCCATATTTATTTTCCATGTTAGGGAAGGATTTTTTTCTCCACTTGCAGAAAGGATAGCAGCCAGATGATATATTTGGGTAATCCCATGTTGAATAATTGCGGAGCGGATGGCTTCTTTATCCAAAACATCTATGTGCAAAAACACTCCAATAGGATTCTTGGGTGGACGAATATCTGAGGTGATTACATTTTTTTGATCATACTTTAACCGTAATGCTTCTGACAATACCGTCCCAATTTGTCCATTAGATCCTAACACTAATATTTTTGTAGCCATATATTTTTTAATATTCGACGCAATATAAGACTTATCACATTTTGATAATGTAAAATTTATCAGTTAATATATCAATCCTCAATAGCACAACAACGAACTTAATCTTATATCCCCATTTTGGACAAAAAGTAAAATGCAAGATATGCCGCTGAACTCCCTTAACAAGGAAGTGGGATTGCATATTCTAAGGTAACCGAATCTACCGTAAGAGCAAACTATTTAAGCTAACTCCGTAAATTTATTCTTTGATCTTGGAAGAAGACCAAGTTCAGTGGTATCGATCCGATAGGAAAGACCAGATAAGCCTTAAGGTCGTTATTTATTTGAGCTTAACTGTTGATGTTCCAACTAAGTAACCTTTATTATAAATTTCAATTTGATAAACACCTTTTTGGAAAGATCCTGGGCTTTCCCATTTTCCACATACTTTTTGTTCATCGTTTTTATAATTGGCAGTAGCTATAGTAGAATACCTAATTTGCTCTCCAGTCGTTTCATTATTAAATACACCAGAACCTTGTGATTCGATAGCTTGAGTCTCACCAACCGGATTAATAATTCTGATGTAGAATTTTTCATTTCCGGCATCTGTATTAGGGTTAATAGTCGTTTTGAAACACACTTCAAGAAAATCTACATCTTTAGCTTTAGATTTACTGGAAGGTTTCTTGCCATCACGGTTTTGATACCCTGCACCATCGATTTTTTCAACTTGAATTACTGAAGTCCGGTTAACTTTTTTTGATAAAGCTGCTCTGTCTCTGTCAATTTTTTCCTTTTCAGTCAGCAAAGTAGAT
>Ga0138256_10003634_pt1 | contig 16362 bp, 11 predicted proteins | sample KNB2016incub_MG_FD_105486 | JGI IMG/M metagenome (GOLD analysis project Ga0138256, IMG submission 105486) | Active sludge microbial communities from wastewater in Klosterneuburg, Austria - KNB2014incub_MG | ecosystem: Engineered > WWTP > Activated sludge > Unclassified | place: Austria... | reverse complement strand
ATCTGCGATTTCTGCAACGCAGCAGCAAGCTATCATCGGGGCGTTCGCCTTCATCGCTCCGGCCATCATGTTGTCCGGCTTTGGCGCGCCGGTCGAAAATATGCCCGAGTGGCTGCAGGCGTTCACCATGATCAACCCACTGCGGCATTTCCTGGTGATCGTGCATGGCGTGTTCCTGAAAGACATGCCGGCTCTGGAAATCCTGACCAATACCGCCCCGCTCGTTATTATCGCGAGCATCACCTTGCCAGCTGCGGCCTGGATGTTTCGAGCGAGGACGCTATAAGATCGGCGAGAGCCACCTGTTTGACAAAATGCCGTATTGCTTGGGCCAACTACCGTAGCTCAGTGTGGCCCGTGCCAACGACCTGAATCCGACACTTATAGAAGCGTTTCCAAGGTCCTCGCACGTCATTGGCGCCACCGTGCGCCCGACATCCGCACGCGCGTCGCTCCCCGTTGCGGGCGGCGGCGCCACGCAGCTTGCGAGGACCGCGCAAAGCGCCGCGCCACCCATGATCGACCGGAGTTTCGTCAATCTCTTTACCATCATGACTGTTCCAATGACCCAAGACGTTCCCATCACGCCGTCTGCACGCGAACGATCGCCCGACCATCGATTGTCATCACGCCTTCACGCGTCTCCGTCTTCACCGACAGCGAGACATTTCCGTTCGCAGCATCGATCGCGTCCACTTTCGCCGAACAACGGATGGCGACGCCCACGGGCGTCATCGCGGTGAACCGCGCCGACCACGATTGTATTGTTCCCGGCGAAGCAATGTTTTCGAGATAGCGACCGAGATACGCCATCGAGAGCATTCCATGTGCGATGACGTCGTCCAGCCCGGCCTGGTGAGCGTAGTCGATGTCGATGTGGAGCGGATTGTGATCGCCCGATCCGCCGGCGAACAGGGCAAGCGTTGTCCGCGTGACTGGACCAAACTCCTCGGTGGCGAGCGCGTCGCCTACGCTCAATGTCGACCAATCAACTGGCATGAGCGAGCTCATTCCTCACGAGCCAGACGGAGGACAGCCGAACCCGCAAGCCTCCGGCCTGATCCAGCAGGTCGGTCCTCGTGGCCACTGCCGTAAGCCGGCCTCCACTCTTGTCCTCGATCGCCTCGATGACCGTCGCCACGTCTATGACGTCGCCGACATACAAGGCTTCGCGATGCTCGAAGGCCTGACTTCCATGAAGCAGTCGCGCGGTGTCGACGCCCATCTCGCTGAGATAGTTGAAGGGTTGGCCGGTCAGGGCCTTGAGGGTGAAGCCGAATGTCGGCGGGGCAGGAATGGCCGGCAAGCCGGCAGCGTGGGCCACAACCTCGTCGTGATAGATTGGATTGGCTTCCCCGATCGCCTTGCAGAACAAAGCGACCTGGCCGCGTTCGATCACGACGGAGCGTGGCGGGACGTGACTGCCGACAAAGCGGCGATCAACCATTCCGGGCCTCCAATTCCCTTGGCGCATCCGCTCATCTATGCTCATATACGCTCATATACGAGCATACTGCTGGAGGATCAACGTGGACAATCGTCATCGGCTTATGGCCCACACGGCCGTTAGCATCATTTGCGGCCTCGCCGTTTCAGGATGCACGATGAGTCAACCGGCGGCCACGGAAGCAGTCATGAGGGACGAGGCGAGCTGCCTGCGGCTTGCCGGCTCCGAAGTGTCCGGCACGAAAATCGACAGCGCTGTCTATGTGAAGACTGGAACCACCGTCGTCGACCGGCCACCGTTCACGCTGAAGTCGTCCTCGAACTTCTGCCGCGTCGCCGTTACGCTTTCGTCCGCACCAGGTTCAAGTATCAAGACCGAGTACTGGCTGCCCGACACCTGGAACAACAAGTTCTTTGCCGTAGGTGGCGGCGGCTTCAGCGGAGGGCTTGATAGCGCAGCGCTGGTTCTTCTTGGGCCCGTCGCAGAAGGTTATGCTGGCGCTGCGAGCGACGCCGGCCACCCCACCGTGGAGGGCGCCCAGTGGGCGCACAACGAGCCCGTCAAGCTGGCGGACTGGGCGGACAGGGCCAATCACCAAACAGCCGTGTTCGGGAAATCTCTCATCGCCGCCTATTATGGAGAGGCCCCCAGGCGCGCTTACTTCGAAGGCTGCTCGAACGGTGGTCGGGATGCGCTGACACTCGTCCAGAAGCACCCGGGTGATTTTGACGCCATCATCTCCGGCGCGCCCGCCGCCGACTGGACGGGCCTGATGTCGTCGTTCGTACTGAACCGGAAGACGATGGAGGCGTTTGGAGCATCGGGGCAGCAAGCGAAATTCAAGATCGTGAATGACGCCATCATGGCGAAGTGCGACATGGCTGACGGCGTGAAGGATGGCGTCCTCGAACATCCGATCGCATGCAAGTTCGATCCATCCGAAGTCCAGTGCAAGGCCGGCGAGACCTCCAACTGCCTTTCCAAGGCAGAGGCGGATGCGCTGCGCACGATCTATCAAGGTCATCCGCTTGCCGACGGTCGCAAGGTCTTCGCAGGGTTTCCGCCCGGCGCTGAAGCGGATGCAGGCGGCTGGCGTGATAGCTCGAAAGGCGGCACCGGCCAGATGGGAATCGATTATTTCCGCTGGATGGTTTACGGCGACGCCAACTGGAACCCTGACCAGTTCAAGCTCGACAGCGACTACGCGGCCGCAGTGGAGCGGACCGGATCCATCATCAACGCCAACAATCCTGACATCACGGCGTTCACCCGCAAGGGCGGCAAGCTGCTCATGTGGCATGGATGGAATGACCAGCTCATCGCGGCTGGTGGGACGCTCGACTACTACGACGCGGTCAAGTCGAAGCTTGGCGCTGGCGCAGACCAGAGCGTTCGACTGTTCATGGCGCCGGGCGTGAACCACTGCTTCGGCGGCGCGGGCCCCAGCTTCTGGGACAAGCTCGGCGAACTCGATCGCTGGGTAGAAACCAACACGCCCCCCAGCCGGATCATCGCAACGAAGTACGAAAGCGACTTGTTCAAACTCATCGGGATGCCGACCAAAGCGCTGCGCACGCGTCCGCTGTGTGCCTGGCCCCAAGTCGCCCGCTACAATGGGTCTGGCTCAACGGACGACGCTGGAAACTTCACGTGCGCCCTGCCCGCCGCAGCGCCGTAAAGCGGCGTTCGACGACGGCACTGGTGCACATGTACTTTGAAGGGCGAGCGTTCTGCTGACGCCTGCCTATGGCCAGACGAATCCCTTGGGAGAGTGTCATGACGCTTCGCAGGCAATTGGGCCCGGGCATCACCTTGGCAGCGGTGCTCGCACTGGCGGCAGCATGCACAAGCAATTCTGAAAGCGCCAAGCCAGTCACGGAGAATGCCCTGCCTGTCGGGGACAGGGCGAGTTGCGAGCGGCTTGCCGGCACGCGGGTTTCGGGAACGACAATAGATGGCGCGGCCTATGTGGAAGCGGACGGGACGGTTTTCGAATACAAGCCGTTCGTGTTGAAGGCGCCAGCAAGCTTCTGCCGCGTCACCGTCAGCCTGACGTCCGGTCCCGGTTCCGACATCAAGTCCGAGTTCTGGTTGCCTGATACCTGGAATGGCAAGTTCGTTGGCGTCGGCGGCGGCGGTTTTAATGGAAGCCTGTCCATTGCTGGCGTCGTTCTGAGGAGCCCGCTCGGCAAGGGCTATGCCAGCGCGGTAACCGACGCCGGCCACGCAATGGCTGACGGCGCCGCGTGGGCGCACAACGATCCGGTCAGAATTGCTGACTTTGGAAACCGCGCCAATCATATGGCCGCAGTGTTCAGCAAGGAACTGCTGGCAGCCTATTACGGCCAGGCGCCGAAGCGCTCTTACTTCGACGGCTGTTCAAATGGCGGGCGCGATGCGCTGATGCTCGCGCAACGCTATCCCGATGACTTCGACGGCATCGTTGCTGGAGCACCTGCTGCCTACTGGAGCGACATGAGCGCCGCGTTCATCGCCAACCGGAACACGCTCAAGGTGTTTGGCGATACGCTCGGCGTAAAACTGCAGGTGGTGCATGACGCGGTTGTCGCGAAGTGCGATGCAATTGACGGCGTTCGCGACGGCGTCATTGAGCGTCCTGGCCAATGCTCATTTGATCCATCCGAAGTGCAGTGCAAAGCCGGAGACACGTCGGCTTGTCTGTCGAAGGACGAGGCCGATGCGCTGCGAACCATCTACCAGGGACATCGCCTCGCAGACGGCAGTCAGGTCTATCCCGGATTCACCGTCGGCAGCGAGATGGACGCGGGAGGCTGGCGAAATACCACGGCCGGCACCGGAACGCTCGGAATCGAGTTTTATCGCTGGATGGTTTACGGCGATCCAGACTGGAGCCCTAACACGTTCGACCTCAATCGCGATCATGCCGCCGGCCGGGAACGCGTTGGACCGCTCGTGGATGCCAGCAACCCCGATATCACTGCCTTCACACAAAAAGGCGGCAAGCTCCTGCTCTGGCACGGCTGGAATGACGCCCTGATCCCGGCTGACTCAACGATCAAGTATTATCAAGCGGTCGAGACCCAACTTGGTGCGGAAGCGGCTTCAAGCGTCCGACTCTTCATGGCCCCCGGGGTAAATCACTGCGGCGGCGGCGACGGTCCAGGCAACTTCGACAAGCTGGCTGAAATCGATCGGTGGATCGAAAGCGGCAAGCCGCCGGTACAGATCATCGCAACGAAGTACGACAATGAACTATTCTACACTGCGGGCCTTCCAGCGAAGCCCGTTCGCACGCGGCCGCTGTGCGTCTGGCCGCAGACGGCTCACTACAGCGGCGCCGGATCCACGGACGATGCCGCGAACTTCACCTGCAGAGCCGACTGATTCCGCATCTGGCTCGCGCGACGCGACACGGAGACCGCGATGAAGCGAATTGGAGCTGCGGCCCTTGCTGTGACGCTTCTTGTCGGTGGCTGTAGCCATTCGGCGTCTGTGGAAAGTGATCCGCCTCGTGCGACGACAACGAGCGGGGCGATCCAGGGCATCCGGCAGGACAGCGTGGTAGCCTTCAAGGGCATTCCCTATGCCGCACCGCCAACGGGAGACCTTCGATGGCGCGCGCCGCAGCCAGCGAAGGCATGGGACGGCGTGAAGAATGCTACGGCCTACGGCGCAATGTGCCCGCAGACCTACAACGCCTCTGACGAAGGTGTCGGCCCCCTCCCCGCCAGCGAGGACTGCCTGACGCTCAATGTCTTTACTCCCGACCATGCGCACAAACTGCCCGTCATGGTGTGGATCCATGGCGGAGGTTTCGTGAATGGATCAGGGACGGCCGCTCTCTACGACGGGACACACCTAGCGCAGCAGGGCGTCATCGTCGTGACCTTGAATTATCGCCTCGGCCGTCTTGGCTTCTTCGCGCATCCCGCTCTCACCGCCGAAGCTGGCGATGAAGCGGTTGGCAACTATGCACTGATGGACATGATCCAGGCGTTGAAATGGGTGCATTCGAACATTGCTGCCTTTGGAGGCGATCCTGGCAAGGTCACGATCTTCGGAGAGTCTGCCGGTGGCGTGGCCGTCAACGATCTGATGGTGTCGCCCGCTGCGCGCGGGCTGTTCGCCCGCGCCATCACTCAGTCTGGTCTCGGTCGTGAAGCAGTGGTGCCGCTTGGGGTCGCCGAACAGGCCGGCGCCAAGTTCGCTGCCAACATGGGTCTCGCAGGTGCGACAGCGGCCGATCTGCGAGAGTTGACGCCGGAACAGATTCTCAAGGTCGGTGATCTGGATCTGCGCTCCGGCGGCGGCCCGATGCTGGACGGCAAGATCCTGACCGTCGGCCCGATGGCCGGCTTCGAGCAGCGTCTTCAGGCTCCGGTGCCGTTCGTGATCGGATCCAACAGCCTGGAGTTTCCCATCCCGGAAGAACAACTCCAGCTGGGCCTTGCAGCCATTCTGTCACCACCAGATCGGGAGCGCCTCGCGTCTGTCTATGGCGACACGAGCACGTTCAACGCCCATGTGTTCAGCGATCTGACCTTCAATGAGCCTGGCCTGACGTTGGCAAAGCTGCATGCTTCCCGCGGCCTGCCAACTTGGGCTTATCAGTTCTCGGTGGTCTCATCGTCAATGCGCGACAAGCTCAAGGGCGCACCGCACGCATCTGAACGCAAATACGTCTTTGGAACATTGCAGACATCCAGCTGGCCGACGGACGAAAACGATGCAACGCAATCGGCGCTGATGAGCGCCTACTGGGCCGCCTTCGCGAAAGACGGCGACCCAAATGACGAGGCGAGACCGCAGTGGCCGAAGTACAATCCCGTGATCGACGAGATCCTGGATTTCACAAATGACGGGCCGCTCGTGACCAAAACCCCAAGGCGGGCGGCGATGGATGTCCTCGCAGACATTGCTCAATGATACCGAGAACTCCGACGAAGGTTTAATTCCATGACGAAGTTCAAACTTCTCGGACTGGCCGTTGCCTTGGCGGCTTCTGCCTGTGTCGGGACAGCGCCCGCTCAAACATCGCCGGGACTTGAGATTGTCGTCCTGTCATCACCGAGACCGGATCTCGTTTCCGGCGGTGATGCGCTTGTGGAGGTTCGTGGCTCTCACGGTCCGGTGGCCCTGACAATCAATGGTTCGCCGTTTTCTACGCTGCAGGCTGATCCAAAGCGTGGAAGTTACGTGGCGCTCGTGGCCGGTTTGAAGCCAGGACCCAACGCGCTGGTCGCTCGCGCGGGAACTGCGTCTGCAAAGCTGACAGTCGTCAACCACTCCAAGGATGGACCAATCCTGTCAGGCCCTCACATGTGGCCGTACGAGTGCCGGACGGAAAAGGCCGGGCTCGGACCAGCCCTCGACAAGATGTGCAATGCGGAGACCAGGATCACGTGGTTCTACCGGTCGACCGACGACCGCTTCAAACCACTCACCAGTGCCGCCCTGCCCGCTGACGTCAAGACGACAACGACGATCGGCGGCCGCATCGTGCCTTACGTGGTCCGCGTAGAGACCGGAACGCTCAACCGCGCGATTTACCGCATCGCGGTGCTCGACGATCCATCCGCGCAACAGGGGGCCGAATGGAAGCCCGGAGTTGGATGGAATGGACGCCTGGCCGTCGGCTTTGGCGGCGGGCTCGCGGGACGCTACGAACAGGAGACTCCACAGCCCGGCGACCCTCTCAACGATCTGTTCCTGTCGCGTGGCTTTGCCTATGCAAGCTCCAGCGGACTCGTCAACGGCCTTGTCTCGAACGCAATCATTCAGGGCGAGACCCTGATGATGCTGAAGGAGCATTTCATCGAGCACTATGGCGTACCGCGCTGGACAACCGGTAGCGGCGGCTCTGGCGGAGCGATCCAGCAGATCCACATCACCGGACTCTATCCTGGGCTGCTCGACGGAATCCAGGCGGGCGTCGGCTTCGCGGACTCGCAGGTCGCAGCGCACGTGCTCGATTGCGACCTGTTGCAAAACTACTGGAGCAAGGCCGACAGCGCGGGCTGGACAGACGCCAAGAAGCGGGCCGTGTCAGGCTTTGCGACGCATCTCACCTGCCAGAACTGGAAAAACCTCATCTCCGGAAGCCTCAAGGTCAACAACAAGGCCGCCTGCGGCCTGAGCGACCGGAGTCTGGCCTATGACGTAACCAGCCACCCGAAGGGCGCGCGTTGCGGGATCTACAGCTGGTTCGTCAACCAGCTGGGGCGCGACGCCAAGACCGGCTTTCCGCTGTCGCCGCTCGACAATGTCGGCCTGCAATACGGATTGAAGGCGTTGAATGACGGCGACATCAACGTAGACGAGTTCCTCGACCTCAATGAGCGCATCGGTGGATACACCGCCGACATGGATTATTCGTCTGCGCGTACCGCAAGCGATCAGGCCACGATGCAACGGCTCTACGCGAGCGGTCTGGTCAACCCCGGCGGCGGCGGCCTGGGGCAGACCCCGATCATTTCATGGCGCACGTATCAGGACCCCTTCGGCGACATTCATGACAGGCAACGCGACTTCGAAGTCAGATACCGGCTGATCGCCGCCAATGGCGATGCGGACAATCAGGTTATATGGGTCGGCCCAAAGGGGGAAGGCCTCCTCAAGCCTACAACGGTTTCACTCGAACCGCAGGTGGTCGATGCGATGACCGCTTGGCTTGACGCCATCGCCTCAGATCCCACGCCGCTCGATCATGCCAAGGTCGTACGTCTGCGTCCCGTCAGCGCGGTTGACGCCTATTTCGACGACGCGGGAAATAAGCACGACGCGCCGGCGACCATGGAAGGAAGCGGACCTTTCAACACAGCCTACCCTGTGTTCACCAACCCGCGTATCACAGCCGGGGGACCGCTCACCAACGACATCCTCAAATGCGCCCTCAAGCCGGTCACGTCGTCAGACTACAGGGTAGCGCTTACGTCCGATCAAACCGCGCGGCTGCGTCGCATATTTCCCGATGGGACGTGCGATTTTTCTAAGCCGGGCGTCGGACAGGTGAAGCAAGCGGGGACATTCACCCGCTTCTGATGAGATCACTCGCCTCGGCGGATCATCAGGCGGCCGCGACCCAACTTCCTGATTGGCGACGAGCGCCATGATACTGGTTCCACACTGCGAAGATAGCCGGGGCGAAAGTCGACCCCGCGCCATGTAGGCTGCGGACGAGGCTCCGAGAGCTCTTGAACACGCGTTGATCTGCCCGCCCAGGCGCGAGGGCTACGCGTCAGTCGCTCCAACGGCTTGGCACACGACCTTCTGAAATTCCACAAGCGCCAGAATCGACGGTTGCTGGACGAAATAGACAACGGAGAGATCGTTCTCGGGGTCGACCCAGGTCTCGGTGCCATAAGCTCCGCTCCAGCCGAAGCTTCCGCGGCCTTGCGACACGAAGGTGTTGACGTTTGGCTCCACCGCCACCTTCACGCCGAGGCCGAAGCCCATTCCAACGGTGTATGGTCCGAATGAGGAGGCGTAGAGATCGCCAACGTGATTGCGCGCGATCGCATCAACGCTCGCAGATCGCAGCACCCTGCGACCGTTCAGTTCGCCGCGATTGTAGAGCATCTGTTCGAATTGCATGTAATCGTGGGCTGTGCTGAAAAGTCCTCCAGCGCCGGAGATATAGGCTGAGCTGCCACTGAACACTGGCTGCTGCGGGCGCCACTCGTCCTTCTCTCTGGCATACAACGGAAGCACGCGCTCTGCTTTCGCGGTCGGCACCTGGAAAAAGGTGTCGCTCATGCCCAGGGGCTCAAGAATTCGTTCGCGAACGAATGCATTCGCCGGAACCCCAGATACCTTCTGCACGATGTAGAGGAGTACATCGAAGGCCGGCAGTCCCGAATACGCCCACTTTGACCCTGGCTGGAAGTCGAGAACTGCCTCGCCGTACCGTGGGATGAAAGTGTCCAAGGTATCGCTCGTAGCGCGCTCGATCGGCTGCAGGCGGGCTGCCGCGCTCTCCAGATTGAGACCGGATGTGTGCGTGAGGAGGTGCTTGATTGTCACTTCGCGGTCCGGCGCGACGAGGTTTCCGTCAGGGCCGGCAACCTTGATATTCTTGAACGATGGGATGAAGCGGCGGACGGGATCGTCGATCGAGATCCTTCCCTCTTCGGCTATCATCATGACGGCGACGGCCGTGACAACCTTGGTGGACGACATCATGCGAAAGATGTCGTCGGTCCGCATCGGAGCGCCGGTTTCGACATTGCGCACGCCTTGGGCCTCGTACATGACGAGCTTGTTCGAGCGCGCGATGGCCACGATGTTGCCGGTGTGGACGTTCGTGTCGACAAACCGCCGCATGAGGCTGCGGATTTCCTCGACACCGCTCGGCGACATGCCGAGCTGCGCTGGTGCATGCAGCTTCCAATCGAACAGCGACGAAGACAACTGACCTGGCCTGGACGGCCCGACGCACGCTGAACCGGCAAGGCAACCTGCCGCCATGAAAAACTCGCGCCGACCCATAGTTCTCGAGATCATTTCATAATCCTGGCCGTTTGCGCTCGCCTCAAAATGTGGCCCGTTCGATTGCTGTCAGGAACTTCGCCCACGGCGAAGCTTGCGCATCGGGAGCACACTGCGTCTGGAGATTGAATATCATGCATTCGCTCGGGGCTGGATCGTATCGAGCGCCATTTCGGAATCAGACCGTGATTGGGATCCAAGTCGCGCGCGAAGGGCCGCCCACGCCGAAGACGACACCCGTGATGAGGCCGGAGGCAAGCGGGGTGGATAGAACGCGACGCGCAATGTTCATGAGTTCCCCCCGGAGCCCTTTGCTCGCGGCGTAATTGCTCGGGTCTCCTAGGACCCTGCCTTGATGAAACCTTGGGTTCGCAGCCAGGTCTCCAGCAGCGCCGGAAATCTCGTCGAGTCCGTGTCGGCGCGGCCAAGTCCGAAGCCATGTTCTCCGGACTCAAGAATATGCAACTCGGAAGCTTTGCCGGCCGCCTGCCATGCATTCTGGATGTCGGTGCTTGCGCTTGCCATGACCGGATCGTCTTTGGCGACGGCCATGAAGAGTGGCGGGGTTTTGGCAGGAACCTCAGTGTCGATTGCGAGGCCATAAATGGGAGCAGCGATGTTGGGTCGTGTGCTGTCATCGGCTCGCTGCAGCACCGCAAGCGTTGTAATTGCGCCAGCAGAAAAACCCATCATGCCGATACGGTTCGGATCGATCGCGTACTTTGCGGGATTGGTGCGCAGCAGGCGCATGGCTTGCATGGCATCCTCGACCGCAACTTCGGCTTTGATCCGAAGCATCTTTGCGAGAGTTGCCGCATCAGGCGGCTTGGTAGGATCGGGCATGAGCGCCATGAAGGCCCTGATGTCCTCGGGCGTTGGGTCGTTCACGCGATATTTGAGGACGTAAGCCGTGATCCCGCGTTTCGCGAGAAACTCTGCGACCTCGGTGCCCTCGACGTCCCATGCAAGAATGCTGAAGGCGCCGCCTGGCAGAACGATCATGGCCGAGCCGTTGGCTTGACCCGGCGCAGGACGAAAAACGGTAAATGACGGTGTTGAGACGTTGCGGATCTCCGTGATCGGCCGCCAACCCTTGGTGTTGACCACCTGCGACTCGGCCGCCGGCAGTGGCTCGGCGCCGGGAGGCAGTCCACCCCAAAGCTCGACAACTTCCGGCCCCCTCATCGACAATTGCGGCTCGTCCGAAACGGACGCTTGCGGCGCAACGCAGCCGGCGACTGGAATGGTCCCTAGCGCCAGTGCGACGTAGATCGGTTTGATCAAACGCATCAAGATGATTTCCCTTTGAACCTGAAGCTGATCACGGCTTTGCACCGTCAAGCATCTTAAGCAGTTCGGGCGGCAGGTAGCGGCGATAGAGTTTTGCAAGGTTGGTGAACGTCTTGTTGACTTTGCCGGTCTCGATCGTGTGGACGGAGATCTCCTGTTTCTCCCACACCATTTTCGTGAGGAAGGCTTCCATCTCGCTCCGGTAATCAACCATCCCGGCGAAAGACATTGTGTGATCGGCATCCGGCAGGTCGATGAACCAGCTGGAATAGCCAAGGCTTGCGAGCTGCCGCTGCGCGTAGACGGGTCCATAGGCCGAGTTCTTTGCATCGTCATTATAAGTGACGAGCTGGTCCTTGCCGCCATGAATGAACATGATCGGCGCCGGCTTCTGCTTCCAGGCCAGCGGCGTGTTGTCTTCCAGCCAGAACGCGCCGGCCATCGAGATCACCCCTGCATACCTGAACGTGGCGGGCAAATGGGCTCTCGCCAGCTCGGTCTGATTGGCGACGTTGAACTCAGCAACGAGCGAGTTCGTCGCGCCTGCGCTCGATCCCGAGATGACAATCCTGGCAGGGTCGACGCCCCACCCTTCCGCGTTCTTCAGGACAAAGTCGGTCGCGTCGTAGAGATCCTCGACACCCCAGCGGATTGCACGGAGATATGTCTCTCGCATCTTAGTGGGCGCGATCGGACCTGCCTTCTTCGCTTCCTTCACCCCTAGTCGGTAGTCGATCGACACGACAACATATCCGAGCGAGGCGAAGTGCTGGAGATATTCCAGGGTTGCCCTATCTCTACGGTCCGCGGTCTCCCAGCCGCCGCCGGTCGAGTGGATGATCGCGGGCCGTCGTCCTGGAAAGCGTGCGGCGTCGGGCAGAATCCGATCGAGATGCAGTTGTTGGCCATCCTTGGTGGCGAACACGAAACTGGACACGTCGGAAATGGTAGCGGAAGCGGCGCTTGAATCGGGAAGCTGAGGACTACTCTCAGATGGGAGCGCCGACGCACATGCCGATGCGCAGAAGCAGAGCGCAACGATTATCTCCTTGAGACGAAGCATCTGCATTCCTTATCGTAGCGCCCCTGTTCCTAGTATCGCTGCCCTGTCGAAGATGACCGCGACGGTCGCGAATGCCACTTCAGCTTGGGCCTGCTGTGCCGCACCAAAAAAAGGAGCGGCGCCAGCCGTTTCCGGGGCGCCGCAGTCTTCGCGCCGGGCGCGGGAAGCGTCGTTCGGGAGAAAGGAACGACGAGTAGAGGGCGCAGGGCGCAGGGCGCAAATCGAATAGAAGTGATTGTGCGCCCTGCCCCATGTCGCTTTGCGCCCTAGAACCTCGCCGTCAGCGTAGCCGAATAGGTCCGGCCGAACGGCGACCCGTACTTGGTGTTCCAGGCGGCCGTTCCGACGCTGTTGCCATTCGTGAAAAAGATCCCCGGAAGATCATCCATCACGTTTGTCACAGCGAGCTGAGCTCGCCAGCCCTTCAGACCCGCAAACTGAGCCTGATCGTAGGTCGCATTGTAGCCAAGCGTGAGATCGAACTCGAGGTGCGCCGGCACTTCGCGGTTGGGCCCACCCGGGAGGCCGTTGGCGGCGAACTGGTTCGATGCCGTGATGCTGCCCAGATAGCGGCTCTGCACCGTGGCGTCGAAGCCCTGCCACATCGCGGTAAGGCCAGCGGTTCCCCGCCATTTGAAACCGCCTGACGGCTGGGTGAGATCTCCGAGCTGGCTGACAAAAGGTGCGCCAGGCTGCGCCGAGATGTCGTGTTTTAGTTGGCGCGAGACACCCAGTCGAGCAAGCAGCTCGACATCGCCAAGCGTGTAGGAGTACCTAGCATCGAAGTCGACGCCACGCTGCTCCACGCTGCCGACGTTGGTTATCCGGCTGTCGGCGATGGCGTTCACCTGGCAGAACGCATTCTGCAGCGATGACTGCGCCGAGAAGTCCCCGCCGGCATTGATGAAGTCATAATTCACGGAAGCCAGCGCAGCCTGCAGAACCGGATCTGCGGTGCTGAGATCGTTGTTGTTGCACGTGACCGGATTGTTGACCGGTATGACGAAGGCACCCCAGCCGCCATAGTTCGGCGGCGCAAAGGCTGGATTGAAGGCGGACAACGCGAAGGCGGGGATTGTGCCTGGGAAGATGATCTGATTGTCGTAGCTGATGTTCCACAGCGTGGCGCCAAGCTCGAGCCCTTCATGCTCGAACCGCGTCCCGAAGGACCAGTTTTCAGACTCTTCCGGCTTGAGATCCGGATTTGATCCCAGCAGGAGGGCGAAGTTGGCCCGACCAGGAAGACCGAAAATCGGAATGGCGGGAGCGGCGCCGTTCGTGATGAGCGGATTGACGTTGAACGCGACAAAGTTCGTGCCAGACGTCACTGCGTTCGGGTTCACATCCGTGACCGTTGGCGCGCGGAATGATGTGCCCCAGTTGCCGAAGAAGCTGAGTTGATCGGTGACGTCCCAGGTGAAGCCGAGACGCGGGTTGGTCGTGCTGCCGACATCGGAATAGTTGTCGTATCGCGCCGCCGCCGAGAGTGTCAGATTCTGGACCAGCGGGATGTTCATCGCTTCGTCGATGACGGGAATATTGACCTCCGCGAAGATCGAACCGATGTCCCGTGAAAGCTTGGTGTCGTCGAAGGTGCTCAGAACGGAGAGTGCGTTTGTCACGCCTGTACGGGAGACGTTTTCGTTGGCATTCGACTCGGTACGGAATTCTGCGCCCACAGCGGCCTTCAGCGTTCCAGCCGGCAACTCGAAAAGCGGCCCGTCGAACTTGGCGACGAAGTCATCGAGCGTTGTCCGGCTGCGGAAGCTTGTGTTGCCATAGACAGTCGCCGCCTGAGCATCCGTCAGCGCGATCGAGCTGAGCGGGTTGATGTTGCCGGCCTGCACCTGCGCCGCGAATGCGGCTTGATTGAGCGATCCGGTCACGCAGCTGTCGCACTGCTCGTTGCGGCCGAAGTTCGCGTATATCTCACCCGCCCATTCGTTCGGCAGGTCGAACCTTACGCCCAGGACGGCGCCAATAGTTTCGGCATCAACACTGAAGGTGCGGGTCTGATCGTCCTTGCGGGTGCTGTACTGCACCTGCTGGTTCGCCGGGAGTCCCGCAACAAGGAAAGGCGTTCCAGCAAGCGCCAACCTGACCGTACCTGCCGGGTGCGCCGAGGTTGTTTCGCGGCGGCTGTAGCTCAATGCCCCAAAGAACTCCGCGCTCTCGTTCAGGGTCTGGTTGAGGTAAAGAGCGACTTGATCGCGGACCTGTTCGCCCGTCCAGTCCCGGTAATCGGAACTGTCGACAAGATTGGGATTGTTCAGGGAGACGTTTGCGGACGTAACGCCAGTGCCGTTTCCGCTCGGCACGCCCCAGTACGTGAAGTTGCCAGCACGCGGAATCGTGGCGTTCGGCGCCCCCTCGCTGATGATGTTGGGCGAGAAGCCGACCGAGGCGTTCGCGCCATCGATACGGAGATCCGGCCCGCCAATCGACCGCAGGTCCTGCCGCAGTCGCGCGTAGTCACCGGCTCGGGCGCTCTCTCGGTCCTGATGCTCGTAGGTCGCCAGAAGGTTGCCGCCGCCGAACCCGCCGAAGTCGTCCCACGTCGTGCCTCCAAGCAGCGTGGCTCCCCATTCGTCGCCGCCGGATTGATTGCCAGCCCGGAGCGTGGCTTCGAACCCTTCATAGTCCTTGCGAAGAACGAAGTTCACGACGCCGGCGACAGCGTCCGATCCGTACATGGCGGACGCGCCGTCAGGCAGGATCTCAAGGCGCTGCAGGGCAGCAAGCGGAACCTGGTTCGCTTCAGTTGTCGTCCCAACGGCTCCCGAGCCTACAACGCGGCGTCCATCGACGAGGATCAGGGTTGCTGAAGCGCCCAGCCCGCGCAGGTTGATTGTCTCGGTCTGGGCCTGATTGTATCCTTGTTGAGAGGTACCGCCCTGGAAACCGACGTCATCGCCGACCCCCATCTGCACCTGCGGCATGCGACGCACGATGTCAGCGACGTTGGAGAGACCCGTGCGACCCGCCTCCTCTGCGGTGATCACGACGGGCTCGCTGCCGACCGGAGCGGCGCCGGCGATGTTCGTACCGACGATGACCACCCGGTCCGTTGTCTCGTTTTCTTCCTCGGGCGATGCCGTTGCTGGGACCTGAGGGGTCTGTGCGCTTGCAGCGCCGACGGAGAATGTCGCCAGTACAGACAACGCCGCGGTGCCGAGCAGCAGGCGCGTGTATGGCGTGATCGAAAGCTTCATTGATGATCCTCCCTGACGTCTTTTTGTTGGAGCATCTTAGCGATCGTTCAGTTTCAGTCAATATCAGTCACGAAGTGATTGGTATTGATTGCTTTTGCTGCAGCTGCGTAAGCCAAGCGAAAAACAAGTGATATTTTCTGATTGCAGCGCACCATCGGCTCGCGCACGACCGCAGGCGGGGAAACCGCCTGTGGTGAAATGGTGACAGGTGATGAATGTCGTCATCCAGCGAAGTCTTCCGCCTTCGTCGACGCCGCCTGAACGCTCAACACAACGCCTTGAAGCAAGGTGGCGCCGCGCGGCGCCTCAGGGAGCCCTGTCAGTCAGCCAGGCGCGTCTTGCCGGACAGGAAATCGAAGCTGATGCGCGCCGCCTCCAGCCGGTCTCGCTCGAATGGCGGCTCCTGCTCCACGAAATACTCACGCACGCCTGCATCACGGGCCGCAGCCAGGACGCGCTCCCAGTCCACACGACCCGAGCCGACTTCAGTGGGCTCCATTGTCATCAGAAAGTTCTGAGGGGTCGTATCTTTCAGATCCTTGACGTGCATGAGACGGAAACGCCCGGGCGACCTGCGCAACACCTCAACTGGGTCCAGACCTGCGGCAGACACCCAGCCCACATCCAGCTCGAATACGACCAGGTCGGGATCTGTCTCCGACACCAGAATGTCCCATCCTGTCGTGGTCCCGCGAGGAGCGAATTCGACGTTGTGATTGTGGTAGCCGAGTTTGAGGCCGTGTTGTGCGAGCGCTCGACCGATGCCGTTGAGACGACTTGCCAGGCGCTTCCACTCTTCCGCGGTAATGCTGTCAGCGACGCGCTTGATCAGCCCGGGGAGATCTTCGCCCGGGAGCAATGCCATTTTGACATGCGCGGGT
>Ga0138256_10003633_pt1 | contig 16364 bp, 10 predicted proteins | sample KNB2016incub_MG_FD_105486 | JGI IMG/M metagenome (GOLD analysis project Ga0138256, IMG submission 105486) | Active sludge microbial communities from wastewater in Klosterneuburg, Austria - KNB2014incub_MG | ecosystem: Engineered > WWTP > Activated sludge > Unclassified | place: Austria... | reverse complement strand
TTTTTCTTCGGTTTGAAATTTATTTACGCCTACAATGACCTTTTCTCCGCTCTCGATCTGCCGTTGATATTCGTAAGCGCTTTTTGCGATCTCATCCTGGATAAATCCCTGCTCTATGGCTGCCACGCTGCCGCCCATGGCATCAATTTTTTCGATCAGTTTCCAGGCAGCGGTTTCCACTTCATGGGTTAACGATTCTATAAAATAACTGCCGGCCAGGGGGTCAACCGTGTCGGGTGCCCCGCTTTCAAAAGCCACGATCTGCTGGGTGCGCAGGGCAATGCCGGCCGCTTCTTCAGTAGGCAAACTCAGCGCTTCATCATAACCGTTGGTATGTAAGGATTGTGTGCCGCCTAAAACGGCTGCCAGTGTTTGTACCGTTACCCGGCTGATATTATTATAAGGCTGCTGTGCCGTTAAGGTACTGCCGCCCGTTTGGGTATGAAAACGAAGCATCATAGCTTTTTCATCGGTAGCGCCAAGGTCTTTCATGATGGTTGCCCACATGCGACGGGCTGCACGGAACTTGGCCACTTCTTCAAACAGGTTGTTATGTGCATTGAAGAAGAAGGAGAGGCGTTTGCCGAAAATATTGATATCCAAACCCTTGTTCAGTGCTGCCTGTACATAGGCCTTACCATTGCTTAAAGTAAAAGCTATTTCCTGCACGGCCGTACTGCCGGCCTCACGTATATGGTAACCCGAAATGGAAATGGTATTCCATTTGGGTACTTCCGCAGCACACCATTCAAAAATATCGGTGATGATGCGCATGGAAGCTTTGGGAGGATAAATGTAAGTTCCCCTTGCGGCATACTCCTTTAAAATATCGTTCTGGATGGTACCGGAGATCTTTTTAAGATCTGCCCCCTGCTTTTTTGCCAGGGCAATATAAAAAGCCAGTAAAATATATCCGCTGGCATTGATCGTCATGGAACTGGTTACTTCATCCAGCTTAATTCCTTTAAATAAGATCTCCATATCCTCCAGGCTGTCAATAGCAACGCCCACTTTACCAACCTCGCCATCTGCCAGCGGATGGTCACTGTCGTACCCAATTTGTGTGGGCAGGTCAAAAGCCACACTCAAACCATTTACACCCTGGCTTAATAAATAATGATAGCGTTCATTACTGGCTTCGGCAGTTGAAAAACCGGCGTATTGCCGCATGGTCCATAATTTACCCCGGTACATATCAGGTTGCACACCACGGGTAAAAGGGAAGGTTCCCCCGCCCCCCGGTTGGGGTATCCCGGAAAGATCCTCCTGTGTATAGATCGTTTTAATTTCAATACCGGAGTCGGTGAATTTTTTTTTATCGGTAGCCATAAATAATTATAATATTCGTTTTGCTTCAAACCGCAATGCACTTAAAACAGTTTCATTCAATTCGGAATCGGTGCTTGCCACGTATTCCAAAATGCGCTTGCTCAGTTCTATCCCGTTGGCATCAGGTGGCAGGGTAGCAGCAAGCTGATTGATGATAAAAGTATTTTGATCCTTTAAATTACCAATCGCTTTCCACATTTTTGGATCTACATAGATCTGTTGTGTTACATTATATTCATACTCTGAACGTAAGGCATCCAGCAAGGCCAGTTGAAGATCAACAACGGTCATGCCTGCTGCCGGAGTCCGGGAAATCAGGTTTTTTAAGGAAGATCTTTCGGTATATAAAGTAAAACGTTCCAGTGCCTGTAATTTTAGTTTGACCACTTCGTTATTGATACCAAGGCGTTCTATGATATTGTCCTTCATGCCTTTAAATTCGGCCAGCAGCCAGGCAATGGCAATGAAAAACATAAAAATAGCGCCCAGGATAATATTTTGAACCATTCCGGATGATAATTCCATAGTTTATTAATTTAAAACAAAATTAAGGGATTGTGTGCACGAATAAATGGCTTATAAACCCGGTTATGCCGGCAAGGGGAACAATTATTTACAGTAACGGCTTACCGTCTTCCCCGCATTATGCTGTGCACCGGCTATTCTTTACATGAAAATCGTAATTCGTAAAAGCAATCTGCATTTATTATTTAATTTTGTACAAAGATTCAGATATGGAAACTACAACAATACCGGTTACATTAACTCCATCAGCTAAAGATGAAATTAAAAGGCTGATGAATGAAGAAGGATTTGATACCAAACAGTTTTTACGCATTGGAGTAAAGGGTGGGGGATGCAGCGGCATGACCTATGTGCTGGGGTTTGATACAAAAACTGAAAAGGATGATAGTTTTGAAATTGATGGCATTGCCATTATTATGGAAAGATCGCATGGCATTTACCTGGCGGGTATGGAGGTTGACTGGCAGGGCGGACTGAACAGCCGTGGGTTTACTTTCAATAATCCCAATGCCAGCAAAACCTGCGGTTGCGGAACAAGCTTTGCCGTGTAGCCAATTCAATTTGGTTTCAACATTACTGAGCGCTGTTAATAACAGTGCTTTTTTTATGCACGTATTTTAGCCATACCAGTTCCTGCAAATAAAAAGTGCCCCGTAAAAAACGTGGCACTTCATCTTATTGCACAATAAAAATTTAAGAAACTTTCTTTTTCTCAACCACTGTATCTACATCTCCTAAAGGTTTGTCTTTTGCAAAATCAACCAATACCGGTACACCCACAAAAATGGAAGAGTAAGCACCTGTAATGATACCAATCAACATCGCAAAAGCAAATCCACGGGTTACTTCACCTCCAAAAACGAAGAGAATAAGAATTACAAGGAATACGGTTACGGAAGTCATTATGGTACGGCTCAGGGTATCATTAATGGCACGGTTGATAATAGTTGTCTTATCTGCACCTCTAAGGTCCCTGGAATATTCACGTATCCTGTCAAAAACAATTACGGTATCATTCATCGAGAAACCAATTACAGTTAATATGGCTGCAATAAAGTGCTGATCAATTTCAAGCGGGAACGGTACTATATTTTTAAAGAATGAGAACACGATCAAAGTAACCAATACATCATGTATCAGTGTTAATATGGTACCAGCTGAATATCTCCAGTCGCGGAAACGGAAGAAGATATACAGGAAGATGGCTAATATCGCAAAAATGGTTGCTTTTACAGCGCCACGTTTTAAGTCGTCAGATATGCTTGGCTGTACTTCTGAATAACCTTTGATGAATTTATCTTTTTTAACAAACTCTTCATAAGTAAGGTTAGCAGGCAAAACTTTTTTAAGTCCCTGGTACAATCTTGTTTTTACAGTACTGTCGGCATTATCTGCTTCTTTTAAATAAGCGGTGGTAATGTTTAAATGCCGGTTGTCACCAACTGTTTTAATGGTGGGGTTATCTCCATCCAACGCCTTTTTAAGGTCTTCACGGATATCATCATTGATTACAGGGCGGTCAAATTCAATGGTATAACTTCGGCCTCCTTTAAATTCAACACCATAATGAAAGCCATTGAAAAATGCGCCAATGCCAAGCAGTAATACAATCCCGGAAATAACATAGGCTACTTTACGGTATTCAACAAACTTATACTTTGCATTTCTGAAAATGCGCTTTGAAAAATTGGTGAAATAATTAAAATGGCGGTTCTTTTTGGTCCAGAGGTCTGTAATGAGCCTGGAAACCAAAATACCACAGAATAAGGATAATAATATACCAATGATCTGGGTAGTGGCAAAGCCAAGTACCGGGCCTAATCCAAAATAAAACAAGATGAATGCGGTTAACAAAGAGGTAACGTGCGCATCAATTACAGGAGCAAGTGAGCGGCTATAACCGGCAATTATCGCCTGCTGGTATGCTTTACCTTTTGTAAGTTCATCTTTTATCCTTTCAAAAATAATAACATTCGTGTCAACTGCCAGGCCGATGGTCAATACCAGACCGGCGATACCGGGTGCCGTTAAAGTAAAGCCCATTGCCGTTAATACACCAATGGTAAACAGCAGGTTCAATATGAGGGCAATATTGGCAACCCAGCCACCTGTGTTGTAATAAACCAACATTAATATAAATATCACCAGGAATGCAATACCAAAGGACATGGCACCTCCTCTTACAGCTTCCTTACCAAGTGTAGGTCCAACAACCTGTTGAGCCACGATCTTGGCAGGTGCATCCAGTTTACCTGATTGTAACAGGTCGGCCAGGTCCTGGGCTTCCTGTACAGTAAAATTTCCTGAGATCTCAGAACTTCCGCCTTCAATCGGGCCGTTCACATTGGGTGCTGAATAAACAATATCATCCAGTACGATGGCAATTGGGCGGCCCACGTTCTTAGCTGTCAGGCGGGCCCAGGTTTTTGCTCCTGCGCTGGTCATATCCATTTTAATGGAGACCTTGCCTCTTTCATCATTACCTTGCGAGGCTTTACTTACACCTTCACCTTCCAGTGGCGCTTTCTCAGTGCCAGGCAGGGTTTTAACAACATATAACTGGAAAAAACGTTGATTTCCTTTTGCTGCTTTTTCTTCAACACCCAATAAAAATTTGGCATCTGCCGGTAAAGCAGTTTTTACCACATCATTATTCAGGTATTCGTAAAATACAGCAGTATCCTGTGTGGCCACGCTGCCAATACTTGATGAAAAGTATTGTTTGCCGGTAGCCGGATCCGTTTGCGGATTTTGCGGGTTAATTACCCTGAAAAACGGATTTACATTGTCGAGTAATTTTGTAGAATCTACTATGGCCGAATCAATTACACCATTCAGGTATTTCTGCAGGTTTTCGTCTGCCAGTTTCAGTGACTCAGCCAGTTCATCTATGCGGTAAACCTCCCAAAACTGCAGCCGGGCTGATGCCTGTAACTGTTTACGTACCCTGTCAATATCAGTTACGCCTGCCAGTTCCACATTGATGATGCCTTTGTTTTCGTCGAAATTGATATTGGGCTGGGCAACTCCGAATTTATCGATACGGCGTACCAGGATCTTATAGGTTTCTTTAATGGCGCCGGTTGCTACCGTTTTTAGTTTAGCCGTAACCGTGGCATCATTATCATTGATCTTAACATCTTTTTCTGCTCCTGCAAATATGCCGGCCAGTTTTCCGGCACCATTCTGCTTGATATATGATTCAACAAAAAGTGAAATAAAATCATCTTCCCTGGATGCTTTAAGCTGGTTTGCAGTACTGATCGCATTCAGCAGGGCCGGATCTTTTGAATTATTACTTAATGATTTTAAGAGGTCAGCAAGGCTTACATCCAATGTAACACTGATACCACCCTGCAGGTCAAGACCCAGGTTAAGTTCATTGGCTTTACACTGCTTGTAGGTTGTTCCAAATACCGGGTAAATCTTCTTGTCAGCTGTACTGTCGAGAATGCGTTTTTTCCTGAACTCGATGGCTGCTTCTTTTTCTTCACCTTTTAAATCCGGGTAAGCAGCTTTCACAATTTTGGTTGCCTGTGCTTTTACGGTATTTTCGTAATTACGGATTACCAGTGTATATGATAATTCCCAGATTGAAATAACTGTAAGTGCAATAGTAAAAAACCAAACCAAACCTTTTAGTTTCATAATAATAGTCGTTTTAGTAGCTTCTTCGTTTGAATTTTAGAAGTGTGCAAAGATAGGGGAAAAACCCATTTAGTTTTTATGATGGTTAATTTTAGAATTTTACCCATTTTGCATGTAAAACCGGTCATATGGTCTGTAAAAATAATGCAATACTTCATTTAACGGCCGGAATATGCTTTTTCCTTTCCTGCAGTGCTGTTAAACACAACAAACAAATGGAAAATAAAAATGATAAATTCCCTGTTATGGAAATAACAACACAGTACCCGGATCCCTTCCTGGATTCATTGCTGAAAAGTTACCCGCAATATTTCAGCGAACTGTTGAAAAACAGGGAAGCGCTGAATGTACAGATCTTATATACGCAGGTGAACCGTGACCTGAACGGTAATGCTTCCCTGCAGCATCACCGGTACAATACCAATACAAACCAATATTTTTACCCGGCATCCACCGTTAAACTGCCCATTGTTTTGCTGGCCCTGCAAAAGCTGAATGAATTAAAGGATCTGAAGATCGACCGAAACAGCACTATGTTAACCGAAACCGCTTTCAGCGGGCAAATGCCTGTTTACAATGACCCCACCACTAATGATGGCAAACCAACTGTTGCCAATTATATAAAAAAGATCTTACTGGTAAGCGACAATGATGCATACAACCGCCTGTATGAATTTTTAGGACAGGATTACATCAACAATGAAATGCATAAAAAAGGGTATAAAGATGTGCAGATCCTGCACCGGCTGGAGATCTTTTTATCGGAAGAAGAGAACAGGAATACCAACCCGGTTACATTCTATGATCCCGGCAGCCGGGTTTTGTACCATCAGCCGGCACAGCGAAACGCTGCTACATATGCTGTTCGCAATGACAGTATCGGTAAAGGATTTTACCGTAATGGCAAACTGGTACAAGCTCCCATGGATTTTTCAAAAAAGAACAGGATCGGTCTGGAAGACCTGCATAAGATACTCATCGGCCTGGTCTTCCCGGATAAAGTGCCGGCAAATGAACGCTTTAATATTACAGAGGATGACCGGCAATTTGTTTTAAAATATATGAGCATGTACCCAACCGAAAGTACATTCCCGCCGTATGCTGCCGATACCATACAATACTGGCCGGCTTACTGTAAATTTTTATTGTTCGGTAAAGAAAAAGGAAAATTGCCTGGAAATATCCGGGTTTTTAATAAAGCAGGCAGTGCATATGGCCATTTGCTCGATGTTGCCTATGTTGCTGATTTTAAAAATAAGGTTGAGTTCTTTGTATCAGCCGTTATATACTGCAACAACGATGGCATCTTAAATGATGATACCTATGATTATGACAGCATTGGTTTTTCTTTTATGAAAAACCTGGGCATGGTTATTTATGATCACGAACTGAAAAGAAACTATAATAAAAGACCTGACCTGTCAACTCTTTTATTTACTTATGATTAATGGCTATTTTTGCCCATACCAAAAAATCAGCAAATGCAATTATCCTCTTTACTGCAACAATTTAATGAACCGGAAACCTTAAAGATGGCCAAACTGGGACGTGAATTAAGGGCAAATGGTTTTGATATTACCGACCTGAGTTTGGGCGAACCCGATTTTGACACACCGGAACATATTAAAGCTGCTGCCAAAAAAGCCATTGATGATAATTACAGCCATTATACGCCTGTTGCAGGTTACCTTGATTTGCGGGAAGCGGTTTGTACAAAACTGAAAAGAGATAACAACCTGGATTATACGCCTGATCAAATTGTGGTGAGCACAGGCGCCAAGCAAAGCATTGCCAATACGGTAATGAGTATTGTAGACAAAGGCGATGAAGTGATCATACCAACACCTTATTGGGTAAGCTATTCAGAGATCGTGCGCATGGCCGGCGGAGAAGTTAACATGGTAACCACTTCCATTGATAATGATTATAAAATTACCGCTGCAGAACTGGAAGCCGCGATAACCGAAAAAACAAAACTGTTCATGTTCTCATCGCCCTGCAACCCAAGCGGGGCAGTTTATTCTAAAGAAGAATTAAGGGCATTGGCCGAAGTTTTTAAAAAGCATCCAAATGTATTCATAATGAGTGATGAGATCTATGAATTCATTAATTATGAAGCAGGTCATCAGAGTATTGCCCAATTTGATTTTTTAAAAGACAGGGTCATTATTATAAACGGGTTGAGTAAAGGGTATGCCATGACGGGCTGGCGCCTGGGTTATATTGCAGCCCATGCAACCATTGCCAAAGCCTGCGAAAAAATACAGGGACAAATTACCAGCGGTGCCAATGCAGTAACACAACGGGCAGCCATAACTGCTTTAACCGGTGATATGAAACCAACTGCCATGATGCTGGCTGAGTTTACCAAACGCAGGAAAAGGGTAATGGAATTGCTTACAAAAATACCGGGACTGGTTTGCAGCGAACCACAGGGTGCGTTTTATGTTTTTCCGCAGGTGAATTCTTTTTTTGGAAAAGCTGATGGTGAACATAAAATTGAAAATGCAGATGACCTTTGTATGTATTTATTGAACTCAGCACATGTGTCAACAGTTACCGGCAGGGCCTTTGGCGAACCCAACTGTATCCGCATTTCTTTTGCCAACAGCCTGGAGAATATTGAAAAAGGGTTTGCAAAAATTAAAGAAGCGCTGGCTACATTGAAATAGAACCTCAAAAAGGTACAAATTTGTTTTATAACACAGCTTTGGTAAGATAAAAAAAATTACAGGCTGTAATCTTCAATTAAAAAGCAAACCCGCATCAGCAGTTGATCGGTATAATTGCCAATATTTTTGTTTGCAGCTTTGGAAACCTGGTATAAATTCTTTTCAGCTGCGATTGTAGATTGTGCTGTTTTATTTTTTGGATCCTCCCGCGACCAGGCAGTATAATACCTGTGATTTTCAACTCTTCTGCCATTATACAGTAAGATCGCTGTTTCAGTTGATGTATTAATGACCTGGTCTGTAACAGAAACGATTGTTTGGCCGTAACTGGATTTGTCAACAGCAATTCCTGCAGGCCTGTTGGTAACAGTAAAATTTTTATTTTCTGTGATCAGTCCTATTTTAACGCCATCCTGCATGATTACCCGGTCATTGATAATGGTGACCGGTTTGGACCTGTCACGAACCACCTGTTCATTAAAATACCTCGTTTCATTCAGGTGATCTTCAAATGATCTTATTTTAGCAAGCAATGCGGGCCCGCCGTAATAATGGCTGATAAAACGCGATACATTTTTCGGGATCAGTTCATTTTTGCTGATGAGGTTATAATCCCTGATGATCTTTGCCAGCACCAGCGGAAAAGCTTCTTCTTCAATGTATATGGCAAAGGTATCTGCAGTTGGAGGGAAAGTTAATTCGTAATAATAAAATGGCTTTAATTCTGCAACCGGTGCGTTGAATTTGATGACTTCCGCTTTTATTAAAACATAATCAGAAAAACTGTACACTTCCATATTATAGCGTTGCGGCGAATTGCTGAGTTCTTTCGCATATAATGCTATGGGTTTATTGTTGATAAAAATAACGGAGTCATTCAGCCTTAGATCCTGTGCAAACAGTGCTGGTGCTGCCAGGCAAATAAGCAATGTGGTAAGAAACAGTTTCATCAGATCTGGTTTGAAGGTATAACTTAACAGCAGGTTGGTTTGCCTGATCAAACATATCAATAATAAATTCATATTCCAATACCCGGTCCTTCATTTAACAGCACTTTAAAAATACAGGCTGATAAATTGTATTTCAATGAAAAGGTTTTGTGGTACTGAAAATTAAAGGCAGTAAACATGGTTGTTTGAACGGGGATCCGGTTTTATTCAAACAGTTCCAGCCAGCTTTTTGGCCTGCGGTTATCCAGCCATTTAAATCCTTTCAATTCTTTTTTATCGGCAGGGATATCACGTATCGGGTATAATACACCGTTCACATCATTTACAAATTTCACCTTGTTCAGTTCCTTCTTCACAAAATACACATTGATCTCATCGCCGCTGCTGCGGTTCATGCCCACGTAGGCACTGTCATCATCCTGCGGGTAAAAGATACTTTCGGCAGGACTGCCCTTTACCTTTACAAAGTCAATGGATCCATCCACAAAATATCCGTTTAATGTGCGGCCGGCTATCTGGTTAAACATACCTTCCGTGGTTTGGTTAACGATCATGCCATTATTAAAAACGTACAACCGTTTTGGTTTTTGATTTTGGGTGAACATGTATAATGTATCGCCGGTGATCTGCGATTTATCATTCCACACAACCGGTTCCCCAAATAATTTAAAGGTAGAGTCAACGGTAGAGTAGTGGAGGCTGTCACTCACGGCCTGTAATGAATCATTAAAGATGCGCACGTTGTGAAAACCGATAAAATACCTGATGGAAGAATCCGCATCATTGGTATTTACGGCCAGCGTGTTTTTTAAGGTATCTGTTTGTGTAAACACCTTTCTTTCGAGGCTGTCGTATTTCCGCAATCCCGAAAAAAGCGTATCTGCGGCAATGTAAGTGCTGTCACCGTCCTTGTGGATGATCATGACCGGTTTGCGGCTGGCCAAAAAGGAGTTTACATTCATATCAGCATATATTTCTCCGCCCAGGACGGTAATATTATTGACACTGTCAACCAGTTTGGCATTGCCCTGCATTTGCAGGGTATTGTTCTTTTTGTCAAAGGCAATGGAACGGGCAGAACCGCTCCGGGTGCTGTCGCTGAACGAAGCGCCATCGGTAAAAATGGCTTCCCCGGTGGCTAAATTATAGGTGCCGGCATTGGTGTTGATAATGCTTCCGTCCTTACCCACGATCTTTGTTTTGGCAATAAAAGTGGCAATATTTGTTTTTATATTGTACAGTAAACTGTCGGTATAAATATCCCGGTCGGGATCCACGAGGTGAACATTGTCTTTAAAATACACATCCTTGGTATCGGCATAGTAAACCGCTTCCCGGCTGGTCAATACCGTTTTTTCATTTACGATCCTGCCTCCGCTTTTGTAAATGGCAATGCCGGTGCGCAGGTTATATTCCAGGTCATCGGTGTACAGGGTGCCCTTTTTATCGGTTAGCCTTACTTTCTTTTTTAAATAGGCCATGCGTTCTGCACCTACATAACGTAGGTATTGTGCATAGGTATGAATGCTGTCGTTGTCGTTGATGTGAATATTCCCGAAAGCCTCCACAATATTGGTCTTGCGGTTGATGGTGGCACTGTCGCAGTAAAATGTGGTAAGTCCTTCCCTGATGATCACATTACCGGCTATGGTCTCCAGTGAAGTAACTGAATCAATGGTGATCAGCCTTAAACTGTTGCCACGGAGGATTTCGATGGAACGTATGGTATCACCAGATGCGGTTGTTTGAATGACCTGCTGTGCAGAAAGCTGTAAACTGCTGGCCATTAAAAAAAGGATCAGGCATTTGCTGATTGTACATTTCAATCTCAAAGTTTCAATTTTTATTTCAGCCTGTAAATTGGGATTTAATATGATAATGGAATGGTAAAATTATTTTTGATTGAGATAAGGAGCATTTACAGTATCGGGCAAGGGGACCAATAAACCCGTGCTGGTATTCTTTTTCCCAAACACGGATATGTTGATATATCTTTTCGGGTTTGTTTTCAGGTCATCGATCAGCAGGTTCAGTTTATTGGCAGTAGCCGTAAGGTTATTGTACAGTTTGGTATCATTCAGCAATAATCCGGCCGTGCCGGATGTGCTGTTCAGTTTGCCGATGGTTGATTTCAGGTCGCCGATGGTTGTATTTAAGGTGTTGAGTGTTTGCTGTAGGTCTAAATTGGAAAGGTTGGTAGCGGTTTTATCCAGGTTGCTTACCATGTTGTTGATCTTGCCGCTGTTCTTATCCAGGTTGGAAGTAAATGAATTCAGGTTATTGAGTGTACCGGCCAGGGCACCTGTTTGTGTGTTTAGTAAAACCTGCAATGATGCAGAAGCTCCGATCAGGTTAGCCGTTGTTTTGTTCAGGTTTGCAAGGGTGGCCCCGATATTGTTTTTTGCGTTGGGATCCAGGATATGGTTTACGCTCATCAATACCGAATCAATAGAGGTAACAGCCTTGGTAACCTGGTAAAGTATTGGGTCCACTTTACTCAATACATCCGTAAAGATCCCGGAAGAGGCTTCTGTAGCTATGGTATCATTTTTAGGGATATACTGTTTGGCATCGCCCAATGTTATTTCTACACTGGTTATGCCCAGTAAAGAAGGTTTAATGATGGCAATGGAATTAACCGGGATGTTCACATCCTTGGTCATGTTCATATTCACCAGTATCTCTTTCATGTTCTTATCCGTAGTGATACTGTACACGGTGCCAACCTGCAGGCCGTTGATCATGACCGGGTTTGAAGCAGCCAGGCCCTGTACATTGGTGTATTTGGCAAACAGGTTATGGCTTTTTCCAAAAAACGTTTTTCCTTTTAAAAAGTTAAAACCCAGTATCAGTAAAACGATGGCTATGGCAGTTAAGGCACCTATTTTTGTTTCGTTTGAAATTTTCATGATGGTTTTGAGCTTAGTTAAAAGCAATTATTAAGCCTAAGTCAAAAGTAATTTAATTATTATTCTTTAATTCAAATTGTATAGAAGCATTATTTTTCAGGTCGGCCGACAAACGTACTTCATGCCTGTTTGTACCATCAGTGATGATCATCAGCGCTGTATTGGGCGGCAGGCTTCCCAGGTTATCTGCGAACAACACCAGCTCATTGTATTTTCCCGGTTCTACGGTAAGGGTAAAAGAATGCGCTGTTGCCGTCAAAGATCTTTTATTGACGATCTGTTGCTTGTTAAAGTAAACAGAAACGATATCATTGTCTATTTCACCGTCATCATACAGGTCCACTTTTACCTGGCTGTTTTTTACCTGGATGGTTTTTGTGTCTTTTACAGTTCTTTTTTCAAATTCGGGTGAAGCGGCCGGTTGGTTTTTATCTATTGCAGCAATCACTGGTTTGCCGGAGTTATTTGCGCTTTCAACCTGTGCTTTATACCGCTGAACGGCTTTGGTTATAGCAACGGCCAGTTCCTGCTGTCCTTTTTCACTGTTGATATAGATTTCATCTTCGGGGTTATTGATAAAGCCCGTTTCAATTAAAATGGCCGGCATATTGGTAGCCTGTAAAACCCAAATGCCCACCTGCCGCTGGTTAACGCCCAGTGCCTGCCTGCCGGTATTTTCCACTTCTTCATTTACCAGTGTGGCCAGGCGGTCACTTCTTTCCTGGTATCTTTTGGCATAAATAGCAGCAATGGTTCTTCCTTCCGGCGACCTGAAATCAAAAGTGGTCTCTGTTGAATCCAGGCCACCCGTTTCGATCTCAAAATTTTCATCACCATCCATGATGGCTTTTAATTTATCACTGGTTTTATGTGCCGCAAATATCCATACACTGGTACCGCTCCTGGTGAGCGGGATCTTAAAATACTCATACACCGGTTCAGTAACCTCGTACGGTTTTCTAACTTTCTTCCTTTTCTTTCCTTTACCGGTATACGTGGTCTTATAGCGGGTCACTGTTCTTTCGCCAATTTGTCTTTTACCCTGCTTTAAAGGACCACTATCGGCATGGATACATAAAAAAAGGTCACCCCTGTATTCATTGGCAATTTTTGCTTTTTCGGTGGGTGTCTGGTAAATATCGGTGGTACGGGTAGGAACAACCTTTACATCAGGCATCTGTTTTTTCAGTTCATCAACCAGTTTTAAAGCAATGGCAAGCGTAATTTCTTTTTCCTTTGAACGCAGTGAATTTTCATACTGACCGGTAGCGCCCACATCTTTTCCGCCATGCCCTGCATCAACAATAATTGTTCTAATATATTTCGGACCCTGGGCAGATGATTCTTTTAATATTAACAAATGTAAAGCAGCAAACAGAAATAAAAAGGGCACTTTGTTCCTGAACATATTCATCTCGTTTTATTCGGGGTTAGTAATAAATCGGTTATTCACAATTTCTCCCGGTAACTATCGGGAGTTTATAGCTATTTTTGCCAATCTTAACTATGAATCAACGCAACAAAGGTAAGGCAAAATATATATCGGTATTGGTATTGATACAGCTGTTGTTCACATTAACGATGAATTGCAGTGCCGGCGGTTTTAATGCAGGTGACTTTCACAGTTATTTAACGACTGATACCGTTCCGGTAAATAAAACCGACAGCCAGAAACTGGATAGTAACATGGCAGCAGAGCCGCTTGCGCTAAAAAAAAATCCGGATACAACCATCATTCCCAAAACAGATACATTCTCTTTCAGAACATCAAAAGATGCGCTGGATGCGCCGGTATTTTATCATGCCGATGATTCGATGGTGATGGACATTCCTGCCAAAACAATTATTTTGTATGGCAAACAAACCAGTGTAAAATATATAGATAACGAATTGTATGCACCCAGGATCGAATTTGACCAGCGAACCAATCTCGTGAGTGCCTACCTGTTAAAGGACAGTAACGGGAACGTGATCTCTTACCCGTTGTTCAACCAGGCCGATTTTAAAACGCAGAGTGATACCATCAGGTTCAATATGAAAACCGGTAAAGGCATAACAAAAGGCACCTATACGCAGCAGGGAGAACTGTTCATTTATGGCGAACGGATCAAAAAAGTGGATAATGATATTTTTTATGCTTACCGGGGAAGGTTTACTACCTGTAACCTGGATACGCCGCACTTTGCATTTGTAAGTAAAAAAATAAAATTCATCAATAAAAAAATGGCCATTACCGGCCCGGTGCATCCCGAATTTGAAAATGTACCCGTTCCCGTTGTTTTACCTTTTGGCATTTACCCGTTACAGACAGGAAGGCGTTCGGGCATACTGGCCCCGACATTTACGGCCAATGAACAACTGGGCCTGGCTTTGGAAGGGCTGGGTTATTATAAAGTGATAAGCGATATGTGGGATGTTGTATTGCAGGGAACTATTTATTCCTATGGCGGGTGGACGGCCAATTTGAGTCCGCGGTATTATAAACGGTACCGTTACCAGGGAAGTATGTCGGTGGATATTCAACGCCTGAGAGACCTCGACCGGTCGGGGGCCCGCAATTTTAATGTACGCTGGAATCACAGTTCCGATTCAAAAGCCCGTCCCGGCGTAAGTTTCAATGCCAGCCTCAATGCAGGCAGCAGCGGTTTTAATTCATCGGTTCCCAACAGCCCGCAACGTAATTTTCAAAACCAGCTGAATTCTTCCATCACGTATTCAAAAATATGGAAGGACAGACCGTTTAACCTGAATGTGAGCGGTAACCACAATCAAAACACCAACACCAAACAGGTCAACATCAATTTACCGGATATTGGTTTTAATGTAAACACCCTGTATCCTTTTCGCCGTAAGGAAGTGATCGGGCAATACAAATGGTTTGAGAATATCGGGATTGCATTAAATACCAATGTGCGCAGCCTTTCTTCATTTTATGATACGCTGGGCAATTTCTTTGGTGAGTTTGCCAGGAATTATCAATGGGGTGCTGCTCATAATGTACCCATTTCTTTATCCCTGCCGCAGATCGGTAATTTCCAGATTGCACCCAATATTTCGTACCAGGAAAAATGGTACCAGGAAAAATTTACCAGGCGCTGGAACAGCACGGATAAAAAAATAGACACCAGCATCCGCAAGGGATTTTTTACGGCCCGTGAAATGAGTTTTGGCATGGGTATCTCTACCCGCATCTTCGGGATGTTCACTTTTAAAAAGAACAGTAAGGTACAGGCCATACGCCATGAAATACGGCCCACATTATCGGCCAGTTATAAACCGGATATGAACAAGCAGTTCTGGTATACATCGCAGATCGACAGTGCTGGAAATTCCCGCAGGTTTTCCTATTATGAACGCAGTGTTTTTGGGGCATTTGGTGAAGGCAGGTTTGGCGGGTTAAATTTTGGGATCGATAATAATATCCAGATGAAAGTGCGTAACAAAAAAGATACATCTGCTGCCGCAGTTAAAAAGATCACCCTCATCGATGGATTCAGTATCACCAGCGGGTATAATTTCCTGCAGGATTCCTTCAGGCTGAGCCCGTTTAATATCAATATGCGCACCAACCTTTTTGAAAAAATAAGTATTTCGGCCAGCGCTGTTGTGGTACCTTATTTAACCAACAGTAACGGCGAATTTATAGATAAACTCGTGTGGAACAGGAAAGTGGCACTCGGCAAATTAACCAGCGCCAATATTGCCATTCAAAGCCAGTTTCGCGGCGGCGATAAAAATGAACAGTTACCGGTCAACAATCAAATGAACAGCGAGCTTAACAGCATTTCGGGATTGCCATTAAATGAATACCAGCAGGAAGCAGCCTATATCAGCAATAACCCGGGCGAGTTCGCCAATTTTAATATTCCCTGGAGTTTCAGTTTTTCATATGCGTTTAGCTATAACCGTGTACCTAACGGATTGGGAACAGGCTATAAGGCATTTTTTTCTCAGAATGTAAGCTGGACGGGCTCACTAAACCTTACGCCCAAATGGCAGCTCGGTATGAACGGATCATACAATATTACCCTGAAAGACCTGGGCATGATCAGTATGTACCTGAGCAGGGAAATGCATTGCTGGCAAATGGCGATCAATATTTCACCGGTAGGAAAGTACCGCTCTTTCAATATAAGCATCAGTCCCAAATCGGGCCTGCTGCGCGACCTGAAAATAAACCGGACGAGGTATTTTTATGATCTGTAAATGAGAACAGGTTAAGAAAGCTTAGTTATTTGGGAAAGTATAGAAAGGGAAGTTTTGGGAAGTTTAGGGAGGTTTAGAAAAGCCTCAAACACAGGTAACCCTTCTAACCCTTCTAACCCTTCTAA
>Ga0138256_10003628_pt1 | contig 16372 bp, 12 predicted proteins | sample KNB2016incub_MG_FD_105486 | JGI IMG/M metagenome (GOLD analysis project Ga0138256, IMG submission 105486) | Active sludge microbial communities from wastewater in Klosterneuburg, Austria - KNB2014incub_MG | ecosystem: Engineered > WWTP > Activated sludge > Unclassified | place: Austria... | reverse complement strand
GGGGGGGGCGATTAGAGTTCCGAACTTTTAGAAAGTTCGGAACTCTAATCGCCCCCCCCCTCTGCGTCTCCGTGTCTCTGCGGTAAAATGTATTTTTTAATTTTAAGACTGAATTCAGTGCTGTATACAAAACTAGCCCTAGGCTTTAGGCCTTAGGCCTTAGGCAAATAATAGGATAAAAACATCCGATACAAGTAGATTTACGGTACTTGAAAACCCGAATTGGCACTGTTTTTAATACTGTATAGGTGTCAGGAAAGTCCAATTCCGTATCCAAAATCCAGTTCTATGAAAAGTACCGTAACAGGAAATTTCGTCATCAATCTGATGCTGATCTTATTTTTCTTCTGGTTGTTTTTTTTCTTTTCTTCTTGTAAAAAATCGGCGGATGTAGCTGTTGACCCTCCTGTAATTCCTGGGTCATGTTCTGCTACAAAAGCAGCTATTGAAACAATTGCATTATTCCCATCAGACAATGCTTGGAATCAGGATATTTCCGCTCTTCCAATTGATCCTCTTAATACAAATATCATTGCTCAATTTGCAACTACTGGTATGCATCCTGATTTTGGAAGTGGCCTTTGGTATGGGGCACCAATTGGTATACCATATGTAGCGGTTTGTGGTAATCAGGCTAAAATTGCAGTTACTTATCGGGCTAATGGATATGACGGAAATTATGGTGATGAAAGTGATGCGGGTCCTTTTCCTATTCCATTGAATGCTCCCATTGAAGGAAATGGCAGCGGCGATTCGCATGTAATTGCAGTAGATATCGAGAATAAGAAACTATATGAACTCTATAATGCGAGTGTGAATGCTGGTAAATGGGAGGCTTCTTCCGGTGCTGTGTTCGATCTGTCATCGAATGCTACAAGAACACCAGGCTTTACATCGGCCGATGCAGCCGGGCTACCGATTTTTACCGGATTAGTACGTTATGAAGAAGTGGCTAAAGGTGTTATTGATCATGCCATCCGCTTCACCCTTTCAAAGAACCTTGTTCAACCAGCTTATATTGCTCCAGCATTACACAAAGTGAATGGAACCGGCGGCGTGAATGGTTTGCCTTTTGGAGCCAGACTTCGATTGAAGAAAAGCTTTGATATTTCAAGCTATCCGGCTTCTGTTAAAGTTATTTTGACCGCCATGAAGAAGTATGGTGTCATTCTCGCTGACATTGGCTCTAATCTTTATATAACAGGAGCACCAGATGAAAGATGGAGCAATGATGAACTGCGTTTATTAGGTAACGTTAAAGGTTCCGATTTCGAAGTGATTAAATTCAATAAATAAAAAACGGGACCGATTTTCATCTGCGTCCCGTTTCTGGTTTTTCTTTTAGTATCGTTATTGCTTTGGAGCTAATTTTCTCACAGAAGTTGTTCCGCCTCCATTTAATGTGAGGTCGAGAGGTTTATTTGTTTTCCATGCACCTCGTGTGAAGTCTGGTACGTCTACTGAGCGTGATTTATTATTAACCGATAAGTTGCTCAATGGAATAATAGAACTCCAGGAAGCGGCATCATAAACGTCCTGATCCAAAGGCAGACCATTGCGAAGACAATCTATCAATCTCCAGTCCATAATGAAGTCCATTCCACCATGTCCACCCACTTCTTTAGCTATTTCTCCGATATGCGTTACAATTGCAGGAGAGTATTTTGCATAAAGCGCTTTCAGTTCTTCTGCTTTTACTTCCTGATGGCCGAAGGCGATACGTTCTGGGCCAGGCCATTTTTGAGCCATAGCTTTTGTACCACTTAGCTGATGAATCCTTGAGTAAGGTCTTGGAGTGGAAACATCATGTTGAATCAAAATTGATTTGCCTTTTGTAGTTCGTATAAGGGTGTTGTTGTTGCTACCGCGAAATTTCTTGCCTTTGAATTGGTTGTAGAAGGGGTCTTTTGCGGCCATTTCATCTGCTATGGCAGCCAAAGAAAAATCATTGGTACTCATAGAAACCAGATGATCCATCTTGTCGCCTCTGTTTATATTCATACACTGAGCAATTGGTCCGAGGCCATGGGTAGGGTAGAGAGAGCCGTTCCTTTTCATGTTCTCACGTAAGCGCCACATATTGGTGTAGGCTTTCTTGTTGAAAAGGTAATCTCGGCTAAGGTCGTGCAGATATGCCCCTTCTCCATGAACCAGTTCTCCAAATAAACCATTACGCACCATATTCAAAGTGAGTAGTTCAAAGAAATCGTAGCAGCAGTTTTCAAGCATCATACAATGCTTGCGGGTGGCTTCTGATGTTTCCACTAATTGCCAGGCTTCTTCAATTGTAAGTGCTGAGTTAACTTCTGTTGCCACGTGTTTGCCATTTTTCATGGAATAAATGGCAATGGGAGCGTGCAATTCCCATGGGGTTGGAGTATAAACTAAATCTACATCCTTGCTTTCACATAGCGCTTTCCAACCATTGGCACCACTGTATTCCTTAGCCTTAGGACGGTCCATTTTAGCCAGGGTTTTCTGTGCAGCAGTAACTCTGTCGGGTAACTCATCACAAAGAGCAGTAATCTCTACGCCATCAATATAGCTTAGCCTTTCCACAGCACCAGATCCTCTCATTCCCAATCCTATTACACCAATTCGGACTACGTTCAATTTTGGGGCTGCATAGCCACACATATTGAAACGTTGTTGTTCCTTCTCATAAGATGTAGATAAGCCCTTGTCTGCTTCATCTTTTGTAACATTAGCCAGGGCATCGATACCTGTTAATAAAGTGCCTGCTCCTACTGTCACATTGCGAAGAAATTTGCGGCGGTTAGAATTCATATCCGTTGTTTTTAGGTGTTTTGCAATTTCATGAAATTAGGTCGAATTCCTTCAAACGTAATTTAAAATTGAACAATCGTTTGCAAGAAAATGAAGAATATTCGGAATCTCTTATCTTGTGTGCCAACTTATGGCATCCTTACAATCCTGGGTTAAGTTACAGAACCCCAAATTCAACTTTCTTCACCGCTGTTTTGGTAAACAGCCATTTGCCCTCCTTGATATCGGTTCCGGTAATCAATCGGCTACAAAGACAGTGGCCCTATTCCCTGGCTGCTCATATTATGGACTGGATCTGAGTCGTGAGTACAATAACAATCCAGCCGATTTTGCTGTGATGAAAGATTTCTACGAAATGGACCTTACCCTGCTCAAATTCGATTCAATCCCAGATGCTTTTTTTGATGCAATATTATTGGTTCATGTAATTGAACATCTTTATAATGGGGATGCTGTTTTAGCAGGATTATTACCCAAACTCAAGCCGGGCGGATTTTTGTATGTGGAATATCCCGGGGTCAAGAGCACCAGACTTCCTTCTATGAAAGGTACGTTGAATTATTTTGACGACAGTACCCACGTTAGGATATATTCTGTAAAGGAACTGACCAGCTTATTTGAAAGCAAGAATTGCCGTGTAGTTAGAAGTGGTCTTCGTCGTAGCTGGTTTTATGTATTGATGACTCCTGTTCGAATACCATTTAGATGGTTACGAGGTAAACCAGTTACGGGAAACATTTTTTGGGATTTACTGGGCTTTGCTGAATTCCTTTGGGTTGAAAAGAAGCGCTGATTATAAGTTAAGCCAGTAGTTTAGTTTTAACACCAGGGCCCTGCTTTTATTCTTCAATAATGGATCTGTAAAATAGTTGTCGGTATACACTAAAAACAAGTCGCTCATCGGCTTATACCGCCATTGGAATCGGCTATTGATATTAAAATTATTATTCTGCGTATTGTACTGTAGGAATGTTGTCCAGAAAAGATTTGTAGAGAAGCTGATCTCTACCCTTGGGGCTATCAGAAACAATTCAGTCTTACCATAGGTAAGTGGGAATCGTAATTGGTTATATTCAAAGGCAAGAGTGAAACTCAATGAAGGCTGTTTCCTGTAAGTGAATCCGGTTTGCAGTTGCTTAACAGTTCCATTATAAAACTCTCCACCCCCTGCCATAAGAAAATAATTGAAGGTTTTTCTTATATCAGAATTGAATTTGATGGATCCGTTTGAATACTTATACCTGGCAACAGGAATTGGAGTGGCATCAGTAAAGGAAATGGGGAATAATAATTGTACGGTATTATTACTCACTTCTGCATTTAAAGAAGCGGTGTTGCTGAATTCCAATTGGTAATCAAACTCAAGATTGTTTTCATTCAAACTATAATCTGGGTTTACAACACGGTAATTGGATAAGTTAAATGTATGCCGGTTAATTTTCCCTTTCGGAGGTGCAATTCTCCAGGTTGCTTCTGTAAAAAGGTGTTTAAAGCCTACTCGTACTATTGTATCTCTCGCTGCATCATAGTTTTCTATTCTTTCCACATAACCCATATCAGTGTAATAGTTGGTGCCAACACTGGTTACATCAACTATCATACTGAATTTATCATCAGAATAACCGATACCAGTGCTTCCGTATGTATTTTCAGTATGGATACCCGGTTTAAATGACTTATTGAAGTTGAGCCAGGCATTCCAGGTGCCTTTCAGGTTGGAGTAAGCGAACTCTCCACCAGCATTTCTTCCATAGGCTTTTAATGGGTCTTGTTGTTTTTCGGCTTCCGTCATGAATCCTTGTCTGTTTAGGAAATACCCTTTTATCATGGAACGTTTGAAAAGACCCTGATTTACTGAAATAGCAGAATAGTTTTGTCCCGCATATCCATTCTTTCTCCCAGTTTCCATATTCATGATTCCTATTCTTGTTCGGCTTCCCAAATTCCCACTTAAACGAGCGCCACCATAAATGGGGATAGCATTGCCATCATCATCCAGTCCTATTCTTCTTGAATAGAATGGCCTTATTGGTTCAATGCCATAGCCGGAAAAGATATCTGAGTTTTCTAAAAAGAAAGTCCTTTTTTCGGGTAAGAAGATATTAAAGCGGGTTAGGTTGGTTACTTGTTGATCAACTTCAATTTGTGAGAAATCAGGATTAACGGTCAAGTCGAGGTTCAGTGAAGAAGAAAGTGCCACTTTTGCATCAAAACCTGCATTGCCACCTGCTTTTAATGGTTGATTATTTTCCTTATTGGAATTCAGGTTCCCGGTAACATAAGGAATGAATGCCATGTTTGAGCCTGCAGGGGGAGGAGGCGAATCCCAAAGTAGTGACCCTGTATACCCCAAATCATACGATTTGAAATTGATGGGAATTCGTGTCCAGCAGGAATATTCATTTGTCTTCAAATCACTTCTCAGAAAATTGATTCCCCATAATTTCCTGTCGCCCTTATATCGTATGGTTTTGAAAGGGATCGCTATTTCTGCCGTCCAGTGGTCGGCATATCTCTTCGTTGCAGAATACCACTTGTTATCCCAGCTTAATGATAGTTGATCCGATCCGCCATTTAATTGGTCATCGGTTTGGGTATTGAAAGCGCTAACAACAAAGAAGAAGCCACCGGTACGCTGGTTCAGGGGATCAATTACAACACCTACTGCATCATTCATTTCATGACCGCCATCCCTTTTTAAACTTTGGATTACATGAGTACTACTATCGTAAGATGTAAATGCAAAATAAATGTAAGCATCATCATATGTGGTCTTTACAATAGTTCTTCTAATGGGAATGGCCAGGTCATTTGGGAATTTTCTGATGAAGTCTGTACTCGTTTCTGCTTTATCCCAGGCTTCTTCATCAAAGAGCCCGTCAACTTTTATTGAAGTTGAAGCCTTCCTGATATGTAATTTGTATTGGTCTTGATGGGAGGTAAGTAGTTGTGCAAATGAAATGCCACATAACAATGTAAGAGCTATAGTGAAAGTGATATGGCGATACATTCTAATAAGTGTGTTTCCAGGAAATTGGTGTGCATTAAAAGGCATGTAATATACTGAATTTATAGCCTTATTCTGGCAGCAAATCGGGTCGGCGTTCTTTTGTTCGCTCAACACTTTGTTCGTGTCGCCAGTCTTCTATTTTTTTTAAATCGCCGCTTAAAAGGATATCAGGTATTTTCCAGCCCTTGAACTCGGCAGGACGGGTATATACTGGTGGAGCCAGTAAGTTATCCTGAAACGAGTCTGTAAGGGCAGAGGTTTCATTATTTAGAACTCCGGGCAGCAGCCTTCCTATGGCATCTACCAAAACGGCGGCTGCCAGTTCGCCTCCACTTAATACATAGTCGCCAATAGAAATTTCACGTGTTATATAATGGTCCCTTATTCGCTGGTCTATTCCCTTGTAATGGCCGCATATCAATAAAAGGTTTTCCTTCATCGATAATTGGTTGGCCATGGATTGTTGTAAAGTTTGACCATCTGGGGTCAGATAGATAATTTCATCATATTTCCTTTCTTTGGATAAGGATTCAATGGCATTCACCAGTGGTTCACACATAAGAACCATTCCAGCACCACCTCCATATTGATAATCATCAACCTGACCATATTCATTTACCGCCCATTGCCTTAAGGCATGAGTCTTAACTACTAATAAGCCTTTTTCCTGTGCCCTTTTCATAATTGAATGGCCAAAGGGGCTTTCCAGTAATTCCGGTAAAACAGTAATGATGTCGATATGCATGAGGCAAAGATACAATTACCTTTTTTTTCGGCCAGTTTGTGCTAAATTTCCACCGTAAACGAAGGATATGTTTAAAGAGAGGCCACTAATTGTACTGCTATTCTGTGCTATCGTAACATTATGTACGGCGGTTTTGCAATATATAATGCCCAATTTCAGCTTTTTTGATGGTGGTCTTATAACCGTTATACTTTTAACTGTTTTCCTTAAAGAAGATAAGTACACGATAGTTTTTGGATTTGTGTGTATATCGTTGGTGTTGATTTCCTCCTTTTATGATCATGAGGGAATGGATCAGCAGCAGATCATCATGCAGCACATGTTCTCTATCATCATCATGCTACTGGCTATAATTGCTGTTTTGTATGTGAAGAAGCTGTATAGGTCAATGGAGCAGGACCAGTTGCAGATGAATGCCTTATTTGAACATGCTACTGAGGGCATCATACTTACAAATAAGAAGGGTGAAATTATATTGGTGAATCCAGCCAGCGAACAATTGTTCAAGTATAGTAAACAGGAAATGCTGGGGAAGCCTGTTGAATTATTGATCCCAATGCGGTATCAGGGTAATCATGATACTTACAGAAATAGTTTTGCCAATAACCCATCGAACAGGAGAATGGGGCATGGCCGTGACTTATTTGCCCGGGATAAACATGGGAATGAGTTCCCTGTTGAAATAAGCTTGAGCCATTACCGGCAAAAGAATGAGTCTTTCGTGATTGCTTTCGTTGTAGATATTACACAAAGAAAAGAGGCCGAAGCAAGAATGACGGCACAGCGGATGCAATTGGAAAAGGTTTCTTCTGAAATACGCCAATTGAATGCCGAACTGGAAACAAAAGTGAAGGAGCGTACCCTTATTTTGCAGGAAGCATTGCAGGAATTGGAACAGTCTCAAAAAGACCTGAGCGATGCTTTGAGCAAAGAGAAGGAATTGAATGAGATTAAATCGCGTTTTGTTTCAATGGCTTCTCATGAATTCAGGACACCTTTGAGTTCTGTATTATCATCCGCTTCCCTTATATCCCGATATGTTAAAGAAGACGAACAGGATAGCCGTAACAGGCATATCAATCGAATAAAGGATTCTGTAAAGCATCTAAACGATCTTCTGGAAGACTTCCTGTCACTAGGGCGTTTGGAAGAAGGAAAAGTGGCTACCCATCTGGATATTTTTTACCTGAAAGAATTCCTGGAAGATGTGGCAGATGAAATGCATGCAATCCTAAAGCCAGGGCAGGAAATTTTGGTTAATTGCCAGGGTACAGGAAGGGTTAAGACGGATAAGAAATTATTGAAGAATATTCTTATTAACCTTGTAAGCAATGCCGTAAAATTCAGTAATGAAGGGGCGGCCATCAAAGTACATGCATATAAGGATCAGGAGCAATTACATCTTTCAGTTTCTGATGAAGGGATTGGTATTTCGGAAGAGGACCAACAGCATCTTTTCACTAGCTTTTTCAGAGGTAAGAATGCGGTGAACATTCAAGGTACAGGACTCGGACTTCATATTGTTAGAAGATATGCAGACTTATTACAGGGAACCTTATCGCTTAATAGTGAGTTAGGTAAGGGAACAACAATTTCTCTTTCTGTTCCGCAGTCAATTCCAATTGGTGAATGATTATAAATAGAAGTACGATGAATTGCGAGATATGAATTAATGGCAATTGATAGCATCTCCAGGAGAACTAGCCAATACAGGGCTTATAAAAGGGATACCGAGATTCATTCCCCTTAATATTAATACAAGAGCAATTGCTACTACTACCATTGGCATCACTTTACGTATCCTGTTTCTGATACCAAGATCCATTCGTAAACCCATCCAGCTTAAGAAGAACATGGCAGGCAGTGTGGCCATTCCAAAAGCAGCCATGAATGCAACACTATGTACCACTTCAGAGCTGCTTAAGGCTCCTGCAATGGCTATATAAACCATGCCACATGGTAGCAGACCATTAGCCATTCCCAGAAGTAGGAAAGCGCTTATATGACGTGATTGCAAGAAATGCGACATCCATCCCTGTACTTTGTAGTGGAAGTTCTGAAGCCAGGAAGGTTGCCATAGATTTTTGAAAAAGAAATATTGCAATGCTAAAACCAGAATAAAAACACCGAGTGCAATGGAAAACCATTGCTGCCATCCAGCTACAAATAACTGGCGACCTGTGATTCCAAAAAGAAGTCCTAATAAAGAATAGGTTACTACCCTTCCTATGTTATAAAGAAACAGGGCGATGATCTGTTGTATCCTGGAAAAATGTTGAACAGGCAATGATAGTGCCAACGGTCCACACATACCCACACAGTGAAAACTGCTGAGTAAGCCAAGACTGCCACCTGCTATCAATGCCTGCCACATATATTACCGTGTTACTGCTTTTTCTGAATAATATGATTGTCCATCGGCTACCCAACTCATCTTTACAGTATAATGACCAGGCCTTAAAGATGATTTATCAATCGCCTGCTGACCATCTGCTGAAACTTTCATTTCAATAGTCTTGTCTTTGCTGGCATCTGTTGCGCAATAGAAAAGTATAGAACCTGTAACATTCTTGTTTCTCATTTCTCCAGGCAATTCCACTAATACAGATTCATTATTTACACTAACTGAAGCGGCACTTGTAAGTGCCAGGGTACGGTTAGAAGCTTCTATTATTTTCTGGTAATCAAGCTCTTCTTTATAATATTCTTTTGATACCAATTCGTAATTGGTATTAAGGCTTTTATAAACCAGTGTTCCCATCATAGCTACAAAAGCAATTATGGCAACCAGAATCTTATTTCCCCAACTAATTTTCATAATTGTATTTTTTATTGGTTTACAGGACCTAGAAAACTTGTGGTGAGTACATCAATCTTCTTGTCTCCCTGATAAATACCAACACTTATTGTCGATTTTCTTTTCTGCAAACTTTTTGTTGGAAGTATGATGAAGAATGAACCAGCACCCTGGCCTTCTTTTTGAACAGTGATTATATGATGAGATCCGATTATTTCAATACTACCTTCTGCATTTTCAAGCCTTAATTGAAGAGGTACTTCTTTTACTGTTTTGTTGGCTACTTTAATGTTATACAGATTGGAAATGCTGTCTGTGCCTCTTTCCTGGAACAACTGTCCGGGAGTACGCATAATAGTAGCATCAACATCCTTTCTTGTGAATAACAAGAAACTTAGGATACTTAATAATATACCCAACAATACGGTATACATTTTCATACGGGTAGTGTAGTGGAGTTTTTCTCCATTGGCTATTCCGTTTTCAGATGCATATCTTACCAATCCTTTTGGCTTCTGAATCTTTACCATAACATCGTCGCAGGCATCGATACAAGCGGTACAACCAACGCATTCCAATTGAGTACCGTTGCGAATGTCAATACCGGTAGGACAAACCCTTACGCACTGATAACAATCTATACAATCACCGATTGTTCTGTCAACTCTTTTATCGAATTTACCACGTGGTTCGCCTCTTTTATAATCATAGGCAACCAGCATGGAGTTTTTATCAAGCAAAACGCTTTGTAAGCGGCCGTAAGGACAAACAACTGTACAGGCTTGTTCCCTGAAATAGGCATATACGCCATAGAATACAGCAGAGAATATGGTAAGAGCCATAAGCCCAGGAATATGTTGGGCAACAGGTTCTGTAATTATTTTCCATAATTCCTTCACGCCAATTATGTAGGATAAAAAGAAATTGGCAATAACAAAGGACATCAGGAAAAACACAAAGTGCTTTATTACTTTGCGTACGATCTTATTTGTATCCCATGGTCCAGCGGATAACTGTTTTTGTTTAGCGGCATCACCTTCTATGAAATATTCCAGCTTTCGGAAGAACATTTCCATGAAAATGGTTTGTGGGCAAACCCATCCACAGAAAAGGCGACCAAATGCGGCTGTAAATAGAATGATGAAAACGATGAAGGTGATCATCGTTAATCCGAAAATGAAAAAGTCTTGTGGCCAGAATACTTTTCCAAAAAGAATAAATTTCGCCTGAGTTACATTGAAAAGAAAAAATGGTCTGCCATCAATGTGAATAAATGGCATCGTAAAAAACAGAATAAAAAACCCATAACTCACGAGGGTACGAACATTATAGAAACGTCCTTTAGGTTTTTGTGCAAAAATCCACTTTCTTTTTCCAGACGCATCTACAGTAGCAATACGGTCCCGAAAAGAAACTTCCTCAGGTGACTGAGGAGTTTCTTTTAAGGGATTATTTTTTAATGAATCATCTTTTGTATTCATAGTATCTCTCTCCTATACATTTATTTTTTAGCAGCAGTGTCCACGGCAGGTGCAGTACTTCCAGTGGCTGTAGTATCTGATTTTGCAGCACCCTCAGTGTACAAATCACCTTGGGGAGCTCTTCCTCCTTTATCTTGTGGTTTAGTACCTCTTAAAGATTTTACAAAACTGGAAATTTGTGCCATTTGTGAAGCTGTAAAATCTTCTTTCCAGCTCTTCATACCTTTATCCTGCCAACCATATTTGATTGTTTTGAAAATATCGCTGATACTTCCTCCATGAATCCAATAGTCGTCGGTAAGGTTTGGACCAACACCCTGAACACCAGGAGCCGACATACCACTTGCATCTTCACCATGGCAAGGTTTACAGTTGGTAATGAATAATGCTTTACCAGCACTAAGGTCAGCATCTGCTGTCAGCATTTTTACGCTGGTTTCATCAACCAGATTGGCTGCATTCTTCAAGTATTCAGCTTGTTTTTTCTCAGCAGCTTTTGTAGCTATCACAAGTTCTTCTGCACTTAATGGCGCTGAATGAACTACGTGATAACGATACAGATAGATACCTGCAGCAACAATTGTGATATAGAATCCATAAAGCCACCATGGTGGAAGACGGTTATCCAGTTCACGGATACCATCATAATCATGTCCCAAATCAAGGTCGGCTTCTTTTTCAATTGGGCGGAAGCTGTTGAATTTATCCCACCATGATAATCCTGGTGCTGCTGGTGCTAATCCTGCTGCTGCAGCTTCTGCAACCTTGCGAAGTTTTTCTTTCGCCAGCATTGCTTTCAATTGCAGTAACAAGAATAGTATCACAACAATTTCTACCACTAATACGCCAATGATTAAATAGAAAGTTGTTTCAGACAATCCACCAATAGTTGTTGGGGCAGCTGCTGCCGGAGTACTTGTTGGAGCTTGCGCCATTATTGATGATGATAAAAGCATGAGTCCAACGACCATAGTTGCTTTTATTCCTGATTTCTTCTCGTTCTCCTGTTGGAAATGAGCAGTACCTAATAATACGTTTGCTAACAAGGCTATAATCAATAGCAATAGAAGCATGAGGATTACAAGGGAAATGACTAGTGGGTCCGACATGGAAGAAGGTGCCGGAGGGCCTGCTGCCCATGCAGCGGGAGTTACTCCGAGGCCCATAAGAGCCAGGATGCCGGCTTTGAACCATTTCCTGTTTAGATGTTTATCGGATATGCGAAACATATGGATAGTTTTAAGTTAATGTTGGTTTAGTCTAATGGAATGCGGCTGATTTCCTGAAACGTTTTCTTATCTGTCTTGAATACGTATACCAGCATCACGAAGAATACGAAGGCGAATATGCCGAACGCTGTAAAGGCATATATGTTGATGTTGGTGATCTTGTCGAGATAGTGAACGAATTTCATATTATATCCTCCGAACTTTTAGGCTTTGTAATGATGTTTTTTTATTTGGATGCAGTGGGTTCTTTTGGAACGGTACTGATGTCCTTACCGAGACGTTGCAGATAGGCAATCAGAGCCACTACTTCTGCAATGGCTGGTGTTTCTATCTTATCCATTTTCAAACCGATCCTGATACCGTTTGCTTGTGTCATAAGTTCCTTATTAGCTATTTGCTCATAACCTTCTGGATATGGTACTCCGATTGTACGCATAGCACTTATTTTAGCTGCTGTACTTGAAGTATCAAGAGTATTTTCCAATAAGAAAACATATGATGGCATGATAGAACCAGGAGACATCAGGCGTGGGTCTAAGAAGTGGTTATAATGCCAGCTATCTGTTTTTTTCAAACGACCTACACCTTCACGGGCCAAATCCGGACCTGTACGCTTACTACCCCATTGGAATGGATGGTCGTAAACGAATTCACCTGCTTTAGAATATTCTCCATAACGGGCAACTTCATCACGGAATGGACGAACCATTTGTGAGTGACAGGTATAGCAACCTTCTCTAACATAAATATCTCTACCCTGTAATTCGAGAGGAGTATATGGTTTTACCTGAGTAATGGTTGGTATATTTTCCTTAACAAGGAAAGTAGGAATCAATTCGAGCAAACCACCAATAGCAACAAGAATCAAGCTCACTACTAACATCATCAAAGGTTTTCTTTCAATAACCCTATGCCAGTATTCGCGACCATGATTTTCATTCTTCACCAATGGAGCTGCTTCTGCTGCTTCGTTAGCAATAAAGCTTCCTTTCGCAATTGTCCTGATCACATTATAAACCATCATCAATGCTCCTACAAGGTATAATACACCACCAATGCTACGGGTAACATACATTGGAATGATATGGGTAACTGTTTCAAGGAACTGGAATTTCAATGTTCCTTCTTCAGTAAAGGTCTTCCACATTTGTGCTTGTGTAAAACCAGCCCAATACATTGGGATAGCATAAATAACAATACCGATTGTACCTAACCAGAAATGGTTTGTTGCCAGTTTCTTACTATACAAACTGGTATTCCACATTTTTGGAACCAGGAAGTAAATAAGACCAAATGCCATGAAACCATTCCAACCCATAGCACCAATATGCACGTGGGCGATAGTCCAGTCTGTAAAGTGAGAAATTGCATTAATGCTCTTGATACTTAATAAGGGTCCTTCCAGTGTAGACATACCATAACAGGTTACGGCTACAACAAAGAATTTTAAAACTGGCTCTTCTCGAACTTTATCCCACGCTCCACGGAGTGTGAACAATCCGTTCAGCATACCTCCCCAGCTTGGGAAGATGAGCATGATAGAGAATACAGAACCCAGTGATTGGGCCCAGTCGGGTAATGAAGTATAAAGAAGATGGTGCGGACCAGCCCAGATATAAAGGAAGATCAGCGCCCAGAAGTGGATAATAGAAAGTCGGTACGAATAAACGGGCCTGTTAGCTGCTTTAGGAAGGAAGTAGTACATGATACCCAGGATAGGGGTAGTCAGGAAGAAGGCAACAGCATTATGACCGTACCACCACTGAACCAATGCATCCTGAACACCTGCATACCAGCTATAGCTTTTAAATAAAGTAACCGGTATCTCAATTGAGTTAACAATATGTAGCATGGCAACAGTAACCCATGTAGCTATATAGAACCAGATAGCAACATACAGATGGCGTTCCCTGCGTTTCAAGATGGTTCCGAACATGTTAATTCCGAATACAACCCAAATTAATGTAATAGCGATGTCGATTGGCCATTCCAACTCTGCATATTCCTTACCGGTTGTATATCCCAGTAAAAGTGTAATTGCAGCAGACGCAATGATTGCTTGCCATCCCCAGAAATGAATCCAGCTCAGTGTATCGCTGAACATCCGGGCTTTAGTTAAGCGTTGAAGAGAATAATAAATCCCCATAAACATACAGTTACCAACGAAGGCAAATATCACTGCGTTGGTGTGTAGGGGTCGAAGGCGGCCAAACGTGGTTGGGGCAAAATTGAAAGTGGCGGCAGGAAGGTAGAATTGAATTGCTACCAGTAAGCCGACCAGCATACCCACGATGCCGAAGATCATGGTGGCATATGCAAACGCCTTTACAATTTTGTTGTCGTAATAGAACTTTTCAACTTGCATACTCGTGTAGTTTCTATGATTGGTTTTGGTTAAATGTTTGTCTCTTCTTTTGTTTCAGCGGGTTTATGATCAAATAGCATTCGTATGGGTGGCGACATTTCATCATCGTACTGTCCACTCTTTACACTCCATAAAAAGGCAGCCAGAAAAAGGGCGGCTACAGAAATACTGGCGAAAAGCAGGATGATAATGGCACTCATAACTCATTTGATTTATTTCAAAAACCGCGTAAAAATATCCGGCAGGGCATGACATTGTCATGACAGACCTCAATGGAAAAAATGATTCTGCTCATAGGGTTTTGAATACCCCTCACACTATAGTTTCATAAGGCGTGCCGAGAGGTTACTGCTACCAAAAGTGACCAGTAAAATGCTCAGCGAACTAACAGGCATTAGTATTGCGGCTACCATTGGGGATAACATTCCCTGAACGGCAAAAGAAATACCGACAATATTGTACAGGATGGACAGCACAAAGGCCGCCATCACAATCTTTTTGTTTGCTTTACAAAGCCTTAAGAGCTTCATGAATTTTGGTAACTGGCTTGCTTCCAGTATGGCATCACTCGCAGGAGTGAAATTGTTACTGTCTTCAGTAAGGGCGATACCCACCTGGCTTTGCTTTAGGGCACCAGCATCGTTAAGGCCGTCTCCAATCATCATCACTTTGGCTCCGCCTTGTTGTAGTTGCTGTATGTATTGTAATTTTTGTGCAGGCTGCTGGTTAAAAAGAAGTGTGGCATCGTTTCCAAGAAGCTTAACCAGATTCTGCTGTTCAGCTGCATTATCTCCAGATATTACAGATATTTTATATTTGTTTCCAAGTGCTTTTAATAGTGGAGCAACAGCTTCCCTGTAATGGTTGCGAATTGAAAAATAACCCACTGGCTCTTTCTCTATGGCCAGCCATACCTGGGTTACAGGATTATATTTTTCGTTACTTCCTGTTATGTAAGATTTCGAACCCAAACTAATGAGCTGTCCATGCACAACTGCTTCAGTTCCTTTTCCAGCAGTTTCTATGAAGGAGGTTACCTCTGGTAATTGTTCCGGAGATTTATAGAAACTCGAAATCGCTTTGCTTAATGGATGGTTGCTTTGTGCAGCTAATGCAGCAATTGCTCTTTCCTGCATCCAGGAAAGTTTTACACCCTCATATACCACTTCCTGTTCTTTGGTGGTAGTGATTGTGCCGGTCTTGTCGAATACAAAATGATCGATGTGGGCGATGTCTTCTATTACCTGTGCATTACGTAAGTAGAATTTATTCCTCCCTAAAATCCTCAGAATATTTCCGTTGGTAAATGTATTGGAGAGAAGCAATGCGCAAGGGCAGGCTACAATTAGTACGGCAGTTATTACATTCCATACCTTGGTGCTGTCATGAAAGCTCCAATAGATAGCTGCTATAATAGCAATGCTGAATAAAATCAGCGTGAAATAGCGACTAAGCAGGTGAACGAATGAAATGCTTTTTGTTTCGGAAGATTTCTTGAATTGATCACCTGCCCATAAACTGGTCAGATAACTTTGTGCCACTTCTTTAATTACCAGCAATTCTATATTCGCGCCAGTTTGTTTTCCACCAGCATAAATTATCTCACCCATTTCTTTGGAAACAGGAATGGACTCCCCGGTTACAAAGCTATAATCAATTAGCGCCTTTCCTCTGGTTAGAATACCATCGGCAGGAATCAGTTCTTCACTATGAATTAAAAGCGTATCACCGGTTTTTATATCAGGTAAAGCGGTTGGAATCTCTTTATTATCCTTTACAACAGTAACAGCAATCGGAAAATAGGAAGTATAATCCCTTTCAAAGGAAAGTTGCTGATAGGTCTTGTCTTGCAATACCCTTCCCACTAACATAAAGAACACGATACCGGTCATAGAATCGAAGTACCCCGATCCTGTACCGCTCAATACTTCATATACACTTCTTCCGAAGGTTACAAT
>Ga0138256_10003626_pt1 | contig 16376 bp, 18 predicted proteins | sample KNB2016incub_MG_FD_105486 | JGI IMG/M metagenome (GOLD analysis project Ga0138256, IMG submission 105486) | Active sludge microbial communities from wastewater in Klosterneuburg, Austria - KNB2014incub_MG | ecosystem: Engineered > WWTP > Activated sludge > Unclassified | place: Austria... | reverse complement strand
CATCATGGGGCACCTCACTGGGCACGTGTTCGCCATCACGGCTTATATCTCGGGCAGCAGCTTGGTGCAGATTTGCAGGTTGTGGAGCTATTCGCATTCCTGCATGACTCGCAGCGCGAAAATGAGTACACAGACCATGGTCATGGCAAGCGAGCATCGGTCTACGCAGCGAAGTTGCGTGATCGCGGCTTCTTCGTGATGAAAGATGCCGCTTTCGAGTTACTGGTGACTGCCTGCAATGGCCATAGCGATGGCGGAATGGACGGTGATGTCACCGTGCGGGTCTGCTGGGACGCAGACCGACTGGATCTGGGTCGTGTAGGTATCAAACCGGACCCCCGCAGGCTGTGCACGCCCCCGGCTCGCGATCTGGCTTACATCGATAAAGCTTGGAAGTGGGGTCTAGAGCAGTACCACGGGCTCCGTGCTGGGAAACTGGATCGACACCAAGATCGCGACGACGGGGAAATTGTTCAGCAGGGAGGGCGATATGGCTGGTGATCGGATCCTTATCGACCCGAAGCGGACATTGGGAGGCTTTAATGCCCGTCAGGCCGAGGTGCAGCGCAAGGCGCCAGGCCTGCAGCAACCGGGCATCACCCAGTGAACGGGAAACAGGGGGCACGCAGGAGACAGCGCGCGTGTGCACTACATCGGCATGTTGCAGAGTCGGGAACTCTGAGCCCGCCAGAGCCGTCGAGTTGACGAGACTCAGGGCAATCATCAACGAAGAGCGACTTCACCAACGCTATAGGACTTCAGTCGAGGTCGCCCTTGACACACGGTTGAGATCATGTGAGAAGTCGCTATTTGGCGATTATCGAAGCCAGCTGGGGGCTATGCAATGTTTCTAGGGGGAATGCTTGAAAATCTTCTCGCGCGCGCGGACGCGCGTGTAGTAACCGAGCTGGTACTAGTCCTGATGGTGGTGGTATTTGGGATAGCCATCAGCCAGGGACGTAAGGGACGTCACGGAACCTTCCTGGAACATGCACCTGCGGTTCTTGTGTCCCTCGGAATTTTCGGCACCTTTGTCGGCATCGTTATCGGGTTGCTGGATTTCGACGCCAAGAATATTCAGGGGAGCATCGAGCAACTGCTGGGCGGTTTGAAAACGGCATTTATCACCAGCCTTGCTGGTATGGCTCTATCAATCCTCCTAAAGTGGATAGATGCATGGTGGTTCGAGCCGGCTAGAGCCAAGGCGGATGTGCCCGATGATGTGACGCCAGCTCACATCTACGGAGCGATGACGAAGCAAGTCTCGTTATTGGAGGCCATGGGGCAGGCCCTGACGGGAAACGAGGAAGGCTCGGTCGCAGGACAACTGAAACTCCTTCGGGCAGACGTCGGTGATTTTCGGAATGGCTTGAATAAGCGACAGGAGGCCTTTGAGGGCGCATTATTTAATCGATTGGAATCTTTCGCGGAGATGCTCGCAAAGTCAGCGACGGAGACGGTCATTGAGGCGCTGCGGCAGGTGATTGCTGACTTCAATAAACATCTCGTTGAGCAGTTCGGAGACAATTTTAAAGCGTTGGACGAATCCGTTAAGAAACTTGTAGATTGGCAAGCCTCCTATAAGACGCACGTTGAGACCCTCGAGCAACGATTCGAGACGGTGGTGGTCAGCCTGGAGCGCACCGCAGAGGCAACCGAGAAAGTCAGCGTGTCCTTGAACAATACTGACGGTTCGATTGCATCGATTGACAAGCATTGCGTAAGCATTCCGTTGGCGATCGGAGAGCTGCAGGTCCTAATGGAGGTAAACCAGAACCAGATTGCGAACCTCTCCCAGCATCTGCAGACATTTACGGCGATGAGAGATGAAGCGACGCGGGCAGTGCCTGAGCTGCAAAAGCACATGGAACGTTTGGCGCAGCATCTGGACGAGGAAATCCGGAAGCTGATGACGACCATGCACGAAGGAGCGCTGGAGTTTGGTAAGTCTGCGGATCGAACCAACTCCGCTCTCGCAGAAGTTTCCAACGTGGTAAGCACACAGTCTGAACAGATCGGCAAAGATCTGCGTGATGCTGCCGAAGGGTTTAATCGCTCATCGAGCGACACACTGGATGCCATGGTCAAGGGCAGCGATCAGTTCACGAAAAAGATGTCTGATTCGATCGATCAAGCCGCGCGCGCAATGTCCGAAGAATTCCGTCGCGTGGTCGGTCAAGTGCAAGAGTCGGTCAGCGGGGCGGTGGATGGCAGCATGAAGACGCTGCGTAGTTCCGTTGAATCAACACTAAGCGACACGCAGAGGCAAGTGACAGAAACCGGGAACCGCACGCTTGGCGCGGTCGAAGCCCAGGTTAAGGAAGCGACTCAGCAGGCTAATGAGGCGCTTCGTGCACAACTGGGTGCTATCGACCGGGCCGTGGAGCGTGAGTTGCAGAAGGTTTTCACGGAGATGGGGTCTGCACTTGCCACTATCTCCCGCCGTATCGCTGATGATCACGCCGAGTTTGTGCGGGAGCGGGCTCAGTGAGCGGAGCACTTCAGTTATTTGGGGCGGGTCGATCCAAGAGGGAAGACTCGGAACACTGGATTGGAATCTCCGATCTCATGTCGGGCCTGATGATGATGTTTCTCTTCATCTCTGTCGCATACATGTACTACGTGCAGGTCGAGCGTGACACGGTGCGCGAGATCGCGGTTGCCTACAAGGACACACAGGTGGCGATCTATCGGGACCTGATGGAGGAGTTTGAGGAGGACCTGAAGCGCTGGAACGCTGCGATTGATAAGGACACTTTAGAGTTCACCTTCAACAACCCCGAGTCACTGTTCCAGGCGGGTTCCCCTGAGCTGAATCGTCAGTTTCAGGACATCCTGCAAGACTTCTTTCCCAGGTACGTCAGGGTTCTCGCCAAGTATCGAACGGCGATTGATGAGATTAGAATTGAAGGTCACACCAGCAGCGACTGGGGTGGCTTACAGGGTGAGGCGGCTTACTTCCCGAACATGGCCCTCTCTCAAGATCGGACCCGTGAAGTCTTGCAGCATGTCCTGGCGAAACTCTCTCCAGGAGCTGATCGGGAATGGGTGCGTACCAGTTTTGCCGCGGTAGGGTATTCGTCTTCTCGCATGCTCCGTGACGAAAGCACTAGCAGCGAAGACGCCGCGAGATCGCGCCGCGTCAATTTTCGCGTGGTGACCGATTCCGAGGTGCGGATTCGCACAATCATCGAAAAGCTCGATGGAACTTAAGTACGACTTCGGAGAACTGTGGCGGCAGGTTGATCGCTTCAGTGCGAGTAGGGTCGCATTCGACTGGACAGCGTCTGTCGAACTCGATCCCATCGATATTGAACTGAGCCAGGGTAAAGAAGTTCGCCTCGAAGATCTTTCTTATGACAACGGTCTGCTCAGCTTTGACGGGCGTCAGGTCCTGCTGTTCATTCCAGATCAGTTTAAGCCGGTTGATCAGGTGCAGCAGCAGCCCAAGGACGGCACTCGGTTTCATGTCTCTGATTGCAAGACTCTCCAGCAAATGCGCCAAGCCGGAAGATTCAAGCGGTACTACGCTACAAATAAGCTCGATGGCTTTTTTCAGATCCGGGGGCGGGATTCACGCGGGCTAAATGCGGAGTTGACTTCAGGTCTGTGCGTTTGCATGAACTGCCTCGAAGCGGTCAATTACAGGAACTATGCGATCGCCACTCCGCGGCGCTCCTCCATCTGGCAGGAATTTGAGATTGCAGAGTTCTTCAACACGTTCAGCACCAGCTTCAAGCACCTCCCGAGGAATATTGCCCCGCGTCCAGGATCGGGGGATTACACCCCCGATTGGGCGAGCGTTTCCGCCGAAGTTCGCCGGGAATGTGGGTTCAAGTGCGACGGTTGTGATTTGGACCTCTCGCACCATAAGAATCTTCTGCATGTGCACCACATCAACGGGGTCAAACACGACAACGCCGCTGCGAACCTGCGACCGCTATGCGCCGATTGCCATAGAAAGCAACCCATGCACGAACGAATCTTCATCAGTGCCGGCGACATGGCGACGATCACTAGGCTCCGTCGCGCGCAGGAAGTTCTGCAGCCAGACTGGGCGACGGTGATGCGGTTAGCAGACCTTTCGGTTCACGGAGCTCTCTTGCATGCGCAGCACCGCGGATTTGCTCCACCCGAGATCGGCTATGAGTTCGCCGATACTAAGGGGACTGTGTGTGCCGAGGTGGAGGCGGCGTGGCCCGCCGAGAAGGTTGCAATTTGCATCTCTGAGAAGCCAGGTGTGCGGGGCTGGTCTTTCTTTTGGGGTACGGAGTTCATGGCACGATACTGAGCTAAGACGGGTGGTCGTGCCTGATATGCCTCAGGACAAAGCAACGAACGACAGGGTGGGTGGATTTAGCAGCGGGGCGTGTTCGGCGGCAAATTGAACAACAGTTTCTGGCAGACGGTTTTTGAGAATGGTCGCAGCCCGCAGGGTGTCCAAGTGCTGGCCAAGCCGCTAAACCTCGTTGAAATGATCAGGTAGCACGGTAGGGCGTCAACGGGTCCCGCCAAGAGCCGCAACTTCATCTGACAGGGGGGCAACATGCTGAGTGGAATCACACTGCAGGATTTGCGGAGCCAGATGGAGGAACACCTCTTGATGGTGGAGGAGGTGCTCGGTGGCCTCGACCTGTACATCCAGAAGCTAGAGAAGCGATTGGAGCGTATGGAGTTGCTGCTAGGCCTTGAAGATGAAGGTGTGTCTACGCGTGGTGTTCTGGCCGAGATCCAGCGTCTCTCCAATCAGCTGGCACAGTTGCGGTCACGGTGAATCAGCTCACCGTAGGTGGGAAGCGGATGCAGGCGTACCACGGGCTGTACGTGGGCGAGGAATCCGATCGCAGCGGGCGGACGTTCTTCGAGGCGTTTCATCGCTTCGTGGACCGCCGAAGGCAGACATTGCTGGATGTGACAATGGAAGCCACTGCGGCCCAATGGCAGGTGGATTCCGATTTCGGAGACCTTGATCCGCGCCTTCAACAGGCGATCACTGAGACTGTGCCCAGCCTGCAGGAAAATGACTGGCTATTTCTGGACGATGAAACGAGACTCGGCGCTATCAACGCGGCGAAGGGGAAGTATTTTGAGTACCTGGTTGTCGACCGTTTGAATGCGGGAGAGCAGGTCGGCGATGTGGCACTAGCCACGGGTCAGACTGCCATGGTGGCGGAATCCATGAACCAGCCGGGCTGGGATGTACGCATTCTCCAGCCTGACGGAAGCGTCGACCAGTATCTGCAACTGAAGGCCACGGAGAGCGCGGGCTATATCCAAGAGACTCTGCAGCGCTACCCCGACATCCAGGTTCTTGCCAACGAAGAGGTGGCCGGAGCCTACGGTGAGCACGTGGTTCTAAACAGCGCCATGAGCGAAGAAGATCTCCGTGCGGAGGTGGCTGGCGCGATTGAAACTGCAGATCACTCTGTGGTGTCTCAATTTCTCGACTATTTCAGCCCACTGATGCCCCTAATGGCCATGGTGAGTATCGAGGGATACAGACTCGGGATCGGCGAGGCTAGCCTGGCTGAGTTCAATGCCTCCCTTGACTTGCGAATTCGCCGCCTGGTCGCAATCAAGGTAGCGGGCGCCACGGTCTATGCACTAGGCGGTGGTTGGCTGGCGATTCCCGCTGCATTTGCCGGAGGCATTTGGTACGACCGAGCGCAAAGTCTCAGGGGCATCCATGGCAGCTACGGGCAGCGGCACGACAGGCTGCGGGCTCTGCTGCGTCATCAGGGTGAACGCGAACAAAGGAGGATTCATGGGCCTGTTTGATCGAATTGCGAACGGTCTTGGCACGTTGCTGGGGAAGGCGTTCGACTTTGTCAGCAATGTTGTGGAGCAGGTTCGACTTGGCTATGAAGCACATCGAGGCAGGGGAGGTCATACGCGAGTACAGGCGCGGGCAGACATGCAACGCAGGCAGGACAACCTGAGGAGTATCAACGAAAAGGTTCAAGACATTCGCAGACGTACCCAGCAGCGCGCACCTTCCACGGTTGAACGCCGCACATTGGATGATCTTCTGTCGACGCGGGAAGAGATCAAGCAGCAGCTGGATGGTGACCGAGAAGTGATCGCTGCCGAGGTGGTCTTGGACAATGCGGCTTCGATCGACAAGGTGGAAGTGGATCAAGAATCCGTCCACGTCCTGACGAGGAATGCCTTTGCAGATGTGTTCGGGAAAGTGTGCCCGAAGTGCAGCCGCAAGATGAAGCTGCAATGGAAATCGAGCAACGCTACCCCGGTACCCCATGAGCTGTTTTGGGGCTGCACGGGCTACTACATTCAGAGCGCCACCCGCTGTCTGACAACGCTACCTCTGAGCCAAGATGACTTCACGTTGGCGACGGACATGTCTGTGCAGGAGAACCAGGCAACCACGTCCGACTTCAATTCCATTGTCGAGATCCCGTCTGTCGCACAAATCATCGTGCAGAGGATGGATGACCTGACTGCGGACTTGCGGAACACCGACAAGCGGGTGGAGATTGCGAGTTGCCCTGTACATGGGGAGGCGATGGTTCTTCGGCGCAAGGCCAAGCCAAGCGGCTTGCTGGATATGTATTTCTTGGGCTGCCCGCTCTGGCTTCCGAATGAGCCGACAGCTTGCGTCTATGTCGAAAAGCTCAAGAGCCCTGCGCAGTTGAGCGCGCTTCTCCAGTCGGAAACTGGAAGCGGGATCCTTTAACGTGCTGCCTTCGATTCTGGCTAGTGAAATTCGCGAAGGTACCCGCCGTTTCCTCGTCTCCACCTATGAGGCATCTGACGCCTTTTTTCACGGATTGATGCAGCGCTTTGTGGAACGCGAGCACGCGCTGGTTGAGGCCCCTACCGCGTTCGGCTCGGGAAGCGCACCTGCCAGGGACAAAAGGACGTCCTGGAAGTGATGAATGAGGAATTGCTGATACGGCCAGCTTTTTGTAGACACCCGGAAGCCATAATTCATGGCAATCGACGTCCCCCCGCTTTCAGTAGCGAGGCGATTTAGAGTCCGGGGTGGATGGTAGTGGATGCCAGTTGCTTTGCGTAGGCGCTCGGCGTCAGTCCGCCCAATGCCTTCTTCGGACGCTCCTCGTTGTATTCCCGGCGCCAGTTTTCGATGACGGTCCGGGCGTGCAGCAGGTGGGTGAACCAGTGTTCGTTTAGACACTCGTCGCGCAGGCGACCGTTGAAGGATTCGACGTAGGCGTTCTGGTTCGGCTTGCCGGGTTGGATCAGGCGCAGTTGCACGCCGCGCTCGTACGCCCAGGTGACCATGGCCTTGCCGCAGAACTCCTTGCCGTTGTCGGTGCGGATCACCTGCGGCAGGCCGCGGGCGAGGGCCAGACGATCGAGCACGCGCGTCACGCTCAGTCCGGAGATGGCGCGCTCGACCTCGATCGCGATGGCCTCGTGGGTGGCGTCATCGACGATCGTCAGGCACTTGATGACCCGGCCTTCAGCTGTGCGGTCGAACACGAAGTCCATCGACCACACCTGATTGGCCGCCAGCGGCCGGATCAGCGGTTGGCGCTCGCCCGGCAACACCTTCTTGCGCTTGCGGCGCCGCACCTGCAGCTTCGCTTCCTGATACAGCCGTTCAACGCGCTTGTAGTTCACGAGCAGCCCTGCTTGCCTGAGCTTGAGGTGGATCATCCCGACGCCGTAGCGCTTGTGCCGCTGCGCCAGCGCCAGGATCCGCGCCCGCAACTCAATGTTGCGGTCCGGACGCGGCGCATAGCGGTAGGCGCTGGCGCTCATGCGCACCACCGCCAGCGATCGCCGCTCGCTCAGCCCCTTGTCCACCAGATGCCGCACCAACTCGCGTCGAGCCGGTGCAGTCACCACTTTTTTCGCAGGGCGTCCTTGATCACGTCGTTCTCGAACATCTGCTCGGCCAGCAGCTTCTTCAGCCGGGTGTTCTCCGCCTCCAGCTCCTTGAGCCGCTTGGCGTCGGGCACGCTCATGCCGCCGAACTTGCTGCGCCACAGGTAGTACGAAGCTTCGCTGAAGCCGTGCCGGCGGCACAGGTCCTTGACTGGCAGGCCGGCCTCCGCCTCACGCAGGAAGCCGATGATTTGCTCTTCGGTAAAACGCTTCTTCACGTCCAATCTCCTTGTCGTTGGGGATTGGACTCCAGATCGCGGTGCTACTCAAAGATGGGGGAACGTCGCAATGACCGAGGTGTTTATGAGCAGCAACAGGCAGTACACGAGCGCCTTCAGCGCCTGCTTGTTGAGCACTGCCTAGTCCCGTCCGACGAAGGTCCGTGCGGGTAGCTATGTGTGGGTGGGATGTAGAACCACTCGAGCCGCCGTTCCTGATTCCATGCCCACGACCGCGTGTTGCTCAAAATCTCGCAGTGACAAGATGTCGACCTCGGGTGTAGTTCCAAAGACCAAAAAGTGGGGTTCTGGTGACCGTTCGCCTGAGGGATCACGCCCCTCGGCTTCCTCCGCCTCTAGACCTTGCTGCTCCAGCACCGCTCGTAGCCAATGCGGGTCGCTCTCGGATTCCCGACGGATGTCCGCTGTCGACCCTAGATATTGGGCGCGGCCCTGGGCCTGAGCTCAGGCGTTCTGCGCTTTCAGCGAATTGCTAGCCCTCACGCTTCCGCTTCCCGAGATTTGATCGCACGCGTTCCAGCGATTTTGGATTGAGCTTTAGACCTTTGACTAAATCACGGTATGCAGAATCCTTGGGTACGGATTTTGACAATGAAACTCGTCCTGTTCTTGGGTCAATCCTAAGGTGATTCGAGTCAAATAGCCGGTGGAGATCCGCTCTTAGCAATAAGCCATTGTCCGCTGAATAGGTTCCAAAATCGGCGACGCTGGTGATATGCGCTGCATCGAGGGCAGATGATGCACTCTCCCCCGTGAGCTCGCAGGCCTTCGTATGGCTTAGAAGCGCGTTCTTGAATTCTTGCTGTCTACGTTTGATGCGGGTGCATATTTCATATTCGAGAATCTCGATGGGGTCTAGCCGAACAATTTTTCCGGAAGAGGTGCCGTCATATTTCTTGTCTGGAGGGCTACTTAGCCAGGTAGCCTTACACTTCATGCTCTGAGTGTCGAACTCGATCGTGGACGTTCCCCAGCAGAGATTGTGGATTTGTAATTCCAGATTGTCTTCTAGTGAGTAGTTCAGGCACAGCTGATGCTTAGTTCCTGTTCTCGTGTACCCCGTTACTCGCGTCACATAAGTCACCAGAAGATCGTCATCTTGTGGCCAAATCTCGTGGGTTGTAAAACGCATCCCCACGGTGGGTGGCGAGTCAGTGTCAAAAAGAATGGTTTCTTTTGACCAGTCCCAAGGGATGCATATGGAGAATTGCGTGCTCATAAAGTTCCTGGTGTGTTGTGTCCGAGAAAAGGCTGACGCCTGAGTTTAGCCGCGTCGCGAAGCGAGGTCGGCTTGAACGGTTTGTTATTACGGCTCACCGAACACCGACCATTTGTCACGGTACTTCTCTACCGCTGCGCGACTGACGGCGTAGAAAGTTGAATTCTTTCTTTCAATCCGCTGAGTTAGGTGGGCGATTGCCTTGCTTGGAACAACAAAGTACTCGTGCACCTCATCTTCTTTACCTGGCCGAATGTTGACGAGCACATAGATGTGCGATCGGGACGACAATAGCTGAGCTTTCTCACCAACTAGCCAAGAGCCGAAGCTGCGGGCATTAGTCTTGACCTGAACCGAGAAGGCGGCGGAGCAAGCATGGTTCGTTACGAGCAGGTCTGCGCCTGCGGCACTCCGCGAAGTTGGAGATGCAATAAAGCCGAGCCGAGACAATTCAGATGCCGTGAGGTACACGCCCCGCATCCCCGTCATTTGCCCTTTCGATGCCATTTCGTTCCCCCTGTTGAGATGTCATGACCAGCCTAACGCCAAGTACACCCACAAAGGGACGTATGGATCGTAGCCTGCGCCTTCGCCTAGGCCGAGGGCGGCCGCCGGCAGCAAATGACCCACCCCGCTGATGTCGGTTCTCGATCGATCGAGGCCGTGGGCAAGTGCCAAATTGCGGGCGCTGCCCGAAGCCGGGGCGGCGTATCCCAAGGGTGTCGATATGGGGAGATCTGATACGACGCATTATGTCGTTCAGCTGCCTAGCATGGTGCCGATTGGAACTGGGGAGAGCGGCATGCAACGCGAGCTGTTCCAACGCCCCAGGAGCGAGATGACCTCGGCAGAACATGTATGTGCTGAGGAAATGGTCAGCTACCACGATCTGCTGGCAAGTGCTGAATGTGTCTTGCGAGGCGAGAGTCACCTGGGAGCTTTTGGCTGCATCGAGGATGCAAGGCAACGTCGGAAGCTTGCGGTCGATTTGATGCAGAGAGACGCAACGGAGGGGGTGCCTCATCACTGGTTGGCACGCTTCCACGCTTTTAGCAGCCATCCGGCGGAGTGTCTGTGGCGTCTTGATTTCGTGGAAGCGGTCTATCTTGGAGACGAAGCAGCGTTAGTGCGTTGCCGTTGCGGTCTGTTGTCAAACCAACATGCTGCCGAGCATGCGCACATGGAAGAGGCCTTTGTGCCGCTGTGTTGGCATGACTACTTACACTCTGAGGCCGTGGCTGAGGAGATTCAACGCAGGCGTGTTCAGGCTGTTGGCAATTTCCCTCCTGCGATGTTCGCAGCCGTTTGGGCGGCCTATTCGGATGGCCCGGAAACTCGGGTCAACTCGGCTTGGCGAGTTCTCGATGCCGTCGATGGCGGTCACAAGATCATCGCCCCACTGGTGCGCTTTCTGCGGATCAATCGCAAGGCAGTTCGCTCAAGTTCCCGGTACCGCCAGATCCGGCCCGCTGATTGGGTGAGCTACAGCAAGACGCGCCGGACGTTGCGTGCATTGCCAGCAATGCCTGGTCACATCCTCGCTGCAGGGCTTCTCCGGCCAGAGGAGTTGCAGGCGTGGTTGCCAACTATCGATCTCATTGCCCGCGCAGCGTCCATCGAGCCCGCGGCTTTGTTCCATGCTCCCCGTGATCTCTTTGAGGACGTGGCTTCTCTGCCACAGAAGGTCAGCTCTCTCGAAAGGAGAAAGTTGCTACGGACCGCTATTCGCGTGGTTCGCAGGAATCCTGTTCGGGGCGTGCCGGTACTGTTGTCAGGAATATTGTTCAGGCCCTATTTGAGACCGGAACCGGTTTCGACGCCGCTGCCACGCCTTGCAATTGAGCTTTCCCGGGGGTGGTGCGCACATTCGCTATTGGACACCGAAGAGATTGAGCGCGAGGGGCGCCAGATGGCGCATTGCGTCGGGACATACGCTCGCCGTGCGGCGCGTGGAGAAGTCCAGATCTTTGGACTTCAGCGTAGCGATGGTGTGGAGCGTGCCACGGTTGTGATCAGACCGCCGCCCTACACCTGCGAATCGCACGATCCCGTTGACGTAGAGGTCGCTGCATCGCACAACGGGCCGCTACGCCCCTCGATGCTGATAGCGCTTGGGGAACTATTGCAGGAGATAGGTGGGCCTGATCTGGAAGTTCATCTCGGGACGATCTGAGCACAGCTGATGTCATTTCTTCATAGAGAGCCTCCTTGCCGGGCGGCAAAAGATCAGTCACTAACCGTCAGCTCAAGATTATCGAGAGCATAGCCAGGGTCGGCTTTGCGATAGCGTGGATCACCTCTGCAAAGGTGTCTGGCCGGTGCGATAACGCAGCGGCGAAAAACGGTTTGTCTGGTCTTGCGCGGCGATCTGACGACACATTACGTCGCATGTTGAGCGCATGCTGAGCCTCGATTTGAGGTGAACCAATGAAGACAATGACTGATTTTCGGGCAATGCTGGAAGAGGATGCTTTTCCCGATGTTGGCGAGAGCGGGATGGCATCGGAGCAGCCCAGGTTTCGTCCAGTGGCCCTTGATGGCCCTCTTCAACTCGCTGGGGCGATCTACGCCCTTAGGATGATTCGGGGCGCCAAGCTCCACACCAAAATAGTCAAGCGAGGAACCATTCGCGAGCCTGACTTGCTGAGCTTGGTCGGCCTGGAGCAGCTCCCCTCTTCTCGTCGTGAGACGCTGACGCCGAGCCAGCTCCTGCTCGTGATGAGTCAGCAGGAGGCGCGCCTCACAAGGCGTGGAATGCCGACCCTGCAGAAGTTGGACCGCAATATCGCGCAGATCGGGGGCATCCTGAAGTTAAGCAGGGCAGAGGTGAGCGTTCTGCGTCTGGCGGTCATCGTGTCCCGGGTCGAAGCATTCCAGGAATTGTTCAAGTTGCGGGCGGGCTTGCTACAGAGCTTTTTCAGCATGGTCCAACATGGGGTGGGGATAAAGCCCAGGGACATTCAAAAAGCACTGGCTTCTGGCGGTGCCCTACGGCGTGCGGGCATCTTGCAGCCTGGCCTGAGCTACGTGTATGGCAACCATCCTCTGGAGATGGATGATGAAATTGCAACGCTGCTTCTGGCGCCCTGTTTCGACGAGAAGGTACTGCTTCGCCACGTCCTGTGCGTGTCACCATCACCCAGCTTGACGATGCAGGACTACCCTGATCGCCTCGATATTTCCATGCTCCGTCGTTACCTGCGTGTCGCGATCAAAGCCCGGCGCGAGGGCGTCAATATTCTGATCCATGGCGCGACGGGTACCGGCAAAACGGAGTTCGTCCGAGCGCTCGCGCATGACCTTGGATCAGAGTTGAGCGAGGTGCCCACCGAGGACTCGTCAGGAGACCCAATCTCCGGGGAGAAGCGCTTTCGCTCCTTTAGCCTTGCGCAGAACCTGTTGGCCTCGAAGCGGGGGCACCTGTTGCTTTTCGACGAGGTGGAGGATGTCTTTGGCAGTGAGGCGAGCCTGTCGCCGTTTGGACTGACGTTGCGATCGGGAGGAGACCGGATCGGGAAAGGCTGGCTCAATCAGACACTTGAGTCCAATCCAATTCCGACCATTTGGGTATGCAACAGCATCTCTTCATTCGACGCGGCGTACTTGCGTCGCTTTGCTCTCTCACTGGAATTTCGCGGCCCAACAGGTGCGTTTCGGCGACGCGTTGTCGACCGTCACTTGGACGAAGATCTGATTTCTCAGGAGAGTCGCGCGAAACTGGTGGCAATGGAGCAGCTACCCCCCGCGTCCATCCAGCGCATCGCAGGTGTGTTGCGAGCACTAAAGAGCCCCCATCAAGCTGACCGTGATCGGGAGGCCGAAGAGGTGGCCAGGCTTGCACTTCAGGTCATGGGACGAAGTGCGCAGTCGGCAAGTGCTCCTCTCCCTTCGCACTACGACCCAGCGTTTCTCAACACGAATCCAGACATCACAGGGTTAGCAACAGGCTTGAGTGGACGACGAGCCGCCCGTATCTGCCTATATGGGCCGCCCGGGACGGGAAAAACCGCGTTCGCACACCATCTAGCCAAGGTCCTAGACGTCCCGCTGCACCTCAAGCGTGCATCTGACCTTCAGAGCATGTGGGTGGGCCAAACCGAGAAGAATATTGCGCGAGCGTTCCAGGCGGCACGAGAGGAGGGCGCACTCCTTCTGATCGACGAGGCGGATAGCTTTCTCCAGGATCGCGGCAACGCTCATCGGAGCTGGGAAGTGAGCCAAGTCAACGAAATGCTGACGCAAATGGAGTCTTTTGAGGGCATCTTCATCGCGTCTACCAACCTGATGGACAGCCTGGATGCCGCGTCCCTGCGGCGGTTCGATTTCAAGGTGCACTTCGGCTACCTGACGCGGGAGCAACGCCGGTCCCTGTTCTCGCGCGTCACGGTGGAAACCCGGGCAGATGGCATCGCAAGCCGGGTGCCTGTGCGGTTGGATCGCATGGACTCTCTCGTTCCGGGTGACTTCGCCAACGTGCTACGGCAACTGAAGGTGCTGGATCAGCCAGCGACGCAGGCAACACTGCTGGAACTGCTGGAAGCAGAGCTGCGCTTCAAGCCAGGGGCCAAACAGCGCCGAATCGGCTTCTGATTCGTGTCGTGGGTTGTTAGTCGTGACGCCTTGGCTGATGGGGCGCCGCTATCCGCAGACCAGACCGTCATACCACGGAAATCCGAGCCCGCAAGCCAGCATGACCCAGTTGCTGCAGCAACTCGCCCAACGCCACGAATGCGACGGGATGCACGGGCTTATTGCGCGCGCCCGCGATCTGCACGCACGTAACTTCGGCGTCCATCACGTCACCCAACGGCGGCTGGACCAAGATGGTGGCGCGTTCCATGCCATCGCCGGCACGGAGCGAAAACGCTTGTATTTCGCCAACAGAGACCCTTGGCGAGTATTTCGCCACACAATGGCCCATCTGTATGCCTTCCCCAAGTATCTGCTTGTGCGTGACGAGGCAATGGGCCGACCAGGCGCAGGGCAAGGCGATGGGAGCCGGAAAGTTACATCTTCTAGGCGACCGCTTCTGCAAATCATGCCGGCTACGTATACCGCGAACAATGCGCCTGATCGGGTACTGCGGAATCCAACGAGGTCTGCGCCAGATCGAACTTTCTTCATTCCTCAGAAGCATCCATGCCTCGTCGAAATCCACCTTCGCCGCGCGCATCAGCAAATCGATCTCGGGAAACAAGTCATGTTGAAGGAAGCCAGCCTCCACCACCATCGAGTGTTGCAGCACCCGCAAGCTACGGCGCGTCTTGCCGTAGTGTATCCACACGTTCGGGCTGAATGCCGAGAATCTCGTGCTCAGCTTGATCGCCTTGCGCGACACGCGCAGGAAGCGGGCCAGTGGCGCGATTATCTTCCTGCCACCATCCGCGGCCTCTAGCACCTCCCATGCAGCCCGTACCCGCCATGGCGGGCCGTCGGAATGCGCCGACCATACCGCCTGGAACATAGGGATCGGAAAATTCCGCGCGGCCTGTCGGCGCTTCCGCGCTGTCTCGTCCGACACACCGTGTGGGCGCAGCCACGCTCGCCAACACACCGGCTCGAAATCGTCAGGCATGATCAACCCAAAATTGTCCCAAGTCAGCCATTGGAGAGCTGCATTCACATCACCCGCTATCGCATTCCTTAGTCCTTCCAAAAGCTCGGGACGCAAAGGATTGCGGGCATCGCTTAGCATGAACACCGCCGCGAGCCTGCGACGCCCCTTCTCGTCGGCAATCCGCGCGAACGACCCATGCAGTGCCACTCCCCGCAATACGGAGCGGGCGCTTTCCAGCAACTCCAGATAATCGAAATTGGTGTGCATCGAAGCAGGCTACGAATGGATGCGACGGGATGTGTCACGCCGTGCGATAACCGCATGGAGTTCCATGCGACGCATTCCGTCGCTCCGTAGCGCAACATCGCCCGAACACCCATGCGAAACGAGCACGTCGTGGCCGACTACAGTCTCCACTGTATCCATAAGGTTCTGAAAGCTCTTGCTCAAGGCGAACCCTGCGAAATCATCTGCGCCGACTACCGCGAATCTGGCAAAGGACAGACGACGGCTCGTGCCCTCATGCTCGGGGTGCGCTCCGGGCGCGTGCACGAAATAATCCTAAGGAGCGCCGACACACTGGAAGCCGCAGACCTTCTGGAGGTCGAGATGCAACTGCTCTAGCACGCGTGTCCAGTTGATGCGCCGTTTCGACATTTCGGCTACTGACGCGCGAACAACGCCGTTCGCTATTTTCGCGTGTGCTGTCGACGCTAAAAACGATGGCGGCGCGAACCATTTGCGCGATCGGCTGGATCGCATGGACTCTCTGGTTCCCGGGGACTTCACCAATGCATTGCGGCAGCAAAAAGTGCTGGATCAACCGGCGACGCAAGCAAGACTACTGGAGTTGCTCGAGGCAGAGCTGCGCTTCAAGCCGGGTGCAAACCAGCGCCGTATCGGCTTCTGATCCGGGTTCGCTCCCGCATCATTTTGGCCGCGAGGTATTGCGATGCGTAGGGAGAGATGAAGCACGTTGACCTCTCTGAGGGGAATACATCCGTGGGTCAAGCAGAAGTCCCGTTCCACGAGCTGCTCGAATGCGCCCAGAACGTTCTCCGTGGACGTGGTGATCCCGGCATACTGGGGCGTATCGCGGACACAGAGGATAGGAAGCGCCTCGCCTCGGCACTGTGGATCGAGGGCGCGGATGAAGCGGCCTTCGAGTTCTGGTGTCACATCCTTTCCAACATGCTGCTCGATAACGGCATTGATCCATCGTGCGTGGAGATCCACAGGAGCTCCATCTGCCCGTGCGGTCAGCCTTTGGCACACCATGCCGAGGACGACTATTTGGCACCATCTGGGGTCAGCCGTGCCTGGCACCTCTACACCACCAACCGTCGTCTCGACGCGAACATACGCAACTACCGTGTCCAAGCGGTCGCCCAACATCCGCTTCTGCTGGACTGTGTCATCGAGACGGCCTATGGCTGGCGCGGGCCAGCGTCCCGGCGCGTTGCGGCGTGGCGTGTGCTCCATGCCATTG
>Ga0138256_10003624_pt1 | contig 16379 bp, 14 predicted proteins | sample KNB2016incub_MG_FD_105486 | JGI IMG/M metagenome (GOLD analysis project Ga0138256, IMG submission 105486) | Active sludge microbial communities from wastewater in Klosterneuburg, Austria - KNB2014incub_MG | ecosystem: Engineered > WWTP > Activated sludge > Unclassified | place: Austria... | reverse complement strand
AGTACACGGTCGAGGATCCCGCCATCTACACCGCCCCGTGGTCGGCCGAATATTCGCTCTATCGCACCGACCAGCGCATGTTTGAAAGCTCCTGCCATGAAGGCAATTATGCTCTTTCAAACATACTGAAAGGCGGGCGGGTGGCAGATAAGTGGCGATAGTCACTCTCACTAGGGGAGGAGCTGTCAAGATAAGTCCGAATACGGGTCAAGAGCATTCTGGCGTTGGCATGCCGTACCTGATTCATGCTGAATTTTGATTACGCCACTCGGCCGCGCCAACCGGAAAATGATCTCCCCTTGCTAAACTTGACAGCACCTTTCGAAGGTATCGGCACTCGCTAGGATTTCTTAAAACACCCGGTATGCGGCTTAATCGATCCACATCTCATGCGCGTCGATCTTGAGCTTGAGGATCGCAAAGGTCGCCTGAGTACGGGCTTCCGCCTCCATCAGTCGGCTGTCCAGATAGCGGCGTTCCGCGATCAGCAGGTCGGCTAGGCTGGAGGCGCCAATGCCGTACCCGTCCCGAAGTCGCTGGACCACGCGCGTGCTGTCCTCTGCGGCGCGCTGGGCCGATAGCCACGCTGCGTGCTCCGACCGTGCCTGGATGGCGTCCGTCTCGGCTGTGTCCAGAACGGTGCGACGCACGCGCTGGACATCCTGCCGCGCGGCTGCGGCTGCGGCATATCTTTCATACGCCATTGCACTGCGAGCCTCCCCGCCAATCGGAATGGAAAAGGTGACGCCCATGCCGGTTTCCTCGCCGTCCCGTTCGCTGAAAACGCGCAAGCCCACTTGCGGATCTGGCGTTTCATCTGCCTTCGCTCTCTGAGCGACTGCGTCCGCGCGCCTTGCTATGTCCTCGACATAGCCGATTTCATGACTGTTTGAGACGACAGCCTGGCGCAACGTATCGAGGTCGTCCGGCAGTGCGGGCGGGGATATCGGCCTTGGGCTTGCGGGAAGCGGCAGCTCTGGAAACCACGCCATCAACGACGCCACTGTTCGCAAGACGACGCCCGCACTCCTCGCTGCCGCCGCCTGGGATTCGGCAAGCGCGGCGCGCGCCATCTCGACGTCGATCGCGGCTGCATCGTTGATCGCGAGGCGTCGCTCTACGGCGCTGACTTCTCGTTCGAAGGCGGCGACTTGCTCGCGGTGGATGGCGGCAGTCTCTCGTGCGGAAAGCCAACCAAGCCAGGCGCCCAGCAAACGCAAGGCCGCCTGGTGACGCGCATCCTCGGCCGCATTCTCCGCCGCCGATACGCCATGCCGGCCGATCTCCTGGTCGATTTCTGCCTTTCCCGGTAGACGCAACCCACGCGCGATTCCGGCGTCGTACTCGGAGAAGTCGCCGACTCCCCTGATCGATCGATGGAGATAGGTTCCCGACAATGTCCACTCATATGGGTCGGCGGCCAGACGGCGAGCTTCGCCACGCGAGACATTTGCGCGCTCCTGTTCTGCGAGCACGTCCGGATGGGAGCCCAACGCGAGGTCTGCAATTTCCGGCGCTGGCAGGAAGTCCTGGGCGAAAGCTGCTGGCGCAATGCACAGTATAAGGGAAAGACAAGGAAAGATGCGGCGGTTCATGTGAGGCGGCCTGCGGCAAGCACGGGTTCGATCCAGTAGGTCAGGTGAGGCACGGGCGCATCGAGGCGGATTCGCTCCAGAACCTGATCGGCATGGCTGCGCGGCAGGATCGACGTCAGCAAGCTGCGCCGGACCTGGCCTGTGACCCGCTCGGCGTGGCTGGCATGCTCGAAGCCCGTGCCGTGACCAGCTCCGCGCCATGTGGTGAAGCCGGGCATGGGTGGATCGATCGCCAGTAACGCCGCGACAAGCGGCGGCTCTGAAGCCGGTGGATAGACAAGTGTCAATCGGCAGAGATCGGTGACCATGTGGCGGCCTTCTGGGAGGTGCGAACGGTTCCGGGTGCAATGCCGAAGCGGCGGAATAGCACCGGGAGAAGCAGCAATGTCAGCAGTGTCGAGGACACGAGTCCGCCTATGACGACGATGGCGAGGGGCTTCTGAATCTCGGACCCGGGGCCGTCGGCGAACAGCAGCGGGACCAGACCAAACGCCGCAATCGTCGCGGTCATCAGCACGGGACGCAGGCGGCGGATCGCTCCAAGCCGCACGGCTTCATCGACGGATTGACCGGCCGCAAGCAGCTGATTGAAGTAGCTGACGAGAACAAGCCCGTTTAGGACGGCGATGCCGAGCAGTGCGATGAAGCCGATCGAGGCAGGCACAGAGAAGTACTGACCGGACAGGTAAAGCGACAGCACGCCTCCGATCAGCGCAAGTGGGACGTTTGCGAAGATCAGCACCGATTGGCGGATGGAGCGCAGGGTGACGAACAGCACCACGAAGATCATCGCCAGTGCGATTGGCACAACGAGCCCGAGGCGCTCCGAAGCGCGGCGCTGGTTCTCGAACTCGCCACCCCATTCGAGCCGGTAACCTGGCGGCAGCTTGACCTTCGCAGCTACTTCAGCCTGTGCATCTTCCACAAATCCAACCAGATCGCGTCCGTCGACAAAAGCCTGCACCAGCGCAAAGCGCGACGCGTTCTCCCGGTCGATCTTGACGGCGCCCGGCTCGCGCCGGATTTCTGCGATGTCGCCGACGCGTATTGAGCCTCCGCCTGCGGCGATCGGAACATCGGCGAAGAGTTCCGGCGCCTGCCGAAGCGTACTGTCGCCGCGGACGAGGATTGCGGTGCGCCGCCCTGGTTCGATCACCGTACCGGCGTTCACTCCTTCCAGCATGGCGCGCAGTTCATCTTCGGCATCGGAGATAGACAAGCCACTGGCCCCGACGGCGATACGGTCCATCCGCAGCTGCATGAAATCGGTCGTGTCATTGGACAACGTGAAGACCTCGGTTGCACCCTCGACCGCCTGGATGGAGTCCTGGACCTGCCCTGCGAGGTCCGACAAGACCGCAAGATCAGGCCCAAAGATCTTCACGGCGAGATCTCCGCGTGCCCCGGTCAGCATCTCAGAGGTGCGCATCTCGATCGGTTGGGTGAAGGCAGGCTCAATTCCCGGGAGCGTCTCCATCGCCGTCCGCATCTGGTCGACCACCCAGGATTTGTCAGGCTTGCGCCAATCAGCTTTGGGTTTCAGGACAACGAACATGTCGGACTCGTTGAGGCCCATCGGGTCGAGGCCAAGCTCGTCCGAACCGACACGCGCGACGATGCTCTCGATTTCCGGCACGTCCGCCAGCAGCGCCTTCTGCACCGCCAGATCGGCTGTGACGCTGCGCTCAAGATTCACCGAGGGCAGTTTGGCAGTCTGCATGATGACCGAACCCTCATCCATTGTCGGCATAAAGATCTTGCCCACCTGGGAGTAGGCCAGCCCCGCCAGCACGAGGCCGGCCACTGTAACTAGGAAGAGCGGCAAGGGTCGCTTGAGGCTGAAGTCCAGCAGACGCGTGTAGGCGGGTGTAAGCACGCGCATCAGGAAGGGTTCGCTATGCTTCACCTTTTTCAGCAGGAATGAGCTGAGCACTGGCACGATCGTAAGCGACATCGCCAGCGACCCGGCCAGCGCAAAGACGATCGTCATGGCAACCGGTCGGAACAGCTTGCCTTCCAGCCCCTCCAGGGCGAGCAGCGGCAGGAACACCAGACATATGATGAGGATTCCCGATGCGACAGGGACCGCGACCTCGCTGGCGGCCCTGAAGATCAGGTTGACCCAGGGCGTGCGTCCACCTTCTGGCTCATGGCCAAGCCGATCCACCGTGTTTTCCACCACGACGACCGCGGCATCGACGATCAGGCCAATGGCGATGGCGAGGCCGCCCAGGCTCATGAGGTTCGCGCTCATGCCCGTCAGCTGCATCATCATGAAGGTGAACAGGGCGGCCATCGGCAGCATGCAGGCGACGACGATCGATGCGCGCATGTTGCCGAGGAACACGACCAGCAGGATCACGACGAGGACGATCGCCTCGACCAGGGCTTCCTGGACTGTCATCACGGCGTGCGAGATCAACTCCGACCGGTCGTAGAAGACCTCGACAGTTACGTCCTTGGGGAAGGAGGGCGCGAGTTCGGCGAGCCGCGCCCGTACATCGCGAACGATTGTGTTTGCGTCAGCTCCACGCAACGAGAGCACGATCCCCTGAACAGCCTCGCCCTCGCCATTCTTCGTGACGGCGCCGTAGCGGGTGAGAGCGCCAATGCGTGTCTCGGCGACATCACTGAGCAATACAACGGCATCAGTGCTTCGCTTGATGACAATGCTCGACAGATCTTCCAGCGTCTGGATCGCGCCGACCGAGCGAACGATCAGGGCTTCTTCGCCCACGCTGATTCGCCCTGCGCCATCGTTGCGGTTCGCCGCTTCGATCGCAGCAGTGAGATCGTTGATGGTCAGGTCCGTCGAGGCCAACGCGGCGGCGTCCGGCTGCACCTCGAATGTGCGAACCATGCCGCCAAGCGTGTTCACGTCGGCGATGCCGGGCAGGGTGCGTAGCGCCGGGCGGATCGTCCAGTCCAGCAGAGTGCGGCGTTCCTCTGCAGTCAGATCTCCGCCTTCGATCGTGAACATGAAGACGTCGGACAAGGGCGTGGAAATGGGTGCAAGCCCGCCGGACAGGTTGGTCGGCAGGATATCCATCACGGTGGCAAGACGTTCGGACACCTGCTGGCGCGCCCAGTAGATGTCGGCTCCGTCTTCGAAGTCGATGGTGATGTCGGCAATCGCGTACTTGGCGACGGATCGAAGCATGCGTTGACGTGGAATCCCCAACAGCTCCATCTCGACCGGGGCGATGACGCGCTGTTCAACCTCCTCGGGCGTCATGCCGGGCGCCTTCAAGATCAACTTCACCTGGGTGGAGGAAATGTCCGGAAAGGCGTCAATCGGCAGGCGCAGCGTGGCGAAGACGCCCCCTGCAATGAGGGCCAGCGTCAGGCCAAGCACGAGTATGCGCTGTGTGAGCGCCGCCCTGATGATCGCGGAGAGCACTACTCGCCCCCCTGAGCGGCGAGCGCCTTCAGTTCGGTGAGTCCGGAGACAGCGACCGCATCGCCTGGTTGGAGGCCGCCAGCGATCGTGGCGGCCTCCACCGCTCTTCCCACGACGTTGACGGGGATGGGGGCAAACCCGTCAGACGTCCGCCGGAAGACGTGGTCGATCCCGTCGATTTTAACGACGGCTCGTGATGGCGTCTTGACGAGATCGGCCGCCTGAGTCGCGCGCGACAGTCGCGCGCGAACGAGTTGCCCCTCGAAGGCGATGAAGTCGGCAGGTGCAGCTGTGATCGCGGTTGCCGAACGGGTGGATGGGTCTATGACGTCCGTCACCGAAATAATGGAGGTTGATGCGCCTCCCGGCAGCGTCACGATATCACCCGGCGCCACCTGTCCGACAAGCCGGGCCGGTGTTTGGAACTCGATCCAAAGCGATTTCGAGGTGGTCAGCGAGCCCAGTGGCGCCATCGCGTCAACGGTATCGCCGACACGGACATCAAGTTGGCTGAGGCGGCCCGAAGCGGTGGCGCGGACGGTGTAGCCGTCGCCGCGTTCTCCCTCGCCTGCAGTCCCTGCCGTCATCGCCCGGTTTTCCTGCACCAGGGCCCGCGCACGACTTGCTCGGACCTCGGCCTCTTCGAGTGTGGACCGGGGAGTGAGGCCAAGGTCGACCAGCTGCCTCTGCCTCGCAAGCGCAGCTTCCGCCGCGGAGCCTTCTGACTCGGCCTGTTTGAGCAGCGAGGAAGCCGTCGCAAAGTCCCGGCTGGCGATACTCACGATGGGATCGCCTACCTTGAGAGACGCGCCTGGCGCCGTGTGAACCTTGGTTACGGCTCCCGCGAAGGGCGCCAGCACCGGGGAAACACCGTTGGGCGCACGCGAAACGCGCCCCACCAGTTCGACGATTCCAACTGACTCAGCCTTCTCGACAGTCTCCACCTTTACGCCGAGACGTTCCTGCTGCTGCTGGGAAAGCTTGATCCCCGGCGCCGGCTGGGCGAACGCGGGGCTGAGGGTGAGAACAAGGGCTGCGACGCTCGCCAACTGTCTCGCTTTCATCGGGAACTCCCACAGCACCAGAACGCTGGGGGTAGTCGCCCGTCCTGACGCGTGCTTGAACCGAACCTGAAACGAAACTGAAAAAGAGAGTTCAGGCTGGTTTCAGGCGAGGGGTCTATGCCCCGGCTCGGATCGCCTGCGCTGGAGTTCGCCATGCATATCCTGCTGGTTGAAGATGACGATGAGCTGGCCGCCCGCGTTGAGCGCGGGCTGCAACAGGCGGGCTTCGTCGTGGAGCGTGCGGCGAATGGCCATGACGGCTTGGAACTGGCGCTGCAACCACAGATGGACATGATCGTCCTCGACCTGGGTCTGCCCGGCAAGACCGGGCTCGAAGTGCTTCGGGAAATTCGGGCGAGGGGGATCGTGACGCCCGTGCTTGTCCTAACCGCGCGTGGAACGTGGGCAGACAAGGTCAGTGGCCTCAACGAGGGCGCCGACGACTACCTCACGAAACCATTCCACATGCCCGAACTCATCGCTCGCCTGAACGCGCTGCGTCGGCGCAGCACGGGTCACGCCTCGAACCTCGTTACGTTCGAGGATATCGCCCTAAATGTCAGTACGGGGGAGGTCACACGCGACGGTGCGCCGCTCGATCTCACAGCGCTGGAGCTGCGCATGCTCAAATACTTCATGCAACGGGTTCGCCATGTGATCTCGCAGGGCGACCTGGTTGAGCATCTCTACAGCGTTGACGGCATGCGCGAGTCGAATACGATCGAGGTCTACATTAGCCGTCTGCGCCGCAAGATCGGCGCCGAGAAGATAAAGACCATTCGCGGACTGGGTTATCGCTTCGGATGAACGTTACGGTTCCCCGGTCGCTTAGGTTTCGGTTGGGCCTGGCCGCGGGATTCTGGGTCGTACTCGCAATGGTTGCGGGTTTCTTTGTCCTGTCCTCGATCTTTCGGGCGCATGTGACCGAGCAATTCTACGAAGAACTTTCTGTCCACACCGAAGAGCTCGAACGTCTCGACAAGCTGAAGGGCGCTCCTGGCGGTTCGCTACGTGAACGCTTCAGCGATCCGCGATACGACGTGCCATTGTCTGGCTTCTACTGGGAAGTGCAGCGCATGGGGCGCGCCGCATATACCAGCGCCTCGCTGGAGGGACGCTCTCTGGGGCCGGTATCAGTTTCAACTGATCCGGCAAGCGACCTGCACGCTCAACGCATCCAGGGTCCAACCGGCCCGCTCCTCTTGACGGCGCTTCACGGGACAGCGGAAGCCAAAGGCAAGCTCTACATGGTCGGCACAGACGAACGTCACCTTGAACTTGCCGTTTCCGAGTTTGACCGGGTGCTCACAATCAGCCTGGCCGGGCTCGGTGGCGTTCTCATCTTGGCGGTGACGGGATTTGTCGCATTTGGCCTCGCTCCCTTCAACGCGCTTGCACGCGATCTGCGTCGCGTACGCGCAGGAGAGGCGCCTCGTCTCGAAGGCGCCTATCCATCCGAGGTTCAACCCCTGGCGAGCGAGCTAAATTCCATGATCTGTTCGCAACAGGATTCTCTCCAGCGCGCTCGGGCGCATGCGGGCAATCTCGCGCACGGTCTCAAGGGGCCGCTCGCGATCATAGCCGATGAAGCCTATCAGCTTGGCGAACGGGGCGATGGCGTCGCCAGCATGGCGATCGCTGAGCAATGTCGTGCAATGCAGGTGCACATCGATCACCATATCGCACGCACGCGTGCGCAGGCGATGGCGCGCACGCCAGGCACGCGTTCCGATGTCAGACAGGTCATCTCGGGCGTCTGTTCGGCTCTGTCCCGCCTGCACGCCGGCAAGGATATAGCGCTCGAGCAGGAGCTGGACCACGACGTTTATGCCATTCTCGATGCGCAGGACCTCAACGAGCTTGTGGCGAACGTCGTCGATAACGCCTTCAAGTTCGCCAGGTCGCGCATCATCGTGCGCGCCAGCGCGGGTGACCGAGGCCAGGCTGTGATCTCTGTCGAGGACGACGGACCCGGCTTGCCGCCGGAGGCGCGCGAGATAGTGTTCTCGCCAGGTGCGCGCCTTGATGAATCCAAACCGGGAGCAGGGCTCGGTCTTGCGATCGTTCGCGACCTTGTGGAGCTCTATCAAGGGAAAGTCGACATGTCGCAATCGAGGCTAGGCGGACTGCTGGTACGGCTTCTACTGCCGTCTGCGACCGGTTGAAGAGGCTGCTGGTTTGTCCTGAGGATGCTGTCAGACCAATGCTACCTAGTCTATCGTGAGGGCCGTGGTTATTGGCCTTTCGGGCGCCCCAATGGCGCGAATTGGCTACAAGCGGCACCGCTTCCCGGCCGTCGTGATTCAGCGCGCTGTCTGGCTCTACTTCCGGTTCAAACTCAGTCTGCGTGACGTCGAAGAGATGGTCGCACATCGTGGCGTTGATGTGAGCTACGAAACGGTCCGTGCCTAGACAGTGGAGTTCGCTCCGAAAATCGCAGCGAGCCTTCGCCGACGCAAAGCACCGCACTCCCCACGCTGTTTGGGGTGGACGGCCCCCGACGGCATCGATGTGCCAGAATAAGGTCGGTGTGATCTCAGACAAAGGAGACCATCCGTGGGACAGATTATCCAAATTGGCATGGATACGTCGAAATATTTTTTCCAGCTTGAGGGGGGAACGCCGCCGAGGCTTGCGGCGCCTCCCACCATTGGGCGCGGCTGCTGAGTTCGGTCATGAGGCGAAGCTGATCGCGCCGCAGCTGGTCAAGCCTTGCGTCAAACGAGGCATGGACGCGGACGGCGTCGTTCATCTTGGCGAAGTCAGTTGTTTAATCCGACAGCGCCGTTGAACTCCATGGGCGGGAAGCGGCCAATGTAGGGGCGATAGCGCATCGGCCTGACGGCTCCTTTGCGGACGCCTTGCTTTTCATCGCCACTCCGTTCATCGTGCGCGGGCGTTGCATGGGCTGCGAGGGGATAGCGATGCCGAGCGAAGCCGGCCCCGTCATCAATATCTTCCAGGCGCCGGCAGAGCGTCCACCTTCGAGTTTGGACCTCGAGAAGCTGGCCGCAGAGTTCGGCCAGAACCGCAACACGGACTGGACGGTGGGAGAGGCGTTTCTCTGCCTTCTGCTGTGTGCGGTGTCCGTTGATGGCATGTTTGCCCGGGAGGAACAGGAAGAGGTCAAGGCGCTTATGCTGCGCTCCCGGACCTTGAAAACATTGAGTCAGAGTCAGCTGGCGAAGGCCAACGGCGTGATTCAGAAGCGGCTTGCCGAACGAAAAAGCGGGCTTGACGAAGCCTGCAAGACGCTGCCCAGCGATATGCGGCTCTCGATTTTTGCCCACTGCGTCGACATTGTCTTGTCAGATGGCAACCTCGCTGCGGCGGAGGCCGATTATCTGAATCGCATTACGACCATGCTGGAGTTGCGTTCGGATGACGCCAGACGGGTAATGGAAGTCCTCCTGATCAAGAACCGGTTCTGATCGGCTGCCGCCGGAAGTCCGCTTTCCTTCGATGCGTCAGGAAGTGATTGAAAGATCGGCGATTGAAGGCGTCGTTGGACATGCGCTGTCCAGATCCGTTCTATTTGCCCCATTGGGCGCGATACTTTCAATCGCGTGCGTTGCCGGCGATTGCGTGCGTTATGCTTGACGACGACGACTGATGCCTAGACGAGAATAGCCTACTGCCATTAAACCGTGGCGTGTGAGGCCTTGCGTAGTCGGTACATAATCTTGCCGGCGGGGATGAGACATGAGCAGGACGCAAGTTGAGCCGGAGGACATCGAGGCATTGGCCGCGATCCTCGAACTCGAAAAGAAGCATCACTGTCGCACTCGCGGGCTTTGCTTTGGCCTGTTCATGTTCTCGTTGGCGCTACTGGTGATTGCTATCGTCACTATCGCGGTCCTGTTCCTGACGGGTCGAATAAGTCAAGAGTGGTTGAGCGCCATTCAACTACTGACGCCAATGTCGGCTGCGGTTATCGGCTTCTTCGGCAGTTGGTGGGCCTGTCAGAACTGCATCAATTCGATCGAGCGCACGCTTTTCGCCGCGCGCGCTGGACGCATCAAGTTGTTCACCAGCTTCCTAGGAAATCTGCAGTGCGCCGACAAAAAGAAGCGCGCCTTGTGGATGGAGATGGCCACTTCACTTGTTGCCTAGAGGAGGACGCGGGGCATGTCTGACAGGGCTGAAGACGATCTGATTGCGCTAGTCGCCCAAGAGCAGCGCGGGTTCCGCCGGGTCCTGTTCGCAGGCTTCGGTATTCTGTTTCTGCTCGTAGCTATGTCCGCTGCTCTGGGAGTTTACTACTACGCCGTTTCGCAGCACCTCACGGCTACATCAGCAGCTTTGACCGAAACATCCGCGCGGCTCGAGCGTGAGGCGTTCGACGCAAGGATCGAAGCTGATCGCCAGACCAATCGCGTGTCAAATCTGGAGCGAGCAGTCCGGCGCACCTACGAAGAGTTCAGGTTGACCGCGCTGAACGAGACGAGCCGTTCGAAGCCCGTCGCGATGCTTGAAGCCGTAACAGCTTACCTTCGGCGAGGCCCGTCGCTTACCGAGGAGCGCGTGATCGAAGCTGCAACGCTTTATAACGTGGCAACCAGCCCGGAAGTTCATGCGCTCGTTGAAGGCGCCGCGGGCTTGCTTGCGTGGGAGCGTGGCGGCAACGAGATCAACGCCGACGCCGCAGGCTTTCCTGACATACTTGCGCGGGCGCAAACGGCGTTTAAGAAGGCGCAGGCTGACCCGGTTCTTTCGCCCCTCGCGCATGCTGGCAACGCTTGGGTTCTCTATCTCTACGCATCCTCCAGTCGTTCGAACTACGCCCCGGCGGATTGCAACGCTGTTTTCCAGGCCGTCGAGGCCAGTGCGGTCGCTTCGGATGCGGGGCCGCAACCGCTGTACTGGACTGCGCAATGCAAGCGCAAACTTGGCCTGACGCGGGAGGCGCTTCGCGACTATGTTCTCGCGTTGCGACAAAGCGCTGAAGTTTCGGATGCGTTCGATGAGGCCACCCTCAATCTGGCGATGAATGCGTTTCATGGAGTCGGAACATTGCTGATCGCATCGTTTGATGCGCCTGAAGATAGTCTGCGCGCCGAGCTGGACCTAGCCGGCGCCCTGTGCGGCAAGGCCGAACCATCGGAGACGGGTTCACCGCGCATGCAGCTTGCGAGGGCGTGTCTCAACCGGGCGATCAAGTTGCGTGAGCGGCTCCACCAAACGCCAAACCAGATCAGCGGCACGCTGGAGAATGTTAGTTTCTCGTATCTGCGCGACAGCGACTTCGAAGGCGCATTCGCCAACGCAAGCAAGGTTGAGCGCACCGGCTTGTTCCCCTGGAACGAGCTGGTGCGAGGGTTATCGGCGGCGCATACAAAAAGCTTGGACGGTGTCAAAGCGGAGCGGGAGGCACGCCGAAATATCGGTTTCTTTGAAGTTGGGCGGTTCAACCCATGCGAGTTGCAAGCCCTCCTCAATGCCAATCTTCTTGCTGAGGCGCGGTCGATCGTTGAGCAGGAGCACCAGGGCGAGTCGCTGGTTTGTGCATCGGCGCAGAACGCAGAGCGGCCGAGGCCGCCGAAGAGCTGAATTGTCTCAACGCTTGATGTTGTTGCATATTCGCGATCTGCAAGTGGTCGGCGACGTCATCAGTATGAAGTATTGGCAACGCGCCGCGGATTGGGCATCGGCTTTAGTTCCTTTTCCGGTTGCCACTTTTACCGCCCATGGAAATCGGCCATAGATAGGGTTAAAAGCGAACACTAAGTCGGGTGGATGGAATGCGTGGGACAGCGTTCGAGCGTTTCCGGATGGTCTCCGGCTTTGCGGTCGCGGTTTTGCTGTCTGCATGCGTTTCCGGTGCGACGGCGCAAACAAGGCCGGCGGCGACCTGGACGGCCAGAAAAGACTGTAATATTTCCGACATAACCATGCCCGCAGCTTCGCGATACGCGGATATGGTTCGTGATTGCAGCGCAACGGCCGAAGACCCCAACGAAAAGGGAGGCAATCAGGCAATTGCCGCGTACAACGCGGCTCGCGCCTACATCGGGATCGCGGACGGTCAGCCGACGGCAAGCGCAGCCAACTATGTTGCTGCGGTAAGATCGATCAACAGGTCGCTTGACCGCCTTCGCAACGACCACCCAGACCTTACGCGAATCGCAAAGGCCAACGACAAGAACGACGCCGCCATCGTGCTGGCAAACCAGAAGTTCCGCTATGGCCGTGTCTTTGACCTTGGCCGAGCCTACGCCGGACTGGCGCAGAGTGATCCTCCTGCAACGGCGCAATCTACGGGCGGGCTTTGCGCCGGCAAGGCCGGTTGCCTCACGGAGGCGGTTCGGCAGCTCGAAAGCAGAGACGTGGCAACTGCATTTGCCAATGATCCGACTGACGTTCGCTATGACGAATTCGTTCTGTTGCGCGCCAGCACTTATGCCCAGTTGGGCTTGGCCGCCGACGGCGGAAAGGCGAGAGCTGACTTCGAGGAGATTGTCCGTCGCGCAGGTATGCCTGGGCGAGGACAGATTGTTGCGAAGGCCAAGGTCGAACTGGCGAAAATCTACGTGAGGGATGGCCAACTCGCCCTGCTGGGTCAGAACGCCGCCAATCTTGGAATAGCGATCGATTCCTTCCAGAAGGCGCTTGGCGTTGATCCAAATGCGCTTGAGGCAAAGCTGGGTTTGGGGCGAGCCTATGCGGCGCTCGCGGTCAGCTCGGCGACTGGCAAAAGAGAAGCTTATATTTCTGCCTCCGGCGCCTACGAATCCGCAGCAACAACGGCGATGGATCGAGGACTGGTCAAGGAACAGGCGGAAGCCCGTGAGGGCCGTGGTCAGGCGCTGTTCGAACTCAGCCGAATTTCTGCAGCTTCGGGCGGTTCGGACGCGACGGGCCTACTTCAGCAAGCTATTGATGAATATACAGTTGCTGCGGGCCTTGAACCGAACAACGCCGAACGGCAGTTGAAGCTTGCGCGAGCGCTTGAACGCGCGGGGCAGTTTGTCGGGGCGGATAGGGCCTTTGAAACGGCGGTCGGTTTGCTTGGCCCAGGTCCATTGCTTTCTGATGCGCTGCTGGAACTGGCCGCGGTCAAGTCCAAGCTTCCCAACGCCGGTCCCGAGGTCATTCGTGCGACCTACGAGAAAGCGAGAGCCGCCAATCCCCAGTCGGCCAGGCCGAGCTTTGAGATCGGCATGAGCTATTTCAAGCAGGGCGGGCTGGCGAACGCCGCAAAAGAATTTCAGCAGGTTATCGACAGGACAGGCGGCGTTACTGGCATCCCGCAGTCGGGCGAATTACAGCTGAAGGCGGATGCCCACTATTATCTAAGCCTCATTGAAGCGCGACAGGCCGGAAGCGGGCCGCTGTCGGCGGCCGCAGTGGCCAATGCCGATCGGGCTGTCCTTGTCGGCGCTCCCAATCCTCCGCGAAACTTCGCGTGCCTCGCGCACATCGTGCGTGGGGGCAAGAGCGTCACCGACGACGGCATGTCCAACTGGTGTTCGGGAAACGACGGCCGACCAGAGGGCCTCCTTTTGCGCGGCATGTTCTACCTGAGGCAGGCGCAAATCGCATCGCAGACGGCCAGGCCCATTTTGCGGGATTCAGCCCAGTTCGCCTTCAACCAGGGTTTGAATGAGATCAAGCGCCTTGCTGCTGCTCCGGTTTCCAGTGATGCGTCTGCGCTTCAGATCACGTTTGAATGGCCCGGGTCGCCGATGCCGCCTTCTGTTCAAGTGCTGCTAGATTACGGCAAGGCAGTGGTCGTCGGGTGTGGATCTCCGCAAACAGCGCTGACAACTCTCTCGGCAGCCGATGCTGCCGCTGCGGAGACATTCTTCAAGTTCTATCGAGTTTATGACTGCGAAGCGCGCAGGTAGTTGCGGCAACGGCAAAGGGGCTTTTAATATGGACCACGTTCCAACAGTGTTTGTAGAGTTGCCTCCACCCCCGCCGCCTCCGCAGGCGCCTCCGCCGCGCGTTGACACGGGCGGACTGTTTATCTCGAGAGGCTTCCTCGGGGTTCTCGTCGTGCTCTTCCTTGGCGCGGCTATCGCCGGAACAGGCTTCTTCTACTTCCAATACAGCGCTGCGCAGACCAAAGTTACGGCCGCCGACAGGACGATCGCCGATCTGAAGGCCACGCTTGTTGCGCGTGATGCTAAGCTCACCGAGCAGACGAACGGCCTCGCGACCCGTGACAACGCGCTCAAGGCTCACGAACTGCAATATGGTCAGATCGAGGCGCTCAATGCACAGGCCGCAAAGCTGCAGAAAGACATCGAAGAACTTCTGCCTCGCAGGCCGGGTACTCCTGGCATCTCCGACAAGATCAAGGCTCCACTTTGGCGCGACGGAGCCGTGCAACAGCTTACGCGGTATGTTGCCGATCTTCAGAAGGAATTCACGCGGATCGATCGTGCCCCTGGGGCGATAGCTCCGGCGGCGCCGACAACCCCCAGGCAGCCTAATATCCAAACCACGCCCGGAACTTCTCCATCCTGATTGGAGCCGACGAAGGGCGCCGGGACTAGACGCTGATCAATGACTCGCTGTATCGCCACGCAAATTTCTTCGATGCACCGCAGGCAGACCAACTGGAGAGGATTGCGATATGGCCGAGGTTTTGAATATCTTCCAGGCAGCGCCTGAGCCGACACAATCGGCGACGTTTGATCTCGACAAGCTGACCGAGGAATTCAAGCAGCAGCGCAACACCGACTGGTCAGTGCCCGAAGCCTTTCTATGTCTCTTGCTTTCGGCGGCCGCAGTGGACGGCAACGTAGCACTGGAGGAGCAGGCCGAGATCTACGCGCTTGCGCGCCGGTCACGTGCCTTGAAGTCGGTGAACGCCAACCAGCTGGCCGCGGCCAACGCTTCGGTCAACCAGCGTCTCAAGGATCGACCCAACGGATTGCAGGAGGCTTGCCTTTCGCTTCCGGCGGATATGCGGCTTCCGGTCTTCGCTCATTGCGTCGATATCATTCTGGCCGACGGCTCATTGCTCCCAGTTGAGGCGGATTTTCTCAACAAGATCATGACGTTCATGGGGCTGGACGCTGTCGACGGCAAGCGTGTGATGGAAGTCTTGCTAGTGAAGAACCGCTTCTAGGCAGGAGTCCTTACCGGCGCTTCTTCCAAAGATGCGTTGATAGACGCCAGCTTGCTTTTGAGCGTCTTTCCCCGCATCGTCAAAAACGTGCGGGGCAAAACGATGCACGTGGGAAAGACGTATGCCAAGTGATGGCGGCCTAGCCAACACTGTAAGGCTATTTGACGTTGCGGAGCCGGCCTCCGCTTCGTCGAACGATTTTGAAAAGCTGGTTGAGCAATTCAAGCGGCAGCGCAGTATCGATTGGTCGATTCCTGAAGCATTCCTGTGCTTGTTGTTGTCGGCGGCTATCTCCGACGGACATTTCTCGGTTGAGGAACAGCTCGAGATTGAAGCCCTCTCTCGTCGCTCCCGCGCCTTGAAATCGATCAGTGCATCGCAATTGGCCAGCGCCAATGCAACGATCAATCTTCGTCTCAAGACCCGCCCAGAAGGCTTGAGGGAAGCTTGCGAGTCCCTCCCAACGGATATGCGGCTGCCACTTTTCGCTCATTGCGTCGATATCGTGCTTGCGGATGGTCAGTTGCTTCCGACGGAAATGGATTTCCTCAATCGCATCATGGAGTTGATGGAGATCAATCCGGCCGAGGGCAGGCGCGTGATGGAAGTGCTGCTGATCAAGAACCGCTTCTAAACCGAGTTGGCTGGTCAAGTTGTTGCCAGTGCGGGGAGGGCAGCGCCTCGCGCCGCCTACGGCTCCGCGGCGCCCCAGCCGATGCGCTCCAATCCGACCATCAGACGGGGTCTGACATGGCTCGGCGCGGCGCTGTCAAGTTGAGCGTGAATATTCGTCAAACGTTTTTCTTGGGCGAGCGTCGTCGCTGGATTCTCGACGGTTTTCGATCCCGGAAAGATGTCAAACGGTGCAGAAAATCATCTCTACTTGTTCAACTTGACAGCACCGACCGTGCAGAAGCGGCGCGACGCTGAAGCTGCGCTTCGATTCCTGCGGCGGTTGTTGAAGAACCAGAACGGCGAGCCCGAGACCATCGTCACTGATGGGTTGCGATCCTATCGTGCGGCGCTCGAGCGTCTTGGCGTGAGCGATTGCTATCGCCCTGGACGTCTGCGCGATAACAAGCGAGCCGAGAACCCGCGTCCCTCGCTTCGACGACGCGAGCGCAAGATGCAGGGGTTCAAGAGCCGATCATCGGCGCAGCGCTTCCTGGAGACGCACGCGGCCGTAGAACACATTCAACATACAGCGGCATCTGTTGAGCCGACGCGCGATGCGTGTACTT
>Ga0138256_10003623_pt1 | contig 16379 bp, 13 predicted proteins | sample KNB2016incub_MG_FD_105486 | JGI IMG/M metagenome (GOLD analysis project Ga0138256, IMG submission 105486) | Active sludge microbial communities from wastewater in Klosterneuburg, Austria - KNB2014incub_MG | ecosystem: Engineered > WWTP > Activated sludge > Unclassified | place: Austria... | reverse complement strand
GTGGAATCGAAGAGAGGTGCTGCAAGGCTCAACCGTGGCGCTCGCCGGTCTCGCCCTGTCCTCCCGTCTGGCGGCCGACACTCCGTCCCCGGCGGCGCCGACCGCCGCGCCCGCGGTGGCGCCGGCGAGTGGGCCGTTCACGCTGCCGCCGTTGCCTTACGCCTATGACGCGCTCGAACCGGCGATCGACGCCGAGACGATGCGGTTGCACCACGACAAGCACCACGCCACCTATGTCGCCAAGCTCAACGAGGCCGTCGCGGCGGCGCCGGAGCTCGCCGGCAAGGGAGTCGAGGAGCTCCTGCGCGACCTCGCGCGGGTACCGGAGGCGGTGCGCACCGCGGTGCGCAATCACGGCGGTGGACATGCCAACCACACCCTGTTCTGGACTTCCATGAAGCCCGCGAAGGGCGCTTTGGTCCCGCCGCAAGGGCGGTTCGCGGCCGCGGTGCAGGCGCAGTTCGGTTCGCTCGACGGCCTGCGCGAGCAGTTGACGAAAGCAGCCGGCGGGGTCTTCGGCAGCGGCTGGGCCTGGCTGTCGCTCGACGCCGGCAAGAAGCTCGCTCTCGGCACGCTGCCCAACCAGGACTCGCCGCTGTCGTCGGGCCAGACGCCAATCCTCGGGATCGACGTTTGGGAGCACGCTTACTACCTCAAGTACCAGAACCGCCGCGCCGACTACGTCCAGGCTTTCCTGACCGTCGTCGACTGGCAGGTGGTCGGCAAGCGCTACGAGGAGGCGGCCGGTCCGGCCTGAGCGGCCGCCGCTCACCCTACATCCGCTTTCCCGGCCCCGGGCGTAGTCCTAGCCAGAGTGAGACCTGGGGAGATCGTGAGAGGATGAGTCTGAGGTCGACAGCGGCCCTGCAGGAGCCCGTTGCGGCGGTGCGCCCGCGGGCCGAGCGACGCCCATCCAGGATGACCCTCCAGCCCTCCGACCTCGAGCTCCTGCAGCGCGTCGCGGCCGCCGACCGCGACGCCTTCCGGCTGTTCTACGACCGTCACGCGCCCCAGGTGCTCGCCTACGTGCGCTCCCTCGGCAGGAGCCGCGACGCCTCGGAAGACGTGGTACAGGAGGTCTTCCTCGCCGTCTGGCGCAAGGCCGGAACCTACCGGCCGGAGCGCGGCGCGGTTGCCGCCTGGCTCTACACCATGACCCGGAACAAGGTCGTGGACCTCTGGCGGAAGCTCCCGACGGGCTCCGACCAGAGCACCGAGGAGTCGCTGGCCAGCCTCTCCGAGCGCCCGGAGGCCGACAGCCGGGTGGTCTCGATCACCTTGCGCAAGGCGCTGGCCGATCTCAAGCTCGAGCAGCGGCAGGCGCTCGAGCTCGCCTACTTCGGCGGGCTGACCTATGAAGAGACCGCCGAGCGCCTGAAGTTGCCGGTGGGAACGCTGAAGTCGAGAATCCGTGCCGGACTCGCCCTGATGCGGGACGTGCTTCAGGAGAGCGGCTCGTCGAGCCGCTAGGACATCGAGCATGAGTCGAGAAATGACCCATCCCCAGGACGAGACCCTGCTGGATCTTGCCGCCAGCCAGCTGGATCGGCCCCACAAGCTGGTTCTAGAGGCCCATCTCGAGCAGTGCGCCGCCTGCCGGCAGCGGGTTGGCGAGCTCGCAGCCCCGGGTGGCTGGTGGCTCGAGCAGATGCCCTCGGAGGCGCCGTCCCCGGCGCTCTGGGAGCGGCTGGAGCGCCAGGTTGTCGCGCCGGTTCCGGCCGATTCGTTCGCCGCCGGCCTGCCGCTGCCGCTCTGCTTGCGTCAGGAGCTCGCCGGACAGCGCAAGCCGCGCTGGTGGTCGATCCTGCTCAACGGCGGCCGGGTCTGCGTGCTGCTCGAGGATACGGTCACGAAGTCGCTCCTCTGCCTGGGCGAGATGCCCGGCGGGCGGCGCTTTCCGCGCCACGAGCATCTCGGCTTCGAGCAGGTCACGGTCCTCGCCGGCGGCTATGCCGACGAGCGCGGCGAGTTCGTCGCCGGCGACTACCAGTCCTACGAGCCGGGATCGGTGCATGGGCCCGACACGCTCGACGGCGATCCTTGCTGGACCCTCTTCCGGCTGGACGGCAAGGTGCAATTCGCCGGTTGGCGGGGCAGGCTGCAGCGGATCTTCGGCTAGCCCGCCGCCGGAAGTGGGGCGAGTCTCGGCGCGCCCGGAACGGGTCCGGACGGCCCGGCGGCCTTTGGTAAACTGCTCGACTCGATGAAGATCCGACGCGCCGCGAAATACGGTTTCTGTGCCGGCGTCAGGATCGCCGACAAGAAGGTCAAGAAGTTCGCCCGCGAAGGCAACCGCGGGTCGATCCTCGGACAGGTGGTGCACAACGAGCGCGTCGTCGAGGAGATGGCCCAGCTCGGTGTCGGGACCGTGCAGCACTTCGAAGAGGCCGAAGCGGGAGCGATCATCTTCTCGGCGCACGGTGTGCCGCCGTCGTTCCACGCCCGCGCGCAGGCCCGCGGCCTCAAGATCCTCGACACCACCTGTCCGTTCGTCTACGACATCCACGACGAGGCGAGCGTCGCGCTGGCCGCAGGCGCCCATCTGGTCTTCATCGGCGATCCCCATCATCGCGAGGTGGCCGGCTACACCCGCGACCTCGATCCCCGGCGCTTTCACATCCTGATGGCCGTTGAAGAGGCCCGCGGGATCGACTGGTCGCGCTATCCGAAGGTCAAGATCTTCTACCAGACGACGTTGAACGCCGACGACTTCGAGGATCTGGCGCGCTACATCGAGGCCCAGGTCGAGGCGACGCGGGCCGACACCATCTGCTACGCCACCAAGGAGAATCAGGAGGCGGCGCACGAGCTCGGGCGCGACCCGGAGATCGGGCTGATTCTGGTGATCGGCGGCAAGAGGAGCGCCAACACCCGTCATCTCTGGGAGATCTGCGCACGATCGAAGCCCTCCCAGCTCATCCAGGGGGCCGAGGACATCGATCCGGCCTGGTTCGAAGGTGTCACGGCGGTCGGTATCACCGCCGGCGCATCGACTCCCGACTACGTCGTCGAGGAGGTCGAGGCGGCCATCCGGCGCCTGGCCCCGACGGGCGATCCAGCGAGCGCGTCCGCGTGATCGGCCCGGTCCGATGAGCGACCCGCTCGCCCGGCTGCGTGAAGCGGTGCGCGGGCGTGGCGCGCGCATCGTTCTTCCCGAGGCCGGCGATCCGCGCATCGGGAGCGCGGCGGAGGAGTGCACCCGGCGCGGGCTCTGCGTGCCGCTCTGGCTCGACAGCGCGCCGCCCGCTGTGATGGCCGCGGCGCGCGACCATCTCGCGCAGCGGCTGGCGGCGCGCGGCCTCGCCGCCGAAGAGCTCGAACGCCGGCTCGGCGATCCCCTTCACCTGTCCTGCGCGCTGGTCGCCTGCGGTGCCGCCGACGGCGCGGTCATGGGCGCCGCGGCCACGACCGCCGCGACCCTGCGCGCCGCGCTCGCCGCCGTCGGTCCGCTGTCCCGAGGCGGGCGCGTCTCCTCCTGCTTCCTGATGACCCTGCCCGACGGTCGGTCGCTGGTCTACTCCGACTGCGCCGTGGTGCCCGACCCTTCAGCCGAAGAGCTCGCCGACATCGCCGTGGCCGCCGCGGCGAGTTGCCGCCTGCTCCTCGCCGAGGAGCCTCGCGTCGCCCTGCTCTCGTTCTCGACCCACGGCAGTGCGCGCCACCCACGGGTCGAGAAGGTCCGGGAGGCGGCGGCGATCCTCGGCCGCCGGGGGGTCGATTTCGCCTTCGAGGGCGAGCTCCAGGCGGACGCCGCGCTGGTGCCTGAGGTGGCGGCGAGAAAGTCGGGGGGCGATGCCACGAGAAGCCTCGGCGGGCGCGCCAACGTCCTCGTCTTCCCCGATCTCGACGCCGGCAACATCGGCTACAAGCTCACCGAGCGGCTCGCTGGCGCACGGGCCCTGGGGCCGCTCTTGCAAGGACTTGCCCGTCCGGTGCACGATCTCTCCCGCGGCTGCTCGGTGGAGGACGTGGTCGATGTGATGACCGTTGCCGCCGCCGGAGCGCTGGCCGCCCCGGTTCCAGGGGGAGCGCACGGCGGGAAGAGCCCGCCGCGCACGGGACGCCCGGAGAGGCACGAAAGGAGCTTCCAGTGAAGGTACTCGTGGTGGGCGGCGGCGGCCGCGAGCATGCACTGTGCTGGAAACTGCGTCAGAGTCCGCTGCTCACGGAGCTCTACTGTGCGCCGGGGAATCCGGGCATCGCCGCGGTGGCCGACTGCGTCGCGATCGCCGCAGAGGAGATTCACTCGCTCGCCGACTTCGCCCAGGAGGCCGGCATCGATCTCACCGTCGTCGGGCCCGAGTTGCCCCTGACGCTCGGCATCGTCGACGAGTTCCAGGCCCGCGGTCTGCGGATCTTCGGCCCCAAGCGTCACGCCGCCGAGCTCGAGGGGTCGAAGGTTTTCGCCAAGGAGTTTCTCCGCCGCCACGGCATTCCGACGGCCGACTTCGAGGTCACCCACGATCGCGCCCACGCCGCGGCTGCGGCCGCGAGGTTCGGATTCCCGGTCGTCCTCAAGGCCGACGGCCTCGCGGCGGGCAAGGGTGTGATCGTGGCTGGCGACGCCGCCGAGCTCGCGGCGGCCCTCGTCACGCTTTTCGACGAGCGGCGTTTCGCCTCGGCCGCGGATCGAGTCGTGGTCGAGGAGTTTCTCCACGGCGAGGAGGTCTCGTTCATCGGCCTCTCCGACGGCGAGCGCATCCTGCCCTTCGCGACGGCGCGCGATCACAAGCGGCTGCTCGACGGCGACCGCGGGCCCAACACCGGCGGTATGGGGGCCTTCAGTCCATCGGGGCTGCTGTCGGCCGAGGTGGCGGCGAAGGTCCTCGAGGATGTGATGCTGCGCTCGATTCGCGGCATCGCTTCCGAAGGGCGGCCGTTCGTCGGGGTGCTCTATGCCGGCCTGATGCTGACCGCCGACGGTCCGAAGGTGCTCGAGTTCAACGCCCGCTTCGGCGATCCGGAGGCGCAGGCCCTCTTTCTCCGTCTCGAGGACGACCTGCTGCCGATCCTCGCCGCCGGCGCTGTGGGCAGCTTCGGTGTCGCCCGGCTGCACTTCCGCAAGGAGGTCTCCGCGGTCATCGTGCTGGCGAGTGCGGGTTATCCGGAGAGGCCGGCGCAGGGGGAGCCGATCACCGGTCTCGAGGCTGCTGCGGCGCTACCCAACGTCGAGATCTTCCACTCCGGAACGGCGCTTGCCGATGGCGCACTGGTGGCGGTGGGCGGGCGAGTCCTCTCGGTCGGTGCGACCGGGGCGACGCTCGCCGAGGCGCTCAAGAGCGCCTACGCCGCCGCCTACGAGATCCACTGGCCGTCGAAGATCCTGCGCAAGGACATCGGCCGTCGCGCCCTCGAACAGGGGACGCTCTCCGGCGAGAGCGGGATCTTCAGTCTGCCGCTGCCCACCGACTCCTAGGACGCTCCCGAGCCTAGCGCTTGCAGCCGAAGGCAAACTGGGCCTACTGCGCGAGCGCAGGCTCCGGCGAGGGGCGCGACGAGAGACTCGATCTCCTGCGCGGTTTCTGCTTGCTCAAGATGGTGCTTTCCCACCTCTGGCCGCAGCCGGTCGACCTGCAGATCGCCTTCGGCTTCGTCTCGGCGGCGGAGGGGTTCTTTCTCATCTCGGGCGCGACGACAGGAATCGTCTTCGGCCGGCGGGCAGAACGCGCCGGCTTCGCTTTCGCGAGTCGCGGGCTGGCGCGTCGCGGAGTGCAGCTCTACCTGCTGAATCTCGGCCTCGTCTTCTGCTTCTTTGCGGCGGAAACGACGCGCATCCTGCAGTACTCCCAGATTCGTCATCCGGGCTTCTCGGCGGGTGAGCTTTTCGACTTGAACCAGCCCTATTTCCTGCAGGTGTTGCCGCGCTACGCGGTCTACCTCGCCCTCGCACCACTGGCTCTCGCCTGCCTGCGAAGCGGGCGCACGGCGCTGCTGGTCGCCGGCTCGCTCGGGCTGTGGACGTTGGTCCTGGCGCAGGGGGGCGCGCTGGCGATTCCGTACCTCGAGAACGGACCCAACGGCGGTTTCCTCCTTTTGTCGTGGCAGTTGCTGTTCTACGGTGGCATGGCACTCGGATTCCACCGTGACCGCGTCGGCAGGATCTGGCGGACACTTTCCGTCGGCACCACGGTCGTCCTGCCGGGCGCGCTCTTCCTGCTCTTCGTTGGGCTCGGAGTCGCCAACTCCTCAGGCCGGCTGGGCTGGCCAGTGAGCCTCGTCGCGCAGCTGTTTGGCCGCGACCAACTCGCCCCCGGACGGCTCCTCGACCTCGCCTGCGCCGCGCTGCTCTTCTTCGCGCTCGTCGATCGCTGGTTTGTGCCGATACGGCGCACCGCGGGCTGGCTTCTGCTGCCGTTCGGGCGCAGCGCCCTCTACCTCTTTCTCGCCCACACCGTCACCTACGGCTTTTTCCTCTCCCTGGCGCCCTGGCTGCCGTTCGCCCTCCATGGCCACCCCTTTCGACTCGCACTCGCCGGAGGGCTCCACTTGGCCCTCCTCTGGGCGCTGGCTCGCTGGACGCCCGGTCGCCGCTGGCTGGCGCTCTAGCCGAAGCGCGGCCGGCAGGGGTGGCCGTTGCGCCGGCGCGTGGCGCCCGGGACGGGGCCCAGATCACGTTGACAGCCCCGGGGGGGGGTGCCATCATGGCTGCAGGTTCGTGTTCGTTTGCCCGCCGGACGCCTCAGAGGGGCGTTTCATCGGCTCTCCTCGCCGCTTCTGGCGTGCTTCCTTGGTATTGATCGTGCAAATCAGGTGGGCTAGCCATGTCCGGTTGCGGCGGTTGCTCGTACAAGGGAATGTCGACGGCGGTCGAGACCGCCTACGTCGGCGTGCGCTTCGGCGAGGAGACGAATCTCACCCTGTGCGGGACCGGTGGCGAGCTGCTCGGCCGCGGCGCCGGGGTCATTGTCGAAGTCGAAGGAGAGCCCTCCTACGGGCGCGTCGAGCAGTCGCCGATGCCGATCTTCAAGCCCTGTCAGAAGGCCTCGGCCAAGACGATCCTGCGGCCCGCGACGACCGATGACACGCAGGCCTTCGAGGCCAAGCTGGAGCGCGAACGGATGGCGAAGCTCTTCTGCCTGGAGCGCGTGCGGGCGCTCAAGCTCGAAATGAAGATCTCGAAGGTCGAATTCGCCCTGTCGGGGAAGAAGGCGACCCTGCATTTCACCGCCGAACACCGGATCGATTTCCGCCAGCTCGTGCGCGACCTTTCGCAGCGCTTCGCCGCCCGGATCCAGATGGTGCAGGTCGGATCGCGCGATGAGGCGGCGCTGCTCGGTGGTGTCGGCGTCTGTGGCCAGACCCTGTGCTGCTCGACCTGGCTCAAGGACTTCCGGCCGATTTCGATCCAGATGGCCAAGCGCCAGAACCTCTCGCTCAATCCGTCGAAGATCTCCGGTCAGTGCGGGCGGCTGCTCTGCTGTCTCGCCTACGAAGACGACCAGTACAAGGGCGCCAAGCGCCCGAAGGACGCCCCATCGGTGACGGCAGTCGTATGAGCCAGCGCAAGTTGATTCGCCCCGACATTTCGGACAAGCGCGGCACGGAGCCGCGCGCCGTGACCCGTCGCAAGCTCTCGCCGCCGGAGCAGACCAACGCCGAGGAGTTCTACTACCTGAAGCAGATGTCGGCACGGACGCCGATGGTCGTCGTGCTGACCAACGACGAAGAGTTGCGCGGTTGGATCGAGTGGTACGACAAGGGCGCCATCAAGCTCAACCGCGCCGCTGGCCCGAATCTGCTCATCCCCAAGCACAACATCCGTTACCTCTTCAAGGAGGAGGAGTTGCGGCGCAGCCGCCGCCGGACCTCCGAGACCTCGGAATCCGGCTCGCCGCCGGGCCAGCGCGGGCCGATCCCGGAAGAGGCCGGGCTCCCGGAGACCGAGCCGGAGAGCGAAGAGTAGTGGAGTCCGCGATCCTCGCCCTCACCCAGGGCGACCCGGCGGGGATCGGTCCGGAAATCCTCCTGAAGGCGCTCGCCGGACGATCCTGGGAGGCCTCCAGCCCTCCGGTTCTGCTGATCGCCGAACGGGCCGCCCTCGAGGCGGTCGCGAAGCTCGCGCCAGGTTTTCCCTGGGATCGTCTGGTGGCGGTCGAATCCCCCGATCGCGCGGCGCTGTCGCGCCTTTCCGGGCGCATCGCCCTGCTCGATCCGGTCGGCAGCCGGCGGACGATCGAGCTCGGCCGGTCGGGTGCCGCCGACGCGCGCGGCGCCATGGCGGCGCTCGATGCCGGCATCACGCTCGCCCGCAGCGGCGTCGTGGACGCCATTGTCACGGCGCCGGTCTCCAAGGAGTCGATCGCGACCCACTGCCTGGCGCACTTCGTCGGGCATACGGACTACCTCGCAGCGGCCTGCGGCCTCGAGCGCTACGGCCGCGACTACCTCATGGCCTTCCTCGCCCCGCAAATGCAGGTGGCGCTTCTCACCGTCCACTTGCCGCTGCGCCAGGCGCTCGACAGGATCGGCCGGGAGAGCGTCCTCGAGGCGCTCGACTGTCTCGAGCGCCATGCGGGTGGGCGGATCGCTCTCGCGGGAATCAACCCCCACGCCGGCGAGGGCGGCCTGCTCGGCAGCGAAGAGGCGGAGATCCTCGTCCCGACGGTTGCCGAGGCACGGCGCCGCGGAATCGACGTGCACGGCCCGGAGAGCGCGGACTCGCTCTTCGCGCGCCTGGCGCGCGACGAATTCGACTGGGTGCTGGCGCTTTACCACGATCAAGGCCTGATCGCGGTCAAGAGCGCAGCGTTCGGGCTGGCCACCAACTGGACCCTGGGCCTGCCGTTCCTGCGCACCTCGGTCGACCACGGCACGGCTTTCGCCATCGCCGGCAGTGGGCGCGCCGATGCCCGGCCGATGATCGCGGTGCTCGAGACCACCCTGAGGCTCCTCTCCGGCGAGCTGCCGCGGCGGCGCGCGGAGCGCTAGCGGAGCCGGCCGATGAGCGCGGCCCTGCGGCGAGCATCGCAAGCGAGCGGCGCCGGGAGTCCTGCCGACACCACCGGCGGCAGCGGAGCCGGTGGCGCGCGAGCGGCCGCCGATCCGCTGGCGCTGCTCAACGAGCTCGCCCGCATCGCCACTCAGGACCTCGCCCTGCGCCCGATGCTGCAGCGCATCACCGACGCGCTCGCCAGCCGGCTCGGAATCGAGCTCGTCTCGCTGGTGCGCGTCGATCGCGCATCGAGCTCTTTCGTCTGCGAGGCGCTGACCTGCTCGCTGCCGACCGAGGTCCACGTCGGCTACAGCCGCGAGTTCGGCAGCGGTGTCGTCGGTTGGGTCGCGGAGCGTGGCGAGCCGCTGTTGCTCGACGATGTCCACGCCTTCCCGGGCTATGTCCAGACCCTCACCGGAGTCGCCTCCGAGCTCTGTCTGCCGATCACCCACCACGGCGAGGTTGTGGCGCTGCTCAATCTCGAGAGTCCGCGCCCGGCCGCCTTTCGTGGACAGCTGCCGCTCTTCTCGGCGGTCGCCGAGCAGGTGTCGGGGGCGATCGCCTCGGCGCGGCTGTTCGACGAGACTCGGCGTCGCGCGCTCTTCCTCGAAGTGGTGAGCGAAGTGTCGCGCACTGCGCTCGCCGGGGGCGAGATGCGCGTGGTCCTCGGGCGCGTGGCGCGCTTCGTCCAGGAGCGCTTCCGCCTGACGCTCGCCGCCATCGTCGTGGCGAACGAGGCGGGAACCGAGTGGGAGCACCGCGCGATCGCCCTGCGTCCGGGGCTGGTGATGCCGCCGCGCAAGCGCTGGCCAGTGTCGGCGGGGATCGTCGGCCGGGCGATCCGCACCGGCGAGCCGCAGCTCGTCCTCGACGTCGCGAGCGACCCCGACTTCTTCGGGCTCGACGACAAGATCGTCTGCGAGTACACGGTGCCGCTGCGCTTTCAGGGCCGGACCGTCGGCGCGTTCAACGTCGAGACGGACGACCGGGCCGTCCTGGGCGAGGAGAATCTGGCCCTCTTTCGCACCATCGCCGAACAGGTCGTCGGGCGAATCGAGCTCGCGCTGGTCAATCAGAAGCTGCAGGAAGCCAACCGTGAGCTCGCCGCGCTCGCTCGGCGCGATGCGCTCACTGGCGTCGCCAACCGCCGCCAGTTCGACGAGGTGCTCGAAGCCGAATGGCGGCGCGCCCGGCGCGCACGCTCGCCGCTCGCGCTGGCGTTCGTGGACGTCGACCACTTCAAGGCGTACAACGACGCCTGCGGGCACCAGGCGGGAGACGCCTGCCTGCAGACGGTGGCGCAGACCCTTGCCACCGTGGCGCACCGTGCCGGAGACCTGGTGGCGCGCTACGGCGGCGAAGAGTTCGCGGTGATCCTGCCCGGGCTCGATGACGAACGGGCTGCCGCCCTGGCCGAGGCGATGCGCCGGGCGATCGAACAGCGCGCGCTGCCGCACCCGTCCGCTCCCCTCACCGGCGTCGTCACCGCCAGCCTCGGCGTCTGTTCGCTCGTCCCGCTGCGCGGCAATACGGCCTCGGCGCTGGTGCACGAGACCGATCTCGCGCTCTACCGCGCCAAGGCCGGCGGCCGCAACCGCGTCGTCGTCGCCTCCCTTCCGGGCTAGAAGTCGAACGACAGCCGGAGCTCGTAGCTGCGAGCCGTTTGGCGGTAATACTGGGCATCACCCAGCTCGCTCTCGGCGACCGGAGCGCGCTCGTCGGTGAGATTTTCGCCGGTCACTGCGAATCGCCAGGCGTCGAGCCGCCAGCCGATTCCCGCCGAGCAGGTGTCGAACGCCGGCGCCAGCGCCGTGTTGCGCTTGTTGAGGTAGCGCTCTCCGACGTAGTTCCAGGTCGCCCAGGCGTTCCACCCGCGCTCCGCGAAGTAGCTCACGCCGAGGGCGGCGAGCTCCTGCGGCGCCATCTCGAGGCGTTTGCCGGCGAGCTGCGTCGGCACGCCGTCGAACAGCTGGACGAAGTCGACGAACTTCGAGTCGTGGTGGGCGTAGCTCGCCTGAAGGCGGATCGCGTCGGTGAAGCGATAGCTCCCTTCCAGCTCGTAGCCCTTGAAGCGCTCCTCGCCCGAGTTGACGAGCGCCGGGCGACCGTCGACGACGACCGCGGTGACGAGGTTCTCGAAGTCCAGCTGAAAGGCGCTCGCCCGCCACTCGAAATGGCCCTCGAGCATCCGTCCCTTGACGCCGCCTTCATAGCTCGTCGCCGTCTCGGGTTTGAGGATGTCGACGGCCTCTGCCTCGGGTCCGAAGTCGATCGCCGCCGGCTTGAAGGCATCGCGATAGTCGGCGAACAGCCAGAGGCCGTCGCCTTCGGTGGCTCCCTCGAGGGCGAGGAAGCTCAGGCCGACGGTGCCGCTGCCGCGGTTCACCGAACGGCGCGAAGACGCGGTTTCTTCACCGTCTTCGCCAGCGACTTCGCCTGCGCGCTTCTCGTCGGTGAAGTTGAAGCGGCCGCCGACGTCGAAGCGCCAGCGCGGCAGCGGCGTCCACTCGACCTGGGCGTACAGGCCGCCGAAGCCGCGCTCGTCCTCGAGCCCGGTCGCCTCCTGCGCCGGCACGTCGCCGCTCGCCTGGGCGCCGCTGCCGTCGAGGTGGACGTGGTAGTCGAAATTCTCGCCCGCGGACTCGCCCTTGCCGTAGAGGTAGTCGAGGCCGGCGATGAGGTTCACTTGCGGCGAGAAGCGGCGGGCAAAGTGGGTGTCGAAGTAGATGTCGGTCTGGCTCTGATCCTGGCTGAATCCGGCGGCGTTGGGGTCGGACGCCTCGTTGACCGCCGAGAGAAAGCCGCGCGTCAGGTCGCGGTCGGTGCGGGTGAGCGCCAGAGTCGTGGTCCAGGAACCCGCGCCGACCGCACGGTCGTAGCCGGTCACGAGGTGGAAGCGATTCTCGTCGAGACTGGCGTCGCTCGGGTTGTGGTTGGCGTCGAGCGGTGTCGCGCTGGTGAGCGTTCGACCTTCGCGGACATGCGGACTCGCCGGCTCCTGCTGCAGGAAGGTCGCGTCGAAGTCGAAGCGGAAGTTGCCGCCGGCCGCCGCGAGCGCGCCGCGATAAAGCAGATGTCCGCGGTCGAAGCCGGCGCGGTCGGCGCTCGACCCCTTGCTGTCGTAGTTCGCGGCGAGCGACTGGCGATAGTCCCCGATGGCTGCGAGCGGCAGGTAGGCCGAGGCGCCGCCGCTCGAGTGACTGCCGCCGTAGACCGTAACGTTGCGCGCGCCTTCCCCGGCGGCGAAGTGCAGGACGTGGATGACGCCGACGAACGAAGTCGCACCGTACATGACCGGGGCGGGACCGCGCAGGACCTCGATGCGCTCGATGTTATTCAGGTCGAGCGTGGCGAGCGCCGGATTGAAGGCGCCGCCCCACGGCACGCCGTCGACCATCAGCAGGAAGGCGTCGAACTCGCGCAGCCCCCAGATCTCGGGGACCGAGCTCGCCGGCCCGCCGTCACCGCCGGGCGCGATCGACAGGCCGGCGACCAGGGCGAGCGCGCCTGGCAGGTCGTCGGCGCCGCGGGCGCGGAGCTCGTCGCCCGAAACGACGGTGATCGCGGCCGGCACCGGCTCGACGGCCTCGGGGGTGCGGGTGGCGACGACCTGAATCGTCTCGGCGACTGTCGCGGCTGCCTCGGCCGCGATGGCGGGAGCGGGGGTCGCGGACTGTGCGGCGAGCGGCGTCGCGGCGGGAACGGCGAATAGGGTGCAGAGGCCCAGTGCGACGAGAGCTCCCCGGCGCGAGGTCGGGAGGTGGAGATGAACGGACATCGGAAGACTCCTCGTGCGAGATTCCCTGGCGCCGCCAAGGCGGCCCGAAGGGTGAATGAACGAATTCCCGCGGCGGACGATCCGCCGGCGGGTCGAGGTGCGAGACGACGCGCGAGAGCGCGGTCTCGGTCTATTCGTTCTGTCGCTGGATGAGGAGCAGGATGTCGAGAGCAGGCTGCGGCTCGGAACGCGCCACCACGGCGGAGGGTCGGTGGCTCTCAGCCGGGTGGGGCGCGGGCGGGGTGCGCGCTCCAAAGTGCGGCCCGTCGCGGTCGTCGCCGGCGAGCGCTTCCGGCCCGCCGGCGAGGAGCGTGGGGTCGGAAGCGGAACGGGCATCGGCCGGCACGGCACGGCGGTGGCGCAGATTCGAACCGTCGCGGCCACCCTCGACCCAGAAGAGAACTCCGGCGCCGCCGGGAAGTGCAGGCTCACCGGATGCCGGCGCCGGGCCGGCGGCGAACGCCGCCTCGATCTCGTCCGCCGCCGGGGAGGCCGACCGCACGATTCGCATCCGGGTCGCGAAGCGCACCGCCCGTTCGGCGTGCTCGTCGCCGATGCGCAGAAGCAAGCGGACGTCGTCGCTCGGCAGATCGGGGACGCGAAAGGCGAACCGCCGCCGGGCGAGATCGAGATGCGGCGTCAGGCGGACAGGGTAGGTGCGCCCGCCATCGACGGAGAGGAACGCCTCCCATTCGGTGGCACCGGCGAGAGCCGCGAAGCCGGCCGCCGGTCGCCAGGCGATCTCGGCGATCGAGCCGCCAAGCAGGGTCGCTTGGGCGATCGGCGCCGCGAGCACGACGGGCGCCTGGGCGAGCGCCGCGAGCTCGAGCCGCTCACCGCGCGCGACGCCGCCCGCGACGAGCGCGAGCCACGCTGTGACGAGGGCGGAGCGCTTCAGGGTGCGGCGGCTGGAGCGCATCGGTCCCATGGCGAAGCGGGACGATATCGAACTGCGGCGGCGGCGGCCAGTGAGGGGGCGGCTAGGAGGCGCCCTTGCCGGAGAGCACCACCGGGACGGTCCGGACGAGGATCTTGAGATCGAGCCAGGGCGACCAGTTGTCGATGTAGGCGAGGTCGAGCTTCATCCACTGGTCGAAGTCGAGCTCGTTCCTGCCCGAGATCTGCCAGAGGCAGGTCAGGCCGGGTTTCATCGCCAGTCGCCGGCGTTGCCAGCGCTCGTACCGTGCGACCTCGTCGGGGATCGGCGGGCGCGGGCCGACGAGGCTCATGTCGCCGAGCAGGACGTTCCAGAGCTGCGGCAGCTCGTCGAGACTGAACTTGCGCAGGAACCTCCCGAAACGGGTGACGCGGGGGTCGTTCTTCGCTTTGAAGACCGGGCCGTCCATCTCGTTCAGGTGCTCGATCTCCCGCCGGCGCGCCTCGGCGTCGGCGTCCATCGTGCGAAACTTGTAGAGCGTGAACAGGCGCCCGTTCCGACCGCAGCGCGTCTGCCGGAAGAACACCGCGCCGGAGGACGACAGCCGGATCAGCAGGGCGAGCAGCGCGAGGACGGGCAGGGCGAGCACCAGGAGGATGCCCGCGAGCACGATGTCGAACGAGCGCTTCCAGAGCAGGCCGCCGACGCTCGTCGGACCGGTCGAGAAGGTGAGCAGCGGCACGCCGTCGAGATCCTCGAGCTGCAGGCTGGCTTTGGCGTGGGGGAAGAAGTTGAGCGCGAAGCGGGTGATGATCCCCTGCTCCTGCAGGGCGAGGAAGAGATCCTCGAAGCGGTCGAAATCCCGCCGGTCGATGGCGAAGAGCACTTCGTCGATCACCTGGGCCTCGACGATCCGCCCGATCTCGCTCACCCGTCCGAGGACCGGCAGGCCGCCGAGTGTCTCCGGCATCGGCTCGTCCTCGTCGGCGACGAAACCGGCGACGCGATAACCCCAGAAGCGGTGGCCGAGAATCGACGCCGCGATCGACCGCGCCGCCTCGTTGGCGCCGACGACGAGCACCGTGCGGTAGTTGAAGCCGTGCGCCCGGACGTAGCGCGAGCTCACCCGCAGCGCGAGCTTCTCCGCCAGCAGGAGGGCGCCGGTGAGAAAGGCGAAGAGGGCGATCCAGATCCGGCTCAGGCGGTCGTCGTCGAGCAGGCGCTCGTCGAGGCGGAAACCCCAGACGATGAGCAGGAAGAGGATCGACGCGGTCGCGGTGATGCGCACGATGGCGGTCGCCTCGTCGAGCACCGGCACCGTGCGGTGCGAGCGGTAGCGTCCCGAGGACCAGAGCAGCAGCGACCAGAGCACGAGCGCGAGCGGCAGGAGCGGCAGGTAGCGCTCGACTGGATAGAGCGCGCCGGGGATCCAGCGCCCGCCGAGTGCCGGGAGCAGGTGACTGCGCAGTGCATGGGCGAGGAAGAACGCCGCCGAAATCAGGGCGAGGTCGAGCACAAAGACGAGACTGGCGATGAGGCGGGCTTGCTGCTTGAGCATCGGTCGGGCCGGAACGGAAGTCTAGCCGATCCCGGCGCCTTTTCCGGCTTCAGGACCCGCGGCGGGGACGGCTCTGGCGGCAGCGCGCAGGAGACGCGCGTACTGATCGGCGATCGTCTCCCAGTTGTAGCGCTCCGCCGCGCGGGCAGCGGCGGCCCGGCCACGGCGGACGATCTCCTGCGGGTCGGCGCGCAGCCTGTCGAGCAGCGCGGCGAGCGTCGCGGGATCGGCGGCGCGAAAGTAGAGCGCGACGTCGCCGGCCACTTCGCGGTTCTCGGGCGTGTCGTTGACGACCAGGCAATTGCCGTAGCCCATCGCCTCGACCAGCGCCGGGTGAGTACCGCCGACCTCGGTGGCGTGGATGTAGACCAGGGCGTGCGACAGGAGTTGGCGATAGCCACGGCCGTAGATCGGCCCGGGGAAACGGATGCGCGGATCGGCGCCGGCGCTGAACGAAGCGATGAAGGCACTGGCGTAGGGGGCGCCGCCGACCATGACGAGCGGGATCTCGCCATCGACGCGGGCGTAGGCCGCGACGACGCGGTGCGGATTGTTCTCGGGCTCGAAGCGCGAGACGTAGAGGAAGTAGTTGCGCTTCTCGAGCGCCAGCCGCCGGAGCACGCCGCTCTGCCAGAGCGGCCGCGCCTCGACGCCGTAGGTCACGATCGCGGAGGTCGCCGCGTAGCGTTGCAGATAGTGCTCCCGGATCACCTCGGCGTCGGTGACCAGAAGGTCCGGCAGGAAGCAGGCGAGGCGTTCGGAGAGCGCGAAGACCGCGCGTCCGAAGACCCCCCACTTGGCGCGGCGCTTCTCGATGCCGTCGACGTTCAGAACCGAGGGTGTGCCGGCGGCGGAGAGGAGAGGCAGAAAGATCGCGTTGGCGGAGTTCACCACCAGCGCCGCGTCGAAGCGCTCACCGGCCGCGTGCAGACAGGAGAGAAAAGTGTGCACCGGAGTGTCGAGATGCTTGGTGCGGATCGTCGGCAGATGGACGAGGCGCGCGCCGCGGTAGTACGCCCGACGCGGCAGGACGTCCTTGGCCGGACGACCGGAGGGGCGAGCGGCCGAACGGCTGGAAGTCGACCGGCAGTAGACCGTGACGTCGAAGTTACGCGCCACGAGCCGCGGCGCGAGCTCGGCGAACAGGGTCTCGTACCCACCGTAGCGCCCGGGGATGCCGCGCGAGCCGACGAGCGCGATCCGCAGCCGCCGGAGCGCCCTCACAGCGGCTCCG
>Ga0138256_10003621_pt1 | contig 16385 bp, 9 predicted proteins | sample KNB2016incub_MG_FD_105486 | JGI IMG/M metagenome (GOLD analysis project Ga0138256, IMG submission 105486) | Active sludge microbial communities from wastewater in Klosterneuburg, Austria - KNB2014incub_MG | ecosystem: Engineered > WWTP > Activated sludge > Unclassified | place: Austria... | reverse complement strand
TTCTGGTTCACGTCATCGCCGTAGAAATTCACGGCGCTCGCGAGCACCAGGTCCTTGCTGGCATCCAGGCTCACCTTCTTGGCATCGATGGCGGGATCGAAGATGGCCGCGATCACCTCCGGGGCCAGAGCGGCTCCGCTCTCCTTGAGCAAGGTCTCGAAGTAGGCCTGCGGGAATTCCGGCGTGTGCTTGTCGTTGCTGTAATGGTGGTGTATGCCATTGCTGAACCACACCTTTTTGGCGTAGGTGGCGAAATGGTCCCAATCGGCCCCGCTTCGGGCTCCCTTGTAGTCCTTCATGATGCGCTCCAAGGCGCGGCGGATCTTCAGGTTGTGCTTGTAGTTCTGGTCCCATTGCATGTCGCGCCCCGCGAGGCCGGCCATGTTCAGGTAGTAACAAAGCTGCTTCTGCTGCAGGCTGAGCTGGTCCCAACCCGGCACCTGGTACCGCAACACGCGGATGTCGTCGAATTGTTCGGTCTCCCACTTGAAGCTGTCCGCCACGGCCGTGGTGTCGGCGGCTTTGGCTTGGGTATCGTCACCTCCATCTCCGCATGATATTGCGAGCGGTAGGGCGAGCAGAAGGAAATACGGCTTGATCATCGGTACCGGTTTAGGGACGGCGAAGATAGCCGGACACCCTTACCTGGGAGGCACCGTCCGCCCCTGCTGTCCCTACCGGTCCAGCGTGATCCGCAGGTCCAGGGTCTTGGGCTCCTTCATGATCACGCTCCAGTCGGTATCCAGCTTCAATTCCTTGCTGTTGGGGCTTTCCTGCACCACCCCTTCCGCCAGCTCGCGCCCGGTGATGGGCTGGGCGAATTTGAAACTGAACTTATAGTGCATGCTTTGCAGGAAGGCGGTGGGATCCATGCTGTCCGTGCCCGCGTCCTGTCCCATATCGCTACCCAGGTCGGTAGCGTGCCTGTTGTTGGTCCTCACCAGCGTATTCCCTTCCCAGGTGTAGAACGTGTGTTGTACGCCCGAGCTGTCGGGCATCAACACGTTGAGCGCTCCGTTCAAGGATGCGATGTCCTTGAACTTGAAGCTCAACCGCTGAACGAACTTCTCCTTGGTGTTCACCTTCACCTTGCTCACACCAGGCACCGTCTTCAACTTCTCGGCTTCCGCCTTCATGTCCATTTCGCCCATGCCATCGTCGTCCTCACCGCTGCCTTCTGTCATCTTCTCCATGCTCTCCATCATCTCCGCCATGGCGCTCATGTCCACCACGTATTCCATGGTGCCACTGCCGTCCTTTTTGAAGGTGTAGTTCTCTTCTATGGTGAGGCAGGCGCTCAGCGAGAGGATCAGCACCACTGGGAGCAAGGTTCTGCGCAGCATGGTCAAAGGGGAAGTGGAAGGCATGGTGATAAGGTTGGCCGCAAGGTAGGAGGCTTGCCGCGTATGGCGTGGAACGAACAGGGCCTCCCGGAGGAGGCCCTGCATCGTTCAGATCTATGGTGCTTAACGTGTGAGCGGCAACTTGAAGGTGCGGCCATGATCGCCTTTCAGCAGTTGGACGAGGATCACCCCTTGCGCCACATGGCCCACCGGGATGCGTTCACGCCCTTCGGTGATGCGCGTGCGGCGCTCGGCCACTTTGCGCCCTTGAGCGTCCAACACCGTGATGAGCACCTCATCAGCTTGCTCCTGGTGCAGGTCCACCACCACTTCATCGTTCTGCAGCCATACCCGCGCCAGACCGTCCGTGATGCCTTGTACACCGGTGCTCATGTCCACGATGATCTCCCCGGTGATCACGGCTTCGCAGCCGTTCTCGTTCACCGTGAGCGTCACTGTGTAGATGCCGGGCAGGGTGTAGCTATGGATGGGCTCATTGTCCGTGCTTCCACTGCCATCACCGAAGTCCCAGGTCATCTGTGCGCCCCAGGTGCTCATGTTGAAGAATTCGACCGGCTCACCGGTGAAGGTGGTCGTGGTGCTGGGCAGGAAAGCCGCCATGGGACCGGTGCCCGCATCCACCGTGATGCTGATGGGCGCCAGTGCGCAACCGTTGCCATCGGTGATGGTCACTTCGTAGGTGCCCGCAGGAACAGCCGTGAGGTCTTCGGTGGTGGCCCCATTGCTCCACACGAACGTGTGCGGATCCGTGCCCCCCATCACCATCAGGTCCACCGAGCCGTCGGCCACGGAAGCGCAGGTGGTGGAGGTGGCCGTGAGGGCGCCATCCAAGGGAGCGGGTTCATCGATGCTGAAGCTTTGCACGAGCGTGCCACATCCGGCGTTGCTGCTCACGGAAACTTGATAGTCACCCGCTGGCAGGTCCGTGAATTGCCCCGTACCGTTCAGTTGGAGCTGCTCCAACAGCACCATGCCGTTCTCGTCCATCCAGGTGTAATCCCACGGTCCGGTGCCTTCGCCCAGCGCGCTGGCCATGCCCGTGGTCCCGCCGTTGCAGGCCACATCGGTGTAGCTGTACTGCACCGGTGCGCTCGCATGCACGAGGAAACGCGCGGGCTCGGCCGGTGTGGCTTCACCCGCGGTGAACGTGTAGGTGCTTCCCTCGCTCAACGCGATGCTCTGACCGGTGAAGAGGTCCTCCAGCACCAGGCAGCTCATGCCCATGAGGCCCATCGCGTCGAAAATGCGAAGGGTATAGTCGCCCGTGATGGCCACATCGATGGCCACGGGGATCTCGGTCGCGGTGGTGATCGGCCCCCAGGCGTTCAAGGTCATGTCCGCACCATCCGCCGTGCGGCTCATGATCTGAGGTGCGTCCGGATGGCTGAAGGTGAACTTCACCAGGTCGTGCGCATCGCCGCTGGCCGGTGCGCCGGTGCCGAAGTGGATCAGCGTTTCATCGAAGAACGCATTGATGCCGCTGCTCAGTTCCACACGGAACATCGGCTGCGGGCCTTGTTCGCTGCCACCGAAGAGACCACCGCCGTTCAGGTCGAGCACCTTGTCGCCCTCCTCCACGCTCATGGTCGGTGCGGCGGCGTTCGCCTTCACCCAGAAGCCTTGGAAGCTCTGGATATTCCCGTTCAGCGAAAGCGCGGGAATGCTCACGCCGAGGCCTTCGTCCCAACTCGCGTTGTTACCGGCCACCGGATCGAACACGTAGTAGAAGTCATCCACGTTCGTCTTGCTCACCAAGGTGAAATCGATCGGGCTCGGCACCGGGTTGCCTACCAGGTTCCAGCCGTCAGTAGCTGGAAAACCGTTGGTCGTGTAGGTGACCGGCAAGCTGATCGGCGCGAGGCCCAGGCGCGGTGTGCTGCGCAGGTCGATGGTGAACGCGCTGGTGCCGAGGAGGGTTGTGCCGCTCCAAGCCGCGAAGCCTTGCCCAGCGGCCATCACCATGTTGTCGCCGGTAGCGCCGGTAAGACCGTCGATCAAGGCCGGGCCTGCGTTCGGTTCATCGTACGTGCGGATGCTCGGCCACAGAATGTTGCTGCCCACCGGCTGATCGAACAACGGGAACTCGCTTCCCGGATAACCCGCGGTCACGAAATCATCCTCCAAGGAACTGAGCGCATTGCCATTGGTGGGTGCGCTGATGAGGCGCCAGTTAGTAATGCCCGCAGGAACGAAGCGCTCCATGCGGATCTGGCCGAGGAAGGAGGGACCCGCGCTCACCGGACCCAAGCGGCCCGTACCCGTGGCGCTGCTCGCCAGCACCAGGTTGCGGTTCGGGTTGCCGCTGTTGTTCGCGTTGAAGGTGCCGCCGTTGGTCATCTCCAGGGTGCGGCGCACGCTCATCAAGTTGCTGTTCAAGGTCACGTCCGCGTTGTTCGCGGTAACGTCGTACAGGTCATAGGTCCCCGAACCGCTCACGCTCACCGCGCCGCTGTTGCGGAAGGTGATGGCGCCCGTGCCGATGGTGAAGCTGCTGTTGTTCACCAAGCTGGTGCCGTAGTGGTCCAAATTGGTGGTGCCGAGCACCGCGCTGCCGCCTGCTTCCACATCCAGGTTATACACCGACCAAGTGGCGCCGGTGGTAGTGATCGTGTTACCGGTCTGGATCACGCCGGTGGCGTTCTTGTCGAAGGTGACCGCTCCTGCGGTGCCGGTGCGTGTGGTGCTCCAGGATGCCGTGAGTTCGCTGCCATTGGCGCGGCTGTAATAGATGGGGCGGCAGAGGTCACCTTCCACTTCCACCAGGTCGAACGCGATCTCTTCATCGGACGCATCGGTCCGGAAACGGATGCGCACATCCATCGAAGTGCCGGTGGCACCCACCAGGAAAGAGAAACTGGCCATCGTGGCGTTCAACTGCGTGCCATCGCCCACACCGTTCAGATCGGTATCCAAGGCGATGCGTTGGTTGCTACCACCAATTGTCGCTTCCGAACGGAAGGCACCCACGGTCACCCATCCGCCCCCGTCCACATTGCGCTCCACGAAGAGGTAATCGAGGTTGGCCGCATTGTCATAGTTCGCAGCAGCTCTGGCGCCAGCGAGCAGGCTGATGGTGGTTCCGGATACGCCCTGGATATCCAGTCCGGTGAAGGTGACAGTGATCTCCGCGCTGGGCGCGATCACATCCATATCCTCACCCTCCATGTAGAAGGTGCCGCTCTCCCCTGCCATGGTGAGGCCCCCGGCAGCGGTCATGCCCGCATCGTCCGAACGCAGGAAAAGATCGCCGCCCACGGGGTTGCCATGGGGCTGGTTCAGCGTGTAGCGCGAACCCGCCCCATCGGTTTCGAAATCTTCAATCAAGAGTTGCACAACACTAGACTCGTTATCGGTCAAGGTCAAGTTGAACGAGGACGGAGGTGCGGATGCGGCACTGTTGCCTCCGGCAACGTTCTGTAGTTGGAATGTGAAAAGTTCGTTCCCATCGCAACCACCATTGTCTGTAAGCGTGATGGAAACGTTCTGGCTTGCACCGCTACCTGCTGGAAAATTCAGCGATTGCGTCGTGTAACCACCGATGCGGGCCGCCGTCCCTGCGGTCAATACCACGTCCACGGTCGTGGCGTTGCTTAGGTCGGGATTAGAAATGCTCACGGTGAGAGTGGTGGAGACACCCGCCTCGCTTACAGTCGCATTCGTGCCCGTGAATTGTACAGTAGTGGTAGTGGTGGTATTCATGGTTACCGAGATATCGTCTAGGGCGATCTCGTCACGGCTGCCTGAACCACTCACATCATCGCTCGCCCAGCGGAAATAGATGCTGGAACCATTAGCAAGCGAAAGGCTATTGATCGTCGTATTCCGGTTGTTGGAAGTCCAAACTGCTGCGCCAGCTGCAGCAGGCGTTGCAAGGTCAAGAGCCCCAACAGGTGTCCAAGTCAGATTATTCAACGACCACTCAAAATTCCAACTGTTCGACCAACCTTGGTCGTTGAAGTAGTATACCAGATAGCTGAGGTCGACAGAGCTAACTGTCACGCCTGTATTATTATCCACTTTCAACGTAAGAAGTCCTGGGGTCCAATCAGCACCAACAGGTTGAACGCCTAGGGCACGGTTCCCAACGGAAACGGTGAAAGCATAGAACCCTCCAGTAGTAACACCACCTGCTGAAATCCCCCGGGCGTGGTCACCCGTAGTGGCATCTGCACCAAGCGCTTTGGACCCATCGCTCATGCCGTTCGTAGCCCACGCATCAGCGTCTAGGTCGCCCGCAGCAGCGGCAGCCACGAACCCGCTTCCATCGATCTGACCATTGTTCACTCCGCTAAGGGTATTGTCGAAGTCGATCAAGAACGGAACTCCCGTCGAAGTGACGCTCAACTGAGCATGACTAGTTCCTGCCAGCGCGAGTGCGGCCAAGAAGGTGAGTGAGAGGCGGGAACGAAGAACGAGGTAACGCTGGGCCATGGGGAGGATCGTTGGGGCGTGCGGAGGTGAATACCAGGGAGGTATCCCCGGTCGTGCAAACCTACCAATTGCCCCCTCACGGCCAAGGGCTTGGGGTGGTGTAGTTTTCCACGTTTGTGCTGGTGGGTGGTTGGTGGTTGTCAGTTGTCGGTCAGCCGCCTGCCTACTACCCGCTGACCACTGACAACGAACAACTGAGAACTGACCTTCGGCAACCCTATTCCACCCACACGTCTATCCAAGCATGCTCCTCCTCCGCCGCATCATCGTGTTCGCCGCGCTGCTCGCCAGCACGCTTTCGCCTGCGCAGACCACCACCATCTTCACCGAAGAGTTCGAGACGAACGGGCAGTTCAGCATGTCACCCGGATGGGTGTGGGATGGCGCGGCGCCTGTGCCCGCACCGGCGTGCCAGTATGGGAGTTGGAGCGTGCAGAAGGATGTGCATGGACCCAGCGACCTGTTTTGGGGAGGGACTTCGGGGGCGCGATGGATGTTCCATCCCCTGCCCTACGATCCATTGATGCAGTATGGTGTGAGCCTGAACGCGGCTAAGGTGGGGCTGTGGGACGATTCGGTGGTCGTACACACCCATACCACCTGGTGGGATACCCTGCAAGGGAATCCTTTCAGCAGCGGTGGCTATCACACGCCCATCTACTCCTGTGGTGCGCATACGGGTGTTTTCTACCAGGCATCCGGACAACCGGCCGGGCTGCCCAACTCCCAGTTCGGCGTGCTGATCTATGCGTTCACCTGGAGCAATGTGCAGATGCTGCTGGACCATATCGTGGTGCAGACCAAGCCCTACAAGGCGCAGTTCGTAGGCAACGTATTGCTCGGCGGACCTTATGACCCGCTCTCGCAGACCATGAGCGATGCGCTGCGCCAGCAAGGCCTGGTGCCGCTGACCGAACCGTATACCGCGCTGGGTTGGCCCCAGGTGAGCGGCGGCGGCGGCGAGACCGTGACCCCCGCCGTGCTTAACGCGACCTACGCCGGCGGCCATGTGGTGGATTGGGTGCGTTTGGAACTGCGCAAGCACAGCGACCCCACCGTGCTGATGGCCACGCGGCAGGCATTGGTGCTGCAGAACGGCACGGTGATCAGCACCACGGGAACCCAGAGCGTGCTGTTCGACATCCTTCCGGGGAACTATTACGTGGCAGTGCGGCACCGCAACCATTTGGGCACGATGAGCTTCGCCCCCTACACGGTACCCTACCCGGGTGGTGGCATCTGGACCTACCAATTCGCCGATGGCTTCGGCGGTTATGGCACCAACCCGGTGCAGGTGATCGGCAACAAGCGGGTGCTGTGGCCCGGCAATGCCCGCAAGGACAACGTGCTGAAGTACGCGGGCAGTAACAACGATCGCGACAAGGTCTTGCTGGTGGTGGGCGGTGGCACACCCACGAACACGGTGAGCGGTTATTACAGCGAGGATGTGAACATGGACGGCGTGGTGAAATACGCCGGTGCCGTGAACGACCGCGATCGCATCCTGGTGGCTATTGGAGGCACGGTGCCCACGGCTACGCGGGTGGAACAGATGCCGTAGGGCCAGTTGGCGGTTGCCAGTTCTCAGTTGGCAGTTGCCAGTTGCCAGTTCTTAGTTGGCAGATAACAGTGGCAGCAGGCCGGAAGTCGTGGGTTGACCGACAACTACCCACTGTCAACTGACAACCAGTATCCCAACAAACGTTAAGCCTTGCCATTCCGCTGTTAACGTGTGGGACGGACCGGGACATCCCAGCCACTTTCGCGGCACCGGACCGCATGACGCACCTGCTCCATTTTCTTCGCCGCCACCTGCTGTTGGTGCTGGCCATCAGCTTGGCGGTAACGGCCTGGGCGAACGCCGAACCCCGGACAGGATGCGCTCCGAAGCAACCGTACCATCATCCGCTCGGGCGGATCCTGGCGCATGGTGCGCATGCTGACAGCGCATGGGTGGTGCGGCGTGTGCCGACCCCGGACGATACGTGCAAGTAGACCGCGACCGTCCCCTGCGCTGCGCTCAATGCACGGAGAACCGCTCCGTTCGCATGCCTCCGGGATCATCCTGGAACTCCAGGAAGTAGAGGCCCTTGGTCAGCCCCGCCACGTTCACCGCAAAGCGGTCCGTGCCTTGTGCATATCGGCCGGTGAACACCGGCTTGCCCAGCGCATCATGCACGCGCCAGATGCCGGGATGCGCAGGCGCGGGAGACAACCGGACTTCCAATACATCCTCCGCTGGCACGGGCCAGAGCAAGGCCTCCGGCATTTGTCCTTCGGCGATGGAGGTGCCCAACTCCAGATCGAAGCCGATGTCCTGCAAGGAGATGCTCGATGCGTTCCCGGTCGGTGAGCTGTTGTCGGCGGAGTACAGTTTCTGGTCGTTGTTCGCCCCCCCGAGGCAGCCCATGTTCGTGGTGGAAGTGAGCCAGGCCACGTCCACGATCAGCGTCTTGGTGCTGTCGTATGCGAACAGCGTGTCCAGGTCAATGCTGAACCAGTCGCCTTCGATGCCGGGCTGGATCACCCAACTGCTCCGTGTGAGCACGGTATCGAGGCCGGTGAAAAATTGGTTGCCGTTGGTGAAGGTGGTTTGTGTGGTCTGCCCCAGCCGGATGGTGAGATCGGTGAAGGAGTTGCCCACATCCTCTGACACATTACCATAGCGCCAGTACAGGCGTTCGATATCGCCGGACAGGAGGCCGGTGAGGTCGGCGGGCAGATAGAGGCATTGGGTGTGGCTCGCTGCGGGCAGGCCCCACAGATACGTGCTGTTCTGGGTGCCACAGCATTGCTGCACCATCTGGGCCCTGGCATCCAATAGGAAGAAGGAACCAAGGAAGAGTATCGTGGTACGGACCATGGTCAACGCTTTGATCGAAGATAGGGATCCAAGATCACGATGACGGGACCGTGGAAGGACGATCAGAACGCCAGGCGCCCTTGCTGCTCCATGTGGTGACGCAACTGGCTCACCTCCTTGCGCAGATCGATCACGCTGCGGGCCAGTTCGTCGCGGCTCAAGTTGGGTTCGGGCAGCTCACTGCTGATAAAGTGTACGAACTTCCAAACCTCGAGCACGTTGCTCACCGGCACCTCGTAAGGCGAGTAGATGGGGTTGGTGCTGCACAGCAACAGGTTGCCGTTGTCCTTCAACTTGTTGTAGACCACCTTGAACACGATGCCATCCTCCTTGGTGACCACGATGTAGGGTTGGCCATCGCGCAGGGTTTGCCAGTTCTGCACATACTCCCCGGTGACCCACGAGCCGTTCGCCACCGGCGGCATGCTATCCCCACTGATCTGGAAGGTGCGGTACTTGCGGTCGCGCGCCAGGAAGGGCATGTGGAAAGTGGGCAGAATGCTGATGTACTCCGGATCGGCGTAGCCCAGCGCGTAGCCGGCCGTGGCCTTTTCGGGCACCAGTTCCACGTTCTCGCGGTTGTCGCTTGTAACGGTAGTGGCCAGGATCCGCAGACGCCTTCCGCTGAGGTCGATATCACCGCCCCGTTCCAGGATACCGAGTTGGCTTTCGCTGAGCGAGGGCAGATCGTCCTTGAGCAACTTATCGATGCTCACCTTGTAGTACTCGCTCATGCGCACCAGCAGATCGAAGGGCGGTTCGGCGGTGCCGTTCTCGTAGCCGCTGTAGCTGGAGCGTTTCACTTCCAAAGCCAGGGCGACTTCTTCCTGGGAGCGGCCGCGGCGCTGGCGGAGGAGCTTGATGTTGGGACCGAAGAGTGGGTTTGCCATGGTTCCGTGGATTGGAGGTTGGAGGTTGTCAGTTGTCCGGTGTCAGTTGTCCGGTGTCAGTTGTCCGGTGTCAGTTGTCAGTTGGCCGTGTCAGAGAGTTTGAAGCCGACGGGCTTGCGGGCTAGTTCCGTTGGTGAGATCAATTCCGTGAGGTGATCGAAGATGGCCTGGATCTCCTCGTCGTGCCCGGTGAGGCGGCCTTCCAATTGCTCCAGCTTCTGGAGGATGTCGCGGTGTGAAAGGAGCACTTCGCGCATCCTATTGAAGACACGGATGATGAGGATGCTGACCGCGACCGCTTGCTCGCTGCGGAGCACGTTGGCGAGCATGAGGATACCGTGCTCGGTGAAGGCGAAGGGTGGGTACTTGGCGTGCTCGCCCTGCTTTAAGGTCACAAACTGTGACCTTAAAGCCCGGTCCTCCTCCAATGTGAGTTCGAACATGAAGTCCTCCGGAAAACGCTCCATGTTCCTGCGCACGGCCTGTTTGAGCGCTTTGACCTGCGCGCTGTACAGTTCGGCGAGGTCCCGGTCCAGCATCACCTTATGCCCACGGATAAGATGGATCTTCTGCGTGATCGCGGCATCGGGTGGGACGATCGCCATGTGTGTGGGCGGCGACTCCATGACCAGGGTATCCATCGCGGTGCTCATGCTTCGCCGGGTTTGAAGCCGATGGGCTTGCGCGCTTGTTCCGTTGGTGAGACCAATTCCGTGAGGTGATCGAAGATGGCCTGGATCTCCTCATCGTGCCCGGTGAGGCGGCCTTCCAATCGCTCCAGCTTCTGGAGGATCTCCCGGTGTGAAAGGAGCACCTCGCGCATACGGCTGAAGACCCGAATGATCTGAATGTTGACCAGGATGGCCTGCTCGCTGTTCAAGACGCTGGAAAGCATGGCCACACCTTGTTCGATGAAGGCCATGGGGAGCACCCTGGAACCGCCTCGTTCTGAGAGTATTTCATCGTTCGAGGTGCCAAAATGGTACCTCAAAGAAGCCCATTCCGCTGCGGTGGGTTCGAACATGAAGTCCTCCGGAAAACGGCCCAGGTTCCTTCTCACTTGGCGCTTGAGGTGTTTGGTCTCCACCCCATAGAGCTCGGCGAGATCACGGTCCAACATCACCCTTTGCCCACGGATGTGGTGGATGCGGCCGGTAATGGCGGCATCGGGCGGTGCGATCCCCTTGTAGATCGGGGGCGGTTCCGTTGCCAGGGAATGCATCATCGCGTTGGCCTGTTATCTGCCGGACAAATGTAATGACTAATTTACCGGATGTATGATGACAGGTAATTTGTCAATGCGCGATGGTGGGTTGGACGGGGTTCCCCGCCCGGGATGGGAGCGGCAGCCCGGCGCAGGGCGGACCTGTGGGCGCGTGGAGCGAGGAGGCGACCATAGGAAGCCACCGCAGCCCCGCGACCGCTGGCCCGCACAAGTCGGCTACAGCGGACAGCCCGTTGAGGCGGCCACCCCACCAACATCCATCCGATGCACCTGTAGCGTCGACCCACTGGGTCGACCATAACCATGGAACGCACATCCTCCACCTCGATCTGTAAGGGCGCATCATGATGCGCCCCAACACCATGGAACGCACCATCCTCCACCTCGACCTGAACACCTTTTTCGTGAGCGTGGAACGCCTGCGCGAGCCGAAGCTGAACGGCAAGCCCGTGCTGATCGGCAGCGAGAGCGATCGCGGCGTGGTGGCCAGTTGCAGCTATGAGGCCCGCGCCTTCGGGGTGCGCAGTGCGATGCCCATGCGCATGGCGAAACAGTTGTGCCCCGAGGCGATCGTATTGCGCGGCGATAGCGGGGCCTACTTGCGCAAGAGCGATGAGGTGACGGAGATCATCCGCGCGCATGTGCCCCTCTTCGAAAAGAGCAGTGTGGACGAGTTCTATGTGGACCTGAGCGGCACCGATCGCTTCCACGGCAGTGGGAAGCTCGCCAGCGAACTGCGCCAACGCATCATCAAGGAAAGTGGATTGCCCAATTCGTTCGGGCTGAGCGTCAACAAGACGGTGAGCAAGGTGGCCACCGGCGAGGCCAAGCACGGCAATGGCGAATGGCGTGTGGAGCGCGGCACGGAGAAACCCTTCCTGGCCCCCATGCCGATCGAACGCATCCCCGGCGTGGGGGAAAAGACCGCGCACCTGCTGCGCAGCATGGGCGTGGCGAGGATCAACACGCTGCAGGACCTGCACATGGACCTGCTGTACCGCCTGCTGGGCGAGCACGGCCCGGTGCTCTGGCGCAAGGCCAACGGGATCGATGACAGCCCCGTGATCGCCTGGCACGAACGCAAAAGCATCAGCACCGAACGCACCTTCGAACGCGACACCATCGATGTGGCGATGCTGCGCGGCATGCTCACGGCCATGACCGAGAGCCTCGCCTTCCAGCTGCGCAAGGGCCCGAAGCTCACCAGTTGCGTGGCGGTGAAGATCCGCTACGCCGACATGAACACGCACACGCGGCAACTGCGCATCGGTTACACCGCGTGCGACCACATACTGCTGCCTGTGGTGCATGATCTCTTCCGCACGTTGTACGATCGGCGCCAACGCATCCGCTTGGTGGGCGTGCGCTTCAGCCACCTGGTAGGTGGGGGGCACCAGATCGATGCCTTTACCGATACCGAGGAGGCGATGGGGCTTTACCAGGCGATGGACCGTATCCGCAAGCGCTTCGGCGATCGCACCGTGATGCGCGCCAGCGGCATGGACGCGAGCAGCATAGGCCGCATGGACAACCCCTTCGATGGGCAGGCACCGGTGCTGTTGGCGAACAGGAGGAACTAGAGCGTATCTCAAAAATGCCCTTCGGGCTGCGCTCGGGTCTTTCGCGCCCATGCTTCGTTGCCGGAACCCTCACAGAGCACCCGACTATGCTCGGTTCCGGTGGCCTCGCCTGAACGCGAGATCCCTCTCGCTCGCTTACGAAAGCAATTTTGAGATACGCTCTAGAGGGAAGCACGATCGCGGCCCACCATCTTCTTCGTGTAACACCCACATCCCCTTCCGCTTCCCACCACCGGCCGCCCACACGTCCAACCGCTCATGTGATCGGCCTGGGGCGTATGGCCCTTTCGGTCATCTTCGCTCCGCACCAACCACCACCGCTCCCATGGAACTCCGCATTCAAGGCCTCAGCAAAACCTACGCGAACGGCGTGAAGGCGCTGGACGATGTGAGCCTGCACATCCCCACTGGCATGTTCGGCCTGCTGGGACCGAACGGTGCGGGCAAGAGCACCTTGATGCGGATCCTCGCCACGCTCCAGGAAGCGGATGCGGGCATGGCCATGCTCGGTGATCCCGGCTCGGAGGCCGGGACAAGCCTGGATGTGCTGAACCAGAAGGAAGAGGTGCGCAAGGTTCTCGGCTACCTGCCGCAGGAGTTCGGCGTGTACCCGCGCGTGAACGCACAGGAGATGTTGGACCACATCGCACTGCTGAAGGGTGTGACGAACAAGCGCGAACGCAAGGACCTGGTGGAGGCCCTGCTGCAGAAAGTGAACCTGTGGGAACACCGCAAGCGCCGCCTCAGCGGATACAGCGGTGGCATGAAGCAGCGCTTCGGCATCGCGCAATCGCTGATCGGTGAACCCCGCCTGATCATCGTGGACGAACCCACCGCCGGCCTCGACCCTGGCGAACGCAACCGCTTCTACAATCTGCTCACCGAGATCGGCGAGAACGTGATCGTGATCCTGAGCACCCACATCGTGCAGGACGTGCAGGAGCTGTGCAGTAACATGGCCATCATCAACAAAGGCAGGTTGCTCTATGCCGGTCCGCCGGACGCATCGCTACGCGCCATCCACGGGCGTGTGTGGGAGAAGACGATCGCGAAGAGCGACCTGGAACGCTACGCCGCTTCAGGCCGTTTGATCAGCAACAAGTTGATCGCGGGTAAACCGGTGATCCGCCTGCTGAGCGACGTGTCGCCCGAAGATGGGTTCGCCGCCGCGGAACCCGGCCTGGAGGATGTGTTCTTCAGCGCCATCAGCAAGGGTAACCTCGAACACGTCAACGCATGATCGCGCGCATGTTCCTCTTCGAAGTGCGCTATTGGCTGCGCCAGCCGATGGTGTACATCTTCCTGTTCGTGAACGCGCTGCTCACGTTCGGGGCCACGGCATCGGACGGGGTGCAGATCGGTGGCGGCGTGGGCAACGTGGTGAAGAACGCGCCTTATGTGGTCTACATCTTCTATGGGATCATGTCGTTCATCGCCCTCTTGATGGTGACGGCCTTCGTGAACGGCACCGCGATCCGCGACTTCACCAGTAACACGGCCCAGATCATCTTCTCCACACCGGTGTCGAAGTCCGGCTACTTGATCGGCAAGTTCCTGGGCAGCACGTTCGTGGCCTCGATCCCCTTGATCGGGGTATCGCTCGGCATCGTGGTGGGTAGTTGGATGCCCTGGGTGGATCCGCTGCGCGTGGGGCCGAACTACCTGTACCCCCATGTGCAGGGCTTCCTGGTGATGGGCCTTCCGAACATCCTGTTCTCCGCCGCCATCATTTTCGCCGTGGCCGTGATCCAGCGTTCCACCATGGCCTCGTTCATCACGGCCATCGTGCTGTTCGTGGGTTACTCCATCGCCAGCAGCAGCATGGAGGACATGGACAACCAGACCCTGGCCGCCATGCTCGATCCCTTCGGCACCACGGCCATGAGCGAGGCGACACAATACTGGACCGTGGACGAAAAAAACCTGGCCGCATTGCCGGTGAGCGGGCTCGTTCTCTGGAACCGCCTGCTGTGGATCGGCGTGTCGGCGCTGGTATTCCTCTTCGGCTATTCCCGCTTCTCCTTCACCGATCGCGTGCAAAAAGCGAAGGCCCGGGTCGCGGAGAACGATGCGTCATCAACCGCCGTCGCCGCACCGCTTCCCAAAGTCGCGCTGCACTTCGACCGCAGTGCGTTGCGCCGCCAATGGTCCACGCTCTACCGCACCGAACTGGTGGGGATCCTGAAGAGCACGCCCTTCATCATCATCATGGCGCTCGGGCTCGCGCAGCTGTTCACCTCGCTCTCGTTCGTCACCAGCATGTACGGCAACACCACCTATCCGGTGACCTACTCGGTGGTGGACATGATCTCCGGGAACATCGTGATCTACGTGATGATCATCGTGGTGTTCTATGCCGGGCAACTAATCTGGAAGGAGCGCGACCCGAAGTTCGATGGGATCATCAACGCCTTGCCCATGGCCACGCGCACCGGCTTGCTGGCGAAGCTCGCGGCATTGATCACCGTGGTGTTCGTGGTCCACCTGTTCGCCGTGGGGGCCGGTATGACCACGCAACTGCTGAACGGCTACACGCGCTTGGAGCCCATGGTGTACCTCACCTACTTCGTGGTGCCCGGAACGCTCTTCTTCGCGGGCTGGGCAGCGGTGGCGCTGCTGGTGCATGTACTGGTGAACAACAAGTACCTCGGCTTTTTCGTCTTCATCGTGCTTTTCATCCTGAACACCTTTGCCTGGACACTGGTGGATGTGGAGTCCAACCTTGTCCTGTTCAACGGTTCTCCGGGACTGCGTTATTCGGACATGAACGGGTTCGGTCCTTACCTGAAGAACTGGATGTTCTTCAAAGTATACTGGATCCTGTTCGCCGGTCTGATCGTACTGTTGAGCTACCTCTTCGTGGTACGTGGCAACGATACCAGCATGCGCTGGCGGATACATCAAGCGAAGCAACGCTTCCGCACTTCCTGGCCCGTGGCCGCAGTACTCGGCGGCGTCTGGTTGCTGATGGCGGGCTTCGGCTACTACCAGACCAAAGTGCTGAACACCTACCAAACGAGCGATGTGCTGGAGGAGGCCCAGGTGCGCTATGAGAAGGAGTTCAAGCGCTACGAGCACATGGCCCAACCACACTACACCGCCGTGAGCTTCACGATCGATCTGGACCCACCGGCACGCGCGATCAGCTATTCCGCGGACATCACTTTGAAGAACAAGAACACGACCGCCATCGACACGCTGTGGCTCAATGTGCCGCATCGCATGAACGTGACGCTGGAGATCCCGGGCGCCAAACTCGTGTTGAACGATGACGCGCTCGATCAGCGCATGTACCGCCTCTCCCCTCCCCTGGCAGCCGGTGCGGAACTGAGCGTGAAAGTGAGCGGAGGATGGAAGCAAAAGGGGATCGAGAACGAAACAGCGTTCACCGGCTTGGTGCAGAACGGCAGCTTCTTCAACAACATGGAACTGTTGCCGTCCATCGGCTACAACACCTCTGGCGAACTACAGGACCGCGCCGATCGCCGCAAGCACGGTCTGCCTCCGAACGACCGCATGCCGAAGCTCACGGAGGATCCCGCGCTGCGAATGCAGAACTACCTGATGGCCCACAGCGATTGGATGACGGTACGCACCACCATCAGCACCTCGCCGGACCAGATCGCCATCGCACCTGGTTCCTTGAAGAAGGAATGGACCGCGGACGGAAAACGCTACTTCCAGTACGAGCTCGATCACAAAGCCCTCAACTTCTTCTCCTTCATGAGCGCCCGCTACGAAGTGGCGCGGGAGAAATGGAACGACGTCGATCTCGAGGTGTACTACCAGAAGGAACACGCGGTGAACGTGCCCCGCATGCTGAACAGCATGCGGAAAGCGCTGACCTACTACACGGAGAACTTCGGGCCTTACGCGAACAAGCAGGCGCGCATCATCGAATTCCCGCGCTATGCCTCTTTCGCACAAACCTTTCCCAACACCATGCCGTACAGCGAGAGCATCGGCTTCATCACCGACCTCACCGCGGATGAGGACATCGACATGGTGTTCTATGTGGTGGCGCATGAAATG
>Ga0138256_10003620_pt1 | contig 16388 bp, 14 predicted proteins | sample KNB2016incub_MG_FD_105486 | JGI IMG/M metagenome (GOLD analysis project Ga0138256, IMG submission 105486) | Active sludge microbial communities from wastewater in Klosterneuburg, Austria - KNB2014incub_MG | ecosystem: Engineered > WWTP > Activated sludge > Unclassified | place: Austria... | reverse complement strand
GTCCGCCGTACTCACACGAATACTGTCCGCGCTGCTCGTGGCGCTGGCCGCGCCGTGGGCCTGCGCCCTCGAACTCGACGGCCCGCTGGTGCAGGGCGGGGTGGTGATCGGCAAGGTTGCCCCCGGCACGCGGGTCGCGCTCGACGGACGGGCGGTGCGCGTGGCCGCCGACGGCCGCTTCGTGATCGGTTTCGACCGCGATGCCCCCGTGAAGCACGTGCTTAAGGCCGGTGCGCAGACGCGCGAACTGGAGATTGCCCGGCGCGACTACGACATCCAGCGCGTCACCGGCATCGCGCAGGCGATCATGAGCCCCTCGGCCGAGGACCTAAAACGCATCCAGCGCGAGCAGTCGCTCGTGGTCGCGGCGCGCGCGCGCGATGACGCGCGCACCGATTTCGCGGCCGGTTTTGTGTGGCCGATCACCGGGCGCATCAGCGGCGTCTACGGCAGCCAGCGTTTCTACAACGGCGAGCCCTCGCGCCCGCACTACGGGGTGGACGTGGCCGCTCCCGTGGGCGCCGAGGTGCGCGCGCCGGCTCCCGGCGTCGTGACGCTGGCCCAGCCGGACCTGTTCTACTCGGGCGGTACCGTGATCATCGACCACGGTCACGCGCTGTCCTCGAGCTTCCTGCATCTGAGCAAGGTGCTGGTCGAGCCGGGACAGCGGGTGAAGCAGGGCGAGCTGATTGCCCGCGTGGGCGCCACCGGGCGCGCCACCGGGCCGCACCTCGACTGGCGCATGAACTGGCGCGACGCCAAGGTCGATCCCCAATTGCTGGCGGGCGCGATGCCCGCCTCACCCCAGGCGCCCGTCGCACAAGGAGACATGAACTGATGCTGGATCCGAAACTGCTGGAAATCCTCGTCTGCCCCGTCAGCAAGGGGCCGCTGGAATACGACCGCGAGAAGCAGGAGCTGGTCTGCCGCGCCAGCGGCCTGGCCTACCCGGTGCGCGACGGCATCCCGGTGATGCTCGAGAGCGAGGCGCGCCAGCTCACGCTCGAGGAACGCGAGCGCGGCTGAGCGCGACGTGATTCTTCACGCGGGACGCCGGCTCCGCGCGTCCGTATAATTCCCCGCCTTTACCGCCCCCGGCCGCCCGGCCGCGGGCGGCCACCCGACGCCACACGCGGAAGCAGATCAATGAATGGTGCCGAGATCAGGGAAGCTTTCCTGAGCTATTTCGAGAGCATGGGTCACACGCGCGTGCCCAGCAGTTCGCTGGTGCCGGGTAACGACCCGACGCTGCTGTTCACCAACGCCGGCATGGTGCAGTTCAAGGACTGCTTCCTCGGTCGCGAGCAGCGCGCCTACGTGCGCGCGGCGAGCTCGCAGCGTTGCGTGCGCGCCGGCGGCAAGCACAACGACCTCGAGAACGTGGGCTACACCGCGCGCCACCACACCTTCTTCGAGATGCTCGGCAACTTCAGCTTCGGCGACTACTTCAAGCACGACGCGATCCGTTTCGCCTGGGAATTCCTGACCGGGGTGCTCGCGCTGCCGCGCGAGAAGCTCTGGGTCACGGTGTTCCAGGACGACCTCGAGGCCGAGAAGATCTGGATCGAGGAGATCGGCGTGCCGGCCGAGCGCTGCGTGCGTCTTGGCGAGAAGTCGAACTTCTGGTCCATGGGCGACACCGGCCCCTGCGGCCCCTGCACCGAGATCTTCTACGACCACGGCCCCGGGGTCGCGGGCGGGCCGCCGGGCAGCCCCGACGAGGACGGTGACCGCTACATCGAGATCTGGAACCTGGTGTTCATGCAGTTCGAGCGCTCCGCCGACGGCAGCATGACGCCGTTGCCCAAGCCCTCGGTCGACACCGGCATGGGGCTCGAGCGCATCGCGGCCGTGATGCAGCACGTGCACTCGAACTACGAGATAGACCTGTTCCGCCGCCTGCTCGATGCCGCGCAGCAAGTCACCGGTGCCACCGATCCCGCCAGTCCCTCGCTGCGCGTGATCGCCGACCACATCCGCTCCTGTGCCTTCCTGGTGAGCGACGGCGTGCTGCCCTCGAACGAGGGTCGCGGTTACGTGTTGCGGCGCATCCTGCGCCGCGCCTGCCGCCATGGCCACAAGCTCGGCGCGCAGGATACGTTCTTCCACAAGCTGGTCGGCCCGTTGGCCGAGGCCATGGGCGATGCCTACCCGGAACTGCACGAGAAGCGCGCGCAGATCGAGAAGGTCCTGCTGCTCGAGGAAGAGCAGTTCGCGCGTACGCTCGACACCGGCATGCGCATCCTCGAGCAGGACATCGCGGCGTTGGCGGGCGACACGCTCGACGGTGACACCGTGTTCAAGCTCTACGACACGTTCGGGTTTCCGATGGACCTCACGGCGGACATCGCGCGCGAGCGCGGCCTGCTCGTGGACGAGGAAGGCTTCGAGCGCGCGATGCAGTCACAGCGCGAGCGTGCGCGCGGCGCCAGCCACTTCGCCGCCGAGCAGTACGGTGACGCGGGCATCGACACGCCCACCGTGTTCACCGGCTACGAGGTGCTTGCAGGCGAGGCGCGCGTGCTGGCGCTGCTGCGCGACGGGCAGCGTGTCGAGGGCCTTGCCGAGGGCGAGAAGGGCATCGTGGTGCTGGACCGCACGCCGTTCTACGCCGAGTCCGGCGGCCAGGCCGGTGATGCCGGCGTGATCGAGGCCGGGGGCTGGCGCTTCGAGGTGCGCGACACGACAAAGGCGGGCGCGATCTCGCTACACCACGGCGTCATGGCGCGCGGCACGCTGGCCGTTGGTGCCGCTGCCGATGCGCGCGTGGAGCCCGGCATCCGCCAGGCCACGGCGCTGAACCACTCCGCCACGCACCTGCTGCACGCCGCACTGCGCCAGGTGCTGGGCGAGCATGTCGCGCAGAAGGGCTCGCTGGTCGACGCCGAGCGCCTGCGCTTCGACTTCTCGCACTTCGAGGCGATGACGCCCGTGCAGATCCGCGCGGTCGAGCGCCTGGTGAACGAGCAGATCCGCGCCAACTCCGCGGTCGAGATCCAGCTCACCGACATGGACACCGCGAAGGCGAAGGGCGCGATGGCGCTGTTCGGCGAGAAATACGGTGACGAGGTGCGCGTGCTCACGATGGGCGGCGGCTTCTCGGTGGAGCTCTGCGGCGGCACGCACGTGCAGCGCACCGGCGACATCGGCCTGCTGCGCGTGACCGCGGAATCCGGCATCGCGGCCGGCGTGCGCCGCATCGAGGCGGTCACGGGCGCCAATGCGCTCGCGCTGTTCGACACGCTGGAGGCGCGCGGCGATCGCATCGCGCAGCTGCTGAAGTCCGGGCGCGACAACGCGGTCGAGAAGGTCGAGCAACTGATCGCCGCGAACCGCCAGCTCGAGAAGGAGCTGGAGAAACTGCGCGTGCAGCTCGCGAGCGGCACGGGCAGGGATCTCGCGGCCGGCGCGATCGACGTGAACGGCGTGAAAGTGCTGGCAGCGCAACTCGAGGGCGCTGACGCGAAAAGCCTGCGTACCACGATGGACCAGCTGAAAGACAAGCTCGGCACGGCCGTGATCCTGCTGGCAGCGGTCGAGGGCGACAAGGTCTCGCTGGTGGCCGGTGTCACGGGCGGGCTGCAGGAGCGCGTGCGTGCGGGCGACCTGATGGCCGAGATCGCACCGCTGCTCGGCGGCAAGGGCGGCGGGCGTGCCGACATGGCCCAGGGCGGCGGCACCGATGCCGCGGCGCTGCCACAGGCGCTGCAGCGCGTGCCCGAATGGGTGCGCGCACGCCTGGCCTAGCCGCGAGCCGGGCGGGGGAATTCGCCTGGATCGCCGGGAGTACGAGCGAGTCGCAGTTTTCGCTTGGGAATCCGGGAAGGATTCTCTATAATCCCGCGCTCCCGCGGGATGGCGTAGCTCCAGGGAGGCCGGCAGGACAGCGGCCGAGGAGCGCAAGCGGCTCAAATGAGAGGGACACCATGCTTATCTTGACGCGCCGGGTAGGTGAGACGTTGATGATCGGCGACAGCGTGACCATCACGGTGCTGGGAGTGAAAGGCAACCAGGTGAGGCTCGGCGTGAATGCCCCGAAGGACGTATCGGTGCACCGCGAGGAGATCTACCAGCGCATCCAGCGCGAGCACGACGGCGAGGACAGCGAACCCTCGAGCTAGCCTGTAGGTCCGGCTGACGCGGGACACGGGTGTAGGTTCGGCTTCAGCCGAACATGGATTGAGAAGACGATTTCCGGAGAGATGGCCGAGTGGCTGAAGGCGCGCCCCTGCTAAGGGCGTATAGGCTAATCCCCTATCGAGGGTTCGAATCCCTCTCTCTCCGCCAATTCCTTGTTTTTCGATAACAACATCAAGCGGTTGGAATAGCCGCTGTGCGTTGCTGATGCGCCTGCACGGATCCTCCAGAATCCCCGATCTCCTGCAGGCGCGCCTCACGATGTCTCGGTAGCGTTTGCCTGACACACAGAGGATGCGGCCTTGAGCGGGGAGGCGCGCCGCGCGGGCTGCCACTCACTGTCATCAACGCGTCCGCCAGCGGAAGGCGAGAAAGCAGGTTCAAACGGGATTGCTCCTGCTCCGCCGGCAGATTGACGTGCCATTGACCTGCGTCACATTCCGGTCGTGGTTCACGGTGCACTCTCGTGCGGCGCAGGAGGCATCACGACGTCCGCCAGTGCGCGTACCGTGCCCAGGAGATCGCCCATGGCCCCTGTTGCTCCGCAGCGATTCGCGCAGATCGCGCTGCACTGGCTCGTCGTCGTGATGATCGTCGCGATCTACGTCAGCATGGAGTGCCGTGGCTGGTTCCCCAAGGACGTTCGCCCGACGATGGTGCGGGTCATGCATTATTCCTTCGGTATCACCGTGCTGCTGCTCGTGCCCTGGCGCCTGGCTCTGCGGGTGGGCCGCCCGATGCCGCCGATCACGCCTGCCCCGCCTCGCTGGCAGGAGCAGGGTGCGCGGATCGTTCACCTCTCGCTCTACCTGTTTATGATCGCGATGCCGCTGCTGGCGTGGCTCTCGTACAGCCTGCGCGGCAAACCGGTGTGGTTCTACGGCTTCGATCTGCCCGGCCTGCTGCCGCCGGCGGACGCCGTGCTCCGCCAGCAACTGCGCCTGATGACCTGGCGCAAGCGCATCGCCGAGGCGGGCTACTGGCTGCTCGGTTTCCATGCCGCGGCTGCGCTGCTGCACCACTTCGTGACCGGTGACGACACGTTGCGGCGGATGTGGTTCAGGAGGACGTGACGACGACCCGCCGGGAAGAGTCCCTGAGCCGCATCACGCAGAGGCCGCTTTCCCGAAGCCGTCGAACGACGCCAGCCGTTGCGGAGACCCCGACATGAAGAGTGCCGATGACCTGAGGATCTTCGCCCGCACGATCCGCTGGCTGCCCGCGATGCTGAGGGCACGGCCGGGCAAGCGCTATACCAGCGCCGACCTGGTCGAGAGCAGTGCGCGGCGCTTCGGCGATCGCGTGTTCGTCGAGTTCGAGGGCCGCACGACGAGCTACGCGGAGTTCAACCGCTACGCGAACCGCGTTGCCCACTGGGCGATCGACCGCGGTCTGCGCAGGGGCGACGTCGTTGCGCTGATCATGGAGAACCGGCCGCAGTACCTGGGCGTCTGGGCCGGGCTGGCGAAGGTGGGCGTCACGACGGCGCTGATCAACACCCACCTGGGCGGGCACGCCCTGGAACATGTCATCGAGTCGGCGGCCTGCCGCGTGGTCGTGGTGGGAGACGAGTGCCTTCCGGCGTATCGCGATATCGCCTCGGCGCACGTGCGGGCTCTGCCCGTGTACCTCAGCAGGCGTGATGGCGCGGCCGTCGACCCTGCGGAGGCGGGTTTTGCCAGCCTCGACCGGGAGCTGGGCGCTTGTCCGACCGACAATCCGCCGGCCTCGGTGCGGGCGGGGCTGCAGTCGGGGGACCCGCTGTTCTACATCTACACCTCGGGCACCACCGGCCTGCCCAAGGCCGCGCGCTTCAGCCACGCGCGCTTCGTGGCCGGCGGCAGCTATCACCTGTGGTCCGGCTTCGGTGCGCGCGACGCGCTCTACTGCTCGCTGCCGCTCTACCACACCGTGGGCGGCGTGATCTGCGTGAACGCGGTGCTGCTGACGGGGGCGCGGCTCGTGCTGCGGCGCGGCTTCAGCGCGAGCAGATTCTGGCAGGACCTCGCGGAATCCGGCGCGACGACCTTCCAGTACATCGGCGAGATGTGCCGCTACCTGCTCGCGCAGCCGCCCGGGGAATACGACCGGCGCCACCGCATCCGCTACGCCGTCGGCAACGGCCTGCGGCCGGACATCTGGGCGGAGTTCACGCGGCGCTTCAACGTGCCGCGCATGGTCGAGTTCTACGGCGCCACCGAGTCGAACGTTACCCTGGTGAACCTCCAGGGCCGGCCCGGTTCCGTCGGGCGCCTGATGCCCGGCATCACGGCGGCGCTGGTGCGCTTCGACGTCGAGAAGGAGGCGCACGTGCGCGATGCCGACGGTCTCTGCGTGGCGTGCGCGGTCGGCGAGCCCGGCGAGCTGCTCGGCCGGATCGCGAGCGGCAACAAGCCCGAGCTGGTCCGCTTCGAGGGCTACACCTCGGCGGAGGCCACGCGCGCGAAGATCGTGCACGACGTGCTCCAGCACGGCGACGCGTGGTTTCGCAGCGGCGACCTGCTGAAGCGCGACGCTGACGGCTTCTATTACTTCGTGGACCGCATCGGCGATTCTTTCCGCTGGAAGGGTGAGAACGTCTCGACGCAGGAAGTCGAGGAATCGCTTGCGGCTTTCCCCGGCGTCGATGTCGCCGTGGTCTACGGGGTCGAGGTGCCGGGCGCGGAAGGGCGTGCGGGGATGGCGGCGCTCGCGCTGTCGCGCGCGATCGATCTGTCGGGACCGGAGTTCTACCACCACGTCGAGCGCCTGCCCGCCTATGCGCGCCCGGTGTTCCTGCGAGTGATCGGGGAGATCGAGATGACCGGCACCTTCAAGGTGCGCAAGGTCGAACTGCAGCGGCAGGGCTTCGCGCCGGGCGACGACGCGTCGCCCGTCTATTTCCGCGACGATGCCGCCGGCTGTTACCGCGTGCTCGACGACGCGACGTACCAGCGCCTGCGCGCCGGCGAGCTCAGGCTCTAGGCCGCCGCGGCGTGACCGTTTGCCTGCGTTTGGCGGCGCGCGGTGGCGTGACCTTGCGGGCCGGGCCGGCGGCGCGCTTCGCCACGCCCTTGCCACGCTTGACCCGCCCCACGTCCTCTGCCCGCCGCGGCTTTGCCCTGGTGTCGAACCGCAGGTACTCCGCGAGCGCCTCGCGCAGGCCCTCGGCGATCCGCCACGCATCGGGCACCAGGTCGACGTCGTAGATGATGCCGAAGTCGATGTTGTCGACGTAGCTGACGCAGGTGAAATTGAGGCCCATGCCGTTCGCGAGCAGCGACATCGGGTACATCGCCTCGAGGCGCGCGCCGGCCACGTACATCGGGCGCGCGCTGCCCTTGACGTTGGACACGATGAAGTTGCACCGCATCGTGTCGAGCATCATCGCGGGCGTCAGTGCCTTGTTCAGCACCGCGAGGGCGAACGGCGGCAACGAGTTGATCAGCTCGTAGATCGACGACCTCCCGCTGCGGGCCGCCTGCTTGGCCGCACCGGTCTCGGAGTGGATCGCCATCAGGCGTTCCACCGGGTCCGCAAGCTCGGTGTGCAGGGCAAGGTTCACCGAAGTGATCGCGTTGCTGGCGGCGTCGTCGCCCTCCTTGCGCAGGGAGACAGCGATGTTCGCGCGCGCCGATTCCCGCGGCAGCACGCCGAGGTGCAGCAGGTAATTGCGCATCGAGCTCGCGGTCAGCGCGAGCACGACGTCGTTGATCGACACCTCGAAACGGTTCTTCACGCGCTTGATGTCCGCCAGCGGCAGCGAGAGGCAGGCGAAGCCGCGCTCCTTGCCGATGACGCCGTTGCAGGGCAGCGCGGGTGCGGCTGCGGGCCGCGCGCCCGAGCGCGGCTTCTCCGGCTGGCCGAGCGCCGCGATGGCAGGGCGGAGCATCGACAGCGCGTGGCGGCCGGCGCGCGCAGGAGCTTGCAGCAGATTGCCGACCGTGCGCGCGTAGAGCTGCAGTTCCGACGGCGCGCCGCCGGTCGCTGCGCCGAGGAACTCGGGCGGGATGGGCCGCGGGGGCGGATCGGCTTCGAAGTCGCAGAGAGCCTCGCCGATCTTCTGCGCGCCCTGGCCGTCCATCATGCAGTGGTGCAGCTTCTGCAGCAGGGCGTAGCGCCTGCCCGCGAGGCCCTCGATGAACCAGAGTTCCCACAGCGGTTTGCTGCGGTCGAGGCGGCGGCTGTAGAGGTAGCCGGCGAGCTCAGTCAGCGCCCGCATGTCGCCGGGCGCGGGCACAGCGATGCGGTGGATGTGCCGGTCGATGCGGTACTGGTCGTCCTCGACCCAGTACGGCAGGTCGAGACCGAAGGGAACTTCCCGCAGTTTCCAGCGGAACTGGGGGATCGGGTCGATGCGCTCGACGACGAACGCCTTGAGCTTTTCGAAGCAGAAATCGCGCGACGCGCCGGCATCGAGTATCACCAGCCCGGCGGTGTGCTGGTAGCCGGTGTCGGTCTCGGTGCTGACGAAGAGGTTGGCGGACTCGGAGAGCTGGAGCATCGCGCGTTCCTGCGGGTGAACGGGACGTGGCTGCGGATTCTCGCACACAAGGCCGCGTCATCGTTGACGACGCAGATCAAGGTTTTGCGGATTCCCGCCGCGTGGGCGGTGCGCGGGTTGGACTCGGCCTGCCAATCGCAGTAGATTCCAGCGTGTCCCGGTCAATCCCGGCCACCGGGCCGCGGCAAACGGTGCGCTCATGAATCGTGAGGCGGTGAGTTCCGATATTCCGGCCGCGTCCATCTTGGACCTGCCGCCGCTGGCGACCGTCAGGGTGCTCGACGCGGAGATCTGCTACCGCGAAGCGAGCGGTCCGGCGAATGCGCCGGTCGTGCTGCTGGTGCACGGCATCCTGGCGACATCGGGGCTGAACTGGATGCACGCCTTCGCGCCGCTCAGCCGGCACTTCCGCGTGATTGCGCCCGATCTCTGCGGCCATGGCGGTGACCGCTTCCACCGCCGCCGGTTCACGCTGGAGGACTGCGCCGACGACATCGCCGCGCTGATCGCCGTGCTGGGCCTGAAGCGCGTGATCGTGGTCGGCTACTCGATGGGCGGCATGGTGGCGCAGTACGTGGCGCGCCGTCACGGCGGCCTGATCAGCGGGCTGGTGCTCTCCGGTGTCGACTGGGGCTCGCCGCACTACGGCCGTGCCACGCAGCTCGTCGGTCCCGCAGTCATGGAAGCCGCCGTGCGGCTGGTGCACCTGCAGGTCTGTCTGCTGCGTGCGCCGGTGGCGTTGCTGCAACGCCTGGGCGGGGCAGGGTCCGGGCGACGCGAGCCGGGTCCGCTGCGCGTGTCGATGGGGGAATTCACCGGTCATAACCCCAGGGCCATCGGTGGCGCGGTGCGCTCGACCATGCGCTTTCGCAGCCTCGAGTGGCTCCACGAGATCCGCGTGCCGACCACCGTGCTGGTCACGCTGCGCGACAGGCTGTTCCCGCAGGCGGAGCAGCGGCGGATGGCCGAGGCCATCGACGGGGCACGGGTGAGCGAGTTCGACGGCGGGCACGTCGCGGTGAGGGAGCCGGCGTATGCCACGGCGCTGCTCGAGGCCTGCCGCGAGCTCAGCGCGCGCATGGCGCGGTCCGCGCGCTGAAGGCGATGGCAGCGCGCGCGGAGGTGGCGGCATGTTTCGGCTGAGCGGACACGATGCGTATTTCCTGTACCAGGAAACGCAGACCACGCCGATGCACACGCTGAAGATCCTCATCGGGCGGCACACCGGCGGGACCGCGGCAGGCCTGCGCGAGATCAAGCAGTCGATAGGCGCATCACTGGACCAGATTCCCGGATTCAGGCGCCGCATCGTCCCGGTGCCGCTCGGCCTGCACCATCCCGTGGTCATCGAGGACCCCGATTTCGACATCGACCTGCACGTGCACCGGCTCGCGGCGCCGGAACCGGGCGGTGCCGCGGAGCTCGACGAGGTGATCGCGCAAGTGTCCTCCCACCCGCTCGATCATTCGCGACCGCTGTGGGAATTGTGGATGGTCGAGGGCCTCGAGGGCGGTCGCGTCGCCTTCGTCGTGAAACTGCACCACGCGATCGCCGACGGCCAGGCGTCGGTCAACCAGTTCGAGCGCATGCTGGGAGCCGGCGGGCAGGAACCGGCCCCTGCCATGCCGGTGCCTTGGCAGCCCGAAGCCGTGCCGTCCCCGGGCAGGCTGTTACGCGATGCGCTGCGCGACCAGCTCATGGACATCTGGCGCCTCCCGGCGCTGATCGGGCAGACGGTCCGTACCCTGCACCGCATCTACCTGCGCCACCGTGCGCGGGCGCTCGACATCCCGCTGCCGAGCAAGGTGCCGCCGACGCCCTTCAACCGCTCGCTGTGCGGGCAGCGCGATTTCGCGACCGTGCGGTTCGCGCTCGAGGACATCAAGGCGATCAAGTCGGGTCTCGGCGGCACCGTGAACGACGTGGTGATGGCCATGGTGGCCGGCGCTGTGCGCGAATACCTGCTGGAGCGCAAGCGGCTGCCGGCGCAGCCGCTGGTGGCCTCGGTGCCGGCCGCCGGCGTCGAGCAGGCCGGCGCAAAGCGCGTGTTCGGCAACACGGCTTCCGGGGTCACCGTCTACCTGCGGACCGACATCGGCGAGGCGCGCGCGCGCTATGCCGCCACGCGCGAGGCGATGGCGGCGAGCAAGGAGCTGCTGGAGCTGCTCGGGCGGAACACCTTCCACAGCTGGGCGGACTACATACCACCGTTGCTGTACACCGCGCTCCAGCGCCTCAAGGTGCATTTCCGCCTGGCGGAGCGCCGCGCCGGGGCGATGAACCTGATCGTGTCCAACGTGCAGGGTCCGCGCCAGGGCGCGCCGATGCCGGGCTTCGACGTGGAGGAACTGATCTCCGGCGGCCCGCTGCTCGAGGGCGTCGCGCTCAACATCACGGCCTGGAGCTTCAACGGCAGGCTCAATTTCGGGCTGGTGGCCTGCCGCCGGGCGGTGCCGGACCTGCCCGCCCTGGCCCGGCTGCTGCAGCGGCAGCTGGCGGCGCTGCAGGAACTGGCAGGCGCGGGGTCTGCACCATGAGCGCGACACGGCGCTGGACGACGATCGAGCCGGCGTCGGGCAGGAAGCTCGCGGTCTCGGCCGGCAGCGGCCGCGGCGTGCCCTTCGTCTGGGGCCATGCACTGCAGTGCAGCATGCGCGCCGACGCGGCGAGCGGCGTGTTCGACTGGTCCGGGCTCGCGCCCGCGGTGCGCGTGATCCGCTACGACGCGCGCGCGCATGGCGAGTCGTGCAGCGAGGCGGATCCGCGCGGGTGCGCGTGGGAGAGCCTGGCCCGTGACATGTGGCGGGTCGCCGAGGACTGCGGCGCGGACTTCCCGGTGCTCGGCGGCGCGTCGATGGGATGCGCGACCGCCGTGTGGGCGGCGATGCAGCACCCGCGGCGGGTCGCCGGCCTGGTGCTCGTCATTCCGCCCACGGCCTGGGAGTGGCGCCCGCGACAGGTGCGCTCGTACCTGATGATGGCACGGCTGGTGCGGTTCGCCGGCAGGCTGCCGTTCCGCGCGGCCAGCGCGCTCCTCGGCGACCGCCCGCCCGACGGTCCGCTGAAGGCGATCGCGCGGGAGGTCGTGCGCGATCTCGCGACGCGCGATCCGCGCGACGCCGAGGTCGCCTTCAAAGGTGCCGCGCTCTCGGACCTGCCGTCGCCGGAGCGCTGCGCGCGACTGCGCATGCGGACGCTCATCCTCGCCTGGCGCAACGATCCCGCGCACCCGGTGGAGGTCGCGCAGCGGCTCGCGGAGGTGATGCCGAACGCGCGGCTCGAGATCGCGGAGAGCGAGCGCGACGTGCGGCGCTGGCCCGATGCAGTGGGGAATTTCCTGGGGAAAGCAGGCGAGCGGCGGCGCAAGGCCTGAGGCTGTGCGTGCGGCCGTTGTGGCGGCGGGCGCGTCCCCGGGGGGGTTCCGCGAAGGGCGCCGGTGGTCGTGGGTGGGCATGAGCCCGGGTTGCTTCAGCAAGAAGGTGGCAATGAGATGAATCGGATTATCCCGCCGCGTTTCGAGGGCACGTTCCGCCTGCCGGACGGCCGCAAGCTGGGTTACGCGGAGTACGGCCCCGTCGACGGCAAGCCCATCCTGTGGTTTCACGGCACGCCGGGAGCGCGGCGCCAGATCGCGCCGGAGGCGAGGCGTCTGGCCAGCCGCCGCAAAGTGCGGCTGATAGCGGTGGAGCGGCCGGGCATCGGCGATTCCACGTCCCACAGCTACGGCTCCCTGGCCGATTGGGCCGAGGACATCCGGGTCTTTTGCGACGCCAAGGGAATAAAGGAGTTCGCGGTCTGCGGCCTTTCCGGTGGCGGCCCCTATGCGCTGGCCTGTGCGTTCTATCTGCAGGGGCGGGTAGTGGCGGCGACCATTCTCGGCGGCGTTGCGCCCGCGCGCGGCGACGATGCGGTCGAGGGTGGCGTGTCCACGCTGGCACGGCGCCTGTCGCCGGTGGTCAGGCACCTGCGGGTGCCGGTCAACCGCCTGATGCTGCGCCTGATTCGGCGCCTGGAGCCGCACGCCGACAAGGCGATGTCCCTGTTCGCGCGGTTCATGCCGCCCGGAGACAAGGTGATGTTCGAGGATCCTGAATTGCAGGCCGTGTTGACGGACGACCTGCTGCTGGGAAGCCGGACACAAATGCAGGCGATGATCCACGACGTGGTGCTGTTCGCCAGGGACTGGGGTTTTCCGCTCGGCAAGATAGAAACGCCCGTCTACCTGCTCTATGGCAACGCCGACAACATCGTGCCGGTGGAACACGGCAGGCACATGGCCGTGCGCATTCCCAATGCCGTGTTCCGCGAGCGTGAAGGCGAAGGCCACATGGGCGGACTGGGCGCCTCGGAAGAGATCTTCAACGACCTGCTGTCCCACTGGCCGCGGCGTCGGCGCGAGTAGCAGGAACGGGGAGACGACAGGTCCGCTGGCTGCCTGGCGGTAGCCTTCGTTCCGCGCTGCTCAGCGTATGCCGCGACCGCCCATGCGCGCCGGCGTCATCTCCGCGTCCGGCAGGAAGCTCACGCCGCGACGGTCGTAGCAGTGACTGCACAGATGGGCCTGCATCACCGCGTACTGGCCGCGGACCAGGTCGTAGGCCTGCACGGATTCCGCCATGAAGTAGCCGCCGTGGGCGTAGTCGGCCAGACCGTTGCCGAACACCACCCGGTAGAGCTTGCCGGAGTGGTCCCAGGCCTCGTAGGCGAGCGCGACCCAGGAGTCCTCATCGAGGTAGAAGCGCTTTTTCGCGGCCATGTGCCGCGCGCCGGGCAAGGGCGTCGCCTCGACCACCCATACGCGCCGCAGCTCGAAGCGCCACTGCTCCGGTTTGACGTGATGCGGGCCTAACAACTGCGCCGGGTCACCGCGCAGCAGGTGCATGCGGTAGTTGTTGCAGGGCAGGTACATCAGCTTCCTGCCCGTCAGCCGGAAGTCGAAGCGGTCCATGCGCCCCGCGAACATCTGCACCTCGTCGTAGAACAGCGCACCGCCGATGTGTGCTATCGGCGTGTCGTAGGAGAACTCCGGCGCCATGCGCACGCGCCGCTGCCCGGCCTGATAGGTCCACGCGCGCTGGTCGTCCACGTCGAATTGCAGCGGATACCACACCAGCGTCTGAGAACCGGCTTCGCGCACGGGCTCGATGTTGGTGGCGAATCCACGGAGGTAGTAGCGTCCGGCGCCCTCGTACGGTTTCTGCTCCGGGTTGAAATAGGGGTTGTCGCCGATCGCGCTGTTGATGACGAGCAGCGAGATCGCGCCGTTGGCGTTCACCAGGTAGGAATCCGCGGTCAGTTTCCCGGTCGGGATATTGAACAGCAGGTGGTTCCACATGGCCTGGTAGCCGTTTTGCGGAACCGGAAAGGGCGTGCCGCCCCAGCAGCCGTAGACACCGACGCCGTTCGCGCTGGTCCTGCACTCGGGATTGCGCGCGTTGGCCAGCGATTTCTGCTGGATCCGTTCCGGCAGCCAGAAGCCGCGGCGCGTGGGGTAGATGTCCATGCGGAAGCTCGGATAGCGGCGCATCAGCTCCAACTGCCCTGCCATCAGCCGGTCGGTGTACTGCTCCATGTTCGTCGCGTCGATCGAGAGCAGCGGCTTGTCGTCGGGGTAGGGGTCCGGCCAGCGACCGCTCTTCTCGTCGAATCCCGGCGGCGCCTCGATGCCGCCCGCGTAGGCCGGATAGCTGACGTCCGGCGAGCCGGCAATCTCTGCACCTCATGGCGTGAGGGTGGTGCCGAGTTGCGCGAGCTCGTCTTCCGACACCGCTGCGCACGCTGCCGCGCAGACCAGTAACGGTGCCACGAGGCCCACGACAGCGTGGGTCAACTTGCGAATGTGCATGGCCTTTTTTCCCGGTTCTCGTGAACACTGTTATCGGTTATTGCTGTTCCGCCTTGCGGTGGCTGCGCCCGACGAAGGTCGGCGGATCCGCGATGAACGCTTGCGCCGAAGCCTTGCTGGTGGCAATTGCATCGAGCAGGTCGTCTATCGTGTTCATCGCTCCTTCCGTTCCTGCGATTCCCGCAACCGCGGGACTCGGGGTCGAGGCAACCGCGGTGTCCCGTAGCTCAGGGCGTGGCGGCGGCCGTCTTCCGCACCGTGGCGCGTTTGCGCTTGCGCATGCCGGGCTTGCCGGTGCCGACCTTGCCGCGGCGGGCGCCCGTGCCGGTCAGCGCCACGTACTCTGCCAGCGCGGTGTGCAGGCCATCGATGATTCGCCACGGGTCGGGAACGAGGTTCGGTTCGATCGCGACGCCGAAATGGATCTCGTCGGCGTAGCTCAGGCAGGTGATGTTCAGCCCTCCGCCCGGTGCCAGGATGGACATCGGGTAGATGGCGCTCACGCGCGCGCCGCCGACATACATCGGTGCCGCGCTGCCGCGCATGTTCGAAACGATCACGTTGACGCCCATCAGTCGCGACACCTGGTCGGCCGGCGCCATGCGCATGATGGTGCCGACCAGCACGGGCGGCAGCGCTTGCACGAACTCCAGCACTCCCTTGCCGCCGTGGTGGGCTTCCTCCTTAGCGGCAACTGCCTCCGCGGCAATCGCCCGCAGGCGTTGCACCGGGTCTGCGAGGTCCGTGGCCAAGGTCACCGAGGCGGTCGTGACCCGGTTGCTGAATTCGTCGTCCGCATCAGTGCGCAGCGATACGGCAATCGAGCTGCGCAGCGCCTCGTCCGGCAGCGCCGCCCGCGCGAGCAGGTAATCGCGCAGGCTGCCGCCGACGACGGCCAGCACCACGTCGTTCACGGTGACGTCGAAGTGCCTCTTGACGGTCTTGATGTCGCGCAGCGGCACTGAACCGAAGACAAAACCCCTGTCGCCGGTGATGTCGGCATTGAATATCGCGGTGGGGGCGGTCGGTCTCTTCTTCGACGCATCGTCCGTCGCGCTGAAGCGCTTCGCCAGGCTGCGCCAGGCCACATCGTAAAGCCCGCGGCCGATCTGCATCGGCATGCCGTAGAGGTGTCTCGCCGCATTGAGCGACAGCTGCCATTGTTCCGGCACGTCCCCCGGCAGTGCCTCCGCGGTGGCCCTGTCGACGGGGCGCGGCGCCGCGTCCGGCTCCAGGTCCCACATGTGATCCATCAGCTTCATGGCGCCGGTACCGTCCATCATGCAATGGTGCATCTTCTGCGCCACCGCGAAGCGGCCATCCGCGAGCCCCTCGATGAACCAGATCTCCCACAGGGGCCTGCTGCGGTCGATGTGCCTGCTGTAGAGGTAGGCCACGGTCTCGCCGAGCGCCCTCTGGTCTCCCGGCGAGGGCACCGCGATGCGCCGGATGTGGTGGTCGAAGCTGAAGTTCTCGTCCGCTACCCAGTAGGGCAGGTCCAGCCCCAGCGGCACTTCGTGCAGCTTCCAGCGGAATTGCGGCACGCTGCCGAGCCGCGTCTCGATGTGGCGCCGCAGCGCGTCGAAGCCGAAGCCCGGCCTGCCGCTGCTGTCCAGCAGGATGAGCCCCATCGTGTGCTGGTAGACGTGTGCGTTTTCGCCGCCGACGAACATCACGTCCTGGGGCTTCAGTTGTCTCGGCTTTCGCATGCTCGCCTCCCGGCGCGGGAGTGAATCCCGACGCGTGCAGCCATGCCTGGCCTGCGCGCCGCTTCGGTTCGACGACACCGTCGTCTGCTGCTTCTTTTGCCGACGCAGCTTGCCCGGAATCGCCGCGTACCGGTAGCCGGTCGGCAGGATTCGTTGATCAGGGTCAAGCGGGCACTTCGAAATCCCGGGGCTCACACGCAGCGGTCGGTCGTCG
>Ga0138256_10003619_pt1 | contig 16394 bp, 16 predicted proteins | sample KNB2016incub_MG_FD_105486 | JGI IMG/M metagenome (GOLD analysis project Ga0138256, IMG submission 105486) | Active sludge microbial communities from wastewater in Klosterneuburg, Austria - KNB2014incub_MG | ecosystem: Engineered > WWTP > Activated sludge > Unclassified | place: Austria... | reverse complement strand
CGACTTCATTCAGGGGATGAAATTATAGCAGTAAACCTGGGACACAAACTTTCTAATGCGCAACACTATTCAGATAAAGTAAGTGGATTAAAAGCATATTTTAATGAACATCAAATGGATAACAATCCTGTATTTTGGTATGAGTTTGACCAGTTTAGTGATACTGAAAAACTAACGGAATTTTGGATGAGTATTAAATCCGCGCACCCAAGGATGAAAGGTGTGTTTTTTACTAATTCAAGGGCTTATCGTATTGTGAATCTATTTACTGAGGAAGACATTAAAAAATTGGACATCGTAGGTTTTGACATGATTGAGCCCAACATTAAACTTCTAAAAGAAGATAAAATAGACTTCATCATCAACCAAAATCCAATACAACAAGGGTATTTGGGTATTATGAATTTTGTAAATCATTTTATCCTAAAAAAAGAGATCAGTAAAACCCAATACCTTCCTTTAGATATTGTTCTTAAAGAAAATGTGGATTTTTATATTGATTTCTTTAACAGAAACTAAAATAATAAAAATGAATAATTATTTTGAAATAAAGCAAAACCGGATGATCAAATGAACAGAAGAAATTTTATCAGAACCAGCACTTTACTGACAGGTGCGACCGCCGGTGTTTCAAATATATTTCAATCGTCAGAAAGTAAATTAAAATCTGATACATCATTTAAGGTCGCATTTATTACGGACATACATGTCAAAACCGACGAAATTTCACAAACAGGGATGCGTAAAGCACTTAAACATGTCAATAGTCTACGCAATAAACCGTCTTTCATTATCAATGGCGGAGATAGTATTATGGATGCTCTCGCTGCAAATAAAACAGAAACTCAATCCCAATGGGATGTATGGAATAAAATAATGGAAGAAGAAAACAAATTGCAAGTGTACCATTGTATAGGAAATCATGATGTTTGGGGATGGCAGGTAAAGGACGAATCCATAAAAAGTGACCCACTTTATGATAAAAATTGGGTAATAAGTAATCATAAAATGCCAGCCAGATATTATAGCTTTGAAAAAAATGATTGGCTTTTTATAGTTTTGGACAGTACTCAGGAAAATGAAGGGGGATATATCGCCAGATTTGACGAAGAACAATTTACCTGGTTGGAAAAAGAACTTGCTTCAGCACCCAAAGATAAATTTATTTGTATTGTCTCACATATACCTATCATATCATTTTGCTCTGCTATGTTTTTTGATGATATGTTGCCCAATGGTGATTGGAAATTGTCAAGAGTGCTTTTGCATGTCGATGCCAGAAGAATAAAAAATCTTTTTAAAGCCTATCCAAATATTAAAGTTTGTTTAAGCGGGCATATTCACCTTCAGGATGAAGTAAATTATCTTGGAATTAAATATCTCTGCAACGGCGCAATCAGTGGCAAGTGGTGGAAAGGATCATTTCAGGATTTCCCTCCGGCTTATGCTCTTTTGGATTTCCATTATGATGGCACTATAGATCGGGAAATGATTTGTTATGATCTGCCATTGAATGCAAAGTAACCCTGCTTAAATCTTAGACAGTATAAACCAAATTATATTCAATAAACTAAATTTATCAGTAGCAAAACATCAAATATCCTGGGATACATTTTCCATTTGAAGTAAATATTCTGACTGTGGTAAAGTATGTGTTATAACAGGTTCTATTTTATTTAAAGCCTGTTCAATATCCCAAATGATGTCATTGTAATTTTCCACTCCTATTGATAATCTGACCAAACTATCCGTAATACCCATTTCAATCCTGTGTGATGGTTCGATACCTGCATGGGTCATAGATGCAGGGTGTTCTGCCAGACTTTCTGTACTACCCAAACTCACTGCCAGTTGTATCATTTTCAGATGATTTAGAAATGAAAATGCTTCTTCTTCACCTCCTTTGATATCAAATGACAACATGGCTCCGGATGAGGTGTACTGCTTTTTATATATCTCAAACGCCGGACTACCTTCTTGAATACATCCCAAATAATACACTTTTGCCACGTTGGGGTGGCTGATCAAAAAATCAGCTACTTTCTGCGCATTTAAAGCTTGCTGATCCATACGCACTTTTAGAGTCTCCAGGCTACGCATCAATAACCAACCTGTATTTGGACTAGCCATGTTGCCTAAAAAAGTTCGTAAGGTTTTTACCCTTTTCATCAGCGTACTGTTACCCAGCACAGCACCTGCAATGACGTCACTATGTCCGCCTATATATTTGGTGGCAGAATACATCACTATATCCGCCCCATGCTTCAAAGGATGTTGCCACAAAGGACCCATATAAGTATTGTCTACTGCGGTAAGTACTTGTTTGTCCGATGTCGAAAAGTGCTTTGCTACATTGGCGCAAGCTGCAATGTCAATGATAGTGTTGGTTGGATTTGCAGGTGTTTCAATATATATCATAGCCAGTTGGTCAGCTTTTCCGGATTTCAATAGAATTTCTTTTATTTCCATTTCAGACAATCCAGGCAAAAAACCCAATACGTCAATGCCGATCTTGGGTAAAAATGTATTTATAAAATGATCCGTTCCGCCATAGATCGGCATACTATAAAGCAATAAATCTCCAGGCTTCAGAAATTCCAGCAAAACTGTAGTAATGGCAGACATTCCACTTTCGAAAACTGCACATTCTTCTGCATTGTCCCATAAACAAAGCCTGTTTTCAAGTATTTCCAGATCGGGATTATTTAATCTCGAATATATTAGTCCCAACTCTTCATTCACTCTTTTTTCACGGATACCATACGCGATCTCAAAAAAAGCTTTTCCCTCTTCTGCATTTTTAAACACAAAGGTGGACGTTTGGAAAATAGGACATTTGATGGCTCCTTCAGAAAGTTCAGGTTTATACCCATAAGACATCATCATGGACTCAGGTCTAAAAACATGGTTTGATACAGGTTTCATGTATTAAGGTTTTATATTCTTGTGCAAAGATATAAATACGTATTTTAATCTATAAGAGTATTATAAAATAGGAAAATTAATCTATTTATAAGCTGTATTTAAGATAATATAGTTATATTTGCATGTCGTGTATTGAATAAAAAGAAAAAAAATCTTTATGCCGGACATATATGATATCGCCATTCTCCAAGAAGTGCAGAAAAATGCCAAAATCACTGTTAAAGAATTGAGTGAAAAAATCAATTTAAGCCCTACTCCAACCTTTGAAAGATTAAAAAAATTGGAAAGAGAAGGATATATCACCGGATATCATGCAAAACTGGATATAAAAAAACTTGGACTGAGTCTTATGGTCATGTGCAATGTGTCCCTAAAAATTCATCAGAAAGATTTTATAGAAAAATTTCAGGAAGAAATCATCCGGTTTGACGAAGTGAAAGAATGTTATCACATCGCAGGCATGTATGATTACTTACTAAAAATTGTGGTTAAAGACATGGACGCATATCAGCTATTTGTAAGTAAAAAGCTGGCTTCTTTGGACAATATCGGAAATGTGCAAAGCTCTTTTGTGATGATAGAATTGAAGGGATAAAAAATGGCTATTATTTAACCAGTATTATTGTTTAGAAATTCAAACTCAAAAGGATGTATATTTGCTCTTAATTTAAATGTATATTTATATATTAATGAACAGTTTAAAATCTATATTAATCGTCGAAGACGAAAAAAGACTAGCCGATTTATTAAAAGCAGGGTTGGAAGAACAGGGATATTTAGTTGATATCGCATATGATGGTTATATAGGTAAAAGTCTAGTGATCAAGAATAATTATGACCTTGTGATTTTGGATATCAATTTGCCACTTATCAATGGATATGATTTGTGTAAAGATATCAGGGCTTACAACAATGAAATACCAATAATTATGCTGACAGCTATGTCATCAGCAGACAATAAACTGGCTGGCTTTGATGTAGGAGCAGATGACTACATACTTAAACCATTTGATTTTAAAGAACTACTTGCCAGAGTAAAAGTTTTTTTACGAAGATCATCTACGACTGAAAAAGCAGAAGATAATCTGATTAAAATTGATGATCTCGAAATAAATATAAGTAAAAAAATTGTATTTAGAAGTGGGGTCCAAATAGAATTGACAGCTAAAGAATATATTTTACTTGAGTTTTTGGCTAAAAATAAAGGTGTAGTTATTTCAAGAATTGAGATTGCAGAAAAAATATGGAATTTGAATTTCGATACAGGCACAAATTATATCGATGTTTATATCAATTATCTGCGAAAAAAAATTGACAAGGATAGTCCGAATAAGTTAATTCATACAAGAGTGGGGTTGGGTTATGTTTTAAAAGATCAAAATGAAACATTGTGAATATCAGAAACAAACTCTTAATTCAGTTTTCAATATTTGTTGTTACTATTTTACTCATTTTTTCTGTTGGAATATTTCTTTTATCGTCTAACTATCGTGTGAGCGACTATTATTCACGTCTTCAGGACAAAGCAAATACAACGGCACAGTTATTATTGGACGTAGAAGAAGTTGATAAAAATTTATTAAAAATTATTGATAAAAATACATTAGCATTATACCAGGAAAAAATTTATATTTTTAATGATAAAAATGAATTGATTTACTTTAATCCACCCGAAGCCAAACCTTTAAATGATCTCGCTCTTATCAATCAAATCAGACTTAAAAGAACCGTAAAATTAAAAGAAGGTGAAAGAGAAGTCTTAGGAATATTGAATAGCTATAAAGGCTCAAATTATGTGATTATCATTTCTGCGTTAGACAAGTATGGATTATCAAAAATTAAAAACCTGAAATTAGTACTCATTATTGGTTTTATTTTTGGTGTAATTTCTACTTTCATTTTAGGATTTATATTTGCTGGCAGAGCCTTGGCGCCCATTTCTAATGTAATAAGTCAAGTCAAAGAAATCACTGTAACAAATCTAAATCAACGGGTAGACGAAGGTAATCAAAAAGATGAAATAGCACAACTTGCAATTACTTTTAACCAAATGCTTCAAAGAATTGAGGATGCATTCATTTTACAACATGAGTTTGTGTCAAATGCTGCCCACGAGTTAAGGACCCCATTTACAGTACTATTGACAGAAGTTGATTTTACCTTGATGCAAAATAGAGACAGCGAGTATTATAAATCGGTATTGATAAGCTTATCAAAAGAAATAAAAAAACTTAGTAAACTGTCCAATGGTTTACTTGATTTGGCTCGGATAAGTTTCGATAGATCAACTTTTAATCAAAAAATAATAAGAATTGATGAGCTCCTGGTAGAAACCTGCAATGCCGTTCTAAGTTCAAACAATAATTATAAAATTAATATAAACTTTAACACTTTGCCTGAAAATTACAATCAACTCCATGTATTTGGAAATGAACAGCTCTTGTCGATTGCATTTACAAATCTGATCGATAATGCATGTAAATTTTCTGAGTCCAAAGCCGTTCAAATTGATCTGAACCATGAAGAAAAAAAGATTTTAGTTAAATTTTCTGACAAAGGTATCGGTATTCCGAAAGAAGATATTGATAATATTTTTCAACCATTTTATAGAGGTAATAATACACATTTTATCTCTGGCTATGGAATAGGACTGGCATTGACATCAAAAATAATACATCTCCATAACGGAATAATTACCGTTGATTCAGAACTGAATATCGGGTCCACATTTACTGTAAGTATACCAAGTAACAGTAATTTCTAATCTCATTCTAATCCTGTTCTAATAGTATTTTAATCATTTCCTAATTTTACCTTAATCAGTATTACGGTGGCCAGCGCTACCTTTGTATTATATTTAATTGATGAATTTTTATAATATATAACAATGATAAAAGATAAAAATATATTTATAACCGGTGGTGCTGGTTTTATATCAAATCGTTTAATTAAGGAACTGGTACATAACAATGAGATCACAATCTTTGACAATTTCTACAGAGATACTTTAACAAATTCAGCATTTGCTTTACATCCCAATATAAGAATCATCAGATGTTCTGTGCTGGATTTTGAGCACTTAATAGAATCTATGCATGGGTCAGATATTGTTGTACATGCAGCAGCAATTGCAGGCATAGATACAGTGATTAAAAGCCCTACTACCACTATGCAGGTAAATATGATTGGTACTGCAAATACACTTGAAGCAGCAAAAATTAACAAAATAAAAGGTAGATTTATAAATTTTTCGACCTCTGAAGTTTTTGGAAACTATGCATTCAAAACAACTGAAAAATGCAGTACGAGTGTGGGTAGTGCCGGTGAAGCCAGATGGACTTATGCAGTAAGCAAACTTGCTGCTGAACATTTATCACTTGCATATTATAAAGAATTTAATCTACCAACCGTTACTGTCAGACCCTTTAACGTCTACGGAGAAGGACAGACAGGTGAGGGCGCGCTTCAAATTTTTATCAAAAGAGCATTGGAAGATAGAGACATCCATATCTATGGTGATGGAAATCAAATAAGGTCTTGGTGTTACGTTGATGATTTTATCGCTGGATTAATTAAATGCATTGAAAATGAAGCAGCTATAGGCGAGTCATTTAATATAGGAAATGCCAAAGCAGTTCTAACTACCTATGGTTTAGCACAAACAGTTTGTAGAGTCCTAAACTCCAAGTCGAAAATTATTTTCAAACCACCTCTTTCCGCTGATATAGAATTAAGAATTCCATCGGTCGAAAAAGCTTCTGAGATTTTGGATTTTCAAGCAACTACTCTCCTTGATGAAGGTATAGCGAGAACAGCAGAATGGGTAAAAAATGGAGTGCTGGTATAAGGATACAAATATGATAAAATTGTCAAAACCATATATCCCATCATCATCATTTGAACTTATTGAACAAGTCATTCAGTCCGGCAATCTGGTACAAGGTGAGCAAGTATCAGCATTTGAAAACAAACTTTCAAAATATCTAAATATTGAACATGTTATTGTTGTATCAAGTGGTACTGCCGCACTTCATCTCTCTCTGTTGGCACTAGGAATAAAAGCTAATGATGAGGTCATCGTACCGGCGTATAGTTTTCCTGCTGTAGCAAATGCTGTAGAAATGACTGGAGCTTCTTGCTGCTTTGTTGATATAAGTCTGGATGATTACTGTATGGATACAAAACAACTTGAATCAAAAATCAATAAAAACACAAAAGCCATCATGCCTGTTCATGAATTTGGACAGTCAGCAGATATGAAACCTATCATGGCATTGGCAGAAAAATATAATTTGCATGTCATTGAAGATGCTGCCTGTGCTATCGGCACAAAATACGATAATCAATTTACCGGTACTTTTGGAGATATGGGATGTTTTAGTTTTCACCCCAGAAAGATTCTCACCACTGGAGAAGGTGGAGCAATCACCACAAGAGATAAAACGCTTGCAGACAGATTGAGGCAATTGCGCAATCATGGTATACAATCAACAGATGGCAAAATTGAATTTGTGTTTGCCGGATACAATTATCGTATGACTGAATTTCAGGCAGCTATGGGATTGTCTCAATTAGACGAGATAAATACCACTATAGATATCCACAAAGAACAAGCTTCGTTCTATCATAAGGCTTTTAGTCCAATCCCAGGTATCCACACCGACTCTAATTTTGAAAATCGTTTTCAGACATACCAAACATATCACATTATATTTGAAAGTGGGCAAATAAGGAATTATGTGAAAAAAGAACTTTATCAAATGGGAGTCGAAAGCAATATAGGTGCTTACGCTATACCTGCTCAAAGCTACTTCAATAATAAATATAATGTCAGCAAACTTGATTATACCTATGCAGATATCGCATATAAATGTGGACTTGCACTTCCTGTAGGGCGTCATCTTAAAGAAAAAGATATCAGTTTTATATCTTCATCTGTAATTAAACTTGTACAGGATGGACTTTAGTCATATTAAAAATCCCAGCAGTCATGGAAATGGACTTTGGAATAAGAGTGATTTAAAACATCTGGGTACTGATGTAGTCATAGAAGATGGTACACTTATCTTCCATCCCGAACAGATATCTATCGGCAATAAGGTATATATCGGACATCAGACTATACTTAAAGGGTATTATAAAGGAGAAATGAATATCAGTGACGGTACATGGATAGGTCAGCACTGCTTTTTTCATGCCGCTGGAAGTATTTTTATTGGCAAATCCGTTGGCATCGGTCCTTATGTTAAAATCCTGACTTCAAATCACCAAGATTTAAATACAAATATCCCTGTTATGTCAAATCCACTGGAGTTTGCACCGGTTTATATCTATGACGGAGCAGATATTGGTATGGGTACCATTATACTACCTGGAGTCACTATCGGAGAAGGAGCCATCATAGGCGCAGGTGCTGTGGTGACTTCTGATGTTAAGCCATATTCAGTCTATGCAGGTGTGCCTGCCAAATTTTTGAGAAATCGAAAAACAACATGAATATCGTTATCGTAGATTATGGGTTGGGAAATCCGGGCTCCATACTAAACATGCTGAGATATCTTGACATTGAAGCTACAATTTCTGACAATAGTTCTGTTATTTCAAATGCAAAAAAATTGATCTTGCCTGGGGTTGGCTCATTTGACAATGGGATCAAAAACTTAAAAACTTCAGGCCTGTACGATGTCCTGATGCAAAAGGTATTGGGTCAAAAAATTCCCATTTTAGGAATTTGTCTTGGTATGCAATTGATGACAATAAATAGTGAAGAAGGCATAGAAAATGGATTCGGCTGGATAGATGCAGTGACAAAAAAATTTGATTTCACCCCAGAACGCGGACTGAAAGTGCCACACATAGGATGGAACCGTGTTAATACAGAAAATCCAAATATCATCATGTATGAACTGCAAGATATATCAAAATTTTATTTTGTACATTCATATTATGTGTCCTGTCGTAGACCACATGATATCGTATGTAGCACTACCTTTGGAATAGACTTTACTTCTGTTTTCGCTAAAGATAATATATATGGCTGTCAGTTTCATCCCGAAAAAAGTCATAAATATGGCATGCAACTCTTAAAAAACTTTAATAGCCTGTAAGATATGCTACAAAACAGAGTCATCCCTTGCCTGCTGATACAAGACAATAAGCTGGTAAAAACAGTAAAATTTAAAAATCCAAAATATATAGGTGATCCTGTCAATGCAATAAAAATCTATAATGAAAAAGAAGTAGACGAACTCATTGTTGTGGATATTTCCAAAAAAAGATATGAAAATGGTCCCAATTTTAATCTGATAAAACAGATGGCTGACGAATGTTTTATGCCCGTTTGTTATGGAGGAGGCATTTCAAATATTGATCAGATCCAAAAAATATTAAAGATTGGAATAGAAAAAATTGCTTTAAATACAGCGATTATGCTTGATACACAGCTGATAAGTCAAGCTGCAAATAAATTCGGAAGCCAATGTATTGTAGTTGCATTAGATATCAAAAAAAACTGGTTGGGCAAATATAAGGTGACTTTCAATTCAGGAGATCAGATGATCAATACCGATATCGTAGACTTTGCAAAAACTGCAGAAAATGCCGGTGCGGGAGAAATACTCATAAATAATATAGATAGAGACGGTACGTGGGAAGGTTTCGACATTGAGATGATCAGAAAAATAACATCAAATGTAAGCATTCCTGTGATTGCTGCAGGGGGTGCAGGCAACCTGAGTCATATCAAAGATGCTATTACCATTGGGAAAGCATCAGCTGTAGCAATAGGAAGTATGGCAGTTTATCAAAGTAAAGGAATGGGAGTCCTAATTAATTTTCCAAAAACAAAAGTGCTGGAAGAAATCAATAATTTATAAATTAAAAAGCATGATTTGCACACGATGTATATATGACGATACGATACCTTATATTTCATTTGATGAAGGTGGAGTTTGTAATTATTGTCACCAATATGATGAACTAAATACCTTATATCCTACCGGTGAAAAAGGTATGGCATATCTTCGCGAGTTGGCAGAAAAAATAAAAAAAGAACAAAAGAATAAAAAGTACGATGTGGTAGTAGGGGTAAGTGGTGGCACTGATTCATCCTACATGCTATATCTGACCAAGGAGGTATTAGGCCTTAGAGTGTTGGCAGCTCATTTTGACAACACCTGGAATTCAAAAATAGCTGTTGAAAATATAAAAAATGTAACCGAAAAGCTCAATATTGACTTGTATACACATGTTGTGGACAACGATGAGTACAATGATATATTCAAATCTTTTCTAAAAGCATCGGTGCCTGATATTGATACGCCAAGTGACATTTCATTGGCCACGGTACACTATATGGCATGTCGTAAGTTTGGCGTAAAATATATATTTGAAGGCCATTCTTTTCGTACAGAAGGTATTTCCCCCCATGGATGGTTTTACATGGATGCCAAATATATAGAGTCCGTTCAAAAAAAATTCGGTTCAAAAAAAATAAAAACACTTCCAAATTTGTGGATGTCAAAATGGCTGAAATGGATTATTTTTGATGGCATAAAAAAAATAAGGCCTTTATATTATTTAGATTATGATAAAGAAAAAACAAAAGAATTTCTAACCCAAGAGTATGGGTGGCAATATTATGGTGGTCACCACATGGAAAACAGAACAGCATATTTTACCAATAATTACTGGCTTCCACGCAAATTTGGTTACGATCTTAGATATTGTGAATTTTCTGCCCTGATTAGATCTGGTCAGTGGAGCAGAACATATGCACTGGAAAAGATTAAAGAGCCCAAACCATTTGAAAAGGATATTCTCGAAGAAATATATAAAAGACTTAATCTGAATCAAGAACAGTTTGAGACTATTTTTAATCAACCCAATAAGTCATACAGAGATTACCATACGTACAAAAAAACATTTGAAAAACTTAAATGGTTTTTCTTCATTCTGTACAAAGCCAATCTGGTTCCCCTGAGTTTTTATCTCAAATACACCAAAAGCTATGATAATGAAAATCAATAAAATATAGTGTGAGAATATATATAGGAAACAAAGAGATCGCAGGATATTTTATGAGGTTGAAAGATGGTTTTGACAAAATAGGCGTCAAAGCTGATCTTTTGTATCTGGTGGGTAATAAATTTTATACAGTAAAAACAAGCCCTTTATTGATGTTGAATCAACGTATGTTTGTTTTTTATAAAAAGTATAATAAGTCAATATATTTCCCGGCAGTGATACCTGTAGTAATTTTAATGGCTATTTTTCGTATGTACATTCTTGCTAGTTCATTGGTGAAATATGATGTATTCATCCTCAATTCTGAGCCGTTTTTTAATTTTAGCGAACTAGCTATACTAAAATGGTTTAACAAAAAAATTATTGTAGTTTTTCTGGGTACTGAATCAAGACCTTCATACATTTCAGGTAACTATGTGCAAGGCAAATATTTTTCAAATGGCAAATATAATTTTAATCTTTGCTATAAAGAAGTCAAGTCACAGGCAGAAAGAATAGCACGAATAGAAAAATATGCAGATCACATTATCAATCATCCACCTACTGCCCTTTTTCAGAAAAAACCATTTATAGCCTGGTGTCATATAGGATTTCCGAATGACGTGCCAACTAAAGCATTAAATGTAAAACAAAGTCAGTCAAGAATTGTCAAAGTTTTACATGCACCATCGAATGCAGTTTCAAAAGGTTCTGAAACGATCATGGACATAATAGATAAACTTCGAAAAGATGGATTACCTGTCGAGTTTGTGAAACTTGAGAATGTTCCAAATGAAAAAGTGCTTGACGAATTGGCTAAATGTGATTTTGTTGTGGATGAACTTTACTCTGATATACCCATAGGAGGTCTGGGGACAGAAGCTGCCTTTGCAATGAAACCAGTAATCAACGGTGGGTACTATGCTGATCAGATAAAAGATGACCACCACCACAGCGTCATTCCTCCATCTTGTTTTTGCATGCCTGAAAATCTGGAGCTATGCATCAAGGAATACATTTTGAATAAATCCAAGAGAGAAAATGATGCTAAGATTCTTAATACATTTGTTACCGAAAACTGGAACAGTACTAATATTGCGCTTAAATATATGCGAATCATCTCAGGAGATATCCCTTCAGAATGGAAATATAACCCGGCAGAAATAAAATATTTTATGGGCTATGGAATAGAAAAAAATAAACTAAAATCATTTTTAATTGAATATATTAAAAAATTTGGTGAAAAGGCTCTTTTTCTTGATGACAAGCCAACACTAAAATCTCACATACTTGAATTTTTAAGAGTTCCGTCAAATTGAATATGATAAAATTATTCATAAGAGATATTGGTATATACGGGCTTTCCGGAATCTTTGTCAGGATGGTCACATTTTTACTTATACCATTTTATGTAAGAACACTGACAACAGATAACCTTGGCGTTATTGATTTTATTTTGGTGATTTCTTCTATTTCCGGCGTTATATTATCCCTGGAAATATATCAGTTCATTGCCCGCTTTTTTTCTGAATTTGATGAAAGTGAAAAGAATAATTACGCATCCACGGGATTGTTTTTTTATTTCTTTACATATCTGGGGTTTGCTACGATAGTTTTCATATTTGCTACCCCGATCAGTCAATACATGTTTAATGCCAGAGGATACGAATTTATACTTAAATTAGCTGTCATCGCTATCTTCATAAATTCTATATTTAACTATTTCCAAAATTTGTTAAGATATACTCTAAAATCTGTTCACTACTCGATTTCAAATATTTTATTCACGCTTAGCACAGTTTGTTTTACGATTTATTTTGTTCTGATTCAGAAACTTGGTCTCGAAGGTGTCTATTTTGGTCAAATTATTGGAGGTAGTATCGGACTGATATTATCAGCCTATTACAATAAAAAGTATATTTCAATATCATTTTATCCGAACGCTCTGCGCATAATGCTCAAATTTAGTTTGCCGCTTGTTTCATCGGGTCTTGCATTATATGCCATTACATTTATCGATAGAATTTTTATTAAACAATTTCTTTCGCTATCGGAACTCGGCATCTATGGTGTAGCATATCGTATTTCATCCATACCATTAATTTTTATTGGATTTGTCACATCATCATTTGTACCGCTGATGTATACTAAATATAAGAATACTGAAATCAAGGCTGAACTTGAAAAAATATATCGATTTACTTTTTTTATAGGATTTGTGATTATTACAGTCATTAGCATATTTTCGCTGGAACTATTTGCAATAATTACTACACCAGAATACGAAAGTGCCTATAAAGTTGCACCATTTTTACTTTTTTCTGGTTTTCTTATGCAATTTGCTACCATGTTTCTGGGATTAAGTTTGACGGGAAAAACAAAAATAATCGCCTATATTTATATTATAGGATTTGTAGTAAGCGTAATTTCAAACATAGTACTCATACCCGTTTTCGGAATTATGGGTGCAGGTATAGCAAGTTCTATAGTTGCTGTTATCATTTTTACATTGCAATTTTACTTTTCACAAAAGGCCTATAACATTCATTTTAATTACAAACCTTATATTTTTTCCTTTTTAATCTCTATAACTTTTTCATCTTTTGTCGTTGTATTTTGTACTCAAATATTACCCATAACTTTGCTTTTTAAAACTATAAGCTTACTATTGTATCTTTTGATAATTCTTTTTTTATTCAAAATCTTTGCATTGGAGAAATAATTGAATTATTTTCTATAAATTAAGATGATTTTGGGCTGTAATAGGAATGTCATTTTAGATTTTTAGGTGCTATTTTTTTTATAAATAATTGAATCTTTGAACATACGCCATTTATGACGCCTGATATACTTTACACCAATATTGAAAGACACATTCATCTCACTCAAGATGATAAAGTACGATTTTTATCTGTCTTAAGAACCAAAACTGTAAAAAAGAAAAGTATTATTCTGTCCGAAAATAAAGTGAGTACTCATGCTACATTTGTTCTCAAAGGGTGCCTTAAAGCTTATACGGTAAATGACAATGGATTTGAGCATATCATTCAGTTTGCTCCTGAAGATTGGTGGGTGACCGATATGTATTCTTTTATATCTCAAAAACCCGGAAATATTATCATCGAAGCCATCGAAAACAGTGAAGTAGTCCAACTCTCAAGAGCGGACCAACTTCGATTATTTGATGACATTCCGGCATTTGAACGTTATTTTCGCATAATCACTGAAAAATCACTGGTATCTTACAGAACACGTTTGATGGATAATATGTCTCTGCCCGCTACAGAAAGGTATGCTGGTTTCTGTGAGCAATACCCAACACTTATAACAAAGCTTCCACAAAAACTTATTGCATCATATATCGGTGTCACTCCTGAGTTTTTAAGCAAAATGAGAGCAAGACTACGAAATAAAACTATTTAAAGACATTTTCTTAATCCAGATTAAGGTTTTTGACTTGTGAACACTCGTATCTTTGTTGTGTTAATACAAAAAATCTTATACAATGGATAGAAAGGAATTTGTCAGAAAGGGTATTATGGGTACCGGAATGTTTGTTGCATCAGGAGTAGCTGCTCAATTCATTAAAAATGATATCGAAGAGCTTACATCTCTTGAGCCGATGGAGAATAAGATTGTAGGATTTAATCACATACCAAATACAAAATCAAATATAATGGAAAATATTGTTTTGCATAAAGCAGATACCAGAGGACATGCCAATCATGGTTGGTTGGATTCTCATCACACCTTCAGTTTTGCTAATTATTATAATCCGGATCGTATGCATTTCGGAGTACTGAGGGTACTCAATGACGATGTGGTAAGCGGTGGTATGGGTTTCGGCAGACATCCGCATGATAACATGGAAATCATATCTATACCACTCGAAGGAGATCTTGAACATCAGGATAGTATGGGAAATACCACTGTCATCCGCAATGGAGACATCCAGGTGATGAGTGCCGGCACAGGTATTCAGCATAGTGAAAAAAATAAAAACCAGGATAAAAAAGTAAAATTTTTGCAAATATGGGTCTTCCCAAATAAGAGAAATGTGACGCCACGTTACGACCAGTTGACCCTAAAAGCAGAAGATCGGCACAATAAATTGCAACAAGTTCTGAGCCCAAACGCAGATGATGAGGGCGTCTGGATTCATCAGGATACATGGTTTCATCTGGGAACGCTGGACAAAGGAAATAAACAAAATTACCAAATCAGGAAAAAAGGTAACGGAGTGTATGCTTTTATCATATCAGGTGAAGTAACCATTGCCGGTCAACCATTGGCTGCCAGAGACGGTTTAGGACTTTGGGATATTGACCAGATCGACATAGTAGCAGACTCAAATACGGAAATCCTGCTGATGGAAGTACCCATGGCTGTTTAATTACTAATCTCCCACACCTGGAGAGGATGTATTATTTCACATATCCGGGTTGATTCATTTATTAACCTAAATCTTAATCTCATCCTTATTCTTAACCTTATTCTTATCCTTAACCTTAACCTTAACCTTAATCTTAACCTTATTCTCAATCTCAACCTTAACCTTAACCTTATTCTTAATCTCAACCTTAATAAATGAAAATATTAGCACTCGGAGCCAGTAACAGCAAAAATTCCATTAATAAAAAACTGGCTGCTTATGCCACCACATTTTTTGAAAATGCCGAAATAAACATAATAGATCTGAATGATTTTGAGATGCCATTATTTTCGGTAGACAAAGAAAACATGTCGGGTCACCCTAAGGAAGCCCATGACTTTCTGACTGCTGTGGGTAATGCTGATTTGCTCATTTTATCTATGGCTGAGCACAATGGCTCATATTCTGTAGCTTTTAAGAATGTGCTGGATTGGGCTTCCAGAATCAATGGGAAGGTTTTTCAGGAGAAACCCATGTTGTTGCTTTCAACTTCGACCGGAGCCCGGGGTGGTAAAAGTGTATTGGAAGCTGCCAAAACTCGTTTTCCTTTTCATGCTGCCCGTATTATAGATACATTTTCTTTGCCTGAATTCAATAAAAACTTCTCTGAATCTGATGGAATCATCACCCCTGAACTGAAACAAACTTTTTTTGATGTGATTCAAAAAGTAAAATTTTATATGAGTGAGCCTTAGTATCCACCCATATCATCAGTTCACTTTTACCACTTTGGAAGTATAAGCTACACCACGTATATGCCATGTCAGGAAATATGTGCCTGATAAAAGGTCTGACATATCTATACTTTTTATATTCCTATCCTTACCTTCGACAGATATACTTTTACAGGTTCGTCCAAAGATATCTTTAAGCTCCAATTTGTCGATTGAGATTTTTTCAGGCAAAATTAAATGTATAAAATCCCGTGTTGGATTTGGTTGAATTAACAAATCAAATGTCTGATTATCGATGGTATTGGTTGATCTGGTCACTGGCCATATTTTACTTGTATAGGTACATCCATTTACATCTT
>Ga0138256_10003618_pt1 | contig 16398 bp, 15 predicted proteins | sample KNB2016incub_MG_FD_105486 | JGI IMG/M metagenome (GOLD analysis project Ga0138256, IMG submission 105486) | Active sludge microbial communities from wastewater in Klosterneuburg, Austria - KNB2014incub_MG | ecosystem: Engineered > WWTP > Activated sludge > Unclassified | place: Austria... | reverse complement strand
TAAAATTAGATAAAAATGAAAAAATTACTATTTACACTCGTATGTATAGGTTGCTTATTTGCAACTACATTTGCACAAGTAGAAAAAACAATTAAAGGTGAAGCCTTATCTGCAGATGAAAAGAAAAAATTAGAAGACACTACCGATGGTTGGAAATTTGGTGGTATTGGTGGCGTTACGTTTAACCAAGCCGGATTTAAAAACTGGGCTGCCGGCGGAACCAACTCTTTCTCATTGTTATTTAACATGCGCTTTTTTGCCGATTACAAAAAAAATAATCACCTTTTACAAATGTGGGCAGCTGCTGAATATGGCTTGCAATTCACCAAAGGTGACCAATATAAAATGCGTAAAAATGCCGATCGTTGGGAAGTTTTTGCAAAGTATGGATATAGAATTTATAAACCACTTTATTTCGCTACTTATGCTGATTTGCGTTCCCAATTTTCCAATTCTTACAATTATACAGATACCGCAAAATATGTAATCTCACGCGCTGCATCTCCTTTGGTTTTTGAAGGTGCTATCGGTTTAGATTATGTACCGGTAAAATATTTTTCATTATTCTTTTCTCCAATTGCCGCTAAAGTAACCTATGTAGCAGCAGATGATATTGCCCAATTAAACACATTCGGAAATATTTATCCATCTAAATTAAAACGAGAATTTGGTGCTGTTTTAATTGCGACATACAAACAAGATTTTTGGAAACAAAATATTAGTATTTTGTCTGTTCTTAAAGTGTATAAAAATTATTTACGTGCTTCAAAAGATCCATTTGATGCCACATTGCCACGCGAAAGCAATGCTCATTACAGAAGAAATTTTGATGTAGATTGGCAAACAACACTCGGATTAAAAGTAAATAAATTTTTATCAGCAAGTGTATTTATGCATTTAATTTGGGATAATGATATTACTTTCCCAACAGATAATCCAAATATAAAAACATCAAAAGTTCAATTTAGAGATATCATTGGCGTAGGTTTGTCCTACCAAATGAATTACAGCAAATCGAAAGGAGCAAAGGCTAAAAAAATATAGTTTTCTCCAAAAAAATAAATCAGAAAAAACCACAGCACTTGTTGTGGTTTTTTTTATTTGTAAAGAAAACTAAACAGCTAACATAATTTAACAATATATCAAATAACATAAGTATTTAGCGTTTTAAATTTGTACCTATTCAAAAATTGAAATATGGAATCTATCGACATAAAAGCATTAAACGAAAAAATCCAGAACGACAGCATTTTTTTAGAAGTTTTAAATAATGAAATCAGCAAATCCATTGTTGGTCAAAAATACATGTTGGAACGTTTGATGATAGCTTTGCTGTCACAAGGACATATTCTTTTAGAAGGTGTTCCTGGTTTGGCAAAAACATTGGCCATCAAATCACTTTCTGATGCCATTGATACTAAATTCTCACGCATACAATTTACACCAGATTTATTGCCAGCAGATATTTTGGGTACAATGATTTATAATCAAGCAAAAGGAAATTTTGAAGTTAAAAAAGGACCAGTTTTTTCAAATTTTTTATTGGCCGATGAAATCAATCGTGCGCCAGCAAAAGTACAAAGCGCCTTATTGCAATCCATGCAAGAACGCATGGTTACATTAGGCGATACTACCTATAAATTGGAAGAACCATTTTTAGTAATGGCAACTCAAAATCCAATAGAACAAGAAGGTACTTACAATTTGCCGGAAGCACAAGTCGATCGCTTTATGTTGAAAGTGAAAATTTCCTATCCGGAATTTGAAGACGAGCGACAAATTATGCGTCAAAATGTAGCCGGCTTAAATCCAAATATTAAACCGGTAATTACTGCTTCCACCATCTTGCAAGCACGTGATACTGTTCGTCAAGTATATATGGATGAAAAAATTGAAAAATATATTTTAGACATCATCTTTGCTACGAGAGATGCTTCAAAATATAAGATTGATAATTTAAAACACCTTATCAGTTATGGTGGTTCGCCACGTGCCAGCATCAGCTTGGCAATGGCTTCTAAAGCGTATGCATTCATCAAAAGACGAGGATATGTGATTCCAGAAGATGTTCGTGCAGTGGCGCATGATGTGTTGCGCCATAGAATTGGTATCACCTACGAAGCTGAAGCAGAAAATATCACCCAAGAACATATTATTGATACGATTTTAAATAGAGTAGAAGTACCTTAACAAAATCTAGATTAGAGAAAAGAGATTGGAAGATGTACAGCTCTCAAATCTTATTTCTATTCATCTCAAATCTATAAAAATGGAAGTAAACGAACTCTTAAAAAAAGTACGAAAAATCGAAATCAAGACTAAAGGCTTGACCAATCATATATTTTCGGGTGAGTATCATTCTGCTTTTAAAGGTCGTGGAATGTCCTTTAGTGAAGTGCGCGAATATCAATATGGCGATGATGTTCGCAACATTGATTGGAATGTAACAGCACGCTTTCAACATCCTTATGTCAAAATATTTGAAGAAGAAAGAGAGCTGACCATTATGATGCTAATTGATGTAAGTAAATCATCTTTTATTGGTACTCAAAATCAACTTAAAAATGAAATTATTGCTGAAATAGCCGGCGTATTGGCGTTTTCTGCTATACAAAATAATGACAAAGTAGGTGTGCTTTTTTTTAGTGATGAAATTGAATTATTTATTCCTCCTAAAAAAGGAAAATCACATATTCTACGTATCATTCGCGAAGTACTCAATTTTGAACCTAAGAGCCATAAAACCAACATATCATTAGCCTTGGAGAATTTCAACAACATGGTGAAACGAAAGAGTATAGCCTTTGTTCTATCTGATTTTTTAGATGATGATTATGCCGATGAATTGCGCCACATTGCCAAGAAACACGATGTTATTGGCATAAAAGTGTATGATAATCTAGATTTAGAATTGCCCAATATTGGTTTATTACAAGTAAAAGATGTAGAAACCGGAAAAACCAAATGGATTGATACCAACCATGCCACAACTAGAACAGCATACGCACAAAGAGCTACTCTATTTGATAAAAATTATGAGAATAGTTTTGTCAAAGCCGGAGCGGATAAATTAAGAATTAATACAGCACAATCTTATGTTCATATATTAATGAACTTCTTTAAAAAACGAGCATAAATTGAAATGTAAATACGAGTAATGAATAAAATTTTACATAAAATACATACAAAAAATAAGTTTCTAAAGAGGAACAGTATGCACTTGTATTTTAGTGTATTTTGTTTTTCTTGTTTACTTATTTTTAATTCAATAAATGTAGTCGCACAAAGTGCAAGTGCTAGCACCAAAGAAAAAGAATATCTAATTGGCGATTGGATTCCGGTAGATTTATTTGTTTCATCGACTGCAAATAATAGAGTGGCATTTCCCAATTTAAAAGATTCTATTTCTGAAACCATTGAAGTTGCCAATTTCACACCTATAGATACTATAAAAAATGGCAATCAATTTGAATATCATCAACTCGTCAACTTAGTTGTTTTTGATACTGGAAAAATAGTACTGCCTCAATTTCAGTTTGTCGTTGAAAACAAAGGCACCTTAGATACCATCACATCGGAACCGATTTTAGTGCACGTTGCCGGTGTAAAAATTGATACCACAAAAGATATTAAAGACATAAAAGAGCCACTAAAAATTCCATATACATTTAAAGAAGTAATGCCTTACATCATCGGTGCTTTATTGCTCACCATTTTAATTGGAGGATTGGTTTGGTATTTTATGTATTATAGAAAGAAAAAACAAAAACCCATTGATGAAAAATATACACTTCCACCACATGTTTGGGCATTTAAAGAATTAGATAAACTCCAGCAAAAAAAATTATGGCAAGGTGGAGAAATTAAAAATTATTATTCCGAATTAACCGATATTGCGCGCACTTATATAGAATTGAGGTATAAAATTCCAGCAATGGAAAAAACAACAGATGAACTGATGTCATCGATGCATAAAGGCATTCTAAAACAAAGTTTAAAAACAGAATTAAATGAAGTATTGATGTTGAGCGATTTCGTGAAATTTGCCAAAGCACAACCCGACTTTATGGATAATGAAAATGCGCTTAAAATTATTAAAGATTTTATTGAGAAAACAAAATTAATTGAAGCAGAGAAAATTGATAAAAACAAACACGCATAAATAATGTAAGCTATTTTAATTTGAATAATGACTAATTTTTTTCCATACACATTTGCACATCCTAATTTCTTTTGGTTATTGTTGTTGTTGCCTATTTTGATGTATTGGTTTTATTATAAACACACCACTTTTTTTCCATCATTTACTATTCCTCAAGAAGGAAATATTTTTTCTGATTCAACTTCATTTAAAATAAAATTATTTAAATATTTACCAGTATTTAAAATTGCCACTTTCGTTTTTCTAGTAATTGCAATGGCAAGACCACAAAGTTCATTATCAGAAAGTGAAATTTCTACACAAGGTATTGACATCGTTTTATCATTAGATATTTCAGGCTCTATGTTGGCAAAAGATTTTGAACCAGATAGATTAGAAGCAGCAAAAAAAGTAGCCATGCAGTTCATTAAAGAACGCAAAAACGATCGAATTGGATTGGTGGTGTTTTCTGGTGAAAGTTTTACGCAATGTCCAATAACCATAAACCATCAAGTACTCTTAAATTTATTTAAAGATATACATAGCGGTATGGTGGAAGATGGCACAGCCATCGGTATGGGCTTGTCCACCGCAGTGGCTCGTTTAAAAGAAAGTAAATCCAAAACTAAAGTGATTATTCTTATGACGGATGGCGTTAATAATATGGGATATATTGACCCATATACTGCTATTAAAATGGCGAAAAGTTTCGACATTCGTGTATATACAATTGGTGTAGGTAAAAACGGTATGGCACCTTATCCGGTGAAAGATCAAAATGGGAAAACATTTTATCAAAATTATCCAGTACAAATAGACGAACCACTTTTGAAAAAAATTGCGACCGAAACCGGTGGAAATTATTTTCGTGCTACCGGAAATAACTCCTTGAAAGATGTGTATAAAAAAATAGATAAATTGGAAAAATCTAAAATTAAAATAAGCAACTATCATCGGAAAAGCGAACGATACCACTTGTTTTTATTTTTAGCATTATTTTGTTTACTGGCAGAATTTATTTTATCTAAAACATACTTTAAATCTATATTGTCATGATAAAATTAAAACAAGAAAATAATTATTTAATCTGATATGCTACGTTTTGAACATAAAGAATTTTTATTCCTGTTGTTATTTATTCCAATAATAATAGCGATCTATTTTTATGTTCAATATCAAACACACCAACAACTTAAAAAAATTGGAAATGTAGATTTGATAAAACGGTTAATGCCGAATAGAAATGAAAAAAAATCTTGGATTAAGTTCATCTTATTTAATTTAATTTTATGTTTATTGATTTTGGCTTTAGCTCAACCACAAATGGGCACCAAAATGGAAAAAGTAGAACGCAAAGGTATTGATGTGATGATTGCTCTCGATGTCTCAAATAGTATGCTGTCGCAAGATATTGCACCTTCTCGTTTGGAAAAATCAAAATTACTCATCCAATCTTTATTAAAGAAATTAGATGGCGATCGCGTTGGCTTAGTCATCTTCGCCGGAAATGCTTATTTGCAAATGCCACTTACGGTTGATTATTCTTCGTTGATGTTGTATTTGAAAGCGATTAATACACAGTCTGTTCCTACTCAAGGAACTGTTATTACTGATGCATTAGAAAAATCGGAAAATGCATTTAACCAAACAGATAAAAAACACAAAGCAATAATAGTCATTACAGATGGTGAAGATCATGAAGAAAATGCTATTGATAAAGCAGAAGAATTAGCCTCTGATGGTACTAAAGTTTTTACGATTGGCGTTGGAACTCCATCTGGTGGAACTATCCCAATATACGACCAATTCGGTAAAATTATTGATACAAAGAAAGATGAAAATGGTCAAGCTATTATTACGAAAACCAACGCTAATATGCTTCAAGCGTTGGCAAAAGCAGGAAATGGAAATTATTATACCTTAGACAATACCAAACAAGTCGCAGATTTTCTTTCAAAAGACATTTCTAAAATTGAAACAAAAACGATTAATGATAAAGTATTCACAGATTTTGTAGAACAATTCCAATATTTCTTGGCTTTAGCATTCTTTTTATTTTTATTGGATATTTTTATTACCTACCGAAAAAAATGGCTCGATATAAAAAATGAAAAATAAAATTGAACATATCAAAGCATTTATACATAAACATAAAACATTATTTATCGTTTTAGGTGTGATAAAGTTTTTAGTTAAAATTGCTATCGTTTTGTTTATGGTTACAAAAGCCAAAAGTGCAGCAGCTCAAACTGCAAATCAATTTTTACGGGAAGGCAATAAATTATATAAAAATCAAAAATACAACAATGCCACAGAAAGTTATGCAAAAGCATTGCAGTTAGCACCCAAAGATGTACGTGCTTATTTTAATCAAGGCGATGCTTTTTATAGACTCAATGAATTGGATAAATCAAAAGATATGTTTGATGCTGTTTCAAAAGCAGCTCTAAATTCTGATATCAAAGCACGTGCCTTTTATAACACTGGAAATATTTTTTATAAACAAGAAAAATATGAAGAAAGCGCCAAAGCGTATAAAGAATCTTTAAAATTAAATCCGAAAGATGTAGATGCTAAGTATAATTTAATGATGGCATTGGCAAAAATTAAAAAGAATAAAAATAACGAGAATAAAAACAATAAGGATAATAAAAATAATAAGGAGAACAAAGACAATAAAAACGATAAGAATCAACAAAATCAGAATAAAAATAATCAAAATCAACAAGGTGCTCAAAACCAACAAACTCCACCTGGACAAATGAGCAAAGAGCAAGTCGAAAAATTATTAGAAGCCATGAGTGCAGAAGAAGGTAAGGTGCAACAAAAATTGTCCAAAGAAAAAGGGGAAACTAAAAAAGCAAAAGTGCAAAAAGATTGGTAATGCAAACAAATGCTAAACATAAAATATTAAGTAATAAGTTTCTAAAATCTTATGTGTATTTTTTATTAATTACATTCATTTTTTTATTTCCTTATTCTAATATCTATGCACAACAATTCACTGCTTCCGTGGATTATAACCAAGTTCCATTAAATTATACTGTTGACCTAACCTACACTATCGAAGGTGGAAAAGCATCTTCATTTACGCCACCTAAATTTGATGGTTTTGAAGTATATGGTCCATCACAAGGCAATAATATTTCCATTATTAATGGAAGAGTTTCCAAGTCAACAACATTAACCTATACACTCAAACCCAATAAACAAGGTGCATTTGTGATTGCTTCTGCAACGGCAATCATTAGTGGTAAAGAAATGAAATCAAACAGCGTAAACATTCAGGTAGTTGCTGCTCAAGAACGAAGACGCAGCAACGATCCCTTTCAATCCATGATGGATGAAATGGAAGAAATGCAACGACAAATGATGCAGCAATTTCAACAACCAGCTTATACAGAAGAAGAAATTAAACAATACTTATCAAAAAATTTATTAGTAAAAGTAACACCTGCAAAAACAAGCATTTACCAAGGTGAACAAACCACGCTGTCGTATAAAATCTATTCTCGCGTAACTTGCAATGGAATTGTAGCTACGAAGATGCCAAGTTTTAATGGTTTTTTGAGCGAAGAGTTTATTTTGCCCGAACAACAAGAACCAAAAGTAGAACGTCTTAATGGAGTTGAATATCAAACATTGGAAGTGAAACGCATTACGTTATTTCCACAAAACACTGGAAATATTTCTATCGAACCAATGGAACTTTCTGCCAATGTTTACTTGGGTTTTGAACCATTTGAATATAAATTTAAAAGTAATGCAATTGCATTAACGGTAAAACCATTACCCGAAAAAAATAAACCAAATACATTCAATGGTGCAGTGGGCAAATTTTCTTTTAATGCAGAATATGATAAAACAAAAGTAAATGTTGATGAACCTATTTCTTTAAAGATTACTTACAAAGGAACAGGAAATTTAAAACTGATTACGGCACCAAAATTAGAATTTCCTGACGAATTTGAAGCCTATGAACCTAAAGCAAAAGACGACTACAAAAATAATGGAAACGAGGTTACAGGTGTTAAATCATTCGAATATATTTTAATTCCTCAAGATGGTGGCACCTTTAAATTGCCTAAATATGAATTTGCCTATTTTGATGTAGATAAGCAGGATTATGTGAAATTTATTTTACCTGAAACAACCATAACTGTTAGTGGAAATGCAAAAATAAGTGTGAATGTAGCTAATTTTTTTAAGCGAGAAAAAAAGGATAAACCACGTAGTATTTATGGCATCAAACAGCAATATTTACAACATAAAAATTTTGTGAGAAGCAATACCTTTTGGGGCTTAATTGCTATGCCTACTTTGATAATTATTCTTTCATTTATTTTTAGAACACGAGATTATTCGGATACGGAATTGTTGTTGATGCGAAGAAAAAAAGCAAATGCTATCGCCTTAAAACGGATGTCGATGGCTAAAAAATTATTATATCAAAAAAATGAACAAGGATTTTACAATGAAGTCATTCGCGCATTATGGCATTATTTATCCGATAAATTAGTTATTCCACAAAGCGAATTGTCTAAAGAAAACATTGCCGATAGATTGCAATTTAGAAATGTGCAACATTCAAAAATTGTAGATGTTAAAACAACACTGAACACTTGTGAGCAAGCTTTGTTTTCGCCTGTCGGACAAGAAATGGCAATGCAGCAAACGTATGAAAAAGCCATCGAGTTAATTGTTGACTTAGAAGATGAATTGAAAAAAAATGAAAAATGAAAAAAAATAAAACGTACATATTGTTTTTTATATTCTTCATTTTGATAGAAAACATCTATACACAAAATCTAAAAGATTTGTTTCAAACAGCCAATGTTTATTATAAGAACAAACAATATGAAGAAGCAGAAAAACTGTATCTATTAATTCTTAATAAAGATAAAAACAACGTGAATGTGTATTATAACCTTGGCAATACGTATTTTCATTTAAAACAATTTCCACAGTCAATTTTATATTATGAAAAAGCGAAGAAGTTGCAGCCAGACAATGCACATATTTTACATAATATAGAACATACCAACAATAAAATATTTAACAAAATAGAATTCAGTAAAGAGTTTTTTGTTTCTAAAAAAATTAAAGGATTTGCACACACAAAATCTTCTACATCGTGGAGTATCTATTTAATAGTGGCATTTTGGCTTACTTCCATACTGTTAGCAATCTATTTTTTCCTAAATAAAAAATGGGCTTTTAAGCTTGGTTTGTTTTGCTGCTTTACCTCAATTGTATTTGCCTATTTTACTTATACTACTTATAAAAGTGAATACCGAAATGATTTTGCAATCCTTATGCAATCAAATAGCTATTTACATAAATCACCAGTTGAACAATCCATTTCTAGCGTATTAATTATTGCCGGAACAAAAGTTCAGATTTTAGATACTGATAAAAATTGGTGTAAAATAAAATTACCAAATGACAAAATTGGTTGGATACAAATAGCAACATTGAAATTTATTTAATACGTAATTCCTATTGTTATCGGCACATAATGTTTGATACTAATTTCAGGTACATCATGATAATATTGACCATTAATGCCTGTTTCAACAACATCTACTTTGTGTTGTAAATGTTGCAATCGGTAGCCAACACCAAAATGAATGGCTATCTTTTTGCCACGTGTTACATATCGTCCACCAATCATAAATTCACCAAATGCTCCGGATGCGCTACTCTTATTGTTTGACGATGGAATATACGATTCAATATGGAAAGCACCACCAATGCGTTGTGAAAGAAAAATATTAAAATCACCGGATAAAAAATATTCTCTAAATTCTGCAAAAATAGGAAATGTGAAAGAATAATAGTTTGGTCCGTTGGTGCCATTCGGTCTGAAATCAATTCCAGCACCAGCACCGATAAAAAACGATGGACGTATTAAAGCACCATGTACTGTTCGAAACATAAAATCAGGCTTGTCGATGCCAACATTCTTTTTTATCGTATTGTTGGGAAATTTCTGTATCAATTTTCCGGCAACATGAATGTTTGCGCCCACTTCATTTATTGAAGAATACCGAGTGGTTTTAATATTCTTAATCGAATCTAAATCGATAACAATGTCTTCTTGTGCATGAAGCGTTTGCAACATACATGTCAATAAAATAAACAATATTCGTTGTTTCATGTCTGTTTTTTTTACAAAATTAAAACTATAATTCTTTATTCTTTCTTAAAATGCTAATTTTAAGTTCTGAAATCAAATGCATTTACCCAAATTTATACTTACTGTTTTGATGATAAATATTTTGTATTTATCAGCCCAAAATTTGGAATTTAATGCCAATTGTAAACTAGCCTATCAATCTATTTTTAAACTAAAATTGAATGAAGGGATTCAACTTCTAGAAAAGGAGAAAAAAAATAATGCATCGAACTATATGCCTTATTTTATTGAGAATTATGCCGATTTTTTAAAGTTATTTGTAAATGATAACAAAGCATTATACAATTCGATTGCACCCAAAGTGGAAAAACGCCTAAGTAAGTTGAAAAGTGCCAAAGCCAATTCACCTTATTATTTATACACTCAAGCAGATATGCATTTGCAATGGGCATTTTGTAAATTAAAGTTTGGAGACAATATCAGCGCCATCTTTGAAATAAAAAAAGCACATTCCATGTTGCAAGAAAATCAAAAAAAATATCCAGAATTTAAGCCCAATATAAAGAGTTTAGGATTGTTGCATACCATTTTTGGTGCTATTCCTGATAAATATAAATTTGGAGCCAAACTATTAGGGTTTAAAGGCACCATTGAAGTTGGATTGAAAGAACTGAACAGCGTGTTGCAAGATGAAAATTTTCAATTTAAAGAAGAAACGATTATACTTTATACGTTGTTACTGTTGCATCTAAAAAAAGATGAAACAAATGCATGGAACATGATAGATAAAACAGAAATTACATTAGGAGATAATTTATTAAATTATTTTATCGCAGCCACAGTGGCATCACACACTGGCAAAAATGATCAAGTAATCTCTATCTTATCCGATAAACCTAGCGGAAATGAATATTATTCATTTCCTTTTTTGGATTTTTTATTAGGTAGTGCAAAATTGAATGCATTAGACGAATCAGCGGATGTATCGCTTCAAAAGTTTATTACTCAAAACAAAGGACGTTCGTATCAAAAAGAAGCCTATAGAAAATTAGCTTGGTATTATTTAATGAAAGGTGATGTGGCATTGTACAAAAAAAATATGCAAGAAATTCTTTTGTTGAAAGATGCACCGACAGATGAAGATAAATCTGCCCAAAAAGAAGCAGAAAAAAAAATTATACCCAATAAAGAATTATTAAAAGCACGTGTTTTGTTTGATGGTAACCAATATGAAAAAGCATTGACTATTATGCAAAATATTTCAATCAATCAATTGACAAGAACATTTGATAAAGTGGAATATTATTATCGAAAAGCACGTATTTTAGATGAATTAAATAAAGATACAGATGCGATAAAAAATTACTTAATTGCCATTCAAAAAGGAGAGCAAATAGATTCATATTTAGCAGCGAATGCTTGTATAAAAATTGCGCAAATTTTTGAAAAATCGAAGAAGCCGAATAATGCGGTTTTGTATTATAAAAAAGCACTTACATTGGTTAAAGATGAATATGCAGACAGCATTGACGCAGAAGCAAAAGCCGGATTAAATAGATTGGGAAAATAAATTAATAGATAAAATTAAAGATGATTTCAATTAAAGAAAATATTTCATTAAAACAATACAACACCTTTAATATAGATGTGAACGCCGCACATTTTTGTTGTGTGCAAACATTGGATGAATTGAAATATTTGATTCATAATAAATTGCATCATTTTTCAAGATATTTGTTCATTGGTGGTGGTAGTAATATTTTGTTTTGTTCCGCTTTTGATGGCTTGATTATTTTAAATAAAATTAAAGGAATTGAAATTAGCAAGGAAGACGAACAGCACGTTTGGATTAAAGCCAATTCTGGTACTACTTGGCATGATTTAGTCTTATTTGCCGTTGCCAATAATTTTGGTGGTATTGAAAACATGTCATTAATTCCGGGAACAGTAGGCGCTGCACCCATGCAAAATATTGGTGCGTATGGAGTGGAACTAAAAGATGTTTTTGAACAACTCACTGCCATTGATATTGAAAATGCGACTATGCAAATTTTTAATAAAGAAGCGTGCGCATTCGGATATAGAGAAAGTATTTTTAAACGACAATTAAAAGATAAATTTTTTATTTATTCTGTTACATTGAAATTATCAAAACATCCAGTAATAAATAGTGCTTACGGTGACATTCAAAAAGTTTTAGAAGCGAAAAATATTCATACTCCAAATATTCAAGATATTTCCGATGCAGTTATTTTTATACGTCAAAGTAAATTACCAGATCCAAATGTGTTAGGCAATGCAGGTAGTTTTTTTAAAAATCCGGAAGTGGAATCCTCGATCGTAACAGAACTCACTCAGCAATATCCAACAATGCCTAAGTATAACTTGCCGAATGGTCATTTTAAAATTCCAGCGGCTTGGTTAATTGAGCAATGTGGCTGGAAAGGCAAGCGAATTGGAAATACTGGAAATCATTCAAAACAAGCTTTGGTGATTGTTAATTATGGCAATGCAAAAGGCCATGAAATTTGGCAACATGCCCAAAATGTACAGCAAACCGTTAAAAAGAAATTTGGGATTCATCTAGAAATGGAAGTGAACCAAATACAATAAAAAAACGGTTGAATTTTAGTTCAACCGCCGATTTTATGAGTTCCCGAATTTCTATTCGTATTTATTTTTAACGCCCAATCTTTTCTTTGTTGCTTTATCTACTTGATCCACTTTTTTGTTCATGTCAATTCCGGGTGGTTTCACTTTTGCCGGTTTTGGAGCAGCAACCTTGGATGCATTTTTCTTATCTTTGTTAGCTTGCATTTTAGCCTTTTGAAAGTTATAACCAATCTCCACATTTAAGCCTAAAAAATAATTTTTCGATTTTTTATAATCAGGATGCACTTTAAAGTTAGAAGCATTAATGTCATTTAACCCGATTTTTGTTTCTAAGGCAAAGCCCATGTACATATTATTGTTGAAAATATAATCAAATCCAAATTTGATGACACCCACACCTTGAATCATTTTAAAATATTCTTTGTAATTATCGCTTTGGTTAGGCGTGTAAGCCGGAAATCCTCCAATGCTTGGATCTATAGGATAACCCATGTTGGTTGTGTTTCCACTGGCATTGGTAATTTTATATTTCATTTGTGCATTTATCAAAAAATCAGTTTCAAAACCAACCAATAATTTCATTCTAAAATGAAATTGATCGTCTTTAACTCTGATATGTGCTTTTTGTCCGGCCAATAAAGGAGCGAAACGATAAAGAACACCAAAACCCATGTATTTAAAATCTACATTTTTTTCATGCATTCCAATTAATGCAGGATATTTTTTCCACTTAAATTCATCTTTGTATTTTTGTCCTTCTTGACAAAAATTTGCAAATGCAACGATTCCGTGTTGTTCTTTAAAATTGTATCCACCTTGAACAAACACATGATAACTGAATTTTGGTTTATAATCTAACTCTTTACTGTTTTCTGCAAGAAAATAGGTGTTTTGAGCCAGCATATACGATAAACCAGGTGTTACGCCAGCACTTATGCTACCACCTTTTTGCGCCATTAACGGAGTCGTTAATAAAACAAATAAAAATAGAATTGTAAAATTAATTAGTTTCATGAGAAAAATATTATTACTGATTAAACATGAAATTAAATAAACTTCATGTATTTTTACTTTCCATCAAAGATAAGGATAAATACGCATAAATTAGATTAAATAATAAATGTCAAAGAAGAAAAGCACATTAAGTAAATCCACATTAATTCGAAGCATACAATGTTCTAAGTCGCTTTATCTATATAAAAATCATTATAATTTACGTGATAAACCAGATACTGTTCAGCAACAACGATTTGACCGCGGACATCGTGTGGGGAAATTAGCACATCAACTTTTTCCTAATGGGAAAGATTGTTCTCCACCAAATCCATTTAGTTATGATGCCTCTATTGCAGCCACTAAATTATTGATACAGCAACAATTTCCTGTTATTTATGAAGCTGCTTTTAAGTACAATGGTATTATCGTTGCCTTAGATTTGCTGACTTTTAATAATGGGAAATGGTACGCACACGAAGTGAAAAGTTCATTCAGAATTTCTAATACGTACTTGCTGGATGCTGCCATTCAATATTATGTCATTACTAAAAGTGGCTTGGATCTAGAAGATTTTTCAATTGTAAATATTGACAATGAATATGTGTTTGATGAAACGTTGGATGTTACGAAATATTTTAAATCAACTTCGGTTTTAAATGAAATTATTGAACGTATTCCATTTGTAGAAAAAACAATAGATGCTGCGATTGATACATTAGAAAAATCATGCATTCCAGATATTCCAATCGGAGCACATTGCACAAAGCCATATCCTTGCGATTATCAAGGATATTGTTGGGCAACAATTCCTCAAAATTCAATTTGGTATTTGCCCGGAATTTCGATGCAAGAGAAAAGTAACTTTGTAGAGAAAGGCATTCATTCCATTTTTGATATTAATGAAACAGATACGTTGAATGAACGACAAACCATCATTATTCAATCTTATCAAACCCAACAAATACACTTAAATGTCGAGAGGTTGCAAGCATTTACGAATGCATTGCAATTTCCGGCTTATTATTTTGATATCGAAGCATTTCAACCTGCCATTCCTATTTTTAAAAATACAAAACCTTATGAACGTGTTCCTTTTTTGTATTCCTTACACTACAAAGAAAGTGCAGAAAGTGAACTTAAACATATTTGTTATATTTCACCAGTTGGTAGTGATGACAGAATAAATTTTATAGAACATTTTTTAAATGCTACCCAAAATACAGGGCAAATACTTGTGTTTAATACGCTGATGGAAAAAGGAATTTTATTTAGGATGATGCATGATTTTCCACAATACAAGAAAGATATTTTAGAACGAATTAATAGAATTATTGATATCGAAATTCCTTTTAAAGAAATGTATTATTATCATCCGAATCAGCAAGGTAGTTTTTCACTTAAAGCCATTGGCAATGCGATGTTACAACGCAATGAATTTTCAAAAAGCATTGTGAAAGATGGTGAAGAAGCCATGGCACTTTATAATGAACTTTTTTATTGGGAAAACAAACAAGATATTGACGAAAAATTACAACAGTTAAAAACGTATTGCTATACAGATACATTTGTGTTGTATGAAATTGTGGAAGCCTTGAAAAAAATTATAGAATAATATTTTATAACGTATTTATTTCCATTTTTATTTTTAAAAGGTATATTTTACAATATGCAAAAACCAACCACACAAGCGGAAGCATTTATTTACTATACAGAATTGATGGATATAGAAATGCTTGATTTGATTTTAAATGATGAGATTGAATACGATGTGGATAATAAAACAATGTTTATTTCTAATTTAGGAAGCACATTTGAGTTGCTAAAATCGTATGGTAACAACAGTTTTGAAGCACATGCTGGTTTTTGTGGTTCTAAAATTTGTGATAATTCCTGCTGCAGCGGTTATACGTTTATTTCAAATAAATCAAGACATTATTTTAATTTAATTATAAAAGCCCAAAATGGTATAATTAATGAATTGTTTGAATGTAGTGATTTTGAAATTATCAATGATAAAATTGGTAAATCTTTAGAAGATTATTCTTTTAATTCAATTTCCTATAAAAAAGGATATCCAAGCGAATTATTTTAAAAAATACACATAAAAAAAACGCACGTTTCCGTGAGTTCCTAATCTATATTTTTCAATTATGCCAATTCCGGAATAACTAATGTTTGTCCCGGATAAATTTTATCAGGATCCGATAACATCGGTTTGTTGGCTTCAAATATTTTTGGATATTTGTTCGCATCACCATACATTTCTTTTGCTATTTTAGAAAGTGTATCGCCTGATTTTACTTGGTAAAATTGTTTTTCAGGCGCAACGGTTTCTTGTGCTGGAGCCGCATCTACATTTTTAATTAAAATAACTAACTGGTCATCCACCGCATCCACACCTTCAATATTTGCCACTGTGGCAATGATGCGCTGACGTGCTTCGCGGCTATCAACTTGTCCACTTAATGTTACTTTGTCATTTTCATCTACTGATACTGTAACACCTGGT
>Ga0138256_10003615_pt1 | contig 16404 bp, 12 predicted proteins | sample KNB2016incub_MG_FD_105486 | JGI IMG/M metagenome (GOLD analysis project Ga0138256, IMG submission 105486) | Active sludge microbial communities from wastewater in Klosterneuburg, Austria - KNB2014incub_MG | ecosystem: Engineered > WWTP > Activated sludge > Unclassified | place: Austria... | reverse complement strand
TGAAGAATATGAATATTCCCGGAAACAAAGTCTTCTTAACGCAAAACAGGAAGCAGCCAAAAAGAAACCGGAACAGAAAATAAAAGCGGAGACGAAATCAGATAAGAGCCCTGAACAGGAGGAGCAGAAGAAGGCAAAAAAGAAATTGCAGCAACGCTTTCAGAATTTGGAAACTAATTTATCTAAACTGAAAGCAGAAAAAACAGACTTGGAGAAACAATTATCGCTTCCTGCTGTATACGGGGATCCTGCTAAATTTCAGGCAACTTTGCAGTTATTCAATGAAAATGCCGAAAAACTGAAGGCTTTTGAACTGGAATATGAAGAAGTTTTTGAATCATTAGCAGGAATGGAATAAATGCGTAAATTGCTAATGCCTATATGGTTCTGCTCAACCGATATTTAAAAATATTTATTCACCGGAATAAAAATCAAAGGAACTTACTTTGGTATACTCGCCTTGCTGCAGGGATGGAGTTACTTATAGTTTTTCTTGTGATAGGCTTTTTTCTGATCCGCTTTGGTTCTAACTAGAGGGTTTTTTTGGCCGCCTCCATCATTCGCAAATATTCAATGTTGCCAAAGCCGCATTCAGAGCGGTTTTCAGTGCATTTACCATTGTTGGCCTGACTTTCGTCAAATTCTTTTTTAAAAACAAGCCTGCTTTCTTATATTTGATCATTAGAAACGACAATTATTATGTCTATGATCACTCAGGTAACTTCCGGAATAAAAGTCAGTGTTGAGATTTTCTACCGTCCAGATCAGAGCAATCCACTATTAAATCAACACATATTTGCCTATCGCATTACTCTCACGAACAACAGTGATTACTCCATACAGCTTAAGCGTCGTCATTGGTTTATTCTTGATGCAGCTGCAACAAGCAGGGAGGTAGAAGGAGAAGGAGTAATCGGTGAACAACCAATTATTGGTACCGGAGAAAGTTTTCAATACGTATCAGGATGCAATCTTGATTCAGAGATGGGAAAAATGTACGGGACTTACCTAATGGAAAGATTAATCGATAAGAAGCAATTTTTTGTTCGCATTCCCGAATTTCAGTTGATTGTACCTTATAAATTGAACTAAGCTCAAATTTATCACTTCAATATAACTCCCGTTAAAGACGGGAGTTTTTTTTTGTTAAGGATTTGGGAACGTAAATTTATCCGGAGATTATGAGATTAGTTTAGTCCTTAGCCAATTTGAAGCGCTCTGTAATGGGACTGGAGAACTCAGAATGAACCGATCCACCTGTAAAAAGTGATTCTTTAATTTGTGGAGGAGCTGGTAATAATGGCTGAGGTAATTGATTTTTTTTTACTTTGTGATAAAACAAAAACCTTATGATGAAAAAAGCTACGAGACCTCTGATACTTGTATTTTCATTGCTACTATTGATTCTTTCAAATTCATTGCTTGCTCAGCATCAAAATGCTTTGGACTTTGATGGAATTGATGATGCGGTTGAAACTACGGGGGCTTTATCTCTTATAGCAGGATCAACAACCCTTTCGATGACTTGTTGGGTGTATCCTACGAATCCCAATCCCATATTTCCTGATTTCGATGGTTTTTGTGGATTCCGGAATGATTTTGATGCTGACTTTTATTTCACGCAAATTGGTCCCGCCACAATTGAGGCGCGCTTTCGAGGAAGCGACGGGATATCCCGAGATATAGTTTATGCAGGACTTGTTTTAAATTCCTGGAACCATTTTGGTTTGGTGCATACAGGAAGTTATGTCAAACTTTATCACAATGGCTTGCTTGTGGATTCTGTATCAAGTGCATCGCCAATTACCAACACGGCAGGAAATTTTTTCATCGGCACCTTACCATATTTTTCAAATGATTACAGGCTGACAGGAAAAATGGATGAGGTAAGCCTATGGTCACGCGCACTCGACGAATCAGAAATGGACTGCATTTACCGCGGAGGAATAAATCCTCAATCGAGTGATTTGAAAATGTATTATACGTTTAACCAGGGAATATCCGGAGGGACTAACACCAACATTCTGGCTCTGCAGGATTTCAGTCAGAGTCTTCAAAATGCAACATTAAGCGGCTTTGGATTGATAGGAACAGTTTCGAATTTTGTTGACGGAACCCAAACTTATCCGGTGACTGCGGTTTCACTTTGTCAGGGAGAGAGCTACCAGTTCGGGAGTCAAATACTTAATACAAGCGGAAATTATTTAGAGGGATTTTCAACTGGTGGTTGTGATTCGATTAGTCAGCTAATCTTGACTGTTGCACCTTTATCATTGAGTGTGACTGTAAACAATGAGACATTGACAGCTGATCAAGTTGGGGCTACTTATCAATGGTTGGACTGCGACAATGGGAATGCAGCCATATTAAATGCGAATTCCCAAAGCTATTCCCCTGCATTAAATGGGAATTATTCTGTGATAGTTACACTAAATACTTGCTCGGATACGTCGCAGTGCGTCATGTTAAATTCTGTTGGTATTTCAAACCAGCAATTTTCGAAAGAGGTATCGATCTATCCAAATCCTTTTTCTGAAAAGCTGAATATCGATCTGTCAGGATCGCTCAAGGAATTTAATATTGAAGTATTCAATATGCAAGGACTTCTGATTTATCAAAGCTTAAGAATCGGAGGCAGCATTCATCAAATTTCAATTGGGGATTGGGCAGAAGGAATTTATCTTATGAAAGTTTCGGATGGAGACAGCTATATGATTCGATCCCTAATAAAGGGATTTTAACTCCTGCCCAGCGAGCCTTATTTGTATTTTTTAATAATCTACACTTCGCTCATCCAGCTTGAGCCCCGGGATCCCGTTTGTTCATAATTGAGGGGTAATTATTTTATAGCTGAGGTATCTGAAAGTCAATAGAATTCATATTTTTAGAGAAATTATTCAATCCGGTTAATCCTTTTTAAGGATAGCCAGTCAAATCCTTTTTTAAAATACGAATCTATGGATCGTCGCGATTTTCTAATTCCTGAGAAACCCAAACAATCGAAACAAGATTTTTCAAGGCTTTCCAGGACACAAACAGGACTCACACCCTATACCGGTAACTGGACAATTGAAGAAGTGAAGCATCTTCTAAAGCGGACCATGTTTGGTGCAACAAGAGATGATATTAATTATTTCCTGGCACAAAGTCCTTCGGCTTCCGTTGCTGAAATTCTGGAGCTGATAAATCATCCTGCATACGTTGAGCCACCTCTGCCAGTAAATAATTATAATGCGACGGTTAATGATCCAAATTGCGCATTAGGACAAGCCTGGCCGGGAATTCCGGATTCTGTCGGCAGCATTAACACCTATTCTTCACGAAGAAAAAGCCTCAAATCCTGGTGGGTTTCTCAGATGCTCAACCAGGCCAAGAGTATCAGGGAAAAGATGGTTCTGTTTTGGTCGAATCATTTTGTGATAGAGTTAGATACGGTAACTGTTTCGACCTATGTTTATAAATACAATGCTCTTCTCAGACAACATGCACTCGGTAATTTTAGAGCATTGACAAAAGAGGTTACTATTAACTCAGCTATGCTGAAATATCTGAATGGTGAGTTAAATAGAGCAAGCGCACCGAATGAAAATTATGCAAGGGAGCTTCAGGAACTTTTTACGGTGGGTAAAGACGCAAATGGTTTGCCGCCATACACCGAAGATGATGTTCAGGCTGCAGCACGTGTGCTTACCGGATGGAGAAATGATTTGACAGGCGGGGTAAATTCTGCCAATGGATTCAATTCATATTTTGACCCTACCCGACATGATTCGAACGATAAACAATTCTCAGCATTTTATGGTAATCAGGTTATAACAGGAATGTCGGGAGCTGCTGCTGCAGGTGAAGTGGATTTATTGCTGGACATGATTTTCTTAAAGGATGAAGTTTCTCTCAACATTTGCCGGAAGTTATATAACTGGTTTGTTTATTATGATATTGACTCGACGGTTGAGACTGATGTTATCGTTCCACTTGCTAATATTTTCAGGACAAATAATTATGATATAATTCCTGTGCTTTCGGTATTGCTAAACAGCGAACACTTTTTTGATGTGTTAAACCGGGGCTGCCTCATAAAGGGCCCTCTTGATTTTGCAGTGGGAATGAGCAGAGATTTCGGAATTGTGTTTCCGGATGCGACGGACATTGCTACTCAGTACGCTCAATGGGATCGTGTTCGTTCGCAGGCATCACTCATGCAGCAGGACGTTGGAGATCCACCCAATGTTGCCGGATGGCAACCATATTACCAGACACCTTCATACCATGAGTTGTGGATCAATTCAGACACATTGCCGAAGCGAAATATCTTTACAGATCGAATGGCAAATACCGGTTATACTGTTTCCGGACAGAAGATTTGGATTGATGTGGTAGCTTACACAGAGACGTTAACCAATCCATCGGATCCAATAACTTTGATTGAAGAGGTTTTGGCATTGCATTATTCAATTGATACAGGAACCAATCTCAGGAATTATTTACTCTCAATTTTACTTTCGGGTCAGGTTTCAAATTCATACTGGACGACAGCCTGGGATGATTATATTGGAAGTCCTGGCAACACCACCTATTACAATATCGTCAAGACCCGCTTACAGACTTTTTACAAATACATTCTGGATCTTTCCGAGTACCAACTCAGTTAAACTTATCACATGAAGAGAAGAGATTTCCTCCGAAAAACTATACCTGCAACTGTTCTCCCAAGTTTGTTGAACGGCTATTCGTTCAAAGCATTTTCTTCCAGCCCCCTGGTGAATGCCTTGTCAAATTCTGTTCTTACCGATCATGTATTAGTCTTGATACAGCTGAACGGTGGGAATGATGGGTTGAATACTGTTATCCCATTAGATCAGTATGCTAATCTTTCATCTGCACGTCCTAATCTATTGATTCCCGATACACAAGTTTTGCCATTGTTTGGTACAAGCAGTACAGGATTACATCCTGCAATGTCAGGAATGCAACAATTGTTCAATGATGGAAAGGTTTCAATAATCCAGGGTGTGGGATATCCCAGCCCGAATTTTTCTCACTTTCGTTCTACAGATATTTGGTTGACAGGTGCGGACAGCAATCAGGTTTTGTCCAGTGGAGTGGCCGGAAGATATTTGAGTTATGAGTATCCAAACTACCCGACAGGTTATCCAAATACGGCCATGCCTGATCCACTTGCGCTGCAGATAGGTTCTACGGTTTCTCTTGCATTGCAAGGGCCTGCAGCAAGTATGGGGATGGCGATATCTGATCCGACAAGTTTTTATAATTTGATAAATGGCATTCAGGATCCGGCGCCAAATACACCGGCAGGTAAAGAGCTTACATACATACGACAAGTATCACAACAATCGCAGCAATATGCGAGTGTGATTCTTGCTGCTGCCAATAATATCACACAACAGAGTCCGAACTATCCGACCGCAGGATTAAACTCTCTTGCGGATCAACTTAAAATTGTATCACGTCTAATTGCGGGTGGATTAAAAACCAGAGTGTACATGGTAAATCTCGGAGGATTCGATACGCATTCAGCGCAAGTTGATAGTGGTAGTGCAGCAACAGGAGATCATGCAGAATTATTGTCGAAATTATCTGTTGCTGTTAAAGCCTTTATGGACGATTTAGATTTTCTTGGTATTGAAGATCGGGTAGTGGGTATGACATTTTCTGAATTTGGCCGAAGGATTAAAGAAAATGCCAGTGATGGAACGGATCATGGAGCGGCCGCTCCAATGTTTGTTTTCGGACAGCCTGTACAAAGTGGTTTGGTTGGAACGAATCCGATTATTCCTTCAACTGTTGCTACAAACGATAACATCCCGATGCAGTATGATTTCAGATCAGTTTATGCTTCTTTGCTGGAAGACTGGTTCTGCGTTCCATCTACCGATTTAAGCTCCATTCTTTTAAACAATTATCAGCATTTGCCAATAGTACAGGCAGGTTTGTGTTCAACTGTGAATACGCATCAGATTAATAGTGGAGCCGGCATCAATTTGATTTCAAATTATCCGAATCCATTCTCAGATAGCACATACATTACATTTAAGACCAGTGGTGGACATACGCTGGTTCAGATCTTTGATAGTGAAGGTCATCTCATTAAAACTCCTGTCGATGGCGATTATGCTGCCGGGGAGCATAAGATCTGGTTTGAGAATGAGAACTATGCAAGCGGTTTGTATTATGCGCGGTTTCAGAACGGAATAGTTCAGCAGGTTCGAAACATGATGATCGCAAAGTAAATTTTGATTTTTTAGGGATAGTTCCGCAGACATAGATAATTGATGTCCTGTTGGCGAGCATTTGAAGAATTATTTGCAATTTGCCCTCTCAAAATTCTAAATTATAAGAATGAGCGAAAGAGCAGAAGCCTTTGAAAGACTTGCAGTCATTTTAGACGAATTAAGAGAAAAATGTCCATGGGATAAGAAGCAAACCATGGATTCACTAAGGCATTTGACGATAGAGGAAACCTATGAATTGGCTGATGCCATCATGGAAAAAAATCTTCCTGAAGTCAAGAAAGAATTAGGTGATATTTTATTGCATATCATGTTCTATGCAAAGATTGCCGATGAGCAGAACATTTTTACTCTTGCTGAGGTAATACATACCCAATGTGAGAAAATGATTAGCCGACATCCGCATGTTTATGGAGACGTTAAGGTTCAAGACGAAAATGAAGTCAAGCAGAATTGGGAAAAACTTAAATTGAAAGAAGGCAATGATTCTGTTTTGGGCGGTGTTCCTAAAACTTTGCCTTCAATGATTAAAGCTATACGCATTCAGGAAAAGGCGAGAGGTGTTGGTTTCGACTGGGAAAAACCTGAACAAGTATGGGAAAAAGTAATAGAAGAGATGGACGAGTTTTTGCATGAAACAAAAGTCGGGAATCAACAAAAGTCAGAGGAAGAATTTGGCGATTTGATTTTTGCATTGATAAATTATGCGCGTTTTAAAAATATAAATCCTGAGGAAGCTCTTGAGCGGACAAATAAGAAGTTTATTAAACGCTTCCAGTATTTAGAGAAATCGGTGAAGGAAAAAGGTTTGCAACTAAGTGAAATGACTTTGGCAGAGATGGATGTTTATTGGAATGAGGCAAAGAAGTTATCATAATGCCTTCAAATCGCATGATCGATTAACAAGCTAATATTTTCTTAGATTATTTATTTACCTTTGCAACCTTAAATTTTCACTATTAATTCTATAATATATGTTACAAATAGGACAAAAAGCCCCTGATTTTAAGTTGCTTAACACAGAGAAGGTAGAAGTAAGTTTATCTGATTTTAAAGGAAAAAATGTTGTTTTGTTTTTCTTCCCAATGGCCTGGACCGGGAATTGCACCAAAGAAATGTGCACCGTGCAGGAAGATTATTCTGCTTACAAGAGTATGAATGCTGAAGTAATTGGGATATCAGTAGACAGTTTTTTTGCTTTGAAACACTTTGCTGTTGATCAAAAATTGGGATATACTCTGCTATCAGATTTCAACAAAGAGGTAATAAAAGCATATGATATGGTTCATCATGAATTTGCATTTGGTTACAAAGATGTTGCTAAAAGAGCAACGATTGTATTGGATAAAGATGGTGTGATCCGTTTTATGGAAGTACTTCCTTCTCCCGGAGATTTTCCGAACATGGATGCAATTAAAGCTGCGGTTATGTCGCTCAATTAATACCTGCTTCCAAATCATTATAAGTTTGCCACGAATGCAAGAATAAAATTTATTCAGGCGTTGGTGGCAATTTTATTTTGGAAGGTTGAAATAACTCAAACCAGAAATACCAGAGCTGCACCAAGCAGAATTACCAGGAATTTGTAGTAGTTGAATCGATGACCTTCTGAGGATTCAAAGAGGATGGTCGTGGAGATATGCAAGAATATTCCGATTACAATAGCCATCAGGCGATCGTAGTAGATGGAGATATCTATGGAAGAAGTTGCATTGAGCAAATTGCTGCTCCAGGCACCTGCAGGCGCCATAGAGGCAAAGAGCATTAAAAATAAAAGTGTACGTGTACGGCTTATTCCGGAGTCGAGGAGCATTGTCGCAAGAGCAATTGCGACGGGAATATGATGAAGGATTATTCCCGCAAGCAGACTTATCTCGACACTTTCGTTATTAAACCTTTGAACAAGCGGAATCCCTTCGAGAAAGCTATGGAGGCAGAGCCCAAGCATCATTCCATAGGGAAAGGCAGCATTTTCATGCTTGTGAATGTGCATGTGCCCATGCTCAATTCCTTCTGAAAATATTTCCAATAAAATCTGAATAAAGAAGCCAAGTAAGACAAAGGCCCCGATAAAATGATCTTTGTTGGTGTACACACTTGGAATTAGATGCATCACTGTTAATGCGAATAAGAATGCGCCGCTAAATGCCAATAATAATTTTAGCGCTTTACGGTTGATTTTTTTAAATGCGAAAACAGATGCACCACTCAGTACAATGCTGAAAAAAAGCAGGAGGTAGGAGAGAAGTTGCATTCTATGGAAGTATTTATAATGCAGGAAAGAGAACAATATCCGGAATTCAAAGATAGAATTTATTTTACCGGAATATAATTTGGCTATTGAACTTTATGTATTATTTTTTTTCAGCAAGGAATATCATCCGCTCAGAACTTGAAGGGTTGAATTTTTCAAGATTGTAGTTTCCGAAAATTGAAATCAGGTTCAAGCCAAGACTTATAAAATAGGATTCAAATTCAGGTCGTTGAATCAGGGCAACATGTTCTTCAAACTGAAATTCCCGGTTCTTGTCTTCGAATTTAATTCCCTTGATAACCCTTTGTCCGATTATTTTTTTATCGATATGAAATCTAATGCCGTCAACAATTTTTTCATGACTCATATCGCCTGATTCAATAATCTTTGTAGTATTGAAATAGTCGAGAATGAACAATCCTCCTTTTTTCAAGGCAGCTGTGTGGGATTGCAGGCAACGGTAATTGTCATGTGCTTTGTCGAAATAACCAAAGCTGCTGAATAAGTTTAAGACAAGGTCGAAATAATTTGTCCGGAAAAGTTCACGCATGTCGTGTAAGTAAAAGTGCAGCGTATCATTTTCCAGTTTTAGATTATGTTTGATACTCTGCTCGGAGAGATCATAACCTGTTACATCAAATCCTTTTTTGTTGAGGTAGACTGAATGCCTCCCTTTTCCACAGGCTACATCAAGAATTCCTGAACCCTGCTTTAATTTTATATGTGATATAAGATTGTCAAGAAATATTTCAGCTTCCCGTTCATCGCGCTCTTTATAGAGGATGTGATAATACGGGGAATCGAACCATGTCTCGAACCAATCTTTCTTGTCGCCGGTGTCGGCTACCATTGGTTTTACTTTGGAGATCATGAATAGTATTTTTATGTGATATAAATTAATCCTAAGAATGATGAGAGACTGAACTTTAGTCAGCAAATATTTTTGTTGATTTAATTTTCAGTACCATAAAATAACCGCTTACTAATGCCAGTCCGAAACTGATTAATGCTGCATTCCATTCATGAAAGATTAACTTACCAGTACCAATCAGGATGGAATAAGTCATTATCACCGCAAAGAACCAGCAAAGAACCAAGCCTGTCATTCTTGATGGAGTTTTAGGCAAAGCTAATGATTCTCTTACGGGAACCCACCATCCTTCGGGTTTTACTTTTTTATAAAATGCTTGTAGTGTTGCAGAGCTTTCCGGTTCTGTGAGATACATTACTGTTATCCAAGCCAAAGTGGTGAATCCAACGGTGAGGAAAAAGCTATTTGGAAATTCAAGATGGAAGACATAGCGTGTAAGAGTATATCCAATAAAAGGTGCAAGAGTGGCAGCAATTTCAGTCCAGGCATTTATTCTCCACCAATACCATCTTAGTATAAGCACCAATCCCAGTCCGGCGCCACATTCTATAATGAAACTCCACACTCCGCTTATAGTGGTGATTTGAGTAGTTGCGAATAGTGCTACACCCATAGCAAGAAAGGTAACGATCCTGCTAATTTGAATGTAATGTTTTTGAGCAATTGCTTCAGAAGGAAATTTATCAGAAGGTTTTATAAATCGTTTATAAAAGTCATTGACGAGATAACTAGTTCCCCAGTTCAGTTGCGTACTGATGGTACTCATATAGGCAGCAAGAAAAGCTACGAGTAATAATCCCTTTAAACCAGGAGGCAAAAACTCTTTCATGGCCATCACATAGCCTAATTTTTTATCTGCAAATGAGAGATCAGGGTATAAAACGATGGCACATAATCCGACTATGATCCATGGCCAAGGACGCAAGCAATAATGCGCGATTTGAAAAAAGAGTGTGGCAAAGATGGAGTGTTTTTCATTCTTTGCACTCATCATTCTTTGTGCAATATAGCCACCACCGCCGGGTTCAGCACCGGGATACCAGCTTGCCCACCATTGAACCGAGATATAAGCAAGGAAAGTTCCTAGAGAAATAGTAAGAGTGCTTGCTATTTGTCCGGCTGTACCAACTTCACCTATTCTTGGAAAAAATTCCAGAGACCAGGGTGGAAGTTTGGATTTCAATCCATCGATGCCTCCAATTTTTTCTGAACCCAAAACAATTACAGCAAGGATTATGCAACCTGTCATCGCGATGACGAATTGTACCATATCGGTGATTGCAACGCCCCACAATCCACTCATAGCCGCATAAATTGAAGTAAGAATCATGGCACCGGCAACATAGTAGAGTGCATCTTCATCGGATATTCCAAAAAATATTTTAAGAATAGCAATCAATGCAACGTTCACCCAACCAACGATGATTGAGTTCATAAACAAACCAAGGTACAATGATTTGAAACCTCTTAAAAAAGCAGCTGCTTTCCCACTATACCGAAATTCGATCAATTCCACTTCAGTGAGTACTTCGGCTCTTCGCCAAAGCCGGGAGAAAAAGAATGTGGTGAGCATCCCTCCAAATAGAAAATTCCACCAGAGCCAGTTTCCTGAAATTCCGCTTTGACCCACCAATTCATTTACGGCCAAAGGGGTGTCGGCTGCGAAGGTTGTTGCCACCATGGAGGTGCCGGCTATCCACCAGGGCAAATTCCGTCCTCCGAGGAAGAAATCGCTCATGCTGGCACTTGCCTTATTTTTATAATAGAGGCCGATTGCCAACGAAAGCACGAGATACAAAGCAATGATTACCCAATCAATAAGGTCGAGAGACATATGATTTTACGATTTAAATTGAAAGGTTTAAGTTTCTGAGACAGGTTGAAAGTCAGTAACATTTGTTTTCCTTTCTATATTGATCAAATGTGTCTATTTTTAACATCTTCAAACCAACTATTTGTTGTAATTATCAACAATGCCAGTTGAATAGCTTATGAAAAACAGGACATCATCCCGAAAATCCAAGAAAGCCAGGAAGAAACGGCATTCTCCACCAGGGTCCTCCCCAGGATTTATACATCTGGAGCCGGATGCATTGAAGCCCATTATAAACACATTTTTATATTCTGCAGGCGAATGCCATGAGCATCAGTTAGAGTCTATTGATGATATCAGCAAACAACTGTTAGCCGGCCCCGACAAATTTCATTGGATAGATGTGCATGGATATGGGGATCAGATTTTTCTTGAGCAGTTAGCCGATAGTTTTGGAATTCATCGCTTGCAGATTGAGGATGTCGTGAATGGATACCAACGTCCCAAAGTAGAAGAACAAAAAAATTATCTTTTTATCGTTTCCAGAGTACTTGAAGAAAAGGAAGGGAGACTGGTGAATGGGCAATTGAACATTTTTCTTGGAACTAATTTTGTGTTAACCTTTCAGGAAGTCTATGAAGACGTCTTAGAGCCGGTGAGAGTAAGGATCAGACATGGTAAGGGCTTGATTCGTACATCGGGCTCAGGCTACCTGACATATGCCTTAATGGACACGGTGATTGACAATTATTTTCCTATCCTCGAGAGAATTGGAGAACAACTGGATCACCTGGAAGATGAACTGATAGAAAGTCCTTCGAGAGAGTCTCTTGATCAGGTATTATCTATTAAACGAGAGTTGATAGCCGTTCGTCGTGCAATCTGGAGTGAACGCGATAAACTGAATGAAATTTTAAGGAGTACACTAGATTTCTTTACTGATCAAAGCCGTCTCTACATCAGAGATACTTATGATCATACCATACAGATTCTGGATATTGTGGATAGTTACAAGGAGGTCACAGCATCCTTGATGGATGTTTATCATTCGAGTGTGAGCAATAAATTAAATCAGGTGATGAAGGTTCTTACGATAATTTCGACAATATTTATTCCACTGACATTTATTGTGGGTGTGTACGGAATGAACTTCGCGAGACAAAACCCTGTAGATGGAACACAGCTTAATATGAATATGCCCGAACTGTATTCACCATACGGTTACATTGGAGTGCTTGTTGTGATGGTTGTTATCGTAATTCTGCAGGTCATATTCTTCTTTAAAAAAGGGTGGCTGACGAGGAGTTAAAAAAATAGTTTGAACTCGTTCTGTTAAATCAAATACTAAATCTTGAGCAGTAAAATATTTATCAAAAAAATAATTTAAAAATACGGTAGTGAAGGACAGAAAAGAAATATTTCCATTAATCGCCAAAACATCATTTGGTTTTGAAGACCTGCTCGTCGAGGAACTGAATTTAATGGGAGCGCGAAATATTCAAAAGGCCACCAGAGCTGTGCTTTTTGATGGAGATACCGAGTTGATGTATAGAGTAAATTTATGGAGCAGAGTTGCCTTAAGAGTATTGAAGCCTATTGGAAGTTTTCCTGCAGCTGATGAGCAACAACTTTACGAAGGCATCAAAAAGATAGAGTGGAATAAATATATGGAACCTGACGACACGCTTGCAATTGATGCAGTTGTGAATAAGTCAAATCTGACCCATTCCTTATACGTGGCACAAAAGACCAAGGATGGAATTGTTGATCAGTTTAGGAACAGAATGGGGCAAAGACCCAATGTTGATTTGCGAAAACCAACGCTTAGGGTACATGTACATTTATCTGAAGATGTAGCTTCCATTTCTTTAGACAGTTCCGGGGAATCTTTGCATAAGCGAGGGTACAGGCAACAGCAAGGTGACGCTCCGCTCAACGAAGTACTTGCTGCAGGTATGGTATTGTTGAGTAATTGGGATGCAAAATCACCCTTGGTGGATTTGATGTGTGGAAGCGGAACTATACTAATTGAAGCGTCATTGATTGCCCGGAATATTGCGCCGGGAATATTCAGGACGGAGTTTGGCTTTGAGAGATGGAAGGATTTTGACGAGGAAGTATGGGAGAAACTAAGGGCAGATGCTTTGGCAGGACAACTGGCTTCATTGCCTTTCAGAATTACAGGAATTGAACGTGATCACGAAGTAATTGAAGCGGCACGTGAGAATATCAGAGTGGCCGGATTGAGTGCTGACATTGATTTGCATTGTATGTCTTTTCAAGGATATACGCCGGAGGTTTTGCCTTCAACCATCATAAGTAATCCACCTTACGGAATGCGTATTACCACGGAAGATCTTTTCCAAATGTACACTGATTTGGGTGCCTCCTTTAAAAAAGTCTTCCCCGGGGTAACTGCATGGGTATTGACAGCAAACAAAGAGGCATCACATAAGATAGGATTAAAGCCATCCAGGAAAATTCCATTATTTAATGGTGCTATTGAATGCCGCTTTATGAAATTTGAAATGTATGCAGGTAGTAGAAAACATAAGCCTGCTGTCGAAGTAGTATAGCTTATAATTTAATTTGCTGATAATGATTAAGAAGATTGCTGTTTTAACAACTGGTGGAGATTGTCCGGGGTTGAATTCTGCCATTCGTGCGGTAGTAAGAAGTGGTATTTATTATAACCTGCAAGTTTGTGGAGTGCTTCGCGGATTCGAAGGGCTCATTGATGATCAGTTCATCGATATGAATTCTCACAGCGTTAGTAATATACTGCAACGTGGTGGAACGATACTGAAGACAGCAAGGAGTGAGCGCTTTTTACAAAAAGAAGGAAGAAAAAAAGCGTACGAGAATATTTTGAAGAATGAAGTTGATGCACTCATTGTAATCGGAGGAGATGGTACATTCAGAGGCGTTGAAGTTTTTACTTCAGAACATCCGGTAACAGTGATTGGCGTTCCCAAAACTATTGATAACGATATCTACGGGACTGATTTTGCCATCGGCTACGATACTGCGGTGAATACTGTTATCCAGGCCGTGGATAAAATCAGAGACACTGCTGCATCGCATGACAGGTTGTTCTTTGTAGAAGTGATGGGAAGAGATACCGGAATGATTGCCTTGTTTGCAGGAATCGGTTCCGGTGCAGAAGCTATACTGATTCCTGAAACCAAGACCAAAATGGATCGGATCATAGAGATATTGGAAAGGGGATGGACCCGAAAAAAAACTTCGATGATCGTGATGGTTGCTGAAGGTGATGATGCAGGAGGGGCTTACAAAATTGCCAAAGAAGTTAAAAAAAGATTTTCTCAGTTTGACACGAGAGTAAGTGTATTAGGTCACATGCAAAGAGGCGGCAGCCCAACCTGCGCTGATCGTGTTCTTGCCAGCAGACTGGGTGTTTCATCTGTAGAAGCTTTGCTGGAAGGACGCAGAAATGAAATGGCCGGTATCGTTGACAATAAACTTGTCTTTACTCCATTTAAAGATGTTGTGAGTAAAACGAAAGAATTTCCTTACGAACTGATGCGGATTGCAGAAATACTTTCCCTTTAAGAGAAATTATTCTTTTATCCATTTTGTATAGCTTGTAGCAGTATTTGTGGAAATGGTGATTAAATAAATACCCGCAGCAAAAGGCATATTATCTATGCGGATTTCATTTATCCCGGATTGAATCGGATAATTTCTTCTAAGACATTCTTCTCCTTCAATTGAAGATATGATAATGCTTGCCTGATCATCCGTTTTTGAATTCAGTTTAAGAATTGGAAAACTTGAGGGGTTTGGATAAAGGAATAATTCATTTTCTCTGTTCACTTCCGTTATGGAAGTAATAATTCCAAAGCTTCCATCACCATTCAAGTTCTGAAGATACACTCCGGCATCCAACCTGTCATCTTCCCAAACAATTACTGTCTGATTATTTTTGAATAAGCCGGCACTCAAATCATCTTTATTACTATTGTAGTTACAGATCGCAGGTTCAAATCCCCAGAGGAGAGAGCCATTATAATCAGTTTTGATGGATGCGATTTGTTGTGCACCGAATGAGCCAAAACTGAAAATGCTGATCAATCCATTTCCGGCATCAACCAAAGCATGAGGATTATAATAAATTGGGTCAACATTTTTTAATTGTATTCCATTTGCTCCCATGAGCACAGAACCGCTTGCGTCAATGCCCTGGATAAAAACACCTGAACTTCCTTGTCCACCATCCAGTACTTGCAAGTTAATATAGAAAGCGTCATTCAAAAGATTATAACAAAATCCTCCGGTTGATTTATGTTCTGTACTTGAATTCGCAACCTGAGTGCCCGTGGCAGACCAAAGTGTTCCGTTTGCTTGCACATGTTGGGCATAGACATCATTCAGGCCGGGATTAATAGGGTTGGAAGTATTGAAGGCTGTGAAAAATCCGTCATTTAAGTCACTGATGATTTGTGGGAAGACAAAGTATGGAATTGTTTTTGTCGAAACCTGCAGCGGTACAGACCAAACCGGGTCGCCATTTGAGTCAAATATTTGTGAGTAGAGTGTAGAGGTTACGCCGGGGAAATTCCCGAGTTCTTCAACGTACATCATAATAATATCATCAATTCCGGAAGATGTTAAAACAGCCCGGGAATATTTGTTTGTATTCGTATTATCAAAAATTCTTTTAGACCATAGAACTGTTCCTGTAGATGAAATTTTTTGGAATGAAACCCATTTAGATGAACCCAGGTCAGCATGCCATGCTATCACTGCGTTATTTGCCATGGTAACTCCAATCGTTGGCGCAAGTCCCTGTGCACTTGAATCAGTAAGTTCTACGCCTGTAGCACCCCATATAAAATTGGCAGAAGGGCCAATTTTGTAAGCAACCACTTTGAGGCTACCTGATCGTTCATCCTGAAAGGCAACGATGGCATTGTCTTCGTTATCGACTTTTAGGTCATATCTGTAAAGGGCAGAATTTTGAGGCAGGCTGCTCACGACTAGTCCTGAGTCCGGCCAAAGCTTATTCCCGAATTCATCCAGCAATTGCATTCGAAGTTGATAGTTCGAGTTATAGGAATCAAACCATGAAATGTAGGTTTGGCCTGTCGACGTAGTAGCCGACAAAGGTGTAAGTTGTTCCGTAGAGAGGCTGTCGCGAACGATGTAATTGGCCGTAGTGTCATTGGTAAATTGCGCTGATACAAATTGGTTG
>Ga0138256_10003614_pt1 | contig 16406 bp, 13 predicted proteins | sample KNB2016incub_MG_FD_105486 | JGI IMG/M metagenome (GOLD analysis project Ga0138256, IMG submission 105486) | Active sludge microbial communities from wastewater in Klosterneuburg, Austria - KNB2014incub_MG | ecosystem: Engineered > WWTP > Activated sludge > Unclassified | place: Austria... | reverse complement strand
CGAGCTGCGTGCCCAAGGCTGGGATGCTTTCCTGAGGAAGGGGTAGCTCACTGCTTCACGACCCGAAGCACTGTCCGCTCATCGCCGGTGCGGACTTCCAGTGCATACATCCCGGGATCCCAGCCTTCGCCCAGGGTTCCTGTATAGCGACCGGTCTGAACCATGCGACCCATTGCATCGGTCACGGTGATCCGTGCATCGGCTGGGGGAGCGGGGGCCAGATGTATGGCCTCCGTGAACGGTGAAGGGAAGGCGATGGTCCCAGTGACGGTGACGAGGTCTTCAGTGGCGGTGCTCGTTCCCCCGAAGCGGCCGATCACATAGGCCTGTTGACCGCCGATGTTGGTCGATAGCGGTGCGAAGTCGAATTGCCCGCTCACGTGGCTGCTGAAGTGGAGCGTGCCATCGTCCATGGCGGTGATCGCCAGGGTTTGAACGAAGCTGGCCGTGGGGAAGCTGGTGCTGGCCCACACCGGTGTGCCGGCAGGGTCGAAGGACACGATGGTCTGTGTGCGCATACCAAGTGTGATGCCGTCGCTCACCACACCATTGCCCCAATCAACGAGTCCACGGAGGGTGCCGGTGAGGTAGGGGTTGCCGTCACCGTCCACGGCCACACAGGCGCGGGCTGCGGCCTCGAAGTCGCCGTTGATCGTTCCACCGGCCGGATCGCTCTCCACTCCCCACAGGAATTGGCCAGTGCTGTCCACCTTGGCGAGGAACACCCCGCTCACCCAGTCCGGTCCGTTGAAGGGAATGCCGCCCCAGCTGGTGGTGTCGAACATGTTGCCCGCGAGGTAGGCGTGTCCCAGGTCATCCGCCGCCACGTTTGGGAACTGGAAGGTGATATCGTGTGCGAAGTGCGCCCAGTCGCCTGTGCCATCGGGCTTGTAACGGGCGAGGTACATGAGGTAGGGGTCGTTCGCTGGCAACACGGGGTTCAGCCCACCGAAGGCGAAGGCGTTATTGTCGCAACCGCCGCTCACGTAAAGGCCTCCAGCCGGATCGAAGTCCATGCCACTGATGGTCTTCGCTCCATCCATGTAGCGGACCTCCAGGTCATTCCCTTGGGCGTCAACCCGGGCGAAGCGTGCCAGCATGAAGTCGCCGGTGGCATACCACAGGTCTTCGTTCGGATCGATCGCCAGCGCCGTCGCCGTCGTCATGTCCGGTATGGCAAGGGATAAATTCCTGGACCAGAGCACTGCGCCATTCGGGTCGAACTTCATCAGGAAGAGGTCCACGTCCCACCATGTGCCGGTGTGCGCAAGGATGGAACCATCGCAGACCTCCAGTTCGCCCATGAAACGACCGGCCAGGTATACGTTGCCGCTGGCGTCCACTGCGCCGCTTTCAATGTTCGCGGAGTCCAGCAGCAGGCAGGACCAAAGGGCTTGTCCGGTGGCGGGATCCATTCGATCCACCGCAGCACTTCCATAGATGTCCTGTCCGTAATTGAAGGTGCCGTCCAGCACCCGTGCGCTCATCAGGTTGCCGTTGTCCGAAGCGGCTAGCACATGGCGGGGCATGCCGGGGTTCGAGCTATAGTTCACCGGCCAGCTTACGAGCCAATCGGGCTGCTGTGCATATCCGAAAAGTGACACGAACAGGAGGCTAAGGGACAACGGACGTCTCATATTGAGGTTCAAAGTGATCATAAAGTTGACCGGACACCACGTCGCTCCGTTGCCTGGCAATTGGAAAATGAAAGAGTGCCCCCTGAAGCATCGCCCACCGATCGGTCAACGACGTTGTTGCGAACCACCCTTGCTGCGTCCCGGGCTCGTGGTGGGCGACGGTACTGATGTAGTTCGAGCTTTGGAGGCATCCAGCATGACTCGCGGGTGGTCCCATTGTGCGGTGCCACTTTCCGTTCCTGGTTTGTGGATCGTTGATCGGTCGGAATAGCGCGCTCGACCTCAGGTGGACTTGAAGGAGGAACAGCACGCCCCGACTGCGCACCTTCTCGAGTGAGCGGGTTCATGCCTCCTGTCCGTGCCCGCCATTCGTCACTGCACTGAGCTACTTGGGCACTGGGTCGTCCCGTGCGGATCAATGTCATTCTCGAGTTTTCCGGATCGTTCAAGCTCCGCTCGAATTTGGGGTTCTTGAACAGCTCCAAAGGCCCGGGGAAGATCGAAAAGATCACTCGGGGACTGGTGCTGTAAAAGGAGCGGTGAACAGGCAATTCGCTGAACGGAGCAACGAAGCGATGATCGGCCGTATCGCAATAGGGATGCGTTCCTAAGGACGGCCAAGACAGTGCCCGGTCCGCTCCGCGTGCTATGCTGCGCGCGCGGAGCGCAGCGCCCTTTCACGCACCAGTACCGCGAAGGGTCTGCCGGTCAGTTTGCTTTCCGCCCAAGCGATGGGATCAAGATGATCGAACACGGAGCGTTCCAACGGGTCATTTTCCAACGGCAGCAAACCTGTTCTGAAATGCTCGAAGGCTCCGCGGGTGGCTTCCGCGTTCCGCGCTTTGCGCAAGGAGCGCACCAAGTCCAGGAACAGGTCCTCATAGCGGTGGGCGTGCGCCTTGCCGCGCAAGTAGCGTTCGGTGTTCCGCAGCGCGTAAGAGAGCAGCGCGTGGTCCCCCGATTCGATCCTCACCAACAGGTCGAGCATACGGGTAAAGCATACGAGCTCCTCATGCTCATCCACTCTGACCTCGTTCAAAAGACGATGGCACCACCTGGAGGCGCCACCAAGGTCTCCGATCCCCAAGCAGGTATAGGCTACTTGATAGTGGAAGCCGGCCTTTCTCAGTGCCCCGAGACTATTCCCGTGCCTGAGCAAGCCACGTTCAACTTGAGGGATCAACGCCTTCGCCTTGTCGAAGTCACCTAGTTGGGTGTGCAGTGTGAGTTCCAGGCTGTAGCTCGTTGCGAAGAGCTTCAGATCCAGATCCTCGTTCTCGGGCATACACCACTCCGAAGGCGCGCGCTGGAACTCCTGTAAGTGTTGCTTCCCGGCCTCGAAACGCCCTGTGCGTGCGCAGACATAGGTCAGGTTGCTGAGCACGGAAAGGGCCAGATTGGGCTCGTCAAGAAAGCGGTCGCGTTCCGTGATCAGAAGCACTCGGTTCCGGGCGAGGTGCTCATGGCAACCTTCGAGGTCGCCCATGGCGAACGCCGCCACGCCATGCAGATGATTGAAAAGGAACCGGGCCTTGGCCGATCGGTGCGGAACCTCTCCGCGTGCAACGGGTTGATCCGTCGAACGCTTGATCTCTTGGATCTGTTCGGCGCTCCGTGCAGGACCGCGTTGGTACAGAGTGAGCAGGATGTCGCTCTTCAAGGCCCACAGAGCATCGACCTCAGCGAAGAGTTCGCGCAATCGACCAGCTTCCGCGCGTGCGGTCATAAGATCCGTCCGGGTGGTACCCGCATAGTTGGAGCGTTCGATCAACTTCCTCCTCCACTGCTGGGCCTCCACTAGGATGTGTGGACGCTCATAGTGCTCGGCGAGTTTTACCGCGCCGTGCAGCAATTTGTCGGCGTCTTCATACAGCGCTCGTTGAAAGAGGATCTCCACTTCATGCATCTGCCGGCGGAGCCGGGCATCCACCGAGGACTCCGCATGGTATGCCGCGAGGCTTCGGAGCACGGCTTCGTACAATCTCCGTTTCGCGATGGGGAACCGCGCAACGAACCCTTTGTCCTTGAAGCGGTTGAGCAATAGAGACTCGTCATATTGCTCCATAGCCGCGATCGCATTGAAAAGGAGGTCGTGGTTGCCGCCGCCTGTAGGGCGGTGGCGGACCGAGTACAACTTGAAATAGCGCTTCTCGGAAGGGCTCATCGAACGGATGAGCCGATGCACGTGGTCATGGGCTTGGTTCGACATGGTATGAACCGGACAGGTAAACTGACCGGTACTGGCAAGCTAGATGCAGCCATGCGCCATTGTACGCTGGGCACGAGGAACGGCCGAGGATCGGAAGTGTGCGGTTGGAACTGGATCAGAAAGCGAAAGACCCGGAACGTTCCGGGTCTTTCGCTTCAACCTATCGAGGCGATCTCAGTTCGTGGCGATCGGCTTCTTCTTGTTGCGCTCGTTGTCCGCTTCGTCATCACCATCATCGCTGATGCCGTCCTCTTCCAATTCACTGTCGAACGTGGGATCCGAGCCTTCATCACCGCTGCTCGCCGAAGGATCGGACCATCCGCCTTCACCGCCCCGTTTCTCGGTTCCGGAAGGATCATCATGGGAGCATGGGCCTACAGGAGCCTCTTTCGTGCATGCCGATAAGACCAGCACGAGACAGGTGACTACACCAAAGGTCCAATTGAGCAGGCCCCGCATCATGTTCCAAATGTAACGTGAGCGGGCGCGTTACGCAAGTTTTCTTGTGGACTCTGTGACGGAGGGTTGCATGGGAGTTCGATCAGTACCCGCGTTCCCGTCACTTCTCCCAACGTCCCATGGACCTGTTCCGGACCCGTTATGCGGATATCGGTGACCTGCAATTTCCGTAGCACATCCGCGCGTCCCTTGGTGATCTCAATGCCCCGGGAAATGTGGTCGCTTTCGTGGTTCCGGCTTGCACGGCTCCTGTCGATCCCCATGCCGTTGTCGCTGATCGTGATCACCACGGTCCGGGCGGAACCAGAGCGTACGTCAATGAGCACATGGCCAGGCCTTTCCGTGGGTAAGATGCCATGCCAGATGCTGTTCTCCACATAGGGTTGTAGCATCATGGCCGGCACATGTACGAGCTGGCTCTCCACGCTCGGGGCTACGCAAAGGGTATAACTGAACTTGTCTTTGAACCGCATGTGCTCCAATACCAAGTAGAGCTCCAGCCGCTCAAGTTCCTCGGCCAATGTCGTCGTGTCGTTCTGGCTGGCATCCAGGTTCTTGCGGATGAGTTTCGCGAAACTCGTTAAGTAGCGATTGGCAGTGGTGCGGTCCTGTCGATTGATATGATACTGGATACTGTTGAGCGCGTTGAACACAAAGTGGCGGTTCATGTTGGCGTTGAGGGCTTGTTGCTCGAGTTGTAACATGCGCGAACGGAGCATGAGCTGACGTGTCTTTTCCTTCCGTTCCCGCTGGATCGACCGGTACCTCAGGATACCGCCTATCACCGAAGCGACGAACAGGACCGCGAGGACGTAGAACCACCAGCGCGACCAGAACGGAGGGAGCACTTCGAAATGGAACTCGGTCGGAGCGCCCCAAACACCGTTCCTGCCCGCTGCCATGACCTGGAAGGTGTAATGACCGTGGGGCAAATTCGAGTAGCTCGCGAAACGGACATTGGTCGCTGGCAACCAATCCGGGTCCCAATCCAGCAACCGGTAACGATAACGCACTTGCTCGGGCGCACTGAGGTTGATCCCGGTATAGTCGAACGTAAGGTGGTTGCGTTGGTAAGGTAAGCGGAGCCCGGACGGCAGGCCTGTGATGGTATCGTGCCCATCAGTTTGTCCTTCCCAAGACGAAGGCCGTAGGAAGGACCTAAGGCCTGTGATGAACATCCTGGGGGGCGACCCACTGTCCAGTTCGCCTCCGAGAACTGGTAGATGGATCACCATTCCACCTGCGGTGCCAAGGAAGATCCGGCCCCTTTCATCCTGGAAAGATGCGTTCAGGTTGCATTCAAGGTCTCTCAGTCCGTCGTTCCGGCCGATACGCAAGGTCGTGCCGCCCGCGAGCAGGCTATCGGGGTGGAAGACATGAAGACCGTTGTTCGTGCCGGCCCATAGCATGCCGTTGAGGTCCGGTTGTAACAAACTGATGAAGTTGGAAGCGAAATCCGTCCCGATAAGAATGGTCCGGTATCCACTGTCCGCGAAGCAGGCCAAGCCGTTCGCCGTGCCGGCCCAGATCCTACCTGAAGCATCCTCGGCAAGGCAATGGACGGCCACCGCTGGTTTTCCAGGCACTATCGGGAGCATCGTCCATTGGTCGTGTTCTTGCCTGGCTACCCCTTGTTCGCAGGCGGCCCAAAGTCTGCCGCGTCGGTCGCGATGGAGGTCTCGGACCGCTCGCAACGCTCCCGTGCGGAGTGGCGTGACCGAAAGAACGGTACCATTCGAAAGACGCCGACTGATGCCTTCACGCGTACCGCACCAGATCCCTCCATCCGGGTCCTCCATGATGGAAAGCACGCGTTGACCCCGCAGTGCTACACTGTCCTCCATTGGTTCCACCGTGCCGTTGCGCATTCTGCACAACCCATCGCTCGTTCCGAACCAAAGCGCTCCGTCCCGTGTGCGAAGCCCGCTCCAGATCGTATTGTTCGGAAGGCCGTCCAAGGTGGTGACCATGGCCATCCCATCCATTCGACAGATACCGTTGCCGTATGTCCCCAACCAAAGGTCACCTGCTTCATCGGAGGTGATGCACATCACTTGATCGCTGCACAAGCCGTCCTTCACCGTGTAGGTGACGAACCGGTCCCCGGCGTACCGCATTGCACCTGCTCCGTCGGTGCCGAACCACAGATCACCTTCCGTATCCTGATAGGCGCACCATACGTTGTCATTCGGCATCCCTTGATGTATCGTGAAAGCGCGCAACTTCCCGTTCGCGTATAGGTTGAGACCGAATTTGGAACCGATCCAAAGTCGGCCCTCGGTGTCCATCAGCAAGGTGCGGACGTTGTTCTGAAGCAGGCCGTTGGTCTCATCATACTCTGTGATAGCGCCGCTCGATGAGACATGGTACAGACCTTCTCCATACGTGCCGACCCATAGTCCGCCATCCTGGCCCTCTGCCAAGGCGCTAATGCTCTTCGGCGGACCTTCCCCAAGGGATACGCGTTCGCATCGTCCGTTCTTCCAGCGCAACAAACCGTTGCGCAATCCGATCAGCAACCCCCCATCACGCAAGACCAGTAAAGCCCTGACGGTGTTCGCTGTATCAACAGGATAACCTGGAAGCAGGCCGCTGGTCCCTTCCGTAAAAACCAGAACACCACGCTCATCGGTCGCTGCGTACACCACGCCTCCTGGACCCTCCGCCAAGGCCATGATCCGAGGCGCGGGATCGGTAGCGAGCGGTACCGGCAGGAACTGGTTGCCGTTGATGGTGCGAACGATCCCCGAACCCGTACCCAACCAGAGACCGCCATCCTGTGTTCTCAACAACGCGCTCACTTGTGCGTCGGGCAGCCCTTCTTGTAGCGCGTAGTTCACGAATTCGTGTCCATCGAAACGGCTCACTCCTCCAAGCGTGCCGAACCAGAGGAACCCCTGCGCGTCCTGCGCGATGCACCGTACCTGTGACTGCGCGAGGCCATCCTCGGTCGTGTATTGGACGAAGCCGTACTGCTGGGCATTGGCCCGTAGGCCAAGGAGCGCACCCAAGCATAGCACAGATGCATGCGCGGCGGACCGGGTCAGCTCCATCAAAAGGTGGGGATCAGCGCAAGGAAATCGGGCAGCTTGCGACGCGAAACGGGGATCATCACGCCATTGTTCAGCACCGCCATGTTGCCTTCGGACCGGCTGAAAGCCTTTAAATGTTCGAGGTTGATGATATAGGACTTGTGCACTCTGAAGAAGCGCTTCGCGTCCAAATTGGTCTCGAACACCCGGATGTGCTTGCTGCTGATCTGCCGTTTGCCGTCCTTCAAGTGGATGGTGGTATAGCTGTCGCTGGCCTCGAGATAGAGGATGTCCTCATGCCTCAGCAACGTCAGCCCGTCCCTCCCCGGCACGGCCATGCGCTTGCTCAGCGGAGAATCAGGATCTTGTAGCAATGCGGCGATCGCGCCCGCCTGCCGCTGACCCGTTTCGGGGTCGACCACCGATCGGCGCAGCTTGCCCACTGCGCGCTTCAGTTCTTCGGTGTCGATCGGCTTCTCCAAATAGTCGAGCGCGTTCTCCTTGAAGGCTTGCAGCGCGTACTCATCATAAGCCGTGGTGAACACTACGGGAAGCTCTTCACCTGCGAGTGACCGCAACAGCGAGAACCCGTCCTCACCGGGCATCTTGATGTCCAGGAAGAGACCCTGCGGGCGCAGCGCCGCGATGAGCGTGCGCGCTTCCTGGGCGCTACCCGCCTGGCCCGCCACTTCCACTTCAGGGCAATGGTCCGCCAGCATCAATTGGAGGTTCTCCCGGGCATCTGTCTCATCGTCAACGATCAGCACACGCATGGCAGCAGGGGGTTTGAGCGGCAAGCTATCCGTTGTGCAGTGCCCTTGCGTGGCGATCGCGTGAGGGGAGCCACTGATCGAGCGGACCGCACCCCTGGGAGCGTGGATCGTTCATCGTACCTGATCGAGGAAATCGGAAAGCCGCTCCCGGGCGATCGGGATGCGCTCTCCGTTGCGCATGATCGCCCAATGACCATCGTCGCGCAGGTATTCGCGCAGATGGTCCAAGTGGATGATGTGCGATCGATGTACGCGCATGAACGCCGATGGATCGAGCAACTGTTCATAGACACGGAGGGTCCTGGTATCCAGGTAGCGCGTGCCATCGGTGAAGTGAAGCACGGTGCAATTGCCCTCCGCTTCCAGGTGTGCGATCGATCGGGGGTCGAAGAGTTTGAACCCACGCGCATGGTCGATGATGATCCTGCCGGAGTGGCCGGCCACCTGCCTCACTGCTTCACCGAGCGCTCTCCTGTAGGCTTCAGCGTCGTTCGGTGCCCCACGCATTTGGTCCACCCGCGTCCGTGCCTTGCCCACCGCCGCCCGCAGCTCATCCTGGTCGATGGGTTTCAAGAGATAGTCCACCGCATGCGTGTGGAAGGCCTGTACCGCATAATCCTTGAACGCGGTAACGAATACGATCAGCGCCTTCAACCCCTCCAGATCCGCAAGCAGATCGAGCCCCTCCGTGCCGCTCGGCATGCGGATATCCAGAAAAATGACCTCGGGATCGAGCTCGCCGATCATGCGGCGCGCGCTGGCTTGTCCGTCGGCGGTGCCTACCACCTGGACCTCCGGGCAAAGGTCCTCCAACATCAAGCGAAGGTTCTCGCGTGCGGGTTCCTCGTCGTCCACGATCAGGGCACGGAGCAGCGTACTCGGCATGGCGAGCGAATGTAGCGCGGCATGTCCGTACGAACCGCTGGTGCCATCGCTGCGACCGTTGCTCGTGCGTGCCTATGCATCCGATCCGCCGTCGTATAGCTTGGACATCGAACAAACCCTTTCTGCCATGAACATCCTCACCGCATCCGGTTCCCTCTGGATCTTCAACGATCAGGGAAGCTGACCATTTCGTGCTCATGTTTTGTTTTGGTGTAGAGGCCTGGTCCGCCGTTCGGCGGGCCGGGCCTCTGGGTATTCCGGCGCAACCTTGGGCCTTTGAAGTGCGTAGGACGGACCGAAGATCCCGGTGCCATGAACAACCAGACCACGCACGCCATCCACGTCCGCATCGACCAGATCGAGCGGCTGCTCATGTTCGACTACGACCCGTCCACGCAGGATGCCTTGTTCGACATCGTGGACCCCAGCGGCCGCATCGTGAAGACCGGTGATGTGAACGGACCCGTCACCCGAGTGCGCATCACTGATCTTGACGGCGAAGAGTACTTCCTGATGGTGCTGGATGGGGAGCTCAGCACGGTGAAGCCCATCCATTTGCGCCGAGCGGTTTGATGGTCACCACCCGTCATTCCCTTATACCGACCTACCGGGCCATGACCGTGGTAGGTTCCGTTATCACTATCAATAGCGAAGGGGAGGTGCGCGTAGCGTTGTGCACGGATACCACCGCCCCGATGCCCCTCGCGGTCCACTACACGATGCTTCCGAAAGCTCCCGGTAGCGGACGCTGAGCAACCGTCCCTTCCAGCACATCGGTACCTGACCGGTATATCCCGGCGGGCGATGCTCGTTCGGTTCCCGCCCTTCCTCGTACGTGATGTTCCACCCCGTATTGGCCGGGTATTTTCACGTCGTGCTCTGGTCACATCCATGGCGCATCACCGATGCTAAGTCGCTACCCCCTGGCTTTAGGTGCTCTTACCCTCCTCTCAGCCTGGCCGTGCGCCCAGAATTTCTATGAATTGGACATCAACAATGTCCGCGCACGGTTTTATTCACATGGGCTCATCGGCATGAACGTCGCCACCAGTTCACCTGAATTCGAAGTGCCCAACGGTGGGGGCGCCCATCCGCTGTACTCCGCCGGCCTTTGGATCGGGGGTATTGATCCCGGCAATTCACTGCGGCTGGCCGCCATGTGTTACGAACCGCTCGGCTCCAGCGATTGGTATCCGGGACCGCTTACCAATGACGGGACCGCCAGCACCAACACGGCGGTGCAATCCGCCTATGATCAGGTGTGGCCATTGAGCAATGCGGATGTGGCGGTGAACGAAGCCTATTGCGATTGCGTGGACGACCCCAACTGCGATCCGGCGGTCCAGTTCCCGGGGTACCAGATGCCTTTGTGGTTCAACACGTGGCCGGCCATAGGCGATGTGGGGGCGGGCTTCGATCTCTATCAAGCACCCTTCAGCGACCATAACGGGAACGGCGATTACGACCCCGCGGCTTGCGATGCACCATGTGGGCCCGGCGATGGCTCGCTCTTTTTCATCTTCAACGATAAAGGTGGTCCGCACCAGAACACGCAAGGTGTTCCCATCGGCATCGAAGTGCAGGCAACCCCTTTCGCTTATGATGGGCCGAGTGCTGCGCTGGCGCATACCGTCTTCGTGCAGTACCGCATCATCAACCGCAGCAATGTCACGCTCAGCGATGCGTACATCAGCTTGTTCACCGACTTCGATCTGGGTTGCTACACCGATGACCATGTGGGTTGCGACGTAGGCCGCAGCATGTGGTACGTCTACAACGCCGATGATCTCGATGAGAGTAGCTGCGGTGTGGCGCCGGGCTACGGAGCGCAACCGCCCGCTTTCGGTGCCACGATCCTCTGCGGCGCCTTCGCCGATGCGGACGGCTTGGACCACACCGCCGATTCCGCATTGGTGGCCTACAACGGCCACGGTGTGGGCGATGGGATCATCGACAACGAACGGCTCGGACTATCGTACTTCAACTATTACGACAACAGCGGGAACGGCAACCCGGTGCTCGCCAACCAATACTACAACTGCATGCGCGGCTTCTCCGCCAACGGCATCCAACAGACCCATGGGGGCAACGGGTTCACCGGCACCATCCCCACGCGCTTTGTTTTCCCGGATGCTTCCGACCCCCAGGGACTTGGAATGGGCGGCAACCCGCAAGCCCCTTGGAGCGAAGCTTCCGCAGGGAACGTCCCGGGCGATCGCCGCGGCCTGGGCACCATGGGTCCCATCACCCTTGAGCCCGGTGCCATCAACCGGATCCTGGTGGCGTTCACCTATGCACGCGCCTCCACGGGCGGGCCATGGGCCAGTGTGCAAGCCTTGCAGGCCCGTGTGGACAGCATCCACGCTTTCGCCGGAAGTCAGGATTTCTGCGGGGGCACCCGCGATGAGATCCCTTGCTTCAGCCAGTCCGTCGGTATCCACACACCGATCAACGCGGAGGGCGGGACCATTTCGGTACACCCCGTGCCAACAGCGGGGGTGTTGACCATCACGTTGCCTGGCGCACTGCAACGCGCATCACTGCGCATCGTTGATGCGATCGGTCGCACGGTGCAGGTGGAGAACAAGTCGAACAGCGTTGTGCGCACCCTCGACGTGTCGCGCTTAGCCGATGGACAGTACACCGTGATCGCAGAGCACGATGGCTTGCGCCGCTATGCGCGCTTCACGAAGGAGTAGGCTTTTCCTGTTCGGTGGTAAGTGTATGAAGCCCCTCGCGTTCGAGGGGCTTCGTGCTATCCGTTCAGCTACGCGGCTTTGGAGTGGGAGCGCATCGGCGGTAGCAAGAACCACACGGCGCAGACCGAGAGGCCTACCAGCAGCAACATATTGGCACCGGGCCAGTGCATCACCTTGAACACCCCACCGGTGACCACCGCGATCACCGAGCCGACCAGCATGCCCGGCCATTGCAGCTGCACGGACAAAGGCCCAGGCTTGCGGAAGAGCAGGAGCGAAAGGGTGGCGATGACTACTACGCTGCTTGCCACGACGATTTCGCCTGCGCCGGGCCAATGCAGGGTCTTGAACAGGATGCCGATGATGAGGCCAGCGATACCGATGGAGCGGATGTACATGGTGGTGGTGTTTGGATGATGAATGCGCAGCGAACTCTTTGGTAACGCACCGCACCTCCACGTGCGTACCACTCGAGCAATAAGACGTCGAACTTCAGGAACTTGGCGTGTACTTGAAATCCCGCGTGGCGCAGGAATAGCGAAGGAATGGTGTGTCTCGTTGGCAGTCGTGATTCAACGTTACGTCCTTACCTAACTCAAGGCCAAGAGCTGCCATGAACTCCAAGAGAATAGTGAACCGGTCTTCACTCATCCCGTTTACGGGGATAGCCACATCGACCATCTCTTGTGAAAAGAAATTGGAGTCCAAACAGAGACCGTCGAGATGAAAGAACGAGAGTCGAGCGACCTTTTCAGGATAGAGGGCGAAGATGTCCTCAACCGAATTTGGGATGCTCACTTCCACGCAATCCACGAAGAAGTGCATGTCAAGCTCTGCTGATTTGCCGAAGGCCAAGAACCTTTGCCAGCCATGTAGCCCGGCACCCGTGATCAACAAGTCCAGAAGTTCGCCATCATCACCGAACTCCTTGCGAATAGTTTCCCAAGGAATCAGCGCTTGCGCGTTCATTGCGAGATCGGATACGATTGGATTTGCCAATCCTATGCCACCACCGCTTTCCTGTTCATCATCTCCTCCACCGCATCCGCTTCAACAGGAATATCCGCGAACAGATCGATCGGATTGTCGCGCGTGGTGAGGATGTTGTTCTCCAGGCGGATGCCCAGCTTCTCCTCGCGGATGTAGATGCCCGGCTCCACGGTGAAGACCATGTCCGGTTGGATCATCTCGTTCCACAGGCCCACGTCGTGTACATCGAGGCCGAGGAAGTGGCTGGTGCCGTGCATGAAGTACTTCTTGTAGAGCGGCTTTTCGGGATCCTGCTTCGCTACATCGTTCTTGTCGATGAGGCCGAGACCGATCAATTCGCTCTCCATGATCTTGCCCACCTGCTTGTGATAGTCGGCGAGCATCGTTCCCGGGCGCAGTAATTGCGTCGCCTCGTTCTTCACGCGCAGCACCGCATTGTACACGTCGCGTTGGCGCTTCGTGAAACGGCCGTTCACCGGCACGCAACGCGTCAGATCGCTCGCATAGCCGCCGTACTCGCAGCCGAAGTCCATGAGGATCACATCGCCGTCGTTGCACACCTGGTCGTTGGTGATGTAGTGCAGCACGCAGGCGTTGTAGCCACTGGCGATGATCGGTGTGTAGGCATGTCCCCGCGAACCGCTGCGCAGGAACTCGTGCGAGATCTCCGCTTCAATTTCATACTCCTTCACACCGGGCTTCACGAAACCGCATACACGCTCGAACGCCTTCCCCGTGATCGCGATCGCACGTTGGATCTGCGCTACTTCCTCCTTCGTCTTGCGACTGCGGATGCGGTGCATGATCGGCGCGCTGCGCTTCACGCTGTGCAGCGGGAACTGCGCGCGCGTCTCCTTGTTCTTGCGCTCCTCGCGCGTCTCCACCTCGTTGCCCTGGCGCAGGTGCTCGTTGCTGTTCAGGTACACGTGCTCGCACTGCGGCACCAGCCGCTTGATCGTTGCCTCGTAGCTCGTCGTCCACAGCACCGTGGGGATGCCGCTCAGCTCCATCGCTTCCTTCTGGCTGAACTTGGCGCCTTCCCAGATCGCGAGCAGCTCGCTGGTTTCGCGCACGAAGAGGATCTCCCGGTCCTTCGCGTCCACCGCGTCGGGGAAGAGCAGCAGGATCGTCTCCTCCTGGTCGATGCCGCTGAGGTAGAAGATGTCGCTGGCCTGCTTGAAGGGCATCGAGCCATCGGCGCTCGTGGGCATGATGTCGTTGCTGTGGAAGATGGCGAGGCCGCCTTTCTCCATGGCTTGGCGGAAACGGGCGCGGTGCTCGCGGTAGGTGGCGGCGGAAAGGGGCTGGTAACGCATGAGGGCGAAGTTAGAGAGGGCGGAAGAGTTGGAGTGTGCGAGAGTTCCGGAGCGTTTGGGCGTGCCCCCGGCTCAAATGCAGCCGGGGTCCGGCTTTCCGCTACAAGTCCGCACTCGTCGTTCCGCATTCCCGCCAAACTGCGGGAATGCAGAACTCCTCGCTTGCGGGCTTTTCGCTGCAATCCGTCACGCGAAATGCGAAAGTCTTGCCACCTTGGGGCGCAACTCTCGGCCAAATCCGCCAAACAAGGTATGCGGGACAATATCTACAGGCGACCGGCATCTGTGTTCCAGATAAATCGGAGTCATTTTGAACTGTCTGGCCTCAAGACACCAGAGCAGTGCATCAGATTTGTCTGCGGTTCGCACCACGCCTCTTTGGAGCATGTCGAGGGACCATTGAATCTGTCGGCATACACTCATGGAGACTTCGAACATTTCCTCTACCACTTCGAGGCGTACGAGGGCCCATCTGCCTGGGGGAATTTCATTCCCAAGAGAATCTTAGAAGACCGTGACTTCAGAGTTCGCACCCTGTCCTTCGTTCTATTCATGGTTCATGATGAACACATCTTTTGTGTTATAGCTGGGTCTGGAATGATGGCTATCAAGCGCTACATCAACCACCACTTTGGGACGGACCTGTATGAGCGAATCAGCATTCCGGAGGAGGACAACGTGATTTCAATCACATCACGCGGTGTAACCGGGAACAATGCAGCGTCCAAGAGCATTCCGCGCAACGAGTTGCTGGTACTTGATGCCTTGCAGTTTGGTATGGTGCCAACCAATATGACCATAGAGTTGAGTGAGCACATTTCGAATGACCTGTTCGGGTTCATTCCGTCGGAAAGGTCTCGGCTTGTAGTTGAAGTAGCGTCCTATTTCAAGCCGGTTCCAAAGATTTCATTCGACGAGTTGCAAGAGCTCGTTCGCGTTCTGGCCCGCACCCTTCGCGCGATGCCGCAGAAGCATCTAACGTGCTTTGTTCGAGTCGAGGATAAGGATGTTGCGGACGGGCTCTACACTCAGCAATTACTAAAAGAGATTCGCGACGATATGGAGCGTAGAAATTCTCCGTCACGATCTGACTTTGCGATACTCAAGGACATCGACTTTATGCACCCCTCGAAGCTTGAGTCCTTTGTCGAGTGCGAGGTCTACAAGGTGTACTTCAAGAGTTCAGATAAGCCAGCCTTCGAAGTCCGAGATCGACGCTCTATCTATCCTGAGACACTTAGGCATATCTACCAGAACCATCCGAATCTTTCTCAGTTTGACTTCAACGGGCTGCTTATGTCCAGTCGAGTGAAGGCGTTCAAGGGTGAGCGTCAGGTCACGACAGCTACAGTACTTCAGCACATAACCTGCGAGATCGAGTTCAATGGCCGGCCTGTGTTTCACGTCGACACTTCATGGTATGAAGCACGCGGAAATTTCGAAGCCGAACTGAACGCCCAGTTTGCAACGCTTCTTGCCGCCCGTGAGAATGACCGAGGTCTGTTCAACTTGGACTGGAGGGATGACATGAGGACTGAAGGACATTACAACAACGCCTACGCAGACCACGACAGCGGCAAGTGCTTTGTCCTTGATACCATCGTGGAAGACAACATTGAGTTATGTGATGTTCTCATCTGGGGAGATGAGGAAATCAATCTTGTTCATGTGAAGCGCGGGTTTGATACGAGCATGAGGGACTTGTCGTATCAAGTCCTGTTGTCAGCAAAGAGATTGGCCACGGACAAGAACAATGGTCGGTTCCTCTATCTGAAGGAGATCGTTCGGAAGTACAACGAGAAGGGTGGTCCTGCATTGAATGCCAAAGACCTTATTGCTGCAGTCAAGAGTCAGCGCGTGAAGTACACAATGGCAATCGCGAGGCCGAAGATGGATCGCCCTCCAATTTTCACGAACCATTCAGAGTACAAGTCCAACATCGCCAAGTTTGCCATGCTTGAAACATCCAAGCAAATGAGCACGAGTTCTTTTGGATTTGGACTTACAGAGATCAACTTAGCTTGACTCTGTCCGGCTGAGTCGGAAGGTCGTCCGGTCCGAATCGCATCGTTCCAACAAGACTGCGCCACCTCCGGCGTCATATCGCCCGTCCCTCTATCTTGTTCAACCCGCCCTTGCCGCATTCGCCGTCAACGCCGGAGCACGCCAATGGCCAAGTCAATATCCTCCGATAGCCGCATCGCCGTCTTCCAGCGCAAGGAAGTGCGCCGCGCGTACTGAGCCGTTTCACTCCACCCCGCTCGCCAGGATCTTCTTCAAGTGCTCCACCAGCGGCGGCACGTACTTGTTCGTGATGCGGTAGATCTGCGTGTCATCGATCCGCCGGTAGTCATGCACGATCCTGTGGCGTAGGCCCTCGATCTTGAACCAATCCACTTCGGGGTG
>Ga0138256_10003613_pt1 | contig 16409 bp, 14 predicted proteins | sample KNB2016incub_MG_FD_105486 | JGI IMG/M metagenome (GOLD analysis project Ga0138256, IMG submission 105486) | Active sludge microbial communities from wastewater in Klosterneuburg, Austria - KNB2014incub_MG | ecosystem: Engineered > WWTP > Activated sludge > Unclassified | place: Austria... | reverse complement strand
TTACATCGCCGATCAATTCCAGTCGCTCGGCACGGATCTGCTGGTGGTCATGCCGGGGCGTACTGAAACGACCGGCGGCGGTGCCGGCATGATGTCGGGGGCGACGCCGCGCGACATCACGCTCGACGATGCCCGCGCCCTGCTGCGGAGTTCTGCAATCGAGACCATCGCGCCGGTAGTAGTCGGTGAAAGTTCGGTGTCGGTAGGCGCGCTCGAGCGCGACGTCACGATCATGGGCACGACGGCCGGCTACGCAACCATCCGTCACTGGACCATGGCCAGCGGCGAGTTTCTGCCGGATGTCGATATGGACCAGGAGTCGCCGGTCTGCGTGGTCGGCAGCACCATCGGACTCGAGCTGTTTCGTGGCGAACCCCCGGTTGGGCGCTGGTTGCGGGTCGGTGACCGTCGCTGCCGTGTGGCCGGCGTGCTTGCAAAACAGGGCGTCTCCCTGATGGTCGATATCGATACGGTGGTGATGATCCCCGTCGCGATGGCGCAGAGTTTGTTCAATTCGGCTGGACTGTTCCGTGTACTGATACAGGCGCGCAGCCGTGATGTCATGCCGTCGGCCAAGCGCTTCGTCCTTGCAACGTTCAAGGCGCGACATCACGGCGAAGAAGATGTAACCGTGATCACGCAGGATGCGGTGCTACAGACCTTCGACGGCATACTCGGTGCGCTGACCCTGGCGCTGGCTGGCATCGCCGCCATCAGTCTGCTCGTTGCGGGCATTCTGATCATGAACGTCATGCTGGTCGCCGTCAGTCAGCGCACGCAGGAGATCGGCCTGCTGAAGGCGCTGGGTGCACGCCAGAGTCAGGTGCTCGCGCTGTTTCTCACTGAGGCGCTCTATCTCGCGCTGCTTGGCGCCCTGGTTGGTGTGCTGATCGGTTTTGCAGGCGTGTGGCTGCTTGGCACGCTCTATCCCGACTTCATATTCCGGCCACCGCTATGGGCAGTGGCCGGCGCGGTGCTGCTGTCGATGAGCTGTGGGATGCTGTTCGGTATCCTGCCCGCGCGGCGTGCGGCGCGTCTCGATCCGGTTGCGGCGCTCGCCAGGCGCTGAGCGATATACAACGTGCGCCTCGCTGAACTCATCCGCTTTACCACCAGGTCGGCGGTATCCCATCGTCTGCGCAGCGTGCTGACTGCGCTCGGCATTGCGATCGGTGTTGCGGCCGTGTTGCTGCTGACCTCGATCGGCGAAGGCCTGCACAAGTACATGCTCACGCAGTTCACGCAGTTTGGTACCAACATCATCAGTGTCAATCCAGGCAAGGCCAAGACATTCGGTATGCCAACCGGTGTACTGAATTCCGTCCGGCCACTGAACCTCGACGATGCGGAGGCACTCAAGCGTGTACCGCATGTGCGCTCGACCCTGCCACTCGTACAGGGCAGCGCATCGGTCGTCAGTGGCGGGCGCGAGCGCAAGGTGATCGTCAGCGGTACGGGTTCCGAGATGACCAAGACGCTCTCTTTTCGCGTGGCACTTGGCAATTTTCTGCCGGCCGACAACCCGAAGACGCCACGTGCCTATGCGGTGCTCGGCAGCAAGGTGCGCAGCGAGCTCTTCGATGAGCGCAACCCGCTCGGTGAGCGGGTCCGCATCGGCGGGCAGCGCTATACCGTGATCGGTGTGATGGAATCAAAAGGCACGATGTTTGGTTTCGACCTCGATGACGCGGTCTACATCCCGGTTGCCAAGGGCCTGGAACTGTTCAACCGGGAAGGCCTCTTCGAGATCGATGTCATGTACGAGGAGGGTGCGCCGGTCGATGAGGTGGTCGAGGGTATCCGCCGTGTGCTGATCGCCCGGCATGGCAGTGAAGACTTCACGATCACGACGCAGCAGGAAATGATGAATGTGCTCGGCTCGGTGCTGGACGTGATTACCTTTGCGGTCGGCGCGCTGGGAGGGATCTCGATGCTCGTGGGTGGCGTGGGTATCTTCACGATAATGACCATCGCGGTTCGCGAACGGACCGCTGAGATTGGACTGCTGCAGGCCGTTGGCGCGCACCGGCGGCAGATCCGCAATATCCTTCTGGGCGAATCGATGGTCCTGGCGGCGATCGGTGGTTTTAGCGGCATCGCGCTTGGCTTTCTGATCATCGGGCTGTTAAGTCTGCTGGTGCCGGCCTTGCTGATCAGTCCGTCCTGGTCCTACATGCTGGTAGCCGTGCTGGTTGCCATGGTGATTGGACTCATTGCAGGCGTGCTGCCGGCGTGGCGGGCAGCGCAACTTGATCCGGTGGAGTCGCTGCGGGCGGAGTAGATGCAGGTGCACCACCAGGCTCATACCCCAGCCGACGCAGGCAAGCGGCAATATGGGGCTCAGTGGCATCAAGACTGAGCGCCCGGCTGGCCTTTCCGGTATGCCGGAACTGACAGCCATGCAGGGCTTCCTCGTATGTCCGCGACGGGGACGCTGAATCAACGGATGCCACGCGCGATGCCGTACATCCAGACACAGTAACCGCCATCAGAACGGCCAACATAGTCCGGTAAGGCGCTTTCCAGCCCCACATCGCCTGGCCCGCGAATTTACCGACCGACAATACCGCGTACACAAATGCCCTGATCAACTTCATGCGGCTGACACCGTGACTGTGGTAGTGGCAGCAGGTGCGGCCCGACGCTCCGGTCGCCATGCCATGCGATAGAGTCCGGGGAGCACGAGTAGCGTGAGTAAGGTTGACGAGATGATTCCGCCGATGACCACGGTCGCCAGCGGCCGTTGAACCTCGGCCCCGGTGCTGGTATTGAGCGCCATTGGCAGGAAGCCCAGCGCAGCGACCAGTGCGACCATCAGGATCGGTCGCAGACGCAGCATCGCGCCCTCCCTAATGGCGACGTCGATACCTGCATCATTCGCCAGTCGATCGCGGAAGGCCGAGACCATCATGACCCCTGTCAGCACCGCGACACCAGACAGGGTAATGAAGCCCACGCCGGCTGTGATTGACAGTGGAATGCCGCGCACCCAGAGCGCGATGACTCCGCCGGTCAGCGCCAGCGGCACACCGCTGAAGACCAGTGCGGCATCCTTTGCCGACCCGAAGGTGAGCATCAGCAAAGCGAAGATCATCACGAGCGTCACGGGAACCAGCAAGCCAAGTCGGGCCGATGCAGACTGCAGCTGCTCGAAGGTACCGCCGTAAGCCAGCCAATAGCCGGGCGGCAGTCTGAGTTGCTCGCCGATCTTCTCTTGTACCTCGGCGACAAAACCACCCAGATCACGCCCGCGTACATTGGCGGTGACGACCAGGCGACGCTTGCCGTTCTCGCGGCTGATCTGGTTGGGTCCAGGCGCAAGGGTTAGTCTTGCCACTTCACCCAGTGGTACGTACCCGCTTTCGGCCAGCGGCACTGGTAATCTCTCAAGCGCAGCAAGATCGCTCCGCATCTGCTCCGGAAGACGCACGATCAGGCCGAAGCGTTTGTCGCCCTCGAAGACCTGGCCGGCATCCTTGCCCCCGGTGGCCGCCGCCAGAACGTTCTGCACATCAGCCACATTCAGTCCATAGCGATACAGCGCCGGACGGTTAGCCTCAACGGTGAGCATCGGTAAGCCCTCGACCTGCTCGACCATTACGCCTTCGGCGCCCTGAATGCCGCCCAGTACGGCGGCGATCTCGTTGCCGGATTTCAACAACTGCTCAAGATCGTCGCCGTAGACTTTTATGCCAAGGTCAGAGCGAACGCCCGAGATCAGCTCATTGAAGCGCAGCTGGATGGGCTGGCTGATCTCGTAGGCATTGCCCGGCGCGGAGTTCAGCCTGGCCTCGATTTCCTCAAGGAGCTGGGCTTTTGGCTTGTCGGGATCTGGCCAGTCCTTCCGGTCCTTCAGCATGACATAGCCATCCGAGATGCTCGGCGGCATTGGATCTGTGGCAACTTCTGCGGTACCCACACGGGCAAAGACAGTCTTTAGCTCAGGTATTTTCATGATCGCCCGCTCGACCTGGAACTGCATCTCCAGCGATTGGGTGAGGCTTGTGCCTGGAATTCGCAGGGCTTGTACGGCCAGGTCGCCTTCGTCGAGGCTCGGGATGAACTCGGAGCCCAGGCGAGAGCCTATCCAACCGGACAAGACGACGAAGACGATCGCGCCAGCCAGCACCGGAAGTCGTGCCCGGAGCGCCAGATCCAGCACCGGCGTATAGACGCGTTTTGCTGTGCGCATGATCAGGTTTTCCTTCTCGGCAATGTGGCCACCGAGGAGCAATGCGACAGCGGCTGGCACGAAGGTGAGGGACAGGATCAGGGCGGATACCAGCGCCATGATCACCGCCAGCGCCATCGGCCGGAACATCTTTCCCTCGACACCCGTCAGGGCGAGGATGGGCAGATTAACCAGAATGACCACCAGCACGCTGATCAGGCTCGGCGTAAATACTTCGCGAGTCGCCTTGAATACCGTCTCGAAACGCTCGTCCAGCTTCAGCAGGCGGCCAAGATGGTGCTGGCGTTCGCCGAGCCTGAGCATGCAGTTTTCGACAATGATCACCGCTCCGTCGACGATCAGTCCGAAGTCGAGTGCACCGAGACTCATGAGGTTGGCGCTGACCTTCGTCTGCACCATGCTGGTCATCAGCATGAGCATCGATAACGGGATGACCATGGCGGTCAGCAGGGCCGCGCGCACCTTACCAAGCATCACGAGCAGCACAACCACGACGAGGATGGCGCCCTCCAGCAGGTTTTTCTGGACCGTGCCAATAGTCTTCTCCACCAGTACCGTCCGGTCGTAGACAGGATCGGCGGTTACTCCTTCCGGCAGGGTCTTGTCAATCTCAGTCAGCTTTGCGGCAACCGCCTTCGAAACTGTGCGGCTGTTGCTACCGATCAGCATGACGGCAGTGCCCAGCACGGTTTCCTCGCCATCGCGAGTCGCTGCGCCCGTACGGAGTTGTTTGCCAAAGCCGACCTCTGCCACATCCCGGATCGTGACGGGTACTCCGTCGCGGCGGGTGACGATGATGCTTTCCAGTGCAGGGATATCTGCGACCTGGCCTGGCGCGCGGATCAGATACTGCTCACCGTTCCTCTCGATGTAACCGGCACCTATATTGTTATTGTTCTTCTCCAGGGCACTGACCAGATCATCGAATGTCAGCCCGAAGGCCAGCAACCGCGCAGGATCAGGCGTGACGTGAAACTGCTTCTCGTAACCATCGATTGTGTTGACTTCAGTTACCCCGGGTACCAGCCGCAACTGCGGACGAATGACCCAGTCCTGAAGCGTACGGAGTGCAGTCGCATCGTAGGGTTGGCCATCGGGCTGCCGGGCGCCGGGATCAGCGTGTACCGTGTACTGAAAGATTTCGCCGAGACCCGTGGCGACCGGCCCCAACTCCGGTTCGATGCCTGGCGGCATCTGACTTTTTGCCTGTTGCAATCTCTCGTTGATCAGGTTCCTCGCAAAATAGATGTCCGTGCCATCCACAAAGACGACGGTCACCTGCGACAAGCCATAGCGGGACAGGGAGCGGGTGTACTCGACATACGGCAAGCCCGCGATCGCTGTTTCCACCAGATAGGTAATCCGCTGCTCTACTTCGAGTGGCGAATAACCCGGCGTCTGCGTGTTGATCTGCACCTGGACATTGGTGATGTCTGGCACCGCGTCGATAGGGAGCCGCTGGTAGTTCCACACGCCGACGGCTGCGATCACCAGCACGAAAAACATGATCAGCCAACGGCGCGTGATCGAAAAGCGCAGGAGGGCGTCAACCATGAGCGTGCCCGCGGGTGCAGAAGTTGCGATCAGTGGTCATGCGCGGCTTCCCCCTTGCCCAGTTCAGATTTCAGGATGAAGCTGTTCGCCGTCACGTAGGTTTCGCCTGCCTGCAGACCATCCAGAACTTCGCTGAGAGTGCCGTCAGTACGACCTAACCGTACCGGTCGCGGCGCAAAACCGTCGTCACCGCTGACGAAGACAACGCTGCGACCATCGATGACCTGCAAGGCTTCATTACGCACGGCGAGTGATGCCGGAAATTCGGCGATGGCGAGGTCGGCAGTCACATACAGGCCGGGGGGCCAGCGGCGGGCCGTGTTATCCAGCAGCACGCGAGCGGTCACAGTCTGGCTTGCGCTGCTGCCGATGGGCGACACGTAAGCCACCTTACCCTCCGCACTCAGATTTGCTTCGGCACTCCGGATGGTGGCCGTCTGCCCGGCCTCTACCCGCGATACATCCCGCGGAAACAGCGACAGCTCAACCCATACAGTGGAGAGGTCGGCTACCGTAAACAGGACCCGCTCCCCGGTCTGCTCACCCGGATTGGCAGCCCGGGCTGTGACGACACCCGTCAACGGTGCAATGACTGGATAGGTCTGCAGACTTTCGTTGCTTTCAACGCTGGCCAGTGTTTCACCCTTGCGTACCGGATCGCCGACCCTGTGGTTGACGGTGCGGATGACGCCCGCAAAACGTGCCGTAACCTCGAGCACACGTTCAGCGTTGGGCGTGATCACACCGTACAACGGCAGCGTCGTCCGCATCTGCGCCGGCCCTGCCTTCGCGAGGCCAAGGCCAGCGGTCTTTATCTGTTCAGGGCTCAGCTCGACATGCGCTGCTTCACCGGCATGGTCTTCTTCGGCATGACCTGCTTCAGCATTGCTGGCGGTGGCAGATGCATCTTCGAGCCCGCTGCGTCCGCAGGCACCGATCAGCGCTGAGAGCAGCAGCAGGGTCAGAAGTCTGGTGTTCATGAGTGTCTCGATCCATTTGGAGGTGGGTTGGGTGAGATTGGAGAGCCAGTGGCACTAGAGCGAACCCGGCGTCAGTGGTGCATTGCCAAGGCGTTCGATCTCGGTCCGCAACTGATGGGCGTCGGTAGCGGCGTCAATCAGCGCGCCCTGTAGTTCCAGGTATTCGCGCTGCGCATCGACCAGCTCTAGATAGCTGTAGCGGCCCCGTTCATACGCGTATCCGGTTTCCTTCAGCGCCTCGTCACTGCGCGGCAGGATGTCGCTGGTCAGGCGGCTGGCTTCAAGTACGGCGTAGCTGAGTTCCTGATGCAATTGGAAAAGCGTGGCCTGCGCGCGGACCAGCGCAATCTGCCGATCAGCACCAAGCAAATCCCGGCGTGCCTGTGCCTCGGCCACAAGGCTTTCGGCGCGTCGGTCGGAAAACAATGGCAACGAGAACGAGGCCACCAGTGCCTGGTCATGTGAGTACTGAAGGCGGCGCATGCCGCCCGCCAGCGTGAGGTCCGGTCTGCGCGAGGAAGCTGCGAGCCGCAGCTCTGCGTCGCGCAACCGGGCTTCGGAGGCGAAGCGGAGAAAGTCCGGACTTGCGTTCAGTCTTCCCAACAGCTCGGTGTAGTCGCCGGTGGGTGGCAGACGGTAGAGATTGGCATCTACCGTACCAAAGGGGATACCGGCAATCACCGGCCGCGATTCGCCCCAGCTTGCCGCCAGTTGCTGGCGGGCTGCGTCGAGCCTGGCTGCTGCGCGTCGTTCCGCCAGCTCCGCACGATCCAGGGTAATGTGAGCGCGATCCAGCTCGGCGTGTGGCGACTTGGCGGCATTCACCCTTTTCTCTGTGGCGGCGACGGTCTGCTGCGCCAGGTCCCGGGCGATGCCAGCCAGTCGTAGATGCTCCTGACGACTGGCTGCTTCGATGAATCGACGGGTCACCTCGGCCAGTACATCGAGCTGACGGGCCTGACGTTCGACATCGAGCACACTCCGCCCGGCCTTTGCCGCGGCGATGCGCGCGTCGCGCTTGCCGCCGAGCTCGATGACCTGCGACAACGCAAGGGTGGCTTCAACAGACTCCGCGCCCCGGTATTCTCCGGAACCGAGCGCGTTTTCCAGATCCAGACTCAGTTCGGTAGCGGGGCGGAGTCCGGCCTGCCGGGTCCGGGCATCCTGGGCCTGGATCTGAAACTCAAAGCTGCGAAGTTCAGGATTGCCCAGCAAGGCAGCGGCAACTGCGCGCTCCAGGGTCAGGGGTGCTGTTGCCACGGGTTGCGCGGCGCCAGTTGGCGACTGAAGCAGTGCAGCGAAGATGAAACATGCGCCAGGCGCACATCGCAAGCGAAAAGCCATCTCGAACTCCCGGGATCACGGCACCGTCTGGGCGCCAGTTACCGGATGCAAGGGCAAAGCCCCTGAACAACCGGTAGGTCAGATCGTCAGCGGAAGCACGAGAGAGGTGGTCCACGCAAGGGCGGACTTGAATATCTCGGAAGGAGGTGAACGACGATTCGTCTGGAGACAAGTCCGAACGGATTAAACGTCTGGCTAAAGATCCACAGCAGCAGGGCGGCAACAAGGAAAACCGGAACAATATCCATGCCGGTATTGTCGGACCTGGTCATGGCGGATCCGGCAATCAGTACATCGGCGTCCTGGTGCGGAGCGTCGACGCCGGCATCAGTGTGGTGCTGACCGTAGTCATCAACATGCACTGTAACCGGCGGCTCGCCGCCGTCAAAACACAGGTGCAAATGAGCGCCGCTTCGCATCAACAGCAGCGTTACACAGAGCAGCATCAGCAGGCTGGTTTTGGCAAAGAACTTGAACACTGGCGGAAAATATCACACCGGGATTTGGCAAGCCATCCGTCAGCATGTGCCGTCATTTATGGAACTTCAGTCGCGGCGGATGACGTTGACCTCAATGCGGCCCTTCGGCCCGAATATCCACGAACCGATTCCGCTCACGATGCTGACAATCAGCGCGCCCCAGAAGGCCGACCAGAAGCCGGCGATATGGAAGCCGGACAGCAGCCAGGCAGCCAGTGCCAGCATTGCGCCATTCAATATCAGCACGAAAAAACCCAGCGTGACGATCGTCAGGGGCAGGGTCAGGATCATCAGCAGTGGCCGCACGAAGGCATTGAGGACCCCAAGCACGATGGCAGATGCAAGTAGCCAGGTGCCGCTGTCGAAGCTGATTCCCCCCAGCCAGATCTCGGCCAGCCACAGACCTGCTGCAGCGATCAGGGCACGAAACAGGAAATTATCCATGTGATTCTCCGGGTGGCGGCAAAGCCTGTCGTGCCTTGCGGGTGAGGCCTGCATCCGGAACGGCGGCAGGACCGCTCAAGTCAGTCTTCGGTAACTCCAAAAGCACGCGCAAGCCCGGTGCATTATCGGCCAGGATCAATTCACCGCCGTGGTGGTGTGCGATCGCATTGACCAGCGACAGCCCGAGTCCACTGCCGGGAATGCCGGTGACGGTTGCGGTCCGATAGAAGCGGCCCAGTACCTTGCCGCGCTCGGACTCGGGCACGCCGGGACCCCGGTCACTGACGGCAATGGTCAGGAGGTCTCCTTCGTCGCTCATCTCCAGCCGTACCTCGGAGCCCGGCGGGCTGTACTTGATCGCATTATCGAGCAGGTTTGAAACTGCCTGGAAGATCAGGTCGCGGTCGCCGCGCATGTGGCCACCGGCAGTGCCCAGATGCACGGAGATTTCTTTCTCTTCGCCAACGGCTTGATAGAGTTCCCAGGCGTCATGCAACAGCGCACCGAGGTCAATATCAGTCCAGGCTTCATCATGGGTGCCGGATTCGATCCTGGCGATGCGTAGCAGCGCGCGAAAGGTTGCGAGCAGGTGATCGGCATCGGTGATGGTTTCGTTCAGCTCGTTACGGACCGTCTCGCTGATATCGGGATACAGCGCGAGGTTTTCGAGTCGGCCGCGCAGCCGCGTCAGCGGTGTACGCAGGTCATGGGCGATGTTGTCGGTGACTGCCCGCACACTGTCGATCAGTGAATCGATGCGGTCGAGCATCGCATTGAGATTGTCGGCGAGCTGGTCGAACTCGTCATTGATTCCCCGTACCGGCATGCGGCGCTGTAGCCGTCCCGCCATGATCTCGCGGCTGGTGCGGTTGATCGCGTCTACGCGCCGTGTCACGCTGGAACTCATCACGATGCCACCGACCAGAGCCAGCAGCAGGCCGATGGCCAGCGTCAGGATGTACACGCGATTGATCAGCTGCCGCGTGGCAATGAGCGTGGTCTGCTCTTTGGCGACCAGCAAGCGCTGCCCTTCACTGGCCTGCAGGACCTGTCCCTGAAAAGGTATGGGCTGGCCGTTCTGGTCACGCTGCGTAAAGTGATACCAGCCATCGGCATCCAGTTCACCGGCTGGCCACGCCGCCAGGTTGCCGAGTACCGGACGCTGGTCAGCCGTCGCCAGCAGGTAGAGCGTGGATCTCGACGGGTCGCGGGCGATCCGGTCGCGGATCACCGCTTCTACGCCAGGCCCGCCGGGCTGGCGGAACAGATCAGTCAGGCCGCGGATTTCGGCGCTGATCGTCGCGTTGGTCTGCTGTTCGAGATAGCCGTTGGTTTCCCAGTAGATATAGCCGACGAGGATCATCGCCGAGCTGCCGAAGATCCCCATGTACCACCACGCGAGCTGAAAGGTGGAGGTGCGGATCAGTCTAAGGGGATTCACTCAGCCTGTACCCGGCGCCGCGCACCGTATGGATGAGTGGCAGATCGAAGTCCTTGTCTACCTTGCGCCTGAGACGGCTGATGTGCACATCGATCACGTTGGTCTGCGGGTCGAAGTGATAGTCCCAGACGTTCTCCAGCAGCATGGTGCGTGTGACTACCTGGTCCCGGTTGCGCATCAGGTATTCGAGCAGCCGGAATTCTCGCGGCTGCAGCTCGATCTCCTTGCCAGCGCGATGCACTGCGCGACTGAGCAGGTCCACATGCAGGTCGGCCACCTGCACTTCCGTTACGGTTTCTGCGCCTTCGCGTACCGGACGCCGGGCGATGGCTTCGAGCCGTGCCAGGAGTTCGGCAAAGGCGAATGGCTTGCCGATATAGTCATCGGCTCCGGCCCTTAACCCCTTGACCTTGTCGTCCACCTCGCCGAGCGCACTCAGTATCAGCGTGGGCGTGGTGTTACCTGCAGCCCGCAGCGTCTTTACGATGCTGAGCCCGTCAATGCCGGGCAGCATGCGGTCGATGATCAGCGCGTCGTAGTTACCGCTGCCCGCCAGGAATTGTCCGTCCTTGCCGTCGGCACAGTGGTCGACGGTATGCCCGGATTCCCGCAACCCGCCGATGATAAAGCTGGCGACGCCGGGATCGTCTTCAATTACCAGGATGCGCATGCTGCCCATGATAGCCGGGACGGCCGGTCTGGTGGAGACCGGGTCAGTAAAACGCTCAGTTCCAGGGCTCCGACCGGGTTGTTAACAGGTGTAGCAGCGCAGTCTGGGAGTGCACGCCGGTCTTGTGAAAGATCCCTGCCAGGTGGGTCTTGACGGTGTTGGTGCTGATATTGAGCGCATCAGCGGCTTCCTGCGTCGACTTGCCGCTAACCAGGGTCTTGCAGAGCCGCGCTTCTGCCTTGCTGAGTGCATATCTCTTGATCAGGGCGGCTGACAGCTCGGAGTGAGAGTTACGCCGCGGCTCGTAAATCAACGCAAGACAGGCAGCCTGCTGCGGAAAATCAGCCGACCCGGTGTGCTGGCTTAGCGGCGAGAACACCAACTGCCAGGGCTGGGTTTCGCCATTGCGTGGGATGAGCAGCGGCACAGGCGGCGTTACCGGCTGACTCTGGCTGAGGGCAATCGCGTTCAGCAGTGCCGCGTCGAGTCGTGCCTGTGCCTGCGAGTCTGCGGTACGCAGCTGCCCGTTCTGCATCGCAAGCCCCTTGTCCTGCGAGAATATTGCCGCAGCGGTTTCATTGACGAGCAACGACCGCCCGCTGGCATCGAACACCACGATGCCATACCGCGTCATGTCGATTATCGAAGCCAGCAGCGCGTTGTTCTGGCGAATGCCGGTGATGCTCGTGTGCGCGCTGATGCTTCGGCACAGGTGTGGCAGCAGCACGTTGTTCAACAGATCGATATCCGCAGCGGAAAATGGTTCATCGTCGACGCTCCGGCCCAGCGACAGGACCCACGTCACTCCGTTGTGGTTGCCCAGAGAGGCAAACAGGAAATGCTCGAGTTGCCAGGGACCAGCCAGCTGCTGGTGAATCTCGGTCTGGTGGGCTGCATCCGGCGCAACGATGTCACTGCTCAGCCGGATGACACCAGCTGGCTGATCGCGCATTACCTGCAGGTAAAGGTCGTCGCCACCCGCTGACCAGCGTGGTGTGAAGGCCTGACTGAAGGATTCGTCGATGCCGCCAGCGATATGAAAGGATCTGGCCTGCTCTACATAGTCCATGTGATGGATCATGGCGAGCCGGGTCTGCATAAATGTGGCGGCAGCCTGGGTGAAATCGCGCCAGCCGGACGGCAGGAATGGCGCCTCGTAAGCGAGGCTGATTAGCCGTGAGACTTTTACTGGATCGGATGCTGGAGAGTTCGCGAACATCTGGCATGTTCCCTTGTGGCCAGAGCGGTTACACAGGCGACTTGCGATCGCCCATCCTTCCCCACGAAGTCTTTAACGGCGAAGGCCATTGAGCGCAGGCGAGCAGAGTGCTGTCAAGCAGTAGTGCGCGCCGCGACTCGTTCCAGCATCTGCCGGCGCGCCTCGATGTGATATGCAGTGTCATGCGCGGTAGCCGCGACGCTGGGGCGCCTCTGCAAGGCAGCCCGCCAGTCACGCAGTTGGCTGCAATCCCCGGGCAGGACGGCACCGGCCAGTTGCACGTACATGTCGAAGCGTTCGAGGAAAGGTGCAAACTGAATGTCCGCCAGGGAAAGCTCTGAACCGAAAAACCAGGGGCCGGATCCGGTCTTGCGCAGGCCCTCGTGTTCGATATGGCGCAGCACTTCCGCGAGCTTTTCCCGGTTGGCAGCCCGCTTGTCCGGGTCATCGACCTCCGACATCAGCCTGTGTGCAGCCGGCAGAAATCGGGTTTCGCAGTAGTCCATCCAGATGCGGGCCTGGGCCCGCAGGGCAGGGCTCTCCGGCATCAGTGCCGGCTGCGGAAAGGCCTCATCCAGGTACTGGTTGATGATCGAGGACTCATGAACCGTCACCCCTGCGTGACGCAATACCGGTACTTTCCCATACGGTGAAATGGTGGCAAACCAGTCAGGGCGGTTAAAGAGGTCGATCTCGATGATCTCGAAGTCGAGCTGCTTTTCCAGCAGCGTGATATGCGTACGTTGCGCGTAGGGGCAGGCCGCAAAACTGTAGAGTTCAATCGCCGACAAGCAGACGTCCTCCTTCAGGCGGCGAGATTTGCAGCCGCCAGAACTGCGGCATCAACAATACGCTGACTGAGCTGCATCTCGCCAGGCAGCACCGCGCGAGCGATGTCGCCGCGTCGGGCCGGCTTCCACAGCACGGTATCGGTTTTCAGTGCACCGCCAGTGCTGTCGCACACCAGGGCAACGTGAGGGCGGGCCGGCTGGTCAGCAGTCTGGCTGCGGACGATGCCCAGCCGGCCGTCGGCGAGCTGTACCCATGAACCGGTCGGATATACACCGAGTGTCTGAATGAAGCTTTTTACCAGCGCTGAATCAAACTGCCGGTCGCGCATGGAATTTATGAGCCGTATGGCATCGTGCGCAGCGAGCGCCGGACTGTAACTCTTATGCTGCAGCAAGGCGTCATAGGTGTCGACGATGCCGGCCAGCCGCGCACTGAGCGGCAGACGCGTACCACGAACGCCACGCGGATAACCGCTGCCATCGAGCCGTTCGTGATGGCCGAGTATGGCTTCTTCCAGGGTTTCAGAAATGGCTTCGGCGGCACGTACCATGTACAGCCCGTGTCGTACGTGTCGCTTGATGAATCGATGCTCGGAGCCGCTCAGGCGTGCAGGCTTGGCCAGGATCGTAATGGGCACGGAGATCTTGCCGATATCGAGCAGCAGCCCCGCGAGGGCCAGTTCGTTGAGCACCGTCCGCTCAAGGCCGATGCGGTGGCCGGCAATCGTCATGAGTACGGCTGAGCCGAGCGCGCGGCGGTACAGAAAGCCGACATGCAATTCGGTCGCAATCAGCCATGGCAGGGTGTCGCTATCCCTGAGTATGTTACTGACCAGTGCCTTGAGGGCCAGCCTTGGTGCGTCAAGCGTGATATGCCCGGAGCGTCGCGCTGCGCGTACCGTCGCATCCAGTACGTGCCCCGCTTCATGCAGCGCATGCCGGCTCCGGTCAAGGCTGGACAGCCGACTGCCAGGTTTCAGGATGCTCACGCGCGCAGTCAGGCCGGTGCTGAACAGTTCGTTTTCGCTGTGCTCGGAAAGCGCCGGATCGACATACACATAGCTGCAGATGCGGCCCAGGGCCTCTACCTGGTCTGCCGTGCTGAGCAGAAACCCATGCGTGTGAAATGGCGTCTGCAACCACGGTCGATCAAGCTCCGCGACATACATGCCGAGCTGCAGCTGACTGCAGTCAACCGGAATTAACTGCGCTGAAAACGCTCCTGCCATTTTTCTTTTTCTTGTTAAGGCCTGCACACTCTAACAGCAGGCCAGCGTCCGGAACTGTGACGGGCTGCACAGCCTTTCCGGCTGTGTTGTGAAGCCGGCGATCGTCCACGCCCTTATGGTGAATGAAGCGGCGCCAGAGACTGAAGGTAGACCGCAATCGCGCGGCGATCGGGCCCTGTCAGCTGACTGGTATTGTCATCGATCACCTTGCTCATCGAAGAACCAGCAAAGTCGCCATCCGGCAGCATACCCATTTCGAGAAACAGTGTTATATCGTCGATCGTCCACTGGCCGATCCCGTTTTCGCGGTCCTGGCGAATACCGGGAATCTTCTCGTCGTCGGGGCCGTCCGGGTTGCCGGCCAACTCGCGCGAATCATCGCGTGCACCCATAAGATTGCGTGGCGTATGACACTCACCGCAATGGCCAAGATGGCGCACCAGGTAGGCGCCGCGGTTCCATTCCGCATCCCGTGCGTGGTCAGCCTGAAAGGGCTGCGCATCAAGAAACAGCAGGTTCCAGACCAGCATCACCCAGCGCGAGCGCAGATACCAGGGCAAGTCGTGTGCGGGCACCGGGTTATGAACCGGCGGCAGGCTGCGCAGATAAGCGCTGATTGCCAGCACGTCGTGATCGTTTATTCCCGCATAGGCGGGATAGGGAAACACCGGGTAGTAGGGACTGCCATCCGGCGCCCGGCCGTGCCGGAGCGCGGCCTCGAAATCACCGTCGGTCCAGCCACCGATGCCGGTTTTTTTATCGGGTGTCAGGTTTGGCGAGTTGAAAATCCCGAACGGGGTTTCCAGACGACGGCCACCGGCAAGCGGCACCGCATCCGGGCGATCGGCTGTATGACAGCTGATGCAACCGCCGGCATGGACGAGATAGCGGCCACGGTCAATCTGTTCGGCAGTCGCCGATGCCGCCAAGCATGTTGCAGTGCTTAGGCACAGCAGTAGCAGCGCGACAAAAACCCGGGACTCCGTACGGAGTCCCGGTCGCATGGCCATTACTTCTTTTCTTTCCGGTAGCGGTCGTGACAGCCCTTGCAGCTTTCGCCGACAGCCTTGAAGGCTTTCATGGTTGCCGCCTTGTCGTTGGCTGCGACCGCATCACGAAGTTCTGCCGTCGACTTTTCTACAGCTGTAAGCAGTTGCGCGAATTTATCCTGCTCCTGCCAGATCAACGGCAAGGCATCGGTATCGCCCGTGTCTGAGCCTGCCGGAAATACGTCCTTGATCTCGGTTCCCATCGCCGCCAGCGCCTCGACGTGGGCACGCAGGTGGTCCGGGTGCTCGACACGACCGAAGTTGATCAACGAGAAGGCACCGGTGTGGGCGCCCATGGCTGACATTACCGCCTTTCTATACTTGATCGCATCGGCGGGTGCTGTGGCGCTGAAGCTGTTGCCGGCGAATGCGAGCGTGGCAATCGTGAGGAGGGTGGTCAGGCTGCGATGTTGCATGTGGGTACCTCTATTTGCTGTTGGTCGGACAATGGTTGTCCATGGGGGTGAGTTGGCCGCCGATGACAAGAGCCGTGACAATCAGGCTGCCATCCGCGCAGCGTGTCATGACGGCGCTGACATCGACTGCGTAGGGATTCTGGCTGTTGCCCGGTTTCTGAGCGTCAAAGTCCTTGTAGACACGCAGGTTAAGCGGCGACTGTGTCTCCGTAGCGGTCTCCGCTGCAGGCGCGCCCGCTTCCGGTTTTGACTGTTTCGCAGTATCGAGTTTCCAGCGGTTTGCGTCCATGACCGGTGCTGTCTGCGCGGTAGCAGCGCCAGCCATCAGCAACAGGAGCGGTACCTGGAGGTAAAGGCATGTCACGGCGTTACAGCTGCCTGTGCTGCAACAGCCGGCGTTGCGAGCCAGGTCTGCATGTCTTTTGCAACTGCGGTGCCGGCTTCTTCTGCGGCCATATGCCCGATGCCCGGATAGGTGATGACGGTGACCTCGGGCGCATTTGTCAGCATCTTGCGCAGCTCTTCGGCTTGTTCAACCGGCGCCTGGGGGTTCTTTTCTCCCCACAGGATCAGCGTCGGAACACGGATTGCAGCGGTGACC
>Ga0138256_10003612_pt1 | contig 16410 bp, 18 predicted proteins | sample KNB2016incub_MG_FD_105486 | JGI IMG/M metagenome (GOLD analysis project Ga0138256, IMG submission 105486) | Active sludge microbial communities from wastewater in Klosterneuburg, Austria - KNB2014incub_MG | ecosystem: Engineered > WWTP > Activated sludge > Unclassified | place: Austria... | reverse complement strand
AGAGCTGATGTGGTTGGTTATGATAGTTTTGTTGAGTGCCATGGATACCTTGGTTGTAAGGAAAAAGGGAAATCAAGAATGGAAGGGCGAGACTATATAGTTAGTGATGGAGATTTGATGATTTTTCATCATAGTTGAACTGCTAAACTTTTCTTGATATGATGTGCGCCGCTTACATACAAATCTAATTTTTAAGATAAATGTTATTTAATTACGAACTTACATTGATGACTGCTGGCAGCTTAGCTGAAGCAGATTCGAAGAAAGTTATAGAAAAAGTAAAAAAACTTCTTCCAAAAGAAGTAAATATTGTTAAAGAAGATGACTGGGGTCTGAAGGATTTGGCTTATCATATTGATAAAAACGCCAAAGCCAGAATGGTTCAAGTTCACTTTGTGTCCGAATCAGCGCCAATTAAAGATTTGAATAAAGCTCTGAACATCGAAGAAGGTTTGATGAGATATTTGCTACTTAAGCATAATCCTGTCAAAGAAGGTAAGGTTGAGCCTGTTGCAAAAAAGAAAAAGTAATTTTAAAAAGTTCTAAAAAGTGATAAAGTACTAACAAATTATAAGTAACTAAACAAAAAATATGGCAGCACGTGGTTCGCTCAACAAGGTAATGTTAATTGGAAACTTAACTCGAGATCCTGAGCTAAGGTATACCCCTCAAGGAAACGCAGTTTGTAGTTTTTCTGTTGCAACCAACCGCAGTTGGCAGCCATCTGAAGGTGGAGAACGTCGTGAAGAGACTGAATTTCACCGTGTAGTTGCCTGGAATAAATTAGGCGAACTTTGCTCACAGCTTTTGACTAAAGGACGCAAGGTTTATGTTGAAGGTCGTTTGCAGACTCGTAACTGGCAGACTGCTGATGGTCAAAACCGTCAGACAACAGAAGTAGTAATTACTGATATGAACTTGTTAGATTCTAGGAAGAATTACGAATCAGCTGGTGGCAACTCAGGGGATGTTGAAGAGTTTGTAACTGAGACTACTGGTGGAGTTGTAGATGATTACAGCCAACTTGAAGATGTGACTGTCGAAGAGTTAGACGAAACACCAGTTGAAATGGTCGACGATGGTGGGGATGAAACCGAGAAGCCAGCTAAAACAAAAAAGGCTAAACAAGACGTAGTAGAGTCCGACGACGATTTGCCATTTTAAAAAAAATAATTAAAAAATGAGACCAAAACCAGAATTTAGAAAGCCATCAAAATCTCCGATTACCGACGATAAAGAAATCGTTTGGAGCAATGTTGAGCTTTTGAAAAAATTTGTTTCAGACAGGGGTAAGATTTTTCCTGCAGCCAGAAGTGGACTTACCGCAAAACAACAGAGACTTTTGACTCGTGCTGTAAAAAACGCTCGTTTTATGGCAATGATGTCTTACACTGAAAAGTAATAAACTTTTTAATACTCATTTTAGAAATTTTGTCTGAGAAATTTAGTAATTATTAAGTTTTGGCGGTTAAAATTTCTTTAAAGTTAATGTAGTATAGTAGGAGCTCGTTTTATTGTGAAAAATGTCTGAAAAGATAAAAAAACTGCCACCAAAAAAACTCTCTTTTCCTAAGCCACAAAGTATTGGCTTGGTCAAATATATATTTTTTATTGCTGTTGTTTCGTTACTTTCGTTTGTTGCGGGATACAAAGCCTCAGGTAAAGAGTTACCTTCAAAAATTGCTCCAGCCGTTAATTCTAGTGAAATATCCAACACTGCTAATCCGAACGGATTAGACTTTGGGAGGTTTTGGGAAGTTTGGGATACATTAAACAAAACTTACTACGATAAGACAAAGATTGACTCAAATAAGATGCTTGAAGGGGCTATTTCCGGTATGGTTCGTTCTCTTGGTGATCCATACACCTCGTATCTGCCAAAAGAAGATAATCAAGCAATAAACGAGGATTTGGATGGTAGTTTTGAGGGAGTTGGAATGGAGTTGGGATATTCTGAAGATCAGCAATTGATTGTTGTCTCACCGATTGAAAACTCTCCAGCAATTAGAGCAGGAGTTAAATCAAAAGATCGAATATTGGCTATTGATGGAGCAGACACTTCCGGAATTACTTTGCCAGAGGCAGTCAAAAAAATTAGAGGAAAATCAGGAACCAAGGTTAGTCTTAAGTTATTAAGTGATGGAGAAATTGAGGCTAAAGATGTTGATTTGTTTAGAGCGACGATTAATATTCCCTCATTGGTGCTTAGTTTTAGGGACGGATACGGAATTATTAAGATTAATAAGTTTGGCGAAAAAACTAACAGTGAATGGGATAAGGCTGTCGGACAAGTTTTGGCTCAAAAATCTAAAGGTCTAATTGTAGATGTTAGAAATAATCCAGGTGGATACTTAAATAGTGCTGTTTATTTAGGGTCGGAATTTACAAACGGAACAGTGGTTATCCAAGAGGGGACTAATGGGGTAAAAAAGAATTATGATGCAGAAAGAAAAGGCAAACTAATTGGAGTACCAGTTGTTGTTTTAATCAATGAAGGTTCTGCTTCAGCATCAGAAATACTCGCTGGTGCAATTAAGGTGCAGGCTAAAGGTAGTTTGGTTGGTCAAAAGTCGTTTGGAAAGGGAACAATTCAAGAAGTGCAAGATTTTGAAAATGGAGCAGGACTCCATGTAACAATTGCGAAGTGGTTACTTCCAAATGGTGAATGGATAAATGGTAAAGGAATAGTGCCTGATTACGAAGTTGAAATGACGGCTGAGGATTTAAAAGCGGAAAAAGATCCACAGCTTGATAAGGCATTAGAAGTAATAAAATCTAAGTAGAATATGGAAGAAAATATTTCTGAAAATAAATTAAAAAATAGATTTAATATTTTGTCTTTAGTTAAAAATCCAAGTGCAGTACTGATTGTTGTGGCGCTGGTTATTGTTGGTTTGGTGGTTTATTTGCAGAACTCAGGACGGGTAAATTTTAAATCTTTAGAAAATAAACAGTCGAGCGTTTCGGACTCTGGGCCAAAAGAAAAAATTAAAGTATTACCAGAAGAGTCTTTGGTTATTGATGTCGTTAAACAGACAAGTCCGTCCATCGTTTCGATTGTTGTGCAAAAGTCAGGTACTTCGAATCTTTTTTCACCGTTTAGTGGTAGCCAATCGCAAGAGTCGGGTATTGGAACAGGGTTTGCAGTTGATAAAAATTTGATTTTGACGAACAAGCATGTGGTTGCTGCGGGTGGTCGTTTCACAGCGGTTGCAAAAGATAAGGACGGGGAAGAAAAAGAATATAAGGTGACGGAAATAAATATGGATCCATTTAATGATTTAGCGATATTAAAAATTGAGGAAAATAATTTGGTTCCTTTGACTTTGGGTGATTCTGAGGTCTTACAGGTAGGGCAACTGGTTATTGCAGTTGGAAATGCTTTAGGGCAATTTGATAATACAGTCACAACTGGTGTGGTTTCAGGGCTTGGTAGAGGAATTACAGCATCTGACCCTTTTGAGTCAATCGCAGAACGATTAGATAATCTTATTCAGACCGATGCCGCAATTAATCCAGGTAATTCTGGTGGACCATTACTTAATTCGAGTGGTCAAGTAATCGGAATTAATACTGCTGTGGCTGGAGCGCAAAATATTGGTTTTGCAATACCAATTAATGTTGCGGTCGAGTTGTTGGACGGATTTAAGCGTGAGGGAGGCAAAATTGTTAGACCTTTCTTGGGAGTGTCTTATACGGTTATAACTAGAGAAGTTGCGATACTTAATGAATTGCCTGAAGGTATTTATGTTGAATCGGTGGCAATTGATAGTGCTGCTGATAAGGTAGGTTTAACTGAAGGCGATATTATTACTGCAATTGATGGTCAAAAGCTTGATGACAAGAATCAATTATCTGAAATTGTCAGAAAGAAAAAGGTTGGAGATATGGTAACAATAAGTTTGTATAGGGATGGTGAAAAATCAGAGATGCAGATAAAACTAGAAGCGGCTCCTGAGGAAGTGACGAGATCTAATTAAAGATTTTTAAGTTCTCGTCTGGTAAGTTTTAGTAATATTAGCTCGATTTTTTCTAAGGTTTTTTCAGCTCTTAATCCCAAAATTCCACAGATAATTATTACAGCTCCCACTGCAAATAGAACCGTTTGGACTCCGAAAATATCTGAAAGCGCTCCTGCAAGTAAAACTGGTAGGGCAGCGACTATGCCCATGACCATTATTTGAGTTGAAAACACTCTCCCTCTTAGGTTGTTCGGAGTGAGCTCTTGAAGCAATGTTTGTGTTGGAATAATTACATATGAACCGCCGAAACCAAGAACGATTGAAAAGAACGAAATAAAATATGAAAGTTTTACAGCATTTAGAAAATGAACAGGTCTAGAAAAATTAATATCATTTCCTGTTATAAATCCTGCGACTACTGGCGCCAAAACGATACCTGTAATACCAAGACCGCTTATAAAAAACCCCGCAGAGATTAGACTTCTTCTGGGGAGAATTGAGCCGAATTTGCCCACAGAAAGCGCTCCGGTGACCATCCCTAGTCCAAGTGGTAGGAGCAAAACAATACTGGCACCTTCAGCTCTTATTTTTAGGACTTGTTCCATTAACCCCGGACCTACGGTGACGACTAGGTTGGCAAGAGCATTAGCAATAGCCATTGTTAGGATAGTTGCCCACACATAACGGTTACTGGTAATGAATTTGAGGCCTTCGCCGATATGACGATTGGTAAGTTTAATTAGACTTTGCAGGTTGGTCGTTTTTTCTCTGGTTGTTTCATTTGGTAGTGGTGGAAGGAATCTGCGCAATACAAAACTAACTAGTAGGCTTGATGAACCAAAGATAAAAATTACGTTATTACCAAATCTGTCGATTATTGGTCCGGCTATGGCGTAACCGCCAATCATTGCTCCAAAAAGTGTCATTTGAAATAAAGAATTTGCGGCAAGTAAATCTTTTTTGGGTACTAGCATAGGTATGGTTGCGGATTCGGTGGGCTGGAAAAATTGCAGTATCGAGTTAAGAAGTAGGGTTAGCAATATTATTTGTACCGGCAAGTCAATAAAAAGATAGCCGAACATACATAACCCTACGCCTATATCGGTAATTAGTAGGATTTTGCGTCTATCGAATTTGTCAGCAACGACGCCGGCAAACATGGCAAGTAATGTTGAAGGAATTAGGTTAGTAAGAAGGAAAAGGGCTGAAATTGTATTGGAGTTGGTTAATCTAAAAAGCGTAACGAGTAAAGTGAACGAAAGCATGTTGTAGGAAATCTGCAAAAGTATTTGGTTGGACCAAATAACAAGGAAGGCGCGATTTTTGAGAACACAAACTAATGAGTTGTCTGTACGACTTTGCATATCAGAGTTGATTATCCGCTGATATGGTTGTTTGGTGCAATAAGGAAGGGGAGAGTTTAGTTGAGATTGTCAGATAGGTCTTTAACTATTGGGTCCAAATTACCTGCTAGGATGACTGGTAAATTATGCCAGTTTTTTTTAATACGGTGATCGGTCAGCCTATCTTGAGGGTAGTTATATGTACGGATTTTTTCTGATCGGTCTCCAGTTCCGATTTGATCTGAACGAGATTTTGCAGTTTCTGCAGCTTGTTTTTCTAATTCTCTTTGATAAAGGCGAGAGCGTAAAATCTGCAAAGCAATTTCCTTGTTTTGGGCTTGTTTACGTTCGGCTTGAGAAGCAACTACTTCGCCTGTAGGAATATGGCGAACTCTAACTGCAGTTGAAACTTTGTTGACGTTTTGGCCGCCTGCGCCACCGCTACGGAAAGTTTCGAATTCTAAGTCTTTGGGGTCAATGTGAAAATCAATGTCTGTGACCTCTGGCATTACCGCAACTGTAGCGGTTGAAGTATGAATACGACCAGAACTTTCGGTAGCTGGGACTCTTTGTACTCTGTGAACACCAGATTCAAAACGATAAAGTGAATAAACTTCTGGTCCTGAGATTTTAATAATGGCATGTTTGAGGTTGCCAATTGCGCCCTCGTTTATCTCAATTTCTTCGACGTTAAAATTATGGAGTTGCGCAAAACGCGAATACATTTTGAGCAAATCACTGCCAAATATTCCTGCTTCGTCGCCACCAGCGGCAGCGCGAATTTCGATCATAATTGAAGGAGAACCAAAAAGTGCTTTGTCAGGTGAGGTTTCAAAATTAAGCCTGGTTTTATTCTCAGTCAATTGATCTTGAAGAGAAACAAGTTCGTCTTTGGCCATTTTAATAATCTCATCGTCTTTTTCGGTTTCGATCATTTTTTCGGTTTCGACGATTTTTGCAGCAATGTCTTCGTTTTTTTCGGCAAGTTCGGCAATTGTTCTTAGTCTGGCAATAGTTGAGGAGAGTTCCTTGACTTGGTCTGGATCACTAGCAATTTCTGGATCTTCAAGTGATTTTTGCGCGCTGTGATATTTGTCTAGCAACTCTGAGATATTTTGTGTGAGCATATTGGAGAGTAGAGTAGTCGAGTAAGAAAGTTATTTCTTAGACTGAGCTAACATTTCGCGAAGAGACATTGGAGAGCTTGAGCGCCTGACCTCTTGTTCTTTTTTCTTGACCACTTCTTTTTGGCGAAGTTTGGCTTTTTCTTGTAAAGCCTGGAAACGTTCGACTTTTCCTTGAGTGTCAACGAATTTCATTTGACCCGTGAAAAAAGGGTGGCATTTTGAGCATATTTCGAGATGGATCTCTGGCTTGGTTGAGCCAGTGTTCCATGAATTGCCGCAGACACAAGTGACTTTGGCGTCGGCGTGGTATTTAGGATGCCCTGTAGGTTTCATATGCAGGTTGGAATTCTAGCAGAATATAAGGCTTTATGGCAATAGTAATTGTAGTCATTAGTGTCTTAAATGAAACTTTCGTAATATATGGATATGTTTAGGGATTGGAAAGTCGGCGATTGTGACACCAAAAAGTATAAAAATTGCACCAACATAAAATATTAGATCTGGTCTTTCCTGAAGGATAACCATTGAAGCTATGACTGCAACAATTGGCTGAATGTAACCAAAAATAGACTCAAATGAGGTGGTCAGATATTTGAGTGAGCTTTCGTACAAAATGTAGGCAAGAATACCCCCAATTAGGGCATCATAAAGAATAAAAAGAGTAATTTTTGTGTTCAGCTGTTGGAGCCAATTAATGCCTGAAACAATGTCGAACATGACGAATGGAAGACTTGTAAGGCTGGCCATAAAAAAAGAAAAAACGATTAGGGTTTGGTAGTTATATTGTTCGATATATTTTTTGATATAGATTGTATAAAGTGCGATTGTGATATTGCTTGCAAAGAGCAAAACTTGACCGAGAATTTCTGAAGAGCTGAAATCTTTGGGGTCTAAAAATATAATTATGGTTCCACCAAGAGCGATTATTGAACCAAATAAAGTTATTTTTCTGATTTTTTCCTTAGCAATTAGAATTGAGAGAAAGATAGTAACAATTGGAAATAGTGCGAAGATTACAGCGGCGGTTGAAGCTTCTGTTTGCTGCAAGCCGGAATAAGTAAGTAGGTTGGAGGCGGCAGGACCAAGAAAAGTAATAAAAAGAATTTTGGGAAGGTGTTTGCGTTCTATGGATTTGAGATAGCCTTTGAAATAATAGATTGGAGTAATTATCAGTAGGGCTAAAGAAAAACGTAGAAAAATAAATGTGTATGGCGGAATTGTTTCGACGACTGTCTTGGCTATAGGTGTGCCAATGCCAAAAAAAACAAAACTCAATATTGCGCTAATTACAGCGATTTTGGGCAGGTGCTTATGCATTTTTATTTTTTGCTTAGTTGTTTTATTTGGTTAAGAATTGCACCTTTTCTATCAGTTGTCTGGTGTCCGCTATTAAGTTCTCGTAGTGTGTATTTGTCTTCAGATAATTCTTTGTCTCCAACTATTAACAGAAAATTAAATTCGTTTTTGACTCCATAAGATAATATATCGCGCATTTGTGACATTTGTGGGTAAAAACTGGTGATTAAATTAGGATTTTTCTCACGAATTTTTTGCGACATGGCTAAAGTTTTGGGTAAGGCATTGTTGGAAAGAGCAGCAATTAAAAGTTTTTTGTGCGAGTTAAGATTTTTGGGGTAGAGGTCGTATTTTTCAAGCAGGTTACCAATAACAACATCGCCCATACCAAATCCAACACCTGTTAGTTTGCGATCTGAAAATTGACCAACAAGGTTGTCGTAACGACCACCACCTGCGACGGCACGAGAGTTGATATCAGTCGGAAATACTTCAAAAACTGTTGAAGTGTAATAATCTAAGCCCCGAACGATTTTGCGATCAATTACAATATAATCGTCCAATTTAAGAGACTTAAGGTTCTCAAAAAGAGCTTTTAAGTTGCCAGAAAGATTAGTATTTGCAGCGTTTAGATAATTAATAAACCCTTCGATATCTTTCACTCTGGGGTAATTTTGTTTAATGTCGGAAATGGTGTTGGCTACGCCAATTTTGGGTAACCTATCAATGAATTTGAGGATTAAGGTTTGGTTTTTGGGGTCGATGCCTGTCCATTTCTCAATATCGGATTGTAAATCTTTTTTGTCGTTTAGATGAACCTTTATTTTGTCGGGACCGAGGCCGATTTTTTGAAAAAAAGTACAAAGTACAGCTATACAGTCGGCGTCGGATATTTGTTCATCGCTCCCGATTACGTCCACATTCCATTGAAAATGTTCTCGGAGTCTCCCAGATTGAGGTTTTTCGTAGCGCCAAAGAACTGGAATCGAAAACCATTTAATGGGGAAACTAAGATTGTTTTGGTTACCAGCAATCATTCGAGCAAGCACCGGTGTCATTTCTGGGCGGATGGTGACCTCACGGTCGCCGCGATCTTTGAATCTATAGGATTGTTCGTCGACTAGTTCTGAACTGGTTTTGGTTTTGTAGGTTTCGATACTTTCGAGAACTGGAGAGTCGTATTGTTCGAAGCCGAAACTGGCTGCTGATGCAATCATTTGATCAAACAACCACTGTCTTTTGGCAAAGTTATTTGGAGTAAAATCGCGAGCTCCTTTGACTGGTTGTAGATCGGTTTTTTTCATTATTGAAGACTCAATATATTTCTTACGATAAGGTTACCATAGCTATTAGCAGTGGCGTGAAAGAGGATTTTTTGGCCTTTTTGTGGTGGGATAGGTGAATTATTGTTTTGTGTGGTGTTTTTGTCCCAATAATATTTCGTTTTACTGTCTTTGAGGCTAAAAGTTTCTTTTTTGGTATCAACACTAGATATTTCTCCCGATTTAAGACTGGTGGCGACTTTGGGCAACGGGTCTTTGTTGGCATAAGAAATTAGTTTTTGTGTAGTTTGAACTGAATCGCTAACAGCTCCAAAACCAATAACAATATCATCAACCTCTAGTCTTTCAATGTCTTTGAGTCCCTGATCCTTATTGCCATCGTTTTCTTCGCGAGGGTTAACAAATTCGAAGCTAGTATTGTTGTTGGTTGCGAGAGTAAAACTATTCCCGCTAATAAGGCTTTTTAATTCAACGTTGCCTCCGAGAGTAGAAATGACTTTGCCAAAAATCGCAACCTCTTTGTTTGTTTCAGCTTCCGTGTGATAGTAAATAAACGGAACTTCTTTAATGATGGAATAATCGATTGGGTCGATTTGGGTAAGAGTAAAAATATTTGCACCAAGATTAAGGTTGAGTGTGGTTTTGGCAACCATATTGGTTGGTGTAAGCTGCAAAATCATATCTTCCTTATTAGTAATTAAATTAATGTTATTTTCATCTAGGTTTTTTATCTCAACCTCTATTAGCTTTGTGTTAACGGCGTAGCCACTGTCTGGAGTCAAATCCTCGATTTCTTTTGGGGACGCAAAGATGCTAGTTGCCGTGTCAATAATATTTTGGGGTATTTGAGTAATTTTTTGATTACGCACCCAAAATCCCGAAATAATAAGTCCAATTAAGGCAAATAATAGTAAAAAGAAAAGAATCGGTAGTACTTTTGCAAGCAATTTCATTGCTTAATTCTACCAAAGCTAAATTATGTTATTATAGTTTTCTGTTAATAACCAAATAATCCATAGAGAAATATGTCAGACATTATTTTTAATGGCCACTCCTGTTTTACTATCAAATCCAACGGCGGTCAGACGATTGTGATTGATCCATACGATTCAGAATCAACTGGTCTTAAGTTACCAAAACTAACGGCTGATTTGGTGTTGGCTACTCATTCACACTCAGACCACAGTAATTTTGGCGGAGTAGTTGGGGTTGCTGGAGAGCCTTTTAAGATTATTGGACCTGGTGAATATGAGGTTGGTGGAACACTTATTCGTGGAGTTAATAGTTATCATGACGAAAGTAAGGGTAGTGAAAGAGGAAGAAATACTATTTATGTGATTAATGTTGATGGGGTAAATATTTGTCATTTGGGCGATCTTGGTCAAAAGAAACTAACCGAAGCTCAACTTGAGGACATTGGTGATGTTGATGTGCTGATGATTCCTGTCGGAGGAGTTTTTACAGTTGATGCAAAAGACGCGGTTGAAGTGATTGCACAAATTGAACCAAAAATCGTAGTACCTATGCATTTTAAGGAGGAAGGTTTGAAGTATGACCTTGGGCCTTTAGATGAATTTGTGAAACAGATGGGACACCCAGGTGGGGAGCCAACCAAAAAATTGTCTGTCAAAAAGGACAGGTTACCTGAAGAACTTCAGGTTATTGTAATGGAGCGTTCATAAGAATTTTTATTCGCTCTATTTACAAAAAATACCAAACGAACAATAATACTTTTCCAATAAATAAAAAGGTGTTTTTATGTCAAAAGTAGATGATTTGCGACTACCTCCGCACAATCTAGACGCTGAAAAAAGCGTAATCGGCGCGTTACTAATCGACAAGGACGCTGTTTCTGAGGTGGCGGAATTTTTGAGGCCAAATCATTTTTATAGAGAAGGACATGGAGATATTTTTGAAGCTATTCTTGATTTATTTGAGAAAAGAGAGCCTGTAGATTTAATTACTTTATCCGAACAATTAAAAAAGAAAAAACATTTCGAGAAAGCCGGCGGGGCGTCATATTTAGCAGAGCTTGCAAGTTTTGTGCCAACATCGGTGCATGTTGTGAAGTATGCCCAAATTGTTAAAGATCATGCGATTAAGAGGCAGTTAATCGGAACGGCTAATAAACTATCAGAACTAAGCTTTTCTGAATCAGGTGATGTTCATGATATTTTGGACGCAGCAGAGCAAGAAATTTTTGGTATTTCCCAAGCCCACCTAAAACAGAATTTTGTACACGTAAAAACAGTTTTAACTGAAAGTTTCGATAGGCTTGAGGAGTTATCTAGAAGTAAGGGGGTATTCAGGGGCGTAGCTACTGGTTTTGCTGATTTGGATAAGATTCTTTCTGGAATGCAAAAATCTAATCTATTAATACTTGCTGCTAGACCTGGTATTGGAAAAACTTCGTTTGCACTTAATATCGCCCAGTTTGCCGCTGTTAAGAAAAATGTACCTGTTGGAATATTTAGCTTAGAGATGAGTAAAGAAGAGCTAATGGATAGAGTTTTGGCGCACGAATCAGGTGTAAATGCATCAAGAATCAAAAATGGAGATTTGGATGATGCGGCTTATGAGAGTTTGAGTATGGCAATGGGAAGGTTAGCTGAAGCACCACTTTATATTGACGATACACCAGCGCTTTCGATTATGGAAATGAGGACAAAAGCTAGAAGATTACAGATTGAAAACGGTCTACAGCTTCTAATTGTTGATTATTTGCAGTTAGCTAAGGGGCGCAATTTAGAGAATAGGGTACAGGAGATTTCGGAAATATCACAAGGATTGAAGAACTTGGCTCGAGAGTTAAACATTCCAGTACTGGCTTTGTCGCAGTTATCTCGTGCAGTTGAACAAAGAGGGTCGAAGCAGCCGCAACTGTCGGATTTGCGTGAGTCGGGTGCGATTGAACAAGATGCTGACGTGGTTATGTTTATTTATCGTGATGATCAGGATGAGGATAATGGTCAGAGGTCAAAGGAGATTTTGGCAAAATTAACAATAGCTAAACATCGTAATGGTCCAACTGGTGAAATCGACTTAGTCTTTGTTGGTGAAAAGGTGGCTTTCTTTCCAAGAGATAAAAGACAGAGTAATTAGGAATTTTAGTTGTTTTTGGATATAATCTTGCGGCGAAGCTAAGTGATTTTTGTATTTTGCCGGGGTGGCGGAATTGGTAGACGCGCACGTCTCAAACACGTGTGAAAGCAATTTCATGTGGGTTCAAGTCCCACTCCCGGCACTGCTTATTTTTTTATTTCCCATTATTTATAACCATATCGACAGTTATAGGCTATTGTAGTAGTATTTGTGGCTAGCACTTTAAACAAAGGAAGGTAGAAACTACAAATGCCTGTACTTCTAAACGAAGGCAAAGACAGGATCATTGTTGCCCTAGACACCCAAAAGGTCCCAGAAGTTTCTCGTTTGGTTCAACTGCTTGCTCCCCACGTGGGGATGTTCAAGGCAGGTTTTGAGTTGACCAATGCGGTTGGAACTGCAAGGGCTTTACGGGCAATCAAGGTAAACGGTGGTAAGGATTTCGCGGATGTCAAATTCCACGATATCCCTCCAACCGTTGGCAAGGCTGTTCAGGCAGTGGCGGGCTTCGGTCCTCATTTTCTGAACATGCATATTCAGTCAGGTGACGCGGCCATGCAGGGTGCGGTTGCTCAAAAGGGCATAAGCTTACTGCTTGGTGTGTCGATTCTGACTTCACTCGACCCTCAAGAGGTTCTTGAGATGTTTGTAGGTCCGTTTATCGCTATGACAGGACACGACTATGAGTACGGTCAGGCCATGGCGACAGATAGCGAAGATGCAGAACTTGCTGAGCACGCACGAGAGTTGCGCACTGAGTATATGAACAGGTTGGTTTTGGGTTTTGCTGAGAAAGCAGCCCGAAACGGACTTGACGGTCTCATCTGCTCACCTCTGGAGCTCAGGTATCTCAAAGAACACGGTACGGAAGCGGTGCGTAACCTTATCAAGGTTGTGCCTGGTATCCGCATGGCTGATGCCAGCGCTGACGACCAGCAAAGGGTGGGAACACCCTATCAGACAATCGTTGACGGGGCTGACTACCTTGTGGTCGGGAGACCGATTCTCACGGCAGCAGATCCCGTTGCAGCAGCTCAAGCAATCGCGGCAGAAATCGACCGCGCACTCGACGATATGGACTGAACCGAGGAGGTCAAAGTAGGTACAACAATGTCAAGCGAAGAGAGAGTTGTTCGCACGATTCTCGAAAAATCAGGTGGGTTAATGATTGGAGGACATTATGTGTTGTCCGATCAAAAGCACACTGATCGATATGTCGAGAAGACACGATTTTTGCGCCGTGTCGACTATCTCCAGATTCTGGCAGATATGATCGCCAAGGCGTACAGCAAAAAGAACATCGAAGTCGTGATCGCTCCGGCAGTCGGAGGTGTCGGACTGGCAGCAATTGTTGCTGTTAGGATGATGCAGGCTGGCTTTGGAGCAGCGGGCGAAATTCAGTGGGGATACGCTGAGCCTTTTCGCGGCAAAGACGGTGAGCTTATCCTCTATGAACTGAAGCGCGGATTCGCGCAGATGGTCGAAGGCAAAAGAGTATTGGTGGTTGAAGATGTAATCACCACAGGCAGGTCAGCTGCTCTGGTGGTTAAGGCAGTTCGAGCAAACGGCGGCAACGTCGTAGGTTTGAGCGCAATCATTAACCGCGGAAGGGTGACGTCGCTTGATGTTGGTCATCCGGGGTACTTCAAGCCACTCCTGACCATTAACCTTCCGGTTTTTGACCCTGTAGATTGTGAACTCTGCAAGTTCAACGTTCCTGTAAATGAGGAGCTTGGGCACGGAAGAGAGTTTATGCTCGGCAGGAAATAAGACCTAAGTAAAGCGAGGAGGAATACGCAAAAATGGCTCAACCTAGTAGAAAAATCGGACGAGCCACCTGTGTGAGATGCGGGTTTACAGACCTGCACTCCTTCTTTCAGCTACTGCGGGGTGAGGAGTCAAAATGTCCTGACTGCAAGTCGACCAATGTGGCTGAAGGCGAACCCAATCTTAGGTGTACTGGTTGTGGGGTAACTATTGCTCCTCGCAGACATCGACTGAATATGGCTGTTGTGCCTCTTAGCTGCGAAGGCTGCCAGTCGGCTTTGTTTGAGGCTGTGCCAAAAGTACCAGCAGGGTACATTTAAAAGCCCTTACGGGAGACCGTGTGGCTAAAAAATAGTCAGGTAACGGAGAGCGCCTGCAAAAAATCGGTTGTCAAAAACCGAAAAGCTCTCCATTTTTTATACCTGAAATTTGTAAAAAGAGTTTATATTTGTTATTTTTGTCGCTTATGGTTAAACCAGTTACAGAATTAAAAAAAGGAATTGTTTTCAGAGAAGATGGCGAATTGTGGATCGTTGAAAATTACGAACACATTAAAGTTGCTAGAGGATCGGGAACAATTAAAGTTAAAGCTCAGAGCATGAGGTCTGAGGCGATTACAGAAAAATCCTTTATGACTGGAGCTAGGGTTGATATTGTTGATGTTTTTAAGAAAAAGGCGACTTATTTATATAGAGAAGCTAATAAGTATTTTTTTATGGATACAGAAAATTTTGAGAACTACGAGATTGATGGCCAAATGATAAGTAGTGCGAAGTTTTTAAAAGATGGCATGGAAGTAAGAGTATTAATTGATGATAGGAGTGAAATTGTTGGCTTGGAGTTGCCAAAAAACGAGATTTATAAAATAACTGAAACGGCAGTTGGAGTAAAAGGAAACACTGTTTCAAACACCAATAAAAAAGCGATTTTGGAAAACGGAGTCGAAGTAAGTGTGCCTTTGTTTGTGAACACAGGGGATGTTGTAAAAATAGATACTCGAACTGGCGGATATCTAGAGCGAGTAAAATAGCTTTGCGGTAAAATTAAGATTAATTATGTATCCGATTTTTTATTCATTTGGAGATTTTTCTGTATATACATGGGGTGTAATGTTGGCAATTGCGGTATTGGGTGGGGTGTTTATTTTTTGGAAATCAGCAATCAAGGATGATTATGATCCTGAAGAAGCGATAGATATTGCAGTTGCAAGTTTAGTGGGAGGTATTTTTGGAGCAAGACTGGTTTGGATTTTGATGAACTATGGAGATTTTGGGACGAATTTTATTAAGTGGATTTTGATTAATAGGTTTTCCGGATTGGACTTTTGGGGTGGTATTTTTGGAGCAGTTATTTTGGGAGGATTCGTTGTTCGAAGAAAAAAGTGGAAACTACTTAGAACTTTGGATTTTGCCGCGGTACCATTATATTTTGGATCGATTTGGGTTTGGTTGGGGCATTTCTTTAATGGTTCAGCATACGGAAATACGACTGATTGGGCAATTGGAGTTTTGGCTCCCGGGTTGGTAGGCAAGAGACATCCAGTTCAGTTATATGCTGTCGTTTTGTTTATTCTTTGTTACTTTTTTTATAGAGTTTTTGCCAAAAAAAGACGGTTTGCTGGTGCGAAAATCTTATTTAGTTTGGTGTCGGTTGCGGTGGTAATTTTTATAACTGATTACTTTAGAGCCGAGAGGGACTTGAGCTTGAAAATTATTAGTTTTACCCAACTTGAAGCTTTGGGGTCGATTTTGATTTTGGTAGTTTGGGGGTATTGGGTCTCAGGTAGGAATGTTTTGTCGGATTTTAAGAGTATTTTGAAATTCCTTAGGGGGATAATTGTCGGAACGGGTAATTTTTTCTTGTCGACTAGATATCGTAAGAAAATTTCGAAAAAGTTTTTTAGGTCTCCAGCAAAAGTTGGTCAAAAAGCGATAAATAATAGTTTTGAGTTGAAAAGCAGGATAGTTTGGAAATTAACACACCTAAGAAGTACAAAAAAATATCGAAGTAAGAAAAAGTGAAAAACTTAAGGTTTTTCGGAAAAGAATTCTGGTTGACGGTTTTTTTGGTAGCGGGAATAGTTTTGGTTGACCGAATAAGTAAGGAAATTGTTTGGAGCGGTTTCCGAGAACAGATTGTATGGAATAACGGAATTAGTTTAGGGTTTTTAGCAACGAATGATTTGTTTAGCAAAATAATATTACAGATTGTTATCTGTTTGGCGGTGTTTGGGTTTTTGTATTGGTTGGTTTCTGAGTTTAAGAAAAAGGATAAAAATTACTTTGTAATATTACCACTGGGAATGGTTGTAGCTGGTGGAGTGAGTAATTTAATTGATCGGATGCTTTGGGGAAGCGTGATGGATTTTATTCCATTTTTTGGTTTGTGGACATTTAATATTGCTGATTTTTCAATTAGCGTCGGTGTGATTTTATTACTTATAAATAAACTGGCTTATGATTTCTGGAAACGTTAAGATAATTTATGAGGATGAGGAGTTGCTGGTCATTGAGAAACCATTTGGTTTGGT